>ERZ761602.6222-NODE-6222-length-13524-cov-4.427574_pt1 | contig 13524 bp, 10 predicted proteins | sample MGYA00512165_ERZ761602 | MGnify/ENA primary metagenome ERZ761602 (study PRJEB28899, sample SAMN02445085) | bioreactor sludge metagenome | biome: EBPR sludge; isolation source: Thorneside wastewater treatment plant | place: Australia: Brisbane, Thorneside...
CGTTGGCCACCGTGTGGATGTCGCCCACGGTGGGCGAGACGGCCTCGATGGCGCCGGGCTCGAGCACCTGTTCCTCGCCCGCGGGGCGCAGCCGGCCGTCGGCGCCGCGCTCGTAGCGGCGGCAGCGCTCGGCCCCGCGCAGCATTCCCACCAGGCCCCACACCGTGTGGTCGTGCACGGGCGTCTTCTGCCCGGGGCCCCAGACGAAGCTCACCACCGAGAAGCGCTCCAGCGGGTCGCAGTGCAGCAGGTACTGGCGGTAGAACTTCGGGTCGGGCTGCGCGCAGTCGGCCGGCAGCCACCGGTCGTCGGCGATGAGCGCCGCGAGCAGGGGGCGCGCGCCCGCGAGCAGCGCCGCCTCGTCGTCGGTGCGCTCCACGAGGCGCGTCATGCCGCGCACGAACTCGCGCAGCGGCGCGAGGGCATCGAGGTCGTTCATGGCTTCTCCTCCAGCCGCGCCCGCAGCGCGGCGGTGTGTTCGCCCAGCACGGGAAAGCGCGCGTCCACCGCGACCGCCTCGCCGTCGAGGCGCACGGGGCAGCCGACGGTGCGCGTGGCGTGGCCGCCGGGGAGCGTGGCGGGAACCACGAGGCCGAGCGCCGCGGCCTGCGGGTCGGCCAGCGCTTCCGCATAGCCGTTGATGGGCGCGCAGGGCACGCCCGCGGCGCGGAAGCGCGCGAGCCACGCTGCCGCCGGCTCGCCCGCGAAGCGCGCCTCCAGCATTTCCTTCAGCGCGCCCTGGTTGGCCGCGCGCAGCGTGGTCGACGCGAAGCGGGGGTCGCGCGCCCAGTCCGGCGCGGCCACGACCTCGCAAACCGCCTGCCAGAGCCGGTCGTTGCCGGCGGCGATGGCGAAGTATCCGTCGGCGGCGCGGTAGGCCTGGTAGGGGGCGTTCCTCGGGTGCGCGGAGCCGAGCCTGCGCGGGTTCGCGCCCGTGCCGAAGTACTCGCTCGCCTGCAGCGCCGCGACGGCGAGCGTGGTGGCGAACATCGGCACGTCGATCGTGCCGCCGGGGCCGCCCGCCTGCACGCGCCGCAGCATCGCCGCGATCGAGAAGGCGGCATAGAGCCCGGCGGTGAAGTCCGAGATCGGCACGCCGCACTTCACCGGCGCGCCGCCCTCCTCCCCGGTGACGCTCATCACGCCCGTGGCGGCCTGGATGGTGAGGTCGAAGCCGCCCTCCGCCGAACGCGGGCCGACCTGCCCGAAGGCCGAGATGGCGCAGTAGACGAGCGAGGGCTTCCTCGGCCCGAACCAGTCCCAGCCCAGCCCCAGCCGCGCCATCACGCCGGGCCGGTTGTTCTCCACGAGCACGTCCGCCTCGAGCGCGAGGGCGCGCGCAAGATCGCGGTCGGCGGGGCTCTTCAGGTCCAGCGCGACGCTCTTCTTGCCGCGGTTCACCGAGGCGAAGTTCTCGCTGTAGCCGCCGTTCACCGGCGGCCACTGGCGCATGGCGTCGCCATCGCGGGGCTCCACCTTCACGACCTCCGCGCCGTAGTCGGCCAGCAGCATCCCGCAGAAGGGGCCCGCGGCGACCTGGCAGAACTCGACGACCTTGACGCCGGCGAGCGGGAGCGGGGGGGCGGCGTGCATGGCAACGCGGGTATCGGTGGGTCGGAGCGGGCAGGATACACCGCGGGCGCCGGACCCCCGACTCCTGTAATCTCCTCGACGTGCCCCGCCGCCTCGTCACCGCCGCCGCCCGCGTCTCGCTCGCGATCGCCGTGGGCGCGATCCTGTACCTGGCCACGACCCCGGATCCACCGCCCGATCTTGCCCGCATCTCCGACAAGCTCAACCACGTGGTCGCCTTCGTGGTGGTAGCCCTGCTTGCCGACCTTTCCTTCCCCGCAAGCCGCTTCGGCCTCGCCAAGGCGGCCGCAGTGCTCGCCTTCGGGATCGCGATCGAGGCCATCCAGCACTTCCTTCCGTGGCGCGAGGCCTCCCTGCTCGACCTGGTCGCCGATGCAGCCGGCATCGCGCTGTACGCCGCCTCCTCCCCCTTCCTGCAGCGGGTCCCGCTGCTGCGCTCCCGGGGACAGCCATGACGCCCGCCGCGCCGCGCTGGGGATGGCTGCCCGCCGTCGGCACCTGGAAGTACCACGCGCTCCTCGCCGGCCTCGGCATCTTCGTGCTGGGGCCGCTGGGCGGCGTGTCGGCCTCCTACATGAACTTCTCGCTGGGCTTCTTCGTCGGCGGGCAGGTGCTCGCCGGCATCCTCGGCTCCACCGTCACCTTCGGCTACGGCGCGGAGGGAAAGCACGGCGCCAACTACATGCAGACGGCGGCGGCCTCCGTCGCGGGCATGAGCGCGATGGGCGTCCTCATCCAGGCGATGGTGTGGATGGGCCTCGCGCAGCCGCCGCTGTGGCAACTCGTGCTCTACATGCTCTGCATCGGCATGTTCGGGGTCGGCGTGGGCATGCTCTACACGCCGCTGCTCGTGGACCGCATGCAGCTGCCCTACCCCTCGGGGTTCGCGGTGGCCAACATCCTGCGCGCGCTCACCGACCCGGTGCTGCTTCGCCAGTCCGTGGCGAAGCTGGGCGGGGGCATCGCCGCGGGCATCGCGGGCGGGATCGCCGCCGGCAAGGTCGCCTTCCTCGGCGCGATCGAGCTCTCCACTTCCACCCTCGGCGTGGGCCTCATCGTCGGGGCGCGCATCGGCATCCCGGCCATCACCTCGGGCCTGCTCTTCCGGGCGCTGGTGCCGTGGTTCGTCTCCATCGGCTGGCTGAAGGAGGGCGAGCCCTTCCGCAAGATCGCCTTCCTCATCGCGCTGGGCCTCATCATGGGCGCGGCCATCCTCGACATCGCGCTCGTCCTGAAGGAGGCGGCCGCGCGCCTGCGCCGCGGCGAGGCCCCGCCGCCGCAGGCGGAGTGGAAGCGCGTGAACACCGCGCGGCTCGTGGCCTGGGTCGCCTTCTGGGGCGCGGGCGTGGTCCTCACCGGGCACTTCGTGCTGGGGCAGCCCGTGGGCTTCCTCGCCTTCGCCGTGGCGCTGGTGTTCGTGTTCGCGGTCGTGAACGGCATCTCGCAGGGCATCAGCGATTCCAATCCCATCTCGTCGGCCTTCGTCGTGAGCGTGGTCCTCATGGCGGCGCTGGGCCTGAAGGACCCCATCGTCGGCCTCATGGCGGGCACGATCCTGCTCGTGTCCACGAGCATCGCCTGCGACATGCAGCAGGACCGCTCCACGGGCTGGCGGCTGGGCACCAACCGCGTGCACCAGTTCCGCTACCAGGTGGCGGGCGTGCTCATGGGCGCGATCCTCGCCGTGGGCTTCGCCACGCTCTTCATGAAGGCCTACCCGGTGCTGCTGCTGGACCAGACGGTGATGAAGGCGGGCGAGCAGCCGGCGGAGTGGAGCTCGGCCATGACCTACAAGTTCGTGGGCGTGCTGCGCAGCCTCACCGACGACCAGCCGCACCAGCGCACCGCCATCGTCCTGGGCATCGCCATCGGCTTCGCCTTCCAGGTCGCCCGCAAGCTCCTCAAGGCGAGCGCGCGTTGGCAGCGCTTCATCGCCAGCGGCCGCAAGGGCTTCGTCGCGGATTTCCTCGTGGACGCCGTCTTCCTGCCCTCGCCCTACGCGTCGTCCTTCGGCGGCTTCGTGAACCTGCACACCTCGCTCTGGTTCGGCGGCGGCGGCATCCTCTCCAGCTTCCTCAACACGGTGTTCAAGCCGCGGCCGAAGCCCGGCGCGAAGGCGATGCCCGAGGACATGAGCACCACCTCGCTCGTGGGCGGCGGGCTCATCGCCGGCGATTCGCTCGCGGCGCTGGGGATCGGCGTCGCGGGGCTCGCCACGACCCTCCTTTCCTGACCGGCTTTCCCGGCCCGTGGCCCCGCAGCAGTTGACAAGAAATGACTACGAATTCAAAATGACCCGCATCATGGTCTCCGTTCCCTCTTGAGCAGCGGTGACTAAGTATTCACCCGCCCTCCGCCGGAGGGCGCCGGATTCCCCGAGGAGGCGATAGGCGATGGACGACGCGAAAGGCGGCAGGCGCCGCAGTTTCTACGGCTGGGGTTACGAGGACGACGTCGTCTCCGCCGAGGAGCTGGGCTGGTTCGAGAACACCTGGTCGAGCCTCTTCAAGGTGGACCGATTTGAGCCGGTGCCGATGCCGGTCGAGTCCGAGATCGCGCTGCGCCCGTCGCGCGTGGCCATTCCCGCGACGCTGCGCGACTTCTGCACGGACGATCGCCACGAGCGACTCTTCCACACCTGGGGCCGTTCGGTGCACGACATCGCGAAGATGATCCACCGCCGCGACTTCTCCAACCCGCCCGACGCCGTGGCCCTCCCGCGCGACGAGGCCGACATCGCCGCGGTCCTCGACTGGTGCGGCGCGAACGGCTACGCGGCGGTTCCCTTCGGAGGCGGCTCCTCCGTCACCGGCGGCGTGAACCACACCCGCGACGAGCGCTACAAGGGCCTCGTCACCATCGACTTGCGGCACCTGAACAGGGTCCTCGAAGTGGACGCGACCTCGCAGGCCGCGCGCATCCAGGCGGGGGTGCTGGGCCCGGCCATGGAGCGCCAGCTCAAGCCCACGGGCCTCACCATGCGCTTCTTCCTGCAGGCGTGGGAGTTCTCCTCGCTGGGCGGCTGGATCGCGACGCGCGCCGCGGGCCACTACGCCACCAACTACACGCAGATCGACGACCACATCGAGAGCCTTCGCGTGGTGACGCCCGCGGGCACCCTCGCATCGCATCGCTGGCCCACCTCCGGCGCCGGCCCCAACCCCGACCGCCTCTTCCTCGGCTCCGAGGGCGCGCTCGGCGTCATCACGGAGGCCTGGGTGCGCCTGCACAAGAAGCCCACGTTCCGCTCGGCGACCACGGTGCGTTTCGGCGACTACGAGAAGGCCGTGAACGCCACGCGCGTCATCAGCCAGGCCGGGCTCTTCCCCGCCAACGCGCGCCTGCTCGAGCGCGACGAAGCCCTATTCACCGAGGCCGGCGACGGCACGAAGGACGTGCTCGTGCTCACGTTCGAGTCCGGCGACCATCCGCTCGATGCATGGATGGCGCGCGCGCTCGAGATCTGCGTCGATTTCGGCGGCGAGTGGGACAAGGAGGCGCTCGAGGACGAGGAGTCCCAGAAGAAGGGAGCCGCGGGGAATTGGCGCAACAAGTTCCTTAGAGGACCGTACCTGCGTCCCCACGCCATCGCGCGCGGCGTGATGCGCGACACGATGGAGAGCTGCATCACCTGGGACCGCTACATGCAGTTCCAGGCGCGCGTGAAGGAGCGCACCCTGAAGGCGATCCGCGAGATCACGGGCCGCCCCGGCACCTGCACGGTGCGCTTCACGCACGTCTACCCGGACGGCCCGGCGCCTTATTTCACCTGGCACGCCCTCGGCGACAAGTCGAGGCTGGTCGAGCAGTTCTGGGCCATCAAGTCCGCAGCCTCCGATGCGATGTGCGACGCGGGCGGGACCATCACGCACCACCATTCCCTGGGGCCCGACCACCGCAAGTGGTACGACGCGGAAGTCCCGCCGCTCTTCCGCGAAGTGATCCGCGCCGGCAAGAGCACCCTGGACCCGAAGTGGGTCCTGAACCCCGGCATTCTGCTCGACAAGTGAGCGCCCCGCTCGCCGGCGTCCGCGTCCTCGACCTCTCGCGAATCCTCGCGGGCCCCTGGTGCACGCAGGTGCTCGCGGACCTGGGCGCCGAGGTGATCAAGGTCGAACGGCCCGGCACGGGCGACGACACGCGCGCCTGGGGCCCGCCCTTCCTGCGGGCGAAGGACGGCGGCGAGACCACCGACTCTGCCTACTTCGCCTCCACCAACCGGGGAAAGAGGTCGATCACGCTCGACATCGCCAGGCCCGAGGGCCAGGAGATCGCGCGCTCGCTCGCCGCGAAGTGCGACGTGTTCGTCGAGAACTACAAGGTCGGCGACATGAAGCGCTACGGCCTCGACTACGAGTCGCTCGCGCCGGCCAATCCCCGCCTCGTCTACTGTTCGATCACCGGGTTCGGCCAGACCGGGCCCTACCGCGCTCGCGCCGGCTACGACTTCATGATCCAGGCCATGGGGGGGCTCATGAGCATCACCGGCGAGCGCGACGACCTGCCCGGCGGCGGCCCGCAGAAGGCGGGCGTGCCCATCGCCGACATCATGACCGGCATGTATGCGGCGGTGGCGATCCTCGGGGCGCTGCGGGAACGCGACGCGAGCGGCAGGGGCCAGTACGTGGACATGGCCCTCCTCGACGCGCAGGTCGCCTGGCTCATGAACCACAATCTCAACTACCTCGTCTCGGGAACCGTGCCGAGGCGCTGGGGCAACGCCCACCCCAACCTCACGCCCTACCAGGCGTTTCCCACCAAGGACGGCAACCTCATCCTCGCCATCGGCAACGACGGCCAGTTCCGCAAGTTCTGCGCGGTGGCCGGGCTCGACATCGCGATGGAGCCGCGCTTCGTGGACAACCGGTCCCGGCTCGCGAACCGCGACGCGCTCGTGGCGATCATCGCGCAGGCGATGCGCGCGAGGACAACAGCCGAGTGGATGGCCATCCTCGAGGCTGAGGGCGTGCCCTGCGGCCCCATCAACACCATCGACCAGGTGTTCGCCGATCCGCAGGTGGTGCACCGCGGTCTGCGCATGGACCTGCCGCACGCCGCCGCGGGCGCAGTGCCGCAGGTGGCGAACCCCATCCGCTACTCGCGCACGCCGCTGGAGTACGGGGCGGGGCCGCCGGTCCTGGGAGAACACACCGAGCGCGTATTGACGAAGGAACTCGGCCTCGACGCCGGGCGCATTGCCGAGCTGAAACGCAAGGGCGTTCTCTAGGGCGCCGACCCATGGGCAACACAAACGCAAGGAGGAGAACCATGAAATTCGCCACGACCCTCGCCAGGCTCGTCCTGGCCTTTTGCGCCTGCCTCGCGCTGCCGCTCGCGTCGAGCGCGCAGGGCTGGCCCACCCGGCAGCCCATCAAGTTCATCGTCGTCTACCCGCCCGGGGGCGCCTCGGACGTGACGGCGCGGCTCATCGCCGCGAAGCTGAACGAAATCCTCGGCCAGTCGGTCGTCGTCGAGAACAAGCCGGGAGCCAACGGCATCATCGCCACCGAGTTCGTCGCCAAGAGCGCGCCGGACGGCTACACGATGCTCATGGCGAACCTGGGACCCAACGCCCTAAACCCGGTCGTCTACAAGAAGCTGCCGTACGACGCCATCAAGGACTTCCAGGGCGTCACCCTCACCACGATCGTGCCGCAGGTCGTCGTGGTGAATCCGAGCTTGCCCGTGAACTCGATCGCCGAGCTCGTCGCCTACGCAAAGGCCAACTCGGGCAAGGTGAGCTTCGGCTCGGCGGGCCAGGGCGCCTCCAACCACCTCTCGGGCGAGCTCCTCAACGCCCTGGGCGGCATTAAGATGCAGCACGTGCCCTACAAGGGCGACGCGCCCTCGATCGTCGACCTGATCGGCGGTTCGATCCAGGTTGCGCTGCCCACCACCGTGGCGGGCCTGCCTCATGTGCGCAACGGCAAGCTGCGCGCCATCGCCGTCACGGGCACCAAGCGCCTGGACTCGATGCCGGACCTGCCCACTGTGGCCGAGACGCTGCCGGGCTACGAGGCCGTCTCCTGGGGCGGCGTCATGGTCCCCGCCGGCACGCCGCCGGAGATCGTGAAGCGCCTGAACGTCGAGATCAACCGCATCCTCAAGATGCCCGACGTGGCCGAGAAGCTTCAGAACCTGGGCGCGATCATCGTCGGCAGCACGCCCGAGGAGTTCAACAAGTACGTGAAGGACGAGATCGCGAAGTGGGGCAAGGTCGCCCGCGACAACAACATCGCGCTCGACTAGCGTGGGCCGGATCAAGGGGGCGAAGCCGAGCGGCTCGGTGACGAGCCACGATGTCGCCCGCCTTGCGAAGGTCTCGCAGGCGACGGTCTCGCGCGTGCTGCGCGACGACCCGAGGGTGAGGCCGCAGACGCGCGAGCGCGTCCTCAAGGTCCTCGCCGAGACACGCTACGAGCCCAATGCCGCCGCACGGGCGTTCCGGGCGGGCCGCGCCGACTCCATCGGCGTGGTCGTCGCGCGCTTGTCGTACCAGCTCTATCCCGCGATGCTCGAAGCGATCGGCGCGCAGCTCGCCCGCCTGGGCCGGCGCATGATCGTGTGGGACTCGGACCATGGCGGCGACGCGCCCGCCATCCGCGCGTTCCGGCAGGGCGTCGTCGACGGCGTCATCCTCACCGCGGCCACGGCCGAGTCCGAGTTCCTGCGCGAGGTGAACGCCGAGGGCTCGGCGGTGGTGCTCCTGAACCGGACGGTCGCCGACTACGCGAGCGACCAGGTCTCCAGCGACAATCTCGACGGCGGCCGGCGCGTGGCCGAGTACCTCGTCGCCTGCGGGCGCGAGCGCATCGCGCTCATCGGCGGCATTCCGCGCGCGAGCACCATTCGCGACCGCGAGCGCGGGTTCCGGAAGAGCCTGGAGCGGCTGGACCGGGAGCTGCCCCCGCACTACTACTTTCGCTCGGAGACCTTCTCGCACGCGAGCGGCGAGCAGGCCGTCACGCGCCTGATGGAGCTCGCCTCGCCGCCCGACGCCATCTTCTGCGTGAACGACGTGCTCGCCATGGGAGCCATGGACGGCGCACGCGCGCGCGGCGCGCGAGTGCCCGACGACCTCTGGATCGTGGGCTACGACGACATCGAGATCGCCTCCTGGGGCGCCTACGACCTCACGACGGTGCGCCAGCCCATGGAGCTGATGGTGGCGCAGGCGATCGATCTGCTCCTGGCGCGCATCGACCAACGCGACGCACCCGTCCGCCACAAGTGCCTGCCCAACGAGCTCGTGATCCGCGGCTCGACAGCGAGGCAGACGACGCCCCCATCGCAACCCGCGAGGAAGCCGCGCCCATGAGCCCTCCGAAGCGCCCGCTGCGAAGCAACTTCGCCCCCGGCACGCCCCGCTGGGCCGTCCGCCGCGCCCAGTGGAAGGCGCTCGGCCTCACCGACGCCGACCTCGAGAGGCCCAAGGTCGCGGTGATCAACACCTCCTCGGAGCTTTCCTCGTGCTTCAGCCACCTGGACGGCGTCGCCGCGTGCGTGAAGGAGGCCATCCGCGCGGCCGGCGCGCTCGCCTTCGAGGTGCGCACCGCCGCGCCCAGCGACTTCATCACGAGCGCGGGGCGCCAGGGGCGCTACATCCTGCCCAGCCGCGACCTCCTGGTGAACGACATCGAGGTGCAGGTCGAGGGAGCGATGCTCGACGCGATGGTGTGCCTCGCCTCCTGCGACAAGACCGGGCCCGGCCAGCTCATGGCGGCGGCGCGCCTGGACATCCCGACGCTGGTCGTTGCCTGCGGCTACCAGCCTCACGGCGAGCTTGACGGCCGGGCGGTGGACATCGAGGAGGTGTACGAGAGCGTCGGCAAGCTGGGCGCCGGTCACATCTCGATCGAGCGGCTGGAAGCGTTGTGCGACGTCGCGATCCGCGGCCCGGGCGTGTGCGCCGGCATGGGCACGGCCAACACGATGCACGTCGCAGCCGAGGCCCTCGGCCTCGCGCTGCCGGGCAGCACGCCGGTGCTCGCGAACGGCGAACGCATGTTCGTGTTCGCGCGGGCGGCCGGCCGGCGCATCGTGGAGATGGTGCAGGAAGACCTGAGGCCGCGCGCGATCCTCACGCCGAAGGCCTTCGAGAACGCGGTGATGGCGGGCCTCGCGCTCTCGGCCTCGATCAACCTCGTGCGCCACCTGCAGGCCATCGCCTCCGAGGCGCGCTGCCCGGTGGACATCTACGAGCTCTACGACCGGCTCGGGCCGAGGGTTCCCCTCCTCGCGGCCGTGCGCCCGAACGGGGAGACGCGCATCGAGGAGCTGGAGGCGGCCGGCGGGACGCTCGGCGTGATGAAGCGCCTGGCCGGCCTCGTGCATCGCGACGCCCTCACCGTGTCGGGCCGCGCGTGGGGCGAGGAGATCGCCGCCGCCCCGGTGCCAGGCCCGGTGATCCGCCCGGTCGACGATCCGGTCTCGCGCAAGCCCTCGGTCATCGTGATGCGGGGCAACCTTGCGCCGGAGGGGTCGATCCTCAAGCTCGGCGACGCGAGCGCGAAGCAGGCGATCTTCGAGGGCCGGGCGCTCGTGTTCGGCTCGCAGGAGGCGGCGCTCGAGGCGTTGCGCGCGGGCCGGCTGGTTCCGGGCACGGTGGCCGTGCTCGCGGGCATGGGCTGCCGCGGCGGCCCCGGCATGGCGCTCGCATCCGGCTTCGTCGCGGCCGTCGATGGCGCCGGGCTCAGCACGACGGTCGCGGTCATCACGGACGGGCAGCTCTCGGGCCTGAACCGCGGGATCGCCATCGGGCAGGTCGCGCCCGAGGCGGCGCTCGGCGGACCGCTGGGCCTGGTGCGCGACGGCGACCGGATCACCATCGACATGGTGGCGCACCGCGTGAGGCTGGAGGTGGACGAGGCCGAGCTCGAGTCGCGCCGAAGGGCAGCGCCGGCGCACCGCCCGGCCGACGAGCGCGGCTGGCTGCACATCTATGAGCGGGTGGTGCAGCCCATCACGGCCGGCGCGGTGCTGGTCGCGCCGGAGAAGGACTGCCCGCCTTGAACGCCCGCGCGATCCGCGAGCCGGCGCGCGAGGTCCCGGTGATCGCCGAGCCCGACGTGCTGGTCGTGGGCGGCGGGCCCGCGGGCATCGCCGCCGCGTGCGCCGCCTCGCGGGCCGGCGCCCGCACGCTCCTCGTGGAGGGCTACGGCTGCCTCGGCGGCACGCTCACGATCGTGACCTTGGGCGGCCTCTGCGGCATCCACGCGGTCGTCGACGACGGCCGGCTCGGCCGCGTGGTCGGCGGCATGTGCCTCGAGCTGGAGGAGCGGCTCGCGAGGGTCGACGCCCTGCGGGCGCCCGCGCGCCACGGCCGCATCGTCGGCGTGCCCTACGACTCGGTCCGCCTCATGGGCGTGGCCGACGAGATGGCCGAGGCGCACGACGTGACCGTCATGCTGCACACGAACGCCGTCGCGGTCGCGAAGGAGGACTCGCGCGTGACGGCGGTGATCGTCGAGAACAAGGGCGGTCGCGGGGCCATCGCCGCGCGCGTGGTCGTCGACTGCTCCGGCGACGGCGACGTGGCGGCGCGCGCCGGCGCGGGGTTCGAGATCGGCCGCGACGGCCAGACGCAGTACGGCTCGGCGATGTTCCGTCTCGGCGGCGTCGATGCCGTGCGCGCCGGGCAGCTCACGCGCGCCGAGATCCGCGAGTGCCTCGAGCGCGCGGTGGCGGACGGACACGCGCTTGCGCGCACCGCGACCGGCGTGCACCTCAACCCCATCGAGGGCGTGGCGCACCTCAATGTGACGAAGCTCGGCCGCCCGGACGGCTCGCCCTTCGATCTCGTCGACCCGGGCGACCTCTCCGAGGCAGAGCGCGAGGGCCGGCGCCAGGTGCGCCTGTACGAGGAGGTGTTCCGCAAGTACGTCCCGGGCTTCGCGAACGCGCGCGTCATCGACATCGGGGCGCGGGTGGGCGTGCGCGAGACGCGCCTGGTGCACGGCGAGGCGGTCCTCTCCGAGGCGCAGGTGCGCGGCTGCGGCAAGCCCGCCGACCGCATCGCGTGCTCGTCCTGGCCGCTGGAGGAGCACGGCCGCGGCCGCGCCACGGCCTGGGAGTTCCTGCCCGATGGGGAGTGGTACGGCATCCCCTGGGGCTGTCTCGTGGTGAGGGGCTTCGACAACCTGCTGGTCGCGGGGCGAAACCTCTCCGCCGAGCACGCCGCGCAGGCCTCGGTGCGCGTCGCGGGGCCGTGCATGGCCCTGGGCGAGGCGGCCGGCGCGGGTGCGGCCGCGAGCGTCGCGGACGGCGGCAGCGCGCGGACGGTGGACGTCGGGGCGCTGCAGCGCGCGCTCGAGCGCGAGGGCGCGATCCTCACGCCGGACTTCCGTCCCCCGGGCTGACGCGGCGGCGGCTCCTCGCCACGAGCTTGCGCAGTTCCTCGAGCAATCCGATGTCGAGCGCGAGCGCGATCATGGCGAGCCACGCCCCGACGCCCAGCGGACGCGTGCGGAAGAGCGCGTTGCCCGCCGGCGTGTAGACGATCGCAAGGATGAGCGCGACCTCGAAGGCGATGCCGGCCACGAGAAGCGGGTTGTCGCCGTAGCGGAAGGGCAGCGCCGGCTCCTGCGGGTGTCGGCAGAGGAACACGTTCACGACCTGCGCGACGACGATCGCCGCGAGGCAGGCGGTGGTGGCCTCGAGGTAGGCCGGGTCCAGCCGCGCGGGCATCTCGCCCCACTGCCAGCCGTTCGCGCGCAGCACGAGCAGGAACGCGGCCATCGCGGCCGCGGCCTGCAGCATGCCCAGCCAGAGGTAGGCGCGCGCGAGGAGCGGCCCGTTCAGCAGCCGCTCGCCGGCCGGGCGCGGCGGCCGGCGCATCACCTCGCGGTGCGGGCGCTCGGCGCCGAGGGCCAGCGCCGGCAGCATGTCGGTGCCCAGGTCGACGGCGAGTATCTGGATCACGGTGAGGGGCAGCGGGATCCGCGCCAGCACGTGCGCGAGGTAGGGCACGAGCTCCGGGATGTTGGAGGTGAGGATGTAGGCGAGGAACTTGCGGATGTTGTCGAACACCGCCCGCCCCTCCTCGATCGCGTTGACGATGCTCGCGAAGTTGTCGTCGAGCAGGACCACGTCGGCGGCCTCCTTGGCCACGTCGGTGCCGGAGAGGCCCATGGCGATGCCGATGTGCGCCGTGCGCAGCGCCGGCGCGTCGTTCACGCCGTCGCCGGTGACGGCCACGACGTGGCCCTTGGCCTTGAGCGCCTCGACCACGCGCATCTTCTGCTCGGCCGTGACGCGCGTGAAGAGGATCTCCGGCGCGTCCAGCGCGATCTGCAGTTCCGCGGGCGTCGTCTTGCGCAGCGCCGCTCCCTGGACGACGACCGGGGATGCGGTGGCGACGAGCCCCACGTCGCGCGCGATGGCGAGCGCGGTGTGCGGGTGGTCGCCCGTCACCATGATCACCTTGATGCCGGCAGTGCGGCAGCGCGCCACCGCCTCGGGCACCTCGGGCCGCGGCGGGTCGTGAAGGCCCACGAGCCCGGAGAAGGCGAGGCAGCGCTCCTCCGGCCGCTCGCCCGGCGCGAGCGGGCGGCACGCGAAACCCAGCACGCGCAGGCCGCCTTCCGCCATCGCGAGCTGCGCCGCGGTGATGGCGCGCCGCGCCGCCTCGTCGAGCGCTCGCGTGGCGCCCTGTTCCTCGATCCGGTCGCAGAGCGGCAGCACCACCTCGGGGGCGCCCTTGCAGTAGAGCCAGCGCTCGCCGTCGCGGCGGACGACGACGGACATGCGCCGCCGCTCGCTGTCGAAGGCGAGCGCGTCGGCGGCCACACCGAAAGCGCCGACCTGGAAGCGTTGTATGGACACAGCGTGTCGCCCTGGTGGGATGTGGTGGCCGGCGTGAAGCACGACTTCAAGCCCGGCGACGCACGCAGCTGGGCCGCGTTCGGCGTGCAGGGCATGGCGCCGTACCGC
>ERZ761602.6223-NODE-6223-length-13523-cov-7.035343_pt1 | contig 13523 bp, 9 predicted proteins | sample MGYA00512165_ERZ761602 | MGnify/ENA primary metagenome ERZ761602 (study PRJEB28899, sample SAMN02445085) | bioreactor sludge metagenome | biome: EBPR sludge; isolation source: Thorneside wastewater treatment plant | place: Australia: Brisbane, Thorneside...
CGGCCAGCGCGAGCTGATCATCGGCGACCGCCAGACCGGCAAGACGGCGCTGGCCATCGACACGATCATCAACCAGAAGGGCAAGGACCTGTTCTGCATCTACGTCGCCATCGGCCAGAAAAAGGCCCAGATTGCGCGGGTGCTGGGCATCCTCGAGAAGGCCGGCGCCATGGATTACACCATCGTCGTCCTGGCCTCGGCCGACGACCCGGCCGCCATGCAGTACATCGCGCCGTACGCGGGCTGCGCCATCGGCGAGGAGTTCATGGAGACCGGCCGCGACGCCCTGGTGGTGTACGACGACCTGTCCAAGCACGCCTGGGCCTACCGCCAGGTGTCCTTGCTGCTGCGCCGCCCGCCGGGGCGCGAGGCTTATCCCGGCGACGTCTTCTACCTGCATTCGCGCCTGCTGGAGCGCGCGGCCCAGCTCTCGGATGAGCGCGGCGGTGGCTCGCTGACGGCGCTGCCCATCATTGAAACCCTGCTGGGCGACGTCTCCGCTTATGTGCCCACCAACGTCATCTCCATCACCGACGGCCAGATCTACCTCGAGTCCGACCTGTTTTACTCCGGCATCCGCCCGGCCGTGAACGTCGGTATCTCGGTCTCGCGCGTGGGCGGCGACGCCCAGACCAAGGCCATGAAGCAGGTGGCCGGCCAGCTCAAGGGCGACATGTCCGCCTTCCGCGAACTGGCCGCCTTCACCACCTTCGGCTCGGACCTGGATAAGGCCACCCAGCGCCAGTTGGACCGCGGCTACCGCCTGACCGAGATCCTCAAGCAGGCCCAGTACGAGCCGGTCTCGCTCGAGAACCAGGTCATGGTCATGTACGCGGGCACGCGCGGCTACACGGACACGGTGCCGGTGGACCGGATGAAGGCCTGGGAGGCCGCGTTCGTGCGCTTCATGGAGACCGCGCATCCCGAGATCGGCCAGGACATTGGCGCCAAGAAGGCGGTCAGCCCGGAGACCGAGGCCAAGCTCAAGGACGCCGTCCAGCAGTTCAACTCCGGCTGGCAGAGCTGATCATTGAATCACGGGTCACTGATCCGTCTCAGTGATCCCTGGCGATAACTATGCCTTCTCTGCGCAACATGCGGCTCCAGATCCGGAGCGTCAAGAACATCGCCCAGGTCACGCGGGCGTTGGAGGCCGTCAGCGCCTCCAAGGTGCGCAAGGCCCAGCAGGCGGTGCTGGCCACGCGCCAGTATGCGTCCAAGGCCCTGCAGATCCTGCAGCACCTCGGCCAGCAGCCCGGCAACGACACCGGCGCCTTCCACCCGCTGCTCCAGACGCACAAGACCGTGCGCAATGTGACGGTGGTGTTATTCTCCAGCGACCGCGGCCTGTGCGGCGCTTACAACACCAACATCCTGCGCGCTGCGCTGGCCTTCGCGCGCCAGCAGACGGTGCCGGTGCGCTTTGTGGCGGTCGGCAAGAAGGGCCGGGACCTGCTCCTGCGCCGGCGCCAGAACGTCGTCGGTGAGTTCGTCAACTTGCCCAGCGCGCCCTCATATGTGGACATCGCTCCGGTCGGCCGCCTGCTGGTGGACGACTTCCTGGCCGGGCGCACCGACCGCGTCGTGCTGGCCTACACTGAGTTCGTGAACATGCTGCGCCAGGAGCCGCACCTCATGCAGGTTCTGCCGCTGCGGCCCGAGTCCGCGGATGCGCAGAAATCGACCGGCGGCGTGCAGGCCCACGGGCCGCTGGCGGCCTTCAGCTACGAACCGTCGCGCGAGGAGCTGCTGGATGTGATCATCCCGCGCTTCACGCAGCTGCAGGTCTACCAGGCGCTGCTGGAGGCGCTGGCCAGCGAGCACGCGGCCCGGATGACGGCCATGCGCAACGCCACCGACAACGCCAAAGACCTGATCAACACCCTGCAGTTGGATTACAACAAGGCCCGCCAGCTGGCGATCACCAGCGACATGCTGGATATCGCCGGCGGCGCCGAAGCGCTGGCCAAGGCCAAAACGTAAGCGCGCCCGAACGGCTGCTGACCGATTACCTCTCACTGATCACTGACTACTGACGACTGTCTCGCGGAGGCATCATGGCGAAATCGACCGGCAAAGTGGTTCAAGTTTTGGGCGGCGTGGTGGACTGCGAGTTCCCCGAGGCCGGCCTGCCCGAGCTGTTTGACGCGATTGAAGTGCAGCGGGCCGGTGAGGCGCCGCTGGTGCTGGAGGTGCAGAAACACCTCGGCAATAACTGGGTCCGCTGCGTGGCCATGGACTCCACCGACGGCCTGCAGCGCGGCCTGACCGCCGTCGCCACCGGCGCGGCCATCCAGGTGCCGGTGGGCCCGGTCACCCTGGGCCGCATCTTCAACGTGCTCGGCCAGCCGATCGACCAGGGCGAGGCCGTGGTCGGCGCGTCCCGGCGCCCCATCCACCAGCCGGCCCCCAAATTCGAGGACCAGGTGACGCGGGTGGAGGTCTTCGAGACCGGCATCAAGGTCATCGACCTGATCGCGCCGTTCACCAAAGGCGGCAAGACCGGCATCTTCGGCGGCGCCGGCGTGGGCAAGACCGTGGTCATCACCGAGCTGATCTCGTCGGTGGCGCGCGTCCACAAGGGCAACTCGGTCTTCGTCGGCGTCGGCGAGCGCACCCGCGAGGGCACGCAGCTGCGCCGCGAGATGGTCGAGTCCGGCGTGATGAAGGACACGGTCATGGTCTTCGGCCAGATGAATGAGCCGGCCGGCGTGCGTCTGCGCGTGGCCCTGACCGGCCTGACCATGGCCGAGTACTTCCGCGACCAGGGCAAGGACGTGCTGGTCTTCATCGACAACATCTTCCGCTACGTCATGAGCGGCTCGGAAGTGTCGGCGCTGCTCGGGCGTTTGCCCTCGGCCGTGGGCTACCAGCCCACCCTGGCCAACGAGATGGGCGAGCTGCAGGAGCGCATCACGTCCACCAAGAACGGCTCGATCACGTCGATGCAGGCCGTGTACGTGCCGGCCGACGACTACTCGGACCCGGCCCCGGTGGCCGTGTTCACGCATCTGGACGCCACCCTGGCGCTGGAGCGCTCGATCGCCGAGAAGGGCATCTACCCGGCCGTGGACCCGCTCTCGTCCACCAGCCGCATCCTGGACCCCAACATCGTCGGCGTCGACCACTACGCCACGGCCCGCGAAGTGCAGCGCGTGCTGCAGCGCTACAAGAACCTGCAGAACATCATCGCCATCCTGGGCGTGGACGAGCTGTCCGAAGACGACAAGATCCTGGTCTCGCGCGCGCGCAAGATCGAGAAGTTCTTCAGCCAGCCGTTCGTCACCGCCGAGCAGTTCACGGGCCTGAAGGGCGTGTACGTGCCCCTGCGCGAGACCGTGCGCTCGTTCCGCGAGATCCTGGACGGCAAGCACGACGATCTGCCCGAAGAGGCCTTCCGCTACGTCGGCACGATCGAAGACGCGGTGGCCAAGGCCAAGAAGCTGCAGGAGGGCTAGTCTCTCTAGATTAGAGACTAGAGACCTGAGACTAGAGACGGGTAACCGCCATGCCAATCCGTTGCGAGATCGTCAGCCAGGACCGCAAGGTCTTTGAAGGCGACGTAGACATCGTGGTGGCGCCCGGCGCGGCCGGCGAGATGGGCATTCTGCCGCATCACGCCCCGCTGCTGACCGCGCTCAAGACCGGCGTCCTCAAAGTCCGCCACAACGGGCAGGAGGATTTCTACGCCATCTCCGGCGGCTTCATGGAGGTCCAGCCCAACCTGGTGACGGTGCTGGCCGACGCGGCCGAAGCCTCGGACGAGATCGACGTGGCCCGGGCCGAGGAAGCCCGGCGGCGGGCGGAGGAGTCGCTCAAGAACGCCCCGCGTGAATCGGACGCGCACCTGCAGGCGGAGGCGGCCCTGCGCCGCTCCAACCTGCGCCTGACTGTCGCCAAGCGCCGCCACTCCGGGCTGCCGGGCGGCCAGTAAGCCGGGCCGACGCCCATGCCTCTGTTTGGCAAAGAGCTCGGGATCGACCTGGGCACCGTCAACGTGCTTGTGTGCGACGGCGGCGAGATCGTGCTGCACGAGCCCAGCGTCGTGGCCCTGATCGCGGCTGAGAGCAAGGTGGTGGCCTGGGGCCAGGAAGCCAAAGACATGTATGGCCGGGCCCCGGAGACCGTGGAAGTCACCCGGCCGTTGCGGGATGGCGTGATCGCCGACTACGAAGTCACCGCCACGCTGCTCAAGTACATTATCGAAAGAGTCTGCGGCCCGTTCCGGCTCTTCCGGCCGCGTGTGATCATCACCGTGCCCTACGGCGCCACCAGCGTGGAGAGCCGGGCGGTGCAGGAAGCCACCCTGGAGGCCGGCGCCAGCGAGGCCTTCTTGCTGCCCGAGCCGCTGGCGGCTGCCTATGGCGCGGACCTCTCGGTGGCGACCCCAACCGGCAACCTGGTGGTCAGCCTGGGCGGCGGTTCCACCCAGGCGGCCGTGGTCTCGATGAACAGCCTAGTGGCCGCGCACACGGCCCGGCTGGGCGGCCTGCGCCTGGACGAGGCCATCGCCGCCTATATTCGCAAGAAGTACGGCCTGCTGATCGGCGACGCCTCCGCCGAAGACATCAAGGTCAAGATCGGCGCCGCGCTCCCGGTGGAGGACGAGGAATCCCTGGAAGTGCAGGGCCGTGACCAGGTGAACGGCCTGCCGCGCAGCGTGACCATCACCTCGAATGAGGTCGTGGAGGCGCTGCAGGAGCCGCTGAACGGGATTGTGGGCGTGGTCCGGGCCGTGTTGGAGAAAACCCCGCCGGAGCTGGCCTCGGACGTGATCGAGCGCGGGATGCTGCTATGCGGCGGCGGCAGCCTGCTGCGCGGCATGGACAAGCTGATGACGAAGGAGACCGGCATTCCGGCTTACGTCGCCGAGAATCCGATGGCGTGCGTGGCGCTCGGCACCGGCCGGGCCTTCAAACAGCTGGAGACGCTGCGGCGCATCCTGCCCCGTCCGTAGCGCCGGCCTCACCTCCGACGAAAAAGCGCCGGCCCGCTGCCAGCGCTTTTTTCATTCGTCGCGGAGGCCCGCGCCTCAGCAGTAAAACGTCATCCGCTGCAGGTGCACCACCGGGTCGATGTACTGGACCTGGACGCCCTCCGGCACCGACAGCGTGATCGGGGCGTAGTTGAGCAGGCCCTTGACGCCGGCCTTGACCAGCTCGTTGGCCACGGCCTGGGCGTGTTCAGCCGGCACCGCGATCATCGCCAGGACGATGTTGTGCTGCGGGATCAGCGTGTCCATCTGGGCCGCGTCATACACCGTGTAGCCGCCCAGGTTCTTGCCGATCTTGGACGGGTCGCTGTCCAGGATCAGGGCGACCCGGAAGCCCCGGTCGCCGAAGCCGCTATAGCGCGCCAGGGCGTGGCCCAGGTCGCCGGCGCCCACCAGCGCCACTTCCCATTCCTGATCGACCTTCAAGATGCGGCTGAGCTGATCCACCAGGTACTGGATCTGGTACCCCGTCCCCTGTTTGCCGAACTCGCCGAAGTGGGAGAGGTCTTTGCGTATCTGGGCCGAGCTGATGCCCAGGCGTTTACCCAGTTCGTGGCTGGACGTGATCTGCTGACCCTCCTGCGCCATGCGTGTCAGGGCGCGCAGATAGATCGGCAGGCGGCTCACCACAATATCCGGGATTTGTGATGCGCTCATTCGGTTAGTCTCCGCTTCAGAGATGCGCGCTGTCTATGGCCCGCTTGTGAAATACGCCGCAACTTTAGCACGAGTTTATGGTCGGAGCAAGCCGAACGCTGTCTCCTGGCATTAACAGGCGCCTCAGAGCGGTTTCCGCTTGCGCCGAGGTCACCCCGGCCCCGGCCTCCACTTCGCCCCGCTGCGGGGGCCATGGTTCGCCGGAATGACGGAGCATAAGTCATAGCGGAAACAGCTCTCGGTTGCGCCGCGCGTTTCACCGGAAAGCGCGGTGATATAATCATTCTAAATTTCACAAAAGCCAACCAGAATGTTCTCAAGACGTAATCTTCTCCTGGCCGCGCTGGCCGTTATCGTCATCGGCGCTGGCGTTTACTACTACTACTGGCAGCAGCAACAGGCAGCCGCGCAAGCCGCCGCCGGTGAGCTGCGCCAGGACGTCATCGGGCGCGGCTCGATCGTGTCCACGGTCAGCGCCACCGGCCCGCTCACGGCCGAGTCCCAGGTCAACCTGTTTTTTGGCGTGGCGGCGCCCGTGCCGGTGGCCGAGGTCGCTGTGGCCGTCGGCGACGTGGTGCAGCGGGGTCAGGTGCTGGCGCAGCTGGACGTCGCCGACCTGGAGCTGGCCGTCCAGCAGGCCGAACAATCCCTGCGGGGCGTTGAACTCAGCCTGGCGCAGCTGCAGGCGCCGCCCCGGCCCGAAGATCTGGCCCTGGCCGAGGCCAATCTGCGGCTGGCCAAAGCCCAGGTCTTCCAGGCCACGCAGGGCACCACCAAGGAACAGGTCGAGATCGCGCGGCTCAACGTCGTGATCGCGCAGGAATCGCTGGCTCAGCTGGATGACCGCCTGGCCGATCTGGGCGAACAGGGCCGGGACTCGGAGCGCCAGTCACTGCAGAACCAGCGTGAGCAGGTGGCCGAGAACCTGCGCGTGGCCGAGCTGCGCTATGAGCAGGCCCGAACCCCGACCGGCGCCGGCCGGGCTGGGACGGCGCTGGCGTCGGTGGAGCAGGCGGAGGTGGCGCTGGAGCAGCTTAAGCGCGGCGCCGACCCGGAAGACCTGCAGATCGCCCAGCTGCAGGTGGAGCAGGCCCAGGCCGCGCTCGAGCAGGCGCGCCTGAACCTGAAAGACGCCCAGATCAGCGCGCCCTTCGACGGCGTGGTGGCGGCCGTCAACGTCCGCGTCGGCGAAGTCGCTGTCAGCGCGCTGCCGGCGGTGGTGCTCTTGGACAACCGCCAGTACCACGTCGACGTGTCTGTGGACGAAATCGACATCGCCCGCATCGCGCCCGGCCAGGCCGTGACCGTGACGCTGGACGCGCTGCCGGATGAACTCTTCAGCGGTTTCGTGGACCGCATCGCGCCGCAATCCACGGTGACGGCCGGCGTGGTCAGCTACGCTGTGCGCGTTGTTGTGCAGAGCGAGGACGCGCGCCTGCGCGCCGGTCTGACGGCTACGGCCGAGATCGTGGTGGAGGCGGCCAACGACGTTGTGCTGGCGCCGAACTGGGCCATCCGGCGCGACCGCGCCACCGGCCAGGCCTTCGCCAGCGTGCTGCGCGGCGACGAGCTGCAGGAAGTGGAGGTCCAACTCGGCCTGCGCAACGAGTCGTTCAGCCAGATCCTGGCCGGCCTGGGCGCCGGCGATGTCGTGGCGATCCGCACGACGCGCGAGCAATTCAGCCTGTTCGGCGCCGGCCAGTAGCGCCGCGCCGCAGACGATAACTCCTATGAAAAGCGTGACCGAATTTCTGCGAGCCAGCTGGGGCTGGCTGGTCGTGGCGGCGCTGGCGGTGGCCGGGGTCGTCGGCTGGCAGTGGTATCAGGGCCGGCAGGCCGAGCAGGCCCGCGCCGCCGAGTTGGCCGCCCTGCGCACCGAGACTTTGGGCCGGGGCGACCTGGCCGCCACCGTGAGCGCCACCGGCTCGCTGCTGCCGCGCCAGCAGGCCAACGCGGCTTTCTTGATCCCGGGCACGGTCAGCGAGGTGCTGGTGACGAGCGGCGACACGGTGCAGGCCGGGCAGGTGCTGGCCCGCCTGGACGCCGCCGAACTGCAGCTGGCGGTGGCCCAGGCCGAGGACGCGCTGGCCATCGCCAAGCTGCGCCGCCAGAAGCTGCTGGCCGGCCCGTCGGCCGACGACCTGGCCGTGGCCGAGGCCAATCTGCGCGCCGCCAACGCCGCCGCCGGTGAGGCCTCGCGCGGCGCCGGCCCGCAGGAGGCCGAGATCGCCAAGCTCCAATATGACCAGGTGTACGAGGACTTCCGCAAGCTCAACGAGCAGTACAACAACCTGGTGGCCCTCGCCAACGACAATCCGCAATTTGCGCCGCCGCAAGACACGCTCGATTCGCTCAAGCGCAACCAGGAGCAGGCCTATTACCAGGCCGAGATCGCGCGTCTGCAGTGGGAGCAGGCCAAGCGGTCCGGCGACCCCGGCGCGGTGACGGTGGCGTACGCGCGCATCGCCCAGGCCAAGGCTCAGCTGGAACAGCTCAAGCTCGGCCCCACCGACGTGCAGAAACAGCAGGCGGATTTGAGCGTGGCCCAGGCCGAGCTGGCGTTGTCCCAGGCGCAGCTGCGCCTGGCCCGCGCCGAGCTGCGCGCGCCGCTGGCCGGCACGGTCTCCACCGTCAACATCCGCGCCGGCGAGCCGGTCGGCAGCGGCAGCGCCGCCGTGGTCCTGCTCAACACCGGGCAGTTTGTGCTCGACGTCACCGTGAACGAAGTGGATGTGGCCCAACTGGCCGTGGGGCAGCTGGTCAGCGTGACCGTGGACGCGCTGCCGGACCAGCCGTTAAGCGGCGCCGTGGAGCGCCTGGCGCCGAGCGCGACCGTGGTCGGCGGGGCCGTCAACTACGTCGTGCGCGTGGTGCTAGACAGCCCGGAGGCCGGGCTGCGCGCCGGCATGAGCGCCACCGTCCAGGTGACCGTGGCCGAGGTCCAGGACGTCCTGCTGGCGCCCAACTGGGCCATCCGGCGTGACCGGCAGACCGGCCAGGCCTATCTGAGCGTGCAGACCGGCGAGACCCTGGCCGAGGTGCCGATCCAGACCGGTCTGCGCGGCGACACCTACACCGAGGTCCGCAGCGGCGCGGCGGCCGGCGATGTGGCCGCCGTCAGCACGCAGCGCGTTACGCCGTTCGGGGACGGCAGCTGAGGCGCGCCCGCGCCGCCGGCAGACTTCCGCATGTCTTTCACCGAGACCCTGCGCATCGCCTTGCGCGCGCTGACCGCCAACAAGCTGCGCGCCGTGTTGACCATGCTGGGCATCATCATCGGCGTGGCGGCCGTGATTGCGCTGATGTCTATCGGCCGCGGCGTGGAGCGCTTCGTCACCGATGAGTTCCAGGGCATCGGTTCCAACCTGCTCTTCGTCTTCCCCGGCGGCCCGGAGACGCAGGGCCCGCCGCAGCCGGGGCGCAACCGCGAGAAGCCGCTGACCAACGCCGATGTGACGGTCTTAAGCCAGTCCGACCGGCTGCCCGGCGTGGAGGCCGTGGCCGCCGAGTACACCAACTTCACGCTGGTGGAATACGGCCGCGAGAACGGCACGCTCCAGGTCAGCGGCGTCAGCCTGAACTACGGGGCGGTGCGCGGGTTCGACGTGGCCGACGGCGAGTTCTTCACCGAAAATGACGAGCGCGGCGCGGCGCGCGTGGCCGTGCTGGGCCAGACCGTGGTCAAGCGCCTGTTCCCGGACGGCGATTACCCCATCGGCCAGACGATCAAAATCAACCGGGTGCCGGTGCGCGTGATCGGCACGCTGGTCTCCAAGGGCGGCGGCCTGTTCGGCGACCAGGACAACATCGTTCTGATCCCGCTCAGCACGGCCCAGCAGCGCGTCTTCAACGCGCGGACCGCCGACGGCCGCTACGCCGTCTCGACCGTGTACCTGCAGGTCCGGGACGCCAGCCAGATGGACGCCGCCGCCCAGCAGGTGGCCGAGGTGCTGCGTGATTTCCGCGGCATCGCCTTCCGCGACGAAGACGACTTCACCGTGATCACGCAGCAGGACCTGATCTCGTCGCTGGGCGAGGTCACCGGCGCGCTGACCCTGTTCCTGGGCCTGATCGCGGGGATTTCGCTGCTGGTGGGCGGCATCGGCATCATGAACATCATGCTGGTCTCGGTGACCGAGCGCACCAAGGAGATCGGCCTGCGCAAGGCGCTGGGCGCCAAGCGCCGCGACGTGCTCGGCCAGTTCCTGGTGGAGGCCACCGCGCTCTCGGTGCTGGGCGGCCTGATCGGCATCGCCATCGGCGCGGCCACGGGGTTTTCGATCACGCTGGTCCAGCCGGACCTGCCGGTGGCCGTCACCTGGGACAGCGTCCTGCTGGCGACCGGCGTCTCGCTGGCGATCGGCCTGTTCTTCGGCCTGTACCCGGCCTACCGGGCGGCGGGCCTCAACCCCATCGACGCCCTGCGGTATGAGTGAGCGGGGACAGCCATGATCCTGGAGAGCATCCGCCTGGGCCTGCGCGCCCTGGCCGCCAACAAGCTGCGCGCCGCCCTGACCATGCTCGGCATCACCATCGGCGTGGGCGCCGTCATCACGCTGGTCTCGGTCGGCAACTCGGTCTCGCGCTACGTGGCCGATCAGTTCGCGGGGCTGGGCACCAACCTGCTGTACGTCTTCCCCGGCCAGTTCCAGGGCGGCGGGCCGCCCAGCCGCACAGCCACCACCGTCCTCACCGAACGCGACCTGCTGGCCCTCTCCGATCCGGCGCGCGTGCCGGACGCCCAGAACGTGCTGCCGCTGATCCAGCGCAACGTCCAGGTGGCCTACGGCCGCAACCAGGCCGGCGTCAGCCTGCGCGGCACGTCGCCGGCCTACTTCGCGGCGCGTGATTACCAGATCTTCGCCGGCCGGTTCTTCAGCGACGAGGACCTGGCCCAGGAGGCGCGCGTCGTGGTGCTGGGCCAGACCACGGTCAACCGTTTCTTCGCCGCCGACGAGGACCCGCTCGGCGCCACCGTCCGCCTGAACGGGCACACCTTCCGCGTCATCGGCATCTTCGCCACGCGCGGGGCCACGCCCTTCGGCGACGAGGACGACGCGCTGTTCGTGCCGTACACGGCCGCCGTGCGCACGCTCTTCCCGGAGCGCACGCCTAAAGGCGACGTGCGCCTGTCTATCATCCTGGTGAACTACGCCAGCGCGGACCAGAAAGACCGCCTGATCACGCAGATCACGGACGTGCTGCGCGAGACCCACAACATCCCCTACCGCGGCGAGGATGACTTCACCATCCTGTCCGGCCAGGATCTGCTCTCAGCGTTCGAGCGCGTCACCGGCGTGCTGACAATCTTCCTGGGCGCCATCGCCAGCATCTCCCTGCTGGTGGGCGGCATCGGCATCATGAACATCATGCTGGTCTCGGTCACCGAGCGCACCAAGGAGATCGGCCTGCGCAAGGCCGTCGGCGCCAAGCGCCGCGACGTGCTCAGCCAGTTCCTGATCGAGGCCGTCATTCTGTCGCTGATCGGCGGCGCCATCGGCATCGCGCTGGGCTCGGTCGGCATCGTCTTGGTCGCCGAGCTGGTGCCGGACCTGGCGCCCACCGTCACCGTGGACAGCGTCGTGCTGTCCACCACCTTCTCCATCGCGGTCGGCCTGTTCTTTGGGATTTACCCGGCCATCCGCGCCTCCGGCCTCAACCCCATCGAAGCCCTGCGTTACGAATAGGCCGGCCCGGCCCGGTCACGGCGTCTCCGGCCGCCAGGCCCCGCTCTGGCACTCGGCGTTGCTCAGCCGCTCCGGCGCGCTGAGCGGGTCCGCCAGGAGGTAAGCGCCGCCTTCCCCGACCACCAGCAGCTGCGCGGCGCGCGGCGACCAGGCCGGCTGGCTCCACCAGCCCTCCACCTGTTGCACGGCCGCGAAGGTCTCCAGCGAGTACACGAAGAGCGGGTTGCGCTGGTTGCCCCGGAGCACGGCGGCCAGCCAGCGGCCATCCTGGGAGAAGGCGGCCTCTTGAGCCGGCTGGTTGGAGAGCAGCTGGGTGATGGTCCCGTCCGGGCGCACCACGGCCAGCCAGCCGGTGTCCTGGTCGCCGGCGACGGCCAGGGCGATCCAGGTCCCAGCGGCGGACCAGGCCACGTCCACGGCGCTCGGCCGCCCGGCGATGCGCAGGCCCCAGATACGGCTGTTCCACAGCGTTACCGTCTCGGCACTGGCTGCGTCCCAGACGTTGAGGGAGATATAGCCGCTCTGGTCGAGCTGGGCGAAAGCCAGGCGGCCACCGTCCGGGGACCAGGCCGGCAGCGACGCGTCCTCGGCGATCTGGGTTGGCTGCGCCAGATCCGGACCGGGCAGCAGCGTCAGTGACCCAAGCGTGCTGGCGCCGTCCGGCGCGCGGCCGGCCAGCCAGGCCAGCGCGCGGCGATCCGGGGCCGGCTGGACGTACGGGGACATCGCGATCACGCCCAGCGGACCTGGGCTCACGTGGGTCGGATCGCGCACATCGATGAAGCTCAACTGGAACGCGTCCATGTCCACGGGGCCGTCCAACAGTTCGGCCGGAAGCTGGTTGTAAGCCAGGACGGTGTCCGCCAGCCACAGCGCCGGGAAGGCGTAGTCGGCCGCGGGATCGGTGACCGGCAGCCAGAGCAGGTCGCCGGTTTCCAGGTCCAGGACCGTCACCTGCAGAAAAGAGTTGAAGGCCAGCCGGCGCCCGTCGGTGGACCAATCGACCGACAAGACATACTGGCCGGCCGCGCTCCAGGACGCCAATGGTTGCAGCACGCCGCGCACCGATGCCAGCGGCGCCGGCGAGCACGCCAGCACGTAGTCGATGTCGACGGGGGCGGGCAGGGCGGCGGCGCCGCTCCCAGTCAGGGCGCGCAGGCGGCCGAAAAAATCGTTGGCCGACATCCCGTTGCGCCACAGCGCCTGGGCCAACCAGGAAGAGGCCTCGCCCGGCAAATCCGGGTTGCGGCCCAGGCCGGTCAGCAGTTCGGCATCCACGGCGGCCGGCTGGTCGCGGAGCAAGGTATTCAGCACCGTCAAAGCCTGCTCGGTGTACTCGGCCAGCGCCGCCGTGACCTCGCCGGCGCGCACCGTCGCCGAGAACTGCCACACTTCGCTGAGCACGGGCGTGGTCATGGCGCGGGTGTAGCCCAGCACCGACTCAGCCTCCAGGCCCAGCCGCGCGCCCAGGCGCGTCACCAGGGCGTAGAAGAAGGCGCTCTGGTTGAGCGAGGTCCGGTTGTCGTCGGCGATGGCGTTCCGGGCCGTCTGCGTCAGGACGTGGAGGCCGATGACACGCTGCCAGAGTTCCAGGTCGGCGGCCGCCACCGGATAACCCAGCGCGTGCGGCGCGCCCAGGGACGGCCTCCGGGCATTGAGCGTGCCATCCTTGAGCAGCGTGATCAGGAGCGGACGGTCCCGGTCGGGGTCTACCAGGCTGGCCGCGCGGCGGGGCTCGTCGACGAAGTTGAGCACGGCCGGCTGGTCTGGCGCGCACTCCCAGTCCGCGCAGGCGCGGCGGGCGAGGTCCTCCAGGTAGGGTACGAGCGTCCCTTCGATCAATTCGGCGTCGCCGGCGTAGTAGGTGACCTCGAGAGCCGGCGTCTGGTAGAGGCGGACTTCGCCCAGGAAGCTGGGCGGCGCCGGGATCTGTTCCCAATCCTTGCCGAGGCGCTGGTAGAAGCGCACGACGGCAAAAGACACGGTCGCGCCGTCCGGGGTGGTGTACCGGCGCGCGATGTTGGCCCGCAGCGTGTTCTGGTCCACGCGCTCCAGAGCCAGCAGCTGCGGCGCAGCGCCCGGCAGGGGGCGCAGGATGCTCAGCGGCGCCGGCCCGACGGCGGGCGCGGCCTCGGCCACGATCTGGCTGCGCAAGGCCTGCTCGGTGCGCCACCAATCCCAACGGT
>ERZ761602.6224-NODE-6224-length-13522-cov-8.376847_pt1 | contig 13522 bp, 17 predicted proteins | sample MGYA00512165_ERZ761602 | MGnify/ENA primary metagenome ERZ761602 (study PRJEB28899, sample SAMN02445085) | bioreactor sludge metagenome | biome: EBPR sludge; isolation source: Thorneside wastewater treatment plant | place: Australia: Brisbane, Thorneside...
TCAGGCTCTCCACCGTTTCGGCCTTCTGAGCACGATCCATTGCGGTCTCCTCAGTGGGGCGCCCGGCCAATCCGGGCGCCCGAGCGCACGCGGACCAGCCGGCCGGCGGTAAATGACCCCCGGGTGCGGCGCGCGATCCACGCGCGGCCTGTCCCAGGAGCCGGCCTGCCGGAGACGGCTTGACAGCCGCCCCCGAAAAACGTCAGCTTCTGTCTATTGCAGGTGAAGAAAGCCGAAGGCTTTCAACGCATTAAGCCGCGCGCATGAGCGCCCTCTGGGCGCACCACATGCGTGGCGCCTGCAGTCTTGGACAGGATCGGCGGGTGTTAACCCCGCCGGATCGCGGCATATGCACGGTTTATTGCACCGCCGCAAGAGGCGCAGGCACAGTTTTCTGCGTTTGGCAAGCGCCCCGTTCACCGCGCGACCGAAAGGCCGCACATGAGCCCGCTCACGGATCACGCCGCGGCGAGGCGCAAATCGAGCGTCCCTCATAGCGCTCCGCCCGCGCCACACAGGACACTTCCATCACCCACGGCGCATCCGCCGGATTAAGCGCTTCCGCCCAGCGCCAGAGCTCAATCGTGCCCCAGAGGCTCAGGTAGTAGCGCTGCGGCCGGCGCAAGCGCTGCACGCGCGCGTCCGTCACTTCATGCACGAGCTGGTTGTTGACGTACCAGCGCAGCGCCGTCGGCGTCCATTCGAAGCCGTAGGTGTTGAAGCTCTGCGAAGGATCGAAACCGAGATTGATCGTCTCCTGCTTCGAGAACCCATGAACGTGATAGGTAAGCTCCATGAGCCGGGGCCGCGCGCCCATGAACTCGATGTCGATCTCTTCCCAGGTCGAGTTGTCATGCGGCTTCACATACGTGAACAGGGCGGAGATGAGGCCTGGCCCGTTGGGAATGCGCATGCTCGCTTCGTAGTAGCCGTAGAGATAGAGTTCCCTGCTCTGCAGCTCGCCTGACATGAACGGGCGCCGATCCGGGCCCGGCGGATTCGGGCGCATGGTGATGGCCAACCCGTTCGGCGTGATCGAGAGGGCGTCACGTCGCCAATCATTCTCCATCCATGTGCCATTGTTCCAGCCGTCGGAGAAATGCCAACGGCTGTCGTCAAGCGTGCGGAAGCGGTCGATGAAGGTGAGACTCTCGGGCAGAGGCGGAAACGCCTCCTTCGCCGCGACAATCTTGGCTTGCGGCAACAGCAATGTCGCCCCCGCCGCCACGATCAACACGGCTGGCGCCGCAACCATCGCCAACGCAGCCGCCATTGCGAGCGCGATAAACGCGCTGCCGAACGTGCGCCACAGTGCGCGCATCAATCCACGCATAGTGACCGGCCTTCATAGCGCGGCGCGTACGCCATGCACGCGACATGCATCTTCCACGGCGCCTCGCTCGGGTCGATGACGCCTAACCAGCGCGGCATGCGTTCGCTGTTCCACAAGCTCGAAAACATGCGTTGCGGACGCGTGAGTTCCGCGACGCGCCCGCGACGCGATACATGCACAAGCTCGTTATCGATGTACCAGCGGATCGCGTTGCGCCGCCACTCGAACGCGTAGGTATGAAAGTCTTCCGAAGCGTCGAAAGGCAGTTCTTCGACTTGCAGCGTTGCCTGCCCCGCGACGTGATAAACCAGTTCGATCCGGCGCGGATCGTAGCCGGTCAGCTCCATGTCGATCTCGTTCCAGCTCTCCACGCCCTCTGGGCGGGTGAACGTAAAGAACGCCGAGACAAGCCCTCGTCCGCGCGGCATGCGCAGGCGCGCTTCGAAATAGCCGTAGAGATACTCCTCCGACGTGCTAATCTCGCCCGACACATAGGGCTTCTCGCCGTCGCCCGCGTTTCGATCCAACGAGATAACCAGCCCTTGCGGCCCGAGCCCTACCTGATCGCGGCGCCACTCGCTCGAGAACCACTCCCCGGAGTGCCAGCCATCCGAGACGATCCAGCGAGGATCGATCAGCGGCGTCTGAAACCGCTCGACGAACAGAGAAGAAGTGGTTGCCGTCTGCGCTTGCGCCTTGAGCGGCAGCGTCGCGAGGCAAGTCACAAGGAGGAACCAACCGAAAAGCGCCTTGCCTCCCCGTCCGCCGCGCATGCGCGACGCCCCACACGCCGGGCCGAGATCGCTAGCGCGCATCGTAGGCCCTAAGACCAAACTTCTCAGCGGCCGCGACAAGCGCCCCGTCGCGACTCGCTAACTCGGCGCCCATCCGCTGAGCCAATTCCAGATAGCAGGCGTCATAAAAGGACAAGCCGCTCGTTCGCGCTATGTCAAACGCCGCCTCCATGATCTCCGGGCCAGGGGGATCGTCGAGGCGCACCACGGCCCCAAGCAGGTCAGCGACCGCAAGATCAGCCGCTTCGCGGGACAAGCGCTTTTGCCGTTCCGCTCGCAGCACTCCATTGCGCAGTTCGAAGCCGAAAATGTATGGCGCGACGAAGTCGGCGTTGGCGAGCGCGCGCAGCGCTTCCCCTGCACGCGTGACCTGCGTCGCCAGTATCCATGCGAACGCAACAGACGCGTCTACGACGACGCGATTCACTCGCGCCCTTCCTCAATGGCGGCCTTCCAATCAAACGGCGCCATGCCGGCGTCTGTTTGGGTCGCGCGCCGCTCCGTTAGGCGCCTGAACGCCGCCTCTCGTTCGGCAGAAGAAAAAACATGCATCGGCGAAAGCCGCGCAGCCGGTTTGCCGTGGCGGGTTATGATCACCTCTACACCGGTCTCCTCGACCTCCTGCACCAAGGCCGAAAGCTTGTTTTTTGCTTCGTAGAGCGCGACTTCTTTCATGGGGCGCAGTCTTGGCTAAATTTGGCTATAATGCAAGGCAATATAGCCAAATTGGCGTCGGTTAGAGTTTCGCCGCCCCGGCCAGGACCCGGCTGGCGAAAACCTGCAGCGTGGCGACGAGTTCGCGCGGGGAGCCCTCCCCGCCGCGAAACAGCGATGAAAGCGCGTCCGAGAAAATGAACACCGCCTTGGGCGACCATTTGTCGGTGCCTGCCGTCTCGGTGATGAAGTCCCTGAACAGCTTCGCCGCCTCCGACAATTCAGGCTTTCCGAACGTCCCGGCGACAGTCTGAATTTCGGCGACGACCTCGACTAGAGCGCCTGCGGTATGCGCATCGGTGGAGCAATGACGCGCAAGCTCACCGACACGGGTAATGCTCGCCGCCAAATGGTCGTGCCCCTCCGCCGTCAGGCTGGCGAGGACGTTCTGCGCCTGCGTCACTGATTGAGCGAAGGTTTGGCCGCCAGGCGCGCCAATGGCTTTGCTAAGTCGGCTCACCACAACTCCACAATTTCATGGCTTTCCGCCGTCGCCAGCTCCACGTGCGGCGCCGTTGGCGCGTCACGCCTGCCCACGTGGTTGGCCGCCCAAATGATCCGCTCCAAAAGGGTTTGGGGCGAATACGGTTTCGCGATGACGTAGTCGGCTCGGCAGGCCTTGGCGCCTTCGACGATGTCGATGCTGACGCTTCCGGTCATGATGATGATCGGCGCCAACGACGTCTCGCCGAAGCGCGGCTCGCGAAGGCGGCGCAACATGGCGTACGATTCCTCGACCTTCGGGAACGGATCGCAAAGCACGAGATCGACCGGCATCAGGGCTAGCTTCGCCACCGCCTGGTTTGCGGACTCAAAACCCGTGATGTCGCGAAATCCGAAGCTCGATAACACGTCACGCGCAATTCGATAGCCGAAGTTGCTCGCGTCCACGATAGCGGCGCGCGCCAACGCGAAATTGAACTTGGCGTCTTCCACGCACATGGGTCAGCTCTCGCCCTCTGGTGCGCCTCGGTTCGCCAAGAAAAGGTTAACGCAGAGCCGCCAACGAAAAACGCCCCGGCGTCGAGCCGGGGCGTTCAATTGCATCCGCTTCGGATGTCGCCAGAGCTACGCGATCGCGTTCGAGGGATCGATACGCACGCCCGGCCCCATCGTCGTCGACAGGGCTACCTTCTTCACGAACGTGCCCTTCGCGCCCGACGGCTTGGCCTTGGCGACCGCATCCACAAACGCCTTCACGTTTTCACGGATTTGCGTTTCCGAGAAGCTCGCCTTGCCGACGCCAGCGTGAACGATGCCCGCCTTCTCGACGCGGAACTCCACCGCCCCGCCCTTTGCATCGGCGACGGCCTTCTTCACGTCCATGGTGACGGTGCCGACCTTCGGGTTCGGCATCAGGCCGCGCGGGCCCAACACCTTACCGAGGCGGCCCACCAGCGCCATCAGGTCAGGCGTGGCGATCAGGCGGTCAAAGTCGATCTTGCCCGAATTGATGGTCTCGAACAGGTCGTCCGCACCGACGATGTCGGCGCCGGCGGCCTTGGCTTCCTCGGCCTTCGGGCCGCGGGCGAACACCGCCACGCGCGCCGTACGGCCGGTGCCGTTCGGCAACGAGACAACGCCGCGCACTTGCTGGTCGGGGTATTTGGGGTCGACACCGAGATTCATTGAAACCTCGACGGTTTCGTCGAATTTCGCGCTCGCGCGTTCCTTGATCAGCTTCACGGCTTCATCAAGCGTGTGAAGCTTGCGTGGGTCGATGCCGGTATGGCTCTTGGCCTTGCGCTTGGTCATGCCCGGCGTCTTTTTCGGAGTTTGTGCCATCGCCCTTACTCCACCACATCCACGCCCATCGAGCGGGCGGTGCCGGCGATCATCTTGGCGGCCTGATCAAGATCGGCCGCGTTGAGATCCTTATGCTTGGTTTTCGCGATTTCCTTGCACTGGGCCATGGTGATCTTACCCACCGTGGACACGCCCGGCGTCTTCGAGCCGGAGCCTGGCTTCTTCGCCGTCGGCAACTTCGCGGCCTTCTTGATCAGGAACGACGCAGGCGGCGTCTTGATCTCAAAGGTGAAGCTCTTGTCCTGATAATAGGTGATCACGACCGGGCACGGGTCGCCCTTCTGCATGTCTTGCGTGCGAGCGTTGAAGCCCTTGCAGAATTCCATGATGTTCAAACCGCGCTGACCGAGCGCGGGACCGATCGGGGGAGACGGATTCGCCGCCCCGGCCGGCACTTGGAGCTTAATCTGCCCCAGCACCTTCTTCGCCATGTTGGCCTCTCGCTTAACGCCGGGAGATGGCTAAACCGCCCGGCCTGAGTGGGTGCGTGGTTGGGAAGGCGAGCCTCCTCCCACGCGGAAGCCGGCGCTTATAGGGACAAGCCCGCCGCTTGGCTAGGGGGATGAAGTCCGCGGCGCCTCCCTCTATCCGCCGAACAATCCCCCGATAAGCCCCGCGACCGCGCCCATGGTCGAGACCCAGAGGTTGGCGATCAAGCGGCCCGCGCCTCCGGCGGCCAGGAACGGCGCAAACGCAAACGCCGCGAGCGCCAGCGCGCCCAGGAGCAACAGCCTCCGCCCCGGCGCGCGAGGGGGCGTCCTCGCCATTAGTACCCGCAGAGCCGCGCGTAGCGATCACGATGGAATGCCGCCCCGCCATAGAGCCCTTCCGCCACGCGCGCGCGTTTCAGGTAAAGCCCCGCGTCATGCTCGTCGGTCATGCCGATGCCGCCGTGCATTTGCACGAACTCGTTGGAAACAAGATGCAGGGTTTCACTCGCGCGCGCCTTCGCGAGGCTCGCCCATTCGGCGATGTCGTCCGCACCCTGGTCGAGCGCGTCGAGCGCCGCGTAAACGCATGAGCGCGTGAGTTCGAGATCGGTGAACATCTTCGCCGCGCGATGCTGCAACGCCTGGAACCCCCCGATCACCTGGCCAAACTGCTTGCGGGTTTTCAGGTATTCGCCGGTGACCTCGAAAGCTTGCTGCGCTTGTCCCAACATCTCAGCGGCAAGGCCGATGCGGGCGCGATCGAGTATCCCCTCCACAAGCTTCCCGCCGCCGCCCAGCGGCGCCGCCTCCGCGTTCGCGAAAGTGAGGTCCGCCGCGCCACGGCTATCGACGGTGATGAGTTCCTTGCGGGATACGCCATCCGCGTCCGCGCGAACAAGATACGCTCCCTCCGCGCCAGCCACGATCAGCAGGTCGGCGATGTGACCGTCCGCGACATACGTCTTCTTGCCCGAGAGCTTGCCGCCGTTCAGCGCGAGTGCGCTTGCGCCCGGTGCGTGGTGCGCGCCTTCATCGACCGCGAGCGCGACGATCGCCTGGCCGGCGGCGATCCTAGGCAGCCACTCGGCCTTCTGCTCGTCGCTGCCGCCGTGCATGAGGGCGCTTGCGCCAATCATCGCAGTGGAGAGCAGCGGCGACGCCGCCAGGGTGCGCCCAGTTTCTTCAAGCACCGCGCCGAGGCCGACATAACCCAGGCCCGCGCCGCCATAGTCTTCCGGAACAAGAATGCCGGCCCAGCCCATCTGCGCCATTTCACGCCAGAGATCAGGATCGCGGCCATTCTTCTTTTCGTCGCGCATTTTCCGGAAGCGCGTGACCGGCGCCTGCTCGCGGCAGAAATCACGCGCGGCGTCTTTCAACAAACGCTGTTCTTCGTTCAATGTGAAAGTCATTGCGTATCTCGCAGTCCAAGTACGCGCTTGGCGACGACATTGAGGTTCACTTCCGTGGTGCCGCCTTCGATCGAATTTCCCTTCGAGCGCAGCCAGCCGCGCGTGACGCCAAGCTCTTCGGGCGTGTAGTCCTCACCCGCCCAACCAAAGGCGCGATTGCCCGCCGCCTCCACCATCAGTTCGCAGCGCTCTTGATTGAGCGTGGCGCCCGCGACCTTGAACATCGACGCCATGTGCGAAACGTTGCCGCCGGCCTTGGCCTCCTCCTGCGCGCGCTGCGTCGTCAGCGCATAGGCGCGCTCGAACATCTTATGTTGGGCGATGCGTGCGCGCAGATCGCGATCCGCGAGCATGCCGCCGTTCATGCCGACACTGGTCTTGGCGATATCCACCACATCCAGCCGCGCCCCGGAGCCAAAGCCGGAAATGTTGGTGCGTTCGTACTGCAGCAGGCGTTTGGCGATCTCCCAACCGCCATTCAAGCGACCGACCATGTTTCCCTTCGGAATTTTCACATCGGTGAAAAACGTCTCGCAGAAGGGCGAGGACCCCGAGATAAGCTTGATCGGACGCGTCTCGACGCCGGGCGTTGTCATGTCGATCAACACGAACGAGATGCCCTCGTGTTTCACGCTTGTATCGGTGCGCACCAAACAGAAGCACCAATCGGCGTGATTGGCGTACGACGTCCACACCTTCTGACCGTTGATCAGCCAATGGTCGCCCTTGTCCTCGCATCGCGTCTGCAGGCCGGCGAGATCGCTGCCCGCGCCAGGCTCGGAGTATCCCTGGCACCAGCGAATTTCGCCTCGCACGATTTTCGGCAGATGTTCCTTCTTCTGCTCTTCGTTCGCGTATTCGAGCAGCACTGGCCCGAGCATCCACACGCCAAACGAAAACAGCGCCGGGCGCGCATTGATGCGCTTCAGCTCGCTCTGCAACACCGCGTTTTCTGCGTTGCTCAGCCCGCCGCCGCCGTACTCCCTTGGCCAGGTCGGCGCTGTCCAGCCTTTCGCGCCCATGCGCTCCAGCCAGAGCTTTGAGTCCGGGTTCTTGAAAACAAAAGTCCTGCCGCCCCAAACGAAGTCTTCTTCCGCCGCCAGCGGCGATCGCATCGATTGCGGGCAATTTTCTTCAAGCCAAGCGCGCACCTCGGCGCGGAAGGCGTCCAAATCGGCCATCGGCGTTCTCCGCCGCATGGCTTAGCACCGAGCCGCCGCCACGCGCCAGTTAGCCTAGCGTTAGGGCGGCCCTGCCGCCGTCCCAAACGCGCCCATTTAACGCGCTCGGCGCTTTTCGGGATGAAGGAGTTTGCCCAAAATGTGCTCGCTGTTGCCGATAACGTGGGCGCTTGTGCCGACGATAAGGGGATCCGGAGTGCCGATCGCCTTCTCGTCCTTCCCGGAATACTCAAGCGACGAGAGAAAGTGGCGCATGCAGTTCAGGCGCGCGCGTTTCTTGTCGTCTGACTTGATGATCGTCCAAGGCGCATCGGCGGTGTCCGTGTGAAAGAACATCGCCTCCTTGGCCTCCGTGTAATCGTCCCACTTGTCGAGACTTTCGCGATCGATAGGAGACAACTTCCACATTTTCAGCGGCTCGTTCTCACGTGAGTGGAAGCGGCGCAATTGCTCCTCGCGCGTCACCGAGAACCAGTACTTAAACAGCAAAACGCCGCTGCGCACGAGCATGCGCTCCAGTTCCGGCGTCTGACGCATGAATTCCAGGTATTCGTTTGGCGTGCAGAAATTCATCACGCGTTCAACGCCGGCGCGATTGTACCACGAACGGTCGAAGAAAACGATTTCGCCGCCCGCCGGCAACTTCTCGACATAACGCTGGAAATACCATTGCGTCTTTTCTCGGTCGGTGGGTTTCTCCAACGCTACAACGCGCGCGCCTCGGGGATTGAGGTGCTCAGTGAACCGCTTGATCGTGCCGCCCTTTCCAGCGCCATCGCGCCCCTCGAACAGAATAACGATTTTCTGCTGGGTCGCCTTCACCCACTCTTGCACCTTCAGGAGTTCGACCTGAAGCTCGGCCTTTAGCCGCTCGTATTCCTTGGTGGAGATGCGCGTCTTGTAAGGATACTCGCCGGTTTCGAAGAGCTTGCGGATGGCGGCGCGATCATGGCGAAGAGCGGCGAGGCTCTTGTGGGCGCCTTGTGCGCCGTCGCCCATCGTCTCAGCCGCCGCGATCTCCGCCGAAGCCGCGCCAACAAGGTCAGGCTGCGACGGCGCGGACGCTTCGGGAACCGTTTCTTTTTCGGGCGTCTCTGGAACCACCTATGTCAACTCCTTGAAGCGTCATTGCCACGCGACATTTCATTATGTTGCCGCCTGGGGCGCGGCATTTGACCAGGATCAATCCTGCCAAGTTACACTGGCCGGATCATGATTGCTTGGTCTAGGTTTTGGTCTGAGGAGCCTCGCCTATGCCGGATTCGCCGCGTTTCCGTGACCAGAAGATCGTCTTCGCCAATGGCGCCGTCGGACGCGACATGCCGGTGGCGACAGCAAATCCAATCAACTTCCACCAGGCCATCGCCGCACCCACGGACATGCAGCGCGCGACCATTGACGCCAAGCTCTTCCTGCCACCCGCGGCGGATGGAAAGTCGCCGGCGGTCATTGTCGTGCCTGGATCTCTGGGCGTGGCGGTTTCGCATCTCGCGCACGCGGAAACCATCACAAACTTGGGCGCGGCCGCATTGGTCATCGACCCCTTTGGAGCGCGCGGCGTCACCTCCACAGTGGCCAACCAGACCCAGTATTCCTTCGCAGCCAGCGCCTACGACGTGCTCGCAGCTCTCAAGGCGCTCGCCGCCCTGCCGGAAATCGACGCCACGCGCATCGGCGCACAAGGCCACAGTCGCGGCGGATCAGCGGTGCTAAACGCCGCGATGCGCAAGTTCGCCGATCCGATCATGGGTAATGGACCGCGGCTTAAGGCGGCCTATGCGGCCTATCCGTGGAGCGGGCAGCAATTCCTTGATCCAGACACAGGCGCCACACGCGTGCGCGCTGTGATCGGTGATCGCGACGATTGGTGTTCGTGCCAGCAGGTGCAAGGTCATATGAACGCCATCCGTCTGCGCGGCGGCGACGTCAGTTTCCGCCTTGTGCCCGATGCCTGCCACAGCTTCGATCGTGAAACCGGCATCGAACACTTGCCGGACGCCGTCGTCGCGCTCGGCGCGCCAACGGTTTTTCTCGATGACCGAGGCGCCATGATCGATCCCACGACAGGAGAGGCTAGCGCCACCGCCACCGAACGCGACTTCATGGTCTACGCCATGAAGGCTGGCTTCGGCGGCAAAGGCGCCACCATCGGCTCAAAGGCAGGCCAACCCGCCCTCTTCCGGGAGGACATGACCCGCTTCTGGCGCGGCGCTCTCAGCCTAACCTAGATGATGCAAGCTCGGCGTCGGCTCAGTAGCGCACGCGCAGCTCTAATCCGAAAACCCGTCCCTTGTTCAGCGGCGAGAACGTCGGTAGCGGGCGTGGGCCCCCGGCGCCGTCTCCGCCGAACGCTGCGGTGTCGGGCAGCACGGTATCGCCGCCCCAGGTGGCCTCATTGAAGAGATTTTCGCCATAGAGCGATACAAGCCAACGGCGGCTCGCGGGCTCCCACGCGAGGTTCGCGTCCAACATGTCGGCCTCGGCCAGCAGACCGCGATTGTTGTCGTTGTAAAAAGCAGCATCGCGATGGCTGTAAGCGAGGCGCGCCGTGGCGAGCCCAGATCCAACGGAACGGACGTAGTCGACGCTGGCGCCATAACTCCACGGCGCCAGCCGCGGAACCTGAAGCGCGCGATCGGCCGCGTCGACGACGAGGTCGCCATTAAGATCCTCGGTCACGCGATCGTAGGCGCCGTCGACATAGCCCGCGAACGCCGAGACCGTGAGCGCCTCATTGACGCGCAAGCGCGCCTCGATTTCGCCGCCCCGCAATGTCGCATCGCCCGCGTTAAGCACGATCTGCTGCACGCCCGAAATCGGATCGGCTTGGTTGGTCTCACGCTGCATGTTTTCGATCTCGTTCTGAAACAGCGCGATGTTCAATCTCAGGTGATCATAGAGCAAGTCTTGCTTGAGTCCGACTTCGATCGTCGTTTGCCGTTCAGCGTCATAGGCGCGCGGCGCAAGCCCCAAGGTCGACGTGCGGAAATTGGCGCCGCCCGACCGGAACCCGCGCCCCCATGAGGCGTAGAGGTTCGTGCTTTCCGATGGGCGCCACTGAACGCCGAAACGCGGCGAGATGTCGTTCCAACTCTGGGCGAACGGTGCATCCGAAAAATTGAGCGCGCGCGCGTCGAGATCGCCGCCTGCAACGCCCTCGCCGGGCACGAGCACCGCTGGGCCATCAAGGTCATCCGCCGCACGACGCACCCGTGAGATGCGCGAGTCCTTTTCTTCATGCGTGTAACGCAAGCCCGCGCTCAGCGTGACGGCCTCGCTCAGGCGCCAATCCGCAGCCGCGAACGCCGCCCAGGTTGAGAAATCGCCCTCCCCGCCGCCAACCCGGCGGAATGTCGGCGAAAAGTTGCGTTCATCGAAATAGAGGAGGTGTTGATCCAGCGCGTAGCCGCCGATCGTCACGTCAAAACGCCCGAAAACGCCCGCATAGCGAAGTTCTTGGCTCGTTTGTTCATGGACATTGAGCACACGTGTGTGGAAGGCGAAGACAGATGTTGAGTCGATGTCCGCCGCCCACGGAACGTCGACCGAGCGCCAGCCGGTGATGCTTGTGATGACGCCGTCGCCAAAAGGCACGCGCCAGTTCGCTTCCAGCGTCGCCTGCTCCCAATCAGTTCCCGCATAGCCGCGATTGTCGATCGCGAAGTCGAAACCATCACGCGCGAACAAGGCGTGGTTCTGCCCGGCGGGACCGTCGCCGTCGCTGTAGCCTTGCTCGACGCGCAACAGCGCTTCGAAATTCGGCGAGGGCGTGAGCAGCAGCGCCCCCCGCCATGCGGCGGCTTCATTCGCGCCAAACGACGAATCGTCGAAATCGTTGTCAAGCCATCCGTCGTCGTCGCTACGCAGCGCCGCCACGCGTCCGTACAAGAGCCCCGGCGCGATCGGACCTGAAATCGCGGCTTCCGCGATCGCATTTGGTCCAGTCTCGAGCGCGACGCGAGCCCGCGCTTCAAAAGTTTCGCTTGGCCGACGGGTACGGACTAGCACCGCGCCGCCGGTGACATTGCGCCCATAGAGCGCGCCTTGCGGCCCGCGCACGACCTCAATCGCCTCGAGATCGAAAGAGTCCGTAATCGTCCCCGCGTTGAGGCCCACATAAACGCCGTCGACAAACACGCCCACGGCCGGGTCGACTGACGCGATCGAGGAATTCACGCCCACGCCACGAATGGAGAAATTCGCGATCCCGCGCGCGGTGCCGATATCCTCAAGCTGCACATTGGGCAGCGCGTACGAAAGGGACTGCAAATCCTCGACATTGCGCGCGCGCAGATCGTCGTCGCCGAATACATTAAGCGCCATCGGCAGGTCTTGCGCATTCGCCTCGCCGCGCTTGGTCGCGGTGACGACGATTTCGTCCTCTTGGGCGAAAGCGGCGCCTGGCGTGAGCAGACAAAGAGCAATCGCGGGGAGCACGGCCTTGATCATGCCAAGGGCCATACCGGCGGCGGCCATAGCGCCCAACGCCTTTCCCCTGTAAGCGCGGCTATCCTTGTCCGCCGCCCCCGCTATAGAACCTCACCATGAAGAGACTCATCTTCGCGCTCTGGCTCATCGCCGCTGCTGGGCCCGCGGCCGCGCAGGAGGTGCTGCCCGTTCCATGGGCGCGCGAGCAGCCCAATCCCAGCGACTTCCGGAACACCTACCCCGTAGGCGCCCTCGCTGAGGGCGTTAGCGGCGACGTCCGGCTGCTCTGCACCATCACCGATGAGTACAAGCTCGACTGCGCCGTACACAGCGAAACGCCAGCGGGGTATGGTTTCGGGGACGCCGCCTTGCGCCTATCGCGTCTCTATGTTGCGTCTCCCGATGATCCGCGCATCGCGGTCGGCGGAAGGGTGCTGCTGCCGATCCGCTACGAGATGCGTGACTAACGCAGCTTCTCGACCTGTCCGTATTCGAGATCGACGGGTGTCTCGCGGCCGAAAATCATCACCGCGACCTTGAGGCGGCCGCGCTCTTCGTCAACTTCCGAAACCATGCCTTCGAAGCTCTGGAACGGCCCATCCGAAACGCGCACCTTCTCCCCTATCTCGAAGTGGATGAGTTGGCGGGGTTTGGCGACGGCTTGCTCAGCCACACGGCCGAGAATGCGCTCGACTTCGCGATCACTCACCGGCTGCGGCTTGTTTTGCGTGCCGAGAAAGCCCGTCACTTTCGGCGTGTTCTTCACGAGGTGATAGGCCTCGTCAGTCATCTCCATCTTCACCAGCACGTAGCCGGGGAAATGGCGATGCTGGCGCACTTTTTTGGCGCCGCGAACGACCTCCGTCACTTCCTCTGTCGGCACCTGGATATCTTCGAACTGATCTTCCAGGCCTTGGCGCTGCGCCTGATCGCGGATCGCCTCGGCGACCTTGCCTTCAAAGTTCGAGTAGGCATGCACGATGTACCAGCGCGCCTTGCCGGAATGGCGCGGCGTCGCGGCCGCTTGCTGTTCTTCAACCATCGTCATCAACCAAACACCGAGAGCAACAGCCCCATGGACACGCGCAGGATCGTATCGATCAAAAAGAAGAAAACGGAAGCGGCGACGCCCATCAGCAACACCATGATGGTCGACACCGTCACTTCCTGGCGCGTGGCCCAGGTGACCTTACGCGCCTCGGCGCGCACTTCGCCAAAGAAACGGAACGGTCCGCCACGGCGCCGTGGTTCCGCTTCCTGGTCTTGATCGGCCGTATCCATCGCCATTCGCGTTCCGTCTTTCCCTGTTTCTCTTCCGTTCAGATCGGGCCGGCCCCGCCCTTCCGCAAGGCGCGGATGGCAGGAGTGGAGGGACTCGAACCCCCGACCCTCGGTTTTGGAGACCGATGCTCTACCAGCTGAG
>ERZ761602.6225-NODE-6225-length-13522-cov-4.476721_pt1 | contig 13522 bp, 7 predicted proteins | sample MGYA00512165_ERZ761602 | MGnify/ENA primary metagenome ERZ761602 (study PRJEB28899, sample SAMN02445085) | bioreactor sludge metagenome | biome: EBPR sludge; isolation source: Thorneside wastewater treatment plant | place: Australia: Brisbane, Thorneside...
AGATGATACAAGTGTGACTGGTTCACCAGATGCTATCTGGTTTGATGTACCTCCCTCAGAGGAAAAATTCCTCACGAGTCAACTCGCCGGCGTTGAACTCTGGTCTCGACTAAAAGCTGGTCACGTCGTCGCATTGGATGTTGGCGGTTTAGAATCGATTCTCGAAAAGGCTCCCGACGAATCCGCGGCGAAGTTATGGGAAGGCGAAGTGCTTTGGTTGCCAATGCCTGATGGCAACTACGAATCCTTCTCGGTCGTTGAGTCTCCAATCTTATCGCCGGATACTTCGGCGGAAAACCCAGAAATTCGCACCTATTCTGCGCAGGGAATTGACGATGCTAGCGCGGTGTGCCGATTCAGTCTCACGCCGTCCGGCTTTAGTGGAATTATCCTGAGTTCGCGCGGCACGGTGCTGATTGACCCTTGGTTGGAGCAGGGCTTGTACGCTTCATACTATACGAAGGATGCGCGCGACGGACGCGAAGCTTTTCTGTGTGGCGTAACCGACGTTGATGATGCAAAGGCCATCTCTGGGGATGACGCCAAGTTTCGCAGTGGAACGAAATTGAAGACGTTCAGACTCGCTGTAGCTTGCACTTCGAGTTACGCAAACCTGGTTTCAAATTTGCCAAGTCCTAGATCGCCGGCTGACGCGATCGCGGCGTCAGTTAATCGGGTAAATGCTATCTTTGAGCGCGATGCCGCTATTCGTTTTCTTCCGATTGTTAGTTCATCAATTATCTTCTCCGATAGTCAAACAGATCCATTTGCAAGCCTTTCTACTGACACGGAAATGATCAATAAAGCACAGGAAGTTATCTCGGAAAAGATTGGTGTTGACAATTTTGATATTGGCCATGTGCTTCACAGTAGCGGTGGTGGTCTCGCGGTTCTGGGTGCCGCGTGCAATGCAACTACGAAAGCCAAGGGTAAATCCGTATGGAAAGATGGCTCCTATGATGTCGACTTCGTCTGCCACGAGATCGGGCATCAATTGGGCGCAACACACACTTTTAATACCGCATTGTCCCCGTGTGTGGAGAATCTATTCAGGGGGACGGCTTATGAACCTGGATCTGGCACAACCATCATGTCCTACGGAAACGGCGTATGCGGGACAGATGATCTTTCAGGAAATAAGGTCGATTCTTTTCACTCTGCGAGCATCTTGCAGATGCTCGACTATGTGAAGCAATCGGGGACCTGTGCAATAGAAAGTGATACAGGAAATCGCCCACCAATTCTGAACAAGCCAAGTAACTGGGATATCCCTGCGAAGACCCCTTTTTCGCTGACTGCTGTCGCCGCCGGACAAGTCGGAGAGGTGTTGAAGTACAGTTGGGAAGAGCTCGATTTGGGACCTGCGCAAAGCCTCTCGGACGCGGACAATGGAAAGAGTCCGCTTTTCAGGGTTTGGCCGTCGAGCGAATCCTCCACGCGCGATTTTCCTCGACTGCTCGATCTGTGGTCGGGAACGCTGAGCCCAGGCGAGAAACTGCCGACGCTCTCGCGGGAGATGAAGTTCAGCATTATCGTGCGGGACAACAGGGACAACGGCGGCGGTGTAACGACGGGCCTATCGAAGGTAAACGTAGTTGGCAGCGCAGGGCCATTCGAGGTGAAGTACCCCAATACATCTTTGACGCTGGGCGGCGGATCGAATGTTGTGGTGAAGTGGGACGTTGCAAAAACGGACACCGCACCAATCGATACGCAGAGTGTCAATATCGTGCTGTTAACGAAGGATGGACTAAACATAGTCCCAACCCTTCTCCAAGGCAATACACCCAACGACGGCAAGCAAAAGGTACAACTCTCGAATATCGAGACAACTTCCGCGCGCATCAAAGTGGAAGCGGTCGGCAATATCTTCTGGGATATTTCGGACGCCGACTTTACGATTAGCGCGGCATTTCCGACGTTGAATGTGTCGCCAACATCGGTATCGTTGGACAAAGATAATACGCAGCGCACGGTGGTTGTCAGCCCGGCGGAAGCCAATCCAGTATTGCCGCTACGTTGGAAGGCCACGTCTAGCGATGCGCGAATTTCGGTATCTCCGAAGAAACTGGACGGCAAGGCCAATACGAGCGTCACAATAAAGACAAGTAGCACTGACTTGGACTTCGATGCGATAGTCATTTTCGCAAACCTCGATAATCCAAGCGACACGCAAAGCGTAAACGTCGAGGTGGTATCTCCGAGACCACCGCACATAAAACTCGACAAGACTCAAGTTGGCCTGTCATCGACTAACCCACATACGACGGTTGTCGTATCGCCACAGGAGAGTGATCCAGCGGCACCTCTTCGCTGGAAAGCGGTGTCAAGCGACGCACGAATAGCTATTTCGCCGATGAACTCGAATGGTTTGTCTGGAAACAATACACGAGTATCAATCTCTGCGCTCGATACGAGCCAACCCTTTGAATCGGAAATCACATTCACGAATCTAGACTTGCCGAACGACAAGCGCTCAGTCATCGTAAGAGTAGCTTGTTTCGAATTGGACGTAGGCGTGGTATACAAGTGGACAGACAATTCCCAGTTCAGTATCTACATTCGAGGCACGGAGAATGGCCCAATTGTGGATTATGAATTACGTCCTGACGCTAGCGGCCCCTGTGCAAGATTTGAATACTGGGGAGAAGTGACGAACTGGAGCGTAGACGGCGCAACTCTCCATATTGAGTATTTTTCGGGTTACGATTTGCAGTCTTGGGATTGCCCACAAAGTCCAAATGTTGGGGAGGGTCGTTGCACGGCAAGCGACGTCCATTCCATAGAAATTTCAATTCCGTGCGGCTCACCGAACGTGCTTAGAGGCACCCTTTGTGGAAGCTTCTTTCAGCAATGCAATGGAGATGTCTTTGTAGATCAAGACGGCTGTTTCGATTTCGTTGCACAACGCTTGGACACCGAGTAAAGCCTGGTTTATTAGAGGCCATTTCATAAGTACCTCACGACAATGGTGAAGCAGGCGATATGAACAAAAGCTCTGAAGATTGGTACGCCGCGGTCGTAGCGCACGACGAGGCGGCGGAAGTTTCCGATCCACGCGATGGTGCGTTCAATCTTTCATCGCTTTTCAACTCGGCCAAATGGGGCGCGACCTTCTCCCGCTGCGCATCCGTCAAATACTCTGATCGACTCATGGCGGCTCCTCCCATGAGTTTTTATCGGCAAATTACTTATGAAACCTTATGAAATGGCTTCTAGCACTAGCCCGCGTCTCTCACCGCTTTAGAGTTCCATGTTTCAATGTGAAGCGCTTCACGCGGTGAGGAATGCTCACGAGAAAACCGAGAGGCCCACTGGAGAGGATATTTCACGCGCACACCATGTAATCAGAAGTTACTTTCGGAGACTTCATTGAACGCTGTGCCTCCTTCGGTTAATGGCTTTATTGCATGTGCGTGTGAAGAATCCGGGTTGTGACTCGGAAGCCTACGTCGCGTTGTATATGGTATTCTTGATTTCAATTGGTGAAGGTGGATTCCATGTCCGACAGTTGTTCAGCGCGAAAAATGCCGAAGTCCGGTGGGGGCTGGGCGGCGATTCTTTACACGCTTCGGAAGGCGCGTGCGGCGGGCGGCATCTGGAAAACGTATCGGGCGTTGCGCACGCGAAACGCATGCAAGACTTGCGCGCTGGGCATGGGCGGACAACTCGGCGGCATGGTGAACGAGGCGGGCCACTTCCCGGAGGTCTGCAAGAAATCCATCCAGGCGATGGCCGCGGACATGCAGGGGCGGATTCCCAAGGCTTTTTTCGAGCGATTCGGCGTACGGGATTTGCAGGCGTTTACGCCGCGCGAGATGGAAGCGGCAGGGCGCATCGTCGAGCCGCTGCATGTGGGGAAAGACGGATCGCATTTTCACCCGATGTCCTGGGACGAAGCGCTCGCGCGCATTGCTGGCGCGTTTCGTGCGGCACGACCGGACGAAACGTTTTTTTATTTCAGCGGACGTTCTTCGAACGAGGCGGGGTTTCTGCTGAATCTGTTCGCGCGGATCTACGGCACAAACAACGTCAATAACTGCTCATACTACTGCCATCAGGCATCGGGCGTTGGGCTTTCCACGATCTACGGTTCTGGCACGGCGAGTGTCGTGCTGGAAGATGTCGAGGAGTGCGACACGCTTTTTCTGATCGGCGCAAACCCTGCGTCGAATCATCCGCGTCTGATGAGCACTATCATGCGGTTGAAACGCCGGGGCGGTCGCGTGATCGTGATCAATCCCGTGCGCGAACTGGGACTCGTCAATTTCAGCGTGCCTTCGAGCGTGCGCAGTTTGCTGTTCGGCACGCCGATTGCCGACCTGTACGTGCAACCGCATATCGGCGGCGACATCGCGTTCTTCGTGGGCGTTGCGAAGAACATTCTGGAACGCGGCGCTATCGATCGCGCGTTCATCGCGGAGGCGACGCAAGGCTGGGAGGATTTCGAGCAGTATCTCGCCGGCGTGTCGTGGGAGGAAATCGTCGCGCAGTCCGGCGTGTCGCGCGCGGAGATTGACGCGGTGTCTGACGTGTATGCGGCGTCGAAGGGCGCGGTGTTCGCGTGGGCCATGGGCGTTACACACCACGCGCACGGCGTGCAGAACGTGCAGATCATGGGCAACGTGGCGCTGATGCGCGGCATGTTGGGACGCAAGAACGCGGGTCTCCTTCCCATTCGCGGACACAGCAACGTGCAGGGTATCGGGTCGATGGGCGTTACGCCGCAGTTGAAGGCGGAGGTGTTCAAGCGCCTTGAGGAACGGTTCAACGTCGCGCTTCCCACCGCGCCGGGACTCGACACCATGGGCAGCATGCTTGAAGCGCATGCGGGAAAAATGCGCGTGGCGTTCTGCATCGGCGGCAATCTCTATGGATCGAATCCGGACGCGAACTTCGCCGCCGAAGCCTTGAGCAAGGTCGATCTTGTTGTGTATCTGAGCACAACCTTGAACACGGGTCATGCGATGGGCCTGGGCAAGGAGACCATCGTTCTGCCCGTGCTCGCGCGCGACGAGGAACGGCAATCGACGACGCAGGAATCAATGTTCAACTATGTGCGCCTCAGCGATGGCGGGCCCGCGCGGCACGATGGCCCGCGCAGCGAAGTGGAGGTGGTCGCGGGAATTGCGCAACGTGTTTTTGAAGACGGGTCGCCTGTCGATTGGAAGCGGATGGAAGCGCACAACGCCATCCGCGAAGCGATTGCAGCGATCATTCCCGGATATGAAGACGTGGAGAAAATCGGCGACACCAGGAAAGAGTTTCAACTGCCGGGCCGCACCTTTCACCGCCCCGAGTTTGCGACGCCCTCGGGCAAGGCGCAGTTTCATACGTTCGCCATTCCGCCGCTCAAGGGCGACGGAAACGGTTCGCTTCGGTTGATGACCTTGCGCAGCGAAGGACAGTTCAACACGGTGGTGTATGAAGACGAAGATCGGTATCGCGGACAGGAACGCCGCGACGTAATCTTGCTCAACCCGATTGACCGAAAACGATTGAACCTGAATGAGAACGACCTTGTCACCGTGCGCTCTGAATGCGGGGCGCTGAAGCATGTCCTCGTGCGTGATTTTGACATACGCGCAGGCAACGCGGCGATGTACTATCCGGAAGCAAACGTGCTTGTGCCGCGGGACATCGATCCTGCTTCAAAAACGCCCGCCTTCAAGAGTGTGCTGGTGCACATCGAGCCCGAAACCTGAAGGGAGCATTCGTTTACTTTGCGAGGGATTCGTCTTTCGCGACCGGACCTACCAGCAACTTGTCGACGCGATGACGATCCATATCGATTACTTCAAAGTAGTAGTTTTGAATTTCGATTCGTTCGCCTTCTCGAGGTATCTTTCCAAGTTGTTTCATAACGAAGCCGGCAAGCGTTTGTATGTCATCACTGTCTTCGTCGCGAAGCTGGAACCCAGGCAGAAGTTCTTCCACACGCTCAATAGAAACTAACCCGTCCATCAGCCATGTTCCGTCCACACCCTGCCTGCATTCAGGACGCAATCGCTCTTCTCGGGTGGGGAAATCGCCGAGTATAGCCTGGATAAAATCGTTTAGGGCAACGAGTCCATCTATGCCGCCGAACTCGTCGGCGACAAGCGCAATGTGGCGTCCCGAACGGCGAAAAACTTCGAGAAGCTGCATGACCGGCTGCGTGGCGGGCACGATTATGGGTTCAACCATTAGATCCGATATGCGGGCGGGCACGCCTGCCGCCAGATTCGCATATATGGCTTTGATGGAGATGATGCCAACTACATTGTCGCGTGTGCCTTTATAGACAGGGAAAAAGGTGTGGCCGCTAACCACTATCTTGTGCCAGACGGCTTCGTGCGGTTCGTTGCAATCAAGCCAGATGATCTTGATGCGCGGCGTCATGATGTCGCTGACGGTTAAATCGTCAAGCTCCAAGGCGCTGTGAACAATTTCGCTTTCCACCTCGTTAAATGCGCCTGATCGAAGGCCTTCCTGCATCAAGTGACGGATCTCTTCGTCAGTAACCGCGGAGGCTTCGCTTGGTTTGAAGGGTAGCACGCGCAACAGAATGTCTGTGGATACACTGAGAATTTTCACGGCCGGTGCGGAGATTTTCGCGAGCATACTCATCGGTCGGGCAACGCGTGACGCGATAAGCTCCGGGTTGCCGAGCCCTATGCGTTTGGGAACGAGTTCTCCCATCACCAGCGAGAAGTAAGTTATACACACGACGACAATCGCCAACCCGACGGTTTCGCCGTAGCCTTTGAAGATGGGGATCTCGTCGAAGCGGACACCGATAATCTCGGCAATCGTCGCGCCGCCGAACGCACCCGCGAAGATTCCTACAAGCGTTATGCCGACTTGGACAGTCGCAAGGAATTGGTTGGGTGATTCAGCAAGTTCGAGCGCGGCATTCGCGCCTGGGACGCCGTCGTTGGCGAATTTCCTGAGTCGCGACTTACGCGACGAGACAACCGCGATCTCGGTCATCGCGAATATGCCATTGATTACCAACAGAACAAATACGATCACTATCTCAAACCATATCACGCCCATGAAATGATAGTAGCATTCTTTTTAGTACTTTCTCCCGTGCGTGGTCTCGCGGGGCTGATTCCGTCTGTGCTATTGCGATCAGTATTTGCCCGGTTGGTTGAACCCGAAACTAGGAGGGAGTTTGCTCACGGATTCGCCGTGACGCATCGTTGCAATCCCAAATTGGAATGGCAGGCCAACAGCGTATCTGTATACGGACCGGCTCGCCGGGACGCTCGCCCTACCAAGTCGGGCGTGACTAACGTGGTGGTTTTCGTGTTGTGGTCGCGGCACCTAGTGGAGGGTCGTCGATTCCCCCGCGGCAGCGTTCGGATTGACCGGGGTTGGGAGATCGACTGGTTGCGGTGTGAGTAGGATGAGGATTTGGGTTTCTCCGTCGCCTTGCGGCTTCGGAAGGGGAACACCCGATACGAATTACGTAATGCGTTTGACACTCCACCTACTCCCATGTATCGGCACCGTGATGACCCGACGGAAACTCCCCCGGCAGGATGGGCGGCTCCCGGAGCCGTGCCACCGCCTGCCTTGTATTCTCCAATCCCTTCATGTCAGCATCGATACCCTTGGGCTTTTCAATTCACTATGATCCAGCAAGAGGTGTATGACCATGTTGACCCGCATCGTTCTATGTATCTTTGGAGTAACTGCGATGATCGCACTCGCGAATCCCGCATTGGCCGAACTCAAGGTCGGCGCAGCGGCAAAAGTTCTCACGCCCGATCCGCTGCTTCCGATTTCCGGCGGCACCGGGCCCGCGAAACCGGCGAAGGAAAAGAAAGGCGAACTCGAAGCCCGCGCGCTCGTTATCGAAAACAGCGGCACGAAGGTCGCCATCGTCAGTGTTCCCTACCTTGGCTTTCCGGCAACCTTGATCAACAAGGTCCGCGCGCAGGTGGACGGCATCAAGCCGGAGAACATCATCGTCGGCGCTACGCACACGCACAGCGGACCCGACATGTACGCGTTCCCCATCAATGAGAAGGGCGAAACCCAGGCCGATCTCAAGTACATCGAGAAGGCTTGCGGTCTCATCGCCGATTGCATCAACGAAGCAAACGGTAAACTCGCGCCCGCGGCCGCTAAAATCGCCGAAGGCGAAGCCGCCGAGAAAATTGCCTACAACTATTACGCGCCGAATCTCTACGACCGCCGTTGTAATGTCATTCAATTCATCGGTGCGGACGAAAAAGCAATTGCCACGCTGGTGAACTACGCGATTCACCCCGAAGTGCTCGGCTCCGGACAAGGGATCTGCAGCCCCGACATGGTCGGCCCGCTTCAGGATCGCATCGCTGAACAGGGCGGCGGGATCTGCGTCTTCATGAATGGCGCCGTCGGTGGCATGGTCACCGCGGACTGCCGTCCCGCGACCTGGCCCGAAGGGGACGACGTGCAGACCTGGGAAGAGTGCATCCGCATTGGCAACCTTCTGGCAGACGAAGCGCTCCGCATCGTAAAGGACGCGCCAGTGCAAAAAGACCCACAACTCTATTGCGCTGCGAAGAAAGTCACCTTCCCGATTGAATCCGAAATGATGCTGTTCATTCTCGCGAAGTCGCCCCTGAAGTCGGAGACCAATCCGGACGGCTCGATCTCCACGCAGGTAAACCTGATCAACTTCGGCACTGCCCAGATGCTGACCATACCGGGCGAAGCCCTGCCGAATATCGGCTTCTATCTCAAACGCAAAATGCACGGCGAACAGAATTTCCTGTTCGGCCTTACCAACGACGCCTTCGGCTACATCCTCACCAAAGAGGACTTCAACAGCTTCAAACGGTACGACTACATCAGCGAGACATCGCTCGGCGAGTCGACCGGCCCGATTTACATTGATGAGAGCCTGAAATTCGTTGAGGAGAGCCCGCGCCCGACGAAGGCGGCTTCCTAACTGCTAATTCTGCGAAAAATGGGCGGGTCGGACTGGTTCTGGCCCGCCCATTAAAGTTTTTGACGCCACCTGCCGAAAGATCGTTCGGATAAGAACGGTATCCGCCAGCATCCGGATATGGAGGTCCTTATGGCTGGAGTAGACAGCATAGCCGCCGGCGTCACCGGCGGATCGAGCGCTGAACTCGCAGTCGCGTATCAGGCAGCGATCCTGAAGAAACAGATCGCGGCCGTCCGCGACGTCGGCACTGCGGCCCTGACACTCATTCAGTCCGTCGTCGCCGATCCCAGCGTAGGTCAGAATCTCGACGTAGCGGCATAAAACCGCGCAATAGCTCGCATCCAAAGCGGCTGGTCAAAATCAACGACCGGCCGTTTTTTGCTTTTCGGCGGTCCAGCGGAGAAACTTCCGTCATGGGCAAGTTTGGCGTATCACAGGCGAAGGAACTCGAACTTGCCCGTCGCATGGAATCCTGCGGCCTCCGCGAATCCGACCTCACCGAACAATTCACCCGCGCCAGCGGCCCGGGAGGCCAACACGTCAACAAGACCCAAACCGGAGTGCTCCTCGTGCATGTTCCGACCGGGCTTGAAGTCAAAATGACGAAGGAACGATCCCAATCGCTCAATCGTTTTTTCGCCCGCCGGCGCCTCTGCGAACTTCTAGAAGCCAAAACACTCGGTCAGGAAAGCCCCGAAGCAAAACGCATCGCCAGAATCCGCAAACAAAAAGATCGCCGCCGCCGCCGCACCGACCAGTAGCCCGCAGGATCGTTCACTGGCGTGGTTACATCCCCCGGCGCTTCGCGCCACCCCCTTCTAAGGAGGATGAATGTTACGATCGATTGCGAATTACGATCACGAGCAGGAGCACGATTACGGGCACGAAAGAACCAAGGCATTGCGGCGGCGGGAATGGGGTCTGTGCGATGATACGGTAGTTGTTGTTCTAACGTTGTTTGTTCTTGAAGGGGGTTGCTGTGCGGTTTCTTTGTTGCTTGTCGCTGATCGTTAGTCTTGCTTCCGCGGATACGGTTTCTCCGGGCGTGGAATGGGAAGCGCGCGATGCGGCGTCGCTTGGTGTTGATGCGCGGGCCTTGGATTCGATAGCCGATTTGCTGGGCGGACGCGGATGCATTATCAAAGACGGTTACGTGATCAAATCGTGGGGCCGCCAGGAAGAGGTTGGCGATTGGGCTTCGTCGGCGAAGCCGGTGTTGAGCACGCTGTTGTTTTTCGCGATTGAAGAGGGGTTGGTGAAAAACGTCGATCAGCGGATTGCCGATTTCGGTTGGGAGTTGAAGCCAAAAGACGCAACCATGACGTTTCGACACCTGGGCGCGATGACGGGCGGGTACGCGCGACCTGAAGCGCCTGGCGAGGCTTGGGCGTATAACGATTATGCGATTCAGCTTTATCAAAAGACCTTGTTCGAGAAAGTTTTCAAGGCGGATGCAAAGACGGTTGCGGATCATTCGGAGCGGTTGGGCGCGCTGCAATTTCAGGATGGGTTGGAATGGACGGAGCGCGCGCGGTTGCGCGCTTCAGTGCGAGACTTTGCGCGGATTGGCTGGTTCTGGCTGAATCGTGGCGCGTGGAACGGCGAGCAGGTGTTGCCGAAACGGTATTTCACGAAATACTGCAAACCGTTCGCAAAGGCGAATCTCGCGTTGTCCGAAGGCAAAGAGACAGACGACTACCTTTCCATCGGCACGTATGGCGGAGGTTCGAATCATTTCAGCGATGCGGGACCGGGCATTTACGGTTTTAACTGGTGGTTCAATGGCTATGGCCCGTCGCACACGGACGCGCGCATGTGGCCGGATGCGCCGAAGGACACCTTCATCTCGCTTGGCGCGCGTGGCAATTCGTGCGCGATCATTCCGAGTTTGAATGTGGTGTTGGCGTGCGCGCAGGGCGATTGGCAGGACCACAAACCCGGCCCGCGCGACTCGAACATGAATCGCGCGTTGGGTCAACTCGCCCGGGCATGCGGGTATGCGCCGGAGAAGAAAGTTTCGCACCGCAAGTGGCAAACGGTGACCCTTTCATTCGACGCCGGGGAAGTGACGGGGGAGACCGCTACGCCGAATCCGTTTACGGACTTTCGGCTTGACGTAACGTTTACGCATGGCGATGAGACTGTTGTCGTGCCGGGGTACTTTGCGGCAGACGGCAACGCGGCGGAAACCAGCGCCGACAGCGGTTCCGTGTGGCGCGTTCATTTCATGCCGCACGCGGAAGGCAGGTGGAACTATCGCGCGTCGTTCAGGACGGGCGAAAACATTGCGATGTCCGAAGTTGCAGACGCCGGCGCGGCGACGGGATTCGACGGCGAATCTGGATCGTTTACGGTCGGGCCGGCTGATGTGCTTGCAGACGGATTCTATCGGACGGGCGCGCTGCAGTACGTGGGGGAAAGGTATCTGCAATTCGCGGAGACGAAGTCCTACTACCTGAAAGGCGGCGCGGATAGTCCGGAGAATTTTCTGGCGTTTGCCGACTTTGACGGCACGAAGCCTACGCACCGGTACGAGCCGCATGCGCGCGACGCGCGCGCCGGGGATCCGGTGTGGCAGGGCGGCAAAGGCAGGAACATCTTCGGCGCGTTGAACTACCTCGCGAGCGAGAAGATGAATGTCGTTTACTTTCTGACGATGAACGTAAAGGGTGACGGCAAAGACGTGTGGCCGTGGACGAGCGACGCCGAGCGGTATCGGATCGATTGCAGCAAGCTCGATCAGTGGGAGGTCGTTTTTTCGCACATGGATCGGCTTGGGCTGATGATGCATGTGGTGTTGCAGGAACAGGAAAACGATCAACTGCTGGACGGCGGCGAACTGGGGCCGGAGCGCCGCCTGTATCACCGCGAGATCGTGGCACGGTTTGCGCATCATCCCGCGGTGGTCTGGAACGTCGGCGAAGAAAACACGAACACCAACGAACAACGAATAGCGTTTGCCGATCACCTGCGCGCGCTGGATCCGTATGACCATCCGATCGTGATCCATACGTTTCCTCGGCAGCGCGCGGAGGTCTACACGGCGATGCTCGGGGTGAAAAACATCGACGGGCCATCGCTACAGCTTGGGCGCATGACGGAGACCTATGACGAGACGGTGAAATGGATCGCGGCGTCGCGCGATGCAGGCAAGCAATGGTTTGTGTGCAACGACGAGATCGGGCCGGCGCGCGTCGGCGTCGCGCCGGATTCGATTGATCCCGAGCACAATGAAGTGCGGCAGCATGCGTTGTGGGGCAATCTGATGGCGGGCGGTTCCGGCGCGGAATGGCTGTTCGGCGTGGGCAACCCGCATGATGACATTGATTGCGAAGATTGGCGGACGCGCGATTTCATGTGGGACCAGACGCGGCACGCGCTGACATTTTTCAAGGGGCTGCCGTTTCCGGAAATGAACGTCGCGACTGACGTGGTGCAGGGCGGGGCCGCGTGGTGCATTGCGAAGCCGGGCGAATGCTATGCGATCTATGCCTGGCCGGCGACGGGCCTTTCGGTGACGCTGCCGAAGGGCACGTATCGCGCGTACTGGTTCAATCCGCGCAATGGCGATGGTCCGGTCAATGGCGTGACCATCAAAGGTGGCGCCGCGCAATCACTGGGCGATCCGCCTGCGGACGCGGACAAAGACTGGGCGATCGCAATCAAGCGATCAGGGAAGTGATCGGGATTATGAAAAGCTGCCGCGGAACAGATCCGCGCGCGCAATGCTGAGCGCGAGGTCGTCGCTGGCGGCGCCGAGCTTGCATTCGATGTGCGCGGGCTGACTGGTAACAAGCACTTCGTCGAGTATCGGATAGTTCAAAGACTCGACCTGCGCGGTGGCAACGCCGAGGCGTATGGACGACAGCAGCGAGAGGCCTTCGCGGAAGTCGAGCAGGCGCGCGCCGCGCGCGACGCCCAATGCCCTGCCGACGCGATCGGACAGGGCGGCGGCATTATCCGTGCTCATGGCTTCTCGCGCATTGCGTTCGTGCGTTCGAACGCCAATGGCAAGCGTGCGCAGGTGAAACGCGATTTCGCCCTCACTGCGGCCAAGGGTGCCGCGATTCGTGAGGACATAGAAATTACCCGCAGCGTCAGTGACGCCATCAAACACGCCGTCGAGGGTGTGATGTTCGGCGCGGACGTTTTGTTCGACGTCGAACACGCGCTTGTTGGCCGCGACAGCGGGCAGGTGCAGGGTGGCGGTGAGTTTGAGGCCCGTGCCGACTTCATCGAGCGATGACGTCAGGAAACCCCGCTTCTCGTGATACGCGTAGTCAAGGGAAAGGGCGAGCGCGTCATCAAGCTGGCTGAGGGTCTGCCACACTTCATCGGGCTGCAGCCCACCGGCGAATGCGCACAGGCGCAGGTGATCGCGCTCGTTTACGAGAATGCTGTAGCTCTGATCGTTTGCGATAAAGACGCCGCGCGGTCCGCGGCCTTCAATGAGTTGGCGCGTGATGAGGTGGCGCTCGATCAACATGCGAAGTTCGCGCACGTGCAGTTCAGTGACGGCGACGTAGGTGCCGGACGCGTTGAGCCCGGCGGTTTCAATCGCGGCCAGGGCGCGCTCCTGCACGGCGTCGGTGG
>ERZ761602.6228-NODE-6228-length-13519-cov-4.638146_pt1 | contig 13519 bp, 10 predicted proteins | sample MGYA00512165_ERZ761602 | MGnify/ENA primary metagenome ERZ761602 (study PRJEB28899, sample SAMN02445085) | bioreactor sludge metagenome | biome: EBPR sludge; isolation source: Thorneside wastewater treatment plant | place: Australia: Brisbane, Thorneside...
GCTGAGCTTCTCTTCGGGACGCTCGCCGTGCTCGGCGTGCTCGGTTGCGCCCCCGACGCCCCGGGCACCACCCCCGAGAGCACCGTGCTGGCGTTCGTGGGCGCGATGGAGCGCTCGTCGCAGGACGATCGCGCCCGCGCGGAGGCGTTCGCGCTGCTCGACGCCGAGTCGCGCACCGAGCTCGAGCGTCGCGCCCGCCGCGCCTCGCACCTCGCGCGCCGCGTGGTGCAGCCCTGGGAGATGCTCGCGCAGGGCTCGCTGCGGCTGCGCGTGCCCCTCGATCGGATGCGCACCGAGCTCGAAGGCGAGCGCGCGACCGTGCACGTCGAAGGCGGGAGCCGCGACGTGGCCGTCCCGCTCGTGCTCGAGAGCACCGACGACGGGCCCCGCTGGCGCTTGGTACTGCTTCCGTCCGAACCCGCGGCGTCCGAGCCGACACCCTGATCGCGGCGACCAGCCTCGATCGCTCGTCAGCTCGATCACTTGTCAGCTCGACCGCGCGTCAGCTCGATCGCTCGAGAGACTCGCCGCTCGTGCCTCGCTCGCCTCGGGCACGTGTCGAACGAACGCCGCGCCCGTCAGGCCGCGACGAGCACGATCTTCGTGACCTCGGGCGGCGAGAAGAGCCGCGTGGGAGGTCCCGCCGTGCCGAAGCCTCGGTTCACGTACAGGATGCTCTCGCCGACGTCGTAGCGACCGCGCACCCAGCCGTTCGGGAGCACGAGCTCGGCGGGGTTCCAACCGAGGCTCACCTGCCCGCCGTGGGTGTGGCCGCTGAGCTGGAGCTGCACCTTGCCCACCGCCTCTTCGAGGAAGACCGGTTGGTGCGCGAGCAGGATCTTCGGCGCGTCGGGCGGCACCATCGAGAGCGCGCGATCCAGATCCGGACGGCGTCCTTCGCGGGCCCAGAGGTCGTCGACCCCGACCAGCGCGAATGCGCCGCCGCGATCGCCGATCAGCCGGCCCGCGTTGGTCATCAGGTGTGCGCCCGCGCGTCGCAGCGCCTCTTCGACCGCATCGACGCCCGCGTAGTGATCGTGGTTGCCCGGGATGGCGGCCACGCCAAAGCGCGCGAGCGGACGCAGACGCTCCACGAAGCGCCCGAGCTGCGGCGCGTAGGCCGCATCGTGGTCGAGCAGATCGCCCGTGAGCACGATCAGATCCGGCCGCGCCTCGCGCACCAAGAGCTCGGCCGCGCGCAGCTCGCCGTCGCCGACGAAGGAGCCGACGTGGATGTCGCTGAGCTGCACGATCGTGAGCCCGTCGAGGGTGCGCGGCAGGCCCGCGATCGGGATGGGCACCTCGTCGATCGTGTAGTCGCGGCGCCCGAAGAGCGCGCCGTAGAACGAGCTGCCGGTGCCGACCACGAGCGCGGCGGCAGAGGCGTGGCGGGTGAACGGGCGGCGGCCGAGGGTGGAGCGCGAGAGCGCGAGCGCAGCGAGCTCGGGATCGACGACGACGGAGTCGTCGGAGTCCGAGAGCGCATCGGTGACGGAGTCCGAGACGGTGTCCGCGACCGAGACGGTGTCCGCGACCGAGACGATGTCCGAGTCCGTGACGGAGTCCGCGACCGCGCCTGCAGATTGGACCTCGGGCTTCGTTCCTCGAACCCGCGCGACGACCCGTTCGCCGAGCCACCAGAGGCCGCGCACCAAGTCGACGTGGAAGAGCAACCCCGCCGCGAGCACGATCGCCATTGCGAAGCCCGCGCCGACGATCACGAGCTCCTTGCCGATCACGTCGCTGCCGATCACGCGCCGCAAGAAGAAGAGCGCGAGACCTGCACCGAAGGTCAGCCCGAGCAACCAGCGGCCGCGCTTCTCCAGCGAGAACACGTGGGTCGCGCGGCGGTGCACGTACACGCCGAGCACGCTGACCAACACCGTGATGACGAGGAAGAAGAGGAAAAATCGCATGAGCAGACCGTCGTGGGCGGCTTCGTCGGGCGGCGTCCCGAACGCGAGGACACGAACGCGTGAGGATCAGTCGCGCTTCCCTTCGTGGCGCTACGCGTCGAGACTCTCCGGGGCGTGCGAAGCGTTCGCGAAGCTCCCTGCGCGACGTTCCGCCGGCTCCGCAGCCCGACGCCCGAGCGTGTTCAGGGAGGAGACGCCATCCGCCGCGTGTCGGGCGCGGGCGCGTTCGTCTGCACCGCCGCCGCCGGCACCACCTGCACGCCCGCCGGCGCGAGCGTCTCCGTCCGCCCGTCCGGGTAGATCGCGACCGCCCAACGCTCCGGCTCGTACTCACCGCCCGGCACCCCCGCGTTCCAGTCGAGGTTCAGCCACACCGGGCACTCGTGCCCCGGCCGAAAGTGCACCGTCTGAATCCGCTGACGCCCGAGGTTCCGGTCCGGATTCCGCCGGTAGTGCGCGGCGAGCCTGTCGCGCACCTCGTCACTCGTGCCGGGCACGCACGCCTCCGCGTACGCGTGACCGCCTTGTGGCCCGTCCATCATCACGAGCCGCGCCTCGCCGCCGACCGCCTGGATCATCGCCACGAGCACGATCGAGAAGTCGTCGCAGTCGCCCACGAAGCCGTTGGTGATCGTCTCGCTCGCGGTCGCGAAGTACTCGTCGCCCCGCGGATCGTTCACGTAGCGCCACTGCCCGCGCACGTGACTCCAGATCCGCGCGACCTGCTCCACGCTGTAGGGCCCCTCGCTCTGCGCCGCGATGCGCACCGCCTCGTTGCGCGTGACCGCGTTCGAGGTGTCGATGGCGGCCTTCACCTTCTCCACCGAGTGGATCCGGATCGAGGCCTCCTGCGGGCTCGACGATCCCGCCGCGCGCGCGTCCGACACGAGGCTCTCCGCCGCGCGACCGAGCGGGCTCTCGCGACCGCCGCGAAGGCCGAAGAACACCGCCACCCCCGCCGCGGCGAGCAACGCCACGCTCGCGACCATGCGCGGCCAACGCCGCCCCGGCTGCGAGACGATGAGCCGCTGCCCACACGCGCCGCAGCGCAGGACGCCACCCTTGAAGCCCGCGGGCATCAACCCGCGCGTGCCGCACGAGCCGCAGATGAAGCGGCTGCCCGGGATCGACTCGCCGAGGATCGTGTCCTTGCCGCCCTTGCGCAGGAAGGGTCGCAGCGCGGTCGCGCTCCACGGCAGCGCCGCGCGTCCGAGCCGCACGTCGTCACCCGGCCGAACCAGCGCGCGCTCGACCCGCTTGCCCGCGACGAAGGTCCCGTTCGCGGAGCCGAGGTCCTCGACGAGGATCTTCCCGTCCTCCCACGCGAGGCGCGCGTGCCGTCCGGAGATCGTCGGATCCTTGAGCACGAGGTCGCAGTCGCGCGAGCGACCGATCACGACGTTGGTGGGAGTCTCCGCCACGGGGGTCGAGGAAGGATACTCGGCGGCAACGGGATCGGCATGGCGACTTCTGCGGTTCCGGGCGTGGCCCGACGTCCGCTCCTCCGAGGGTCTGTCGCCGCCCCTCCCCCACGGGGCATGAAGCCCCGATGGGGCCCGCTCCGCTCGCTGCGCGCCGTCCAGTAGGGCGGCTTGCCTCCGCAAACGATCGATCAGCCGGCGGTGACGGAAACCGCGGTATTCACGAGGAAACAGAGCAAGAGCGAGCGAACGACGGCCCGGCTGGTGACGATCGGGATCTCCCGCCGCGAACGCTGGACCTGCAAGCCGTGCTGGATCGCGGTCAGAGAGACGATCGTCCCGAAGAAGACGGCCTTGAGCATCGCGGCGAAGAAGTCCGAGGGGTCGATGCCCTGCAGCAGATCGCTCGCCGGGTAGGACGGAAGGTTCCAGTCCACGAGCGCGGTGCCCCAATAGCCGCCGATCAGCCCGAAGAGATCCGCGTAGACCTGCAAGAGCACCAGCGCGAGCACCATCCCGACCAACCGCGGCACCAGCACGTACTGGTCGAACGGAATGCCCAGGATCTTCAGCGCCGAGAGCTCGTCGTTGAGCTTCATCGTCGCGACCTCGATGGTGATCGCGGTGCCACTCCGGCCGATCACGAGGAACATCGTCGCGAGCGGCACCACCTCGCGCACGATCACGATCGACGCGACGCCCTGCACGTAGTCGACTGGCAAGTACCGCAGGCTCACGGAGAGCACGAGGATCCCGAGCGCGACGGAAGCGAGCGTGATCGGCAGCACCGCCTGGAAGCCGGTGAAGAAGATCTGCAGGAGCGTCACGCGGTAGACCACGGGGCGACGTAGCCCGCCGAGCGCGCGCAACGCGCGGCCGAGGAGCTCCACGAGCTCCACGAGGTACCGCACCACCACGAGCGTCGTGGCCCCGAGCGCACGCAACGCGTCCACGCCGCGCATCGTACGCGCCTCCGGCCTCGCGCGCGGCGCGCAGACGCTCACCATCGCCTCACCGACCACACGACCACCACGCCGCGGGGTGCCGCGACACGCTTTCCGGTTACCCTCCGCCGCGATGGGCACCCCGGAGTTCGTTCACCTCCACGTCCACTCCGAGTTCACGATGCTCGACGGCGCCATCCGCGTGCCCGAGCTCGTGAAGCGCTGCGCGGAGCTGAAGATGCCCAGCGTCGCGATCACCGACCGCGGCAACATGTACGCCGCCGTCCAGCTCCACAAAGCCGCCAAGGACGCGGGCATCAAGCCCATCCTCGGCGCCGAGCTCGCGATCACCTCCGGCCACCGCGGCGATCGCAGCTTCAAGGAGTCCGGGCACCTCCTCACGCTCGCGGGCAGCCAAGAGGGCTACCAGAACGTCGTGCGCCTCGTGAGCCTCGGCTGGGTCGAGGGCCTGGTCGACGACGAGCCGCGCATCGACTTCGAGCTGCTCGCCCAACACTCGAAGGGCGTCGTCGGTCTGTCGGCGTGCATGGCGGGCTGGCTCCCGCAGCAGATCCTGATGAAAGGCCCCGAAGCGGGCCTGCAAGCGATGGGTCGGCTCGCCGAGTGCTTCGAGAAGGGCTCCTTCTTCGTGGAGCTCGAAGACCACGGCTTCCCCGAGAACCGCCCCCTCAACGGCGTGCTCGTGGAGCTGGCCAAGCGCCTCGATCTGCCGATCGTCGCGACCAACTGCGCACACTTCCTCGACCGCGAGCTCGCCCCCGCGCAGCTCGCCCTCCAGTGCATCGGCGCCTCGCGGACGCTCCGCGAGATGTCGGCGATGCACCACAACTCGTCCGAGATGTACCTGAAGTCCGCCGAGCAGATGGCGGAGCTCTTCGCGGACTATCCGGAGGCCCTCGCGAACACCCTCGCGATCGCCGAGCGCTGCGCGGGCTCGTGCAATCCGCTCTCGGAGCCGAAGCTCCCGCGCTTCCCGGTGCCGGAAGGTCAGACCGAAGGCGGCTGGCTCGTGGAGCTCGCGCAGCGCGGTCTGCAAGAGCGCTTCGAGGAGATGCGCAAGCTCGGCCAGCGCCCCGACGAGAACCTCTACCGCGAGCGTCTGCAGGTCGAGCTCGACGTCATCGTCAACATGGGGTTCCCCGGCTACTTCCTGATCGTCGCGGACTTCATCAACTGGGCGAAGAACAACGACGTGCCCGTCGGTCCCGGCCGCGGCTCCGGCGCCGGCTCGCTCGTCGCGTACGCCACGCGCATCACGAACCTCGATCCCATCCCCTACGGCCTGCTCTTCGAGCGCTTCCTGAACCCCGAGCGCGTGTCGATGCCGGACTTCGACATCGACTTCTGCATGGACCGGCGCGATCGCGTGATCACGTACGTGAAGGAGAAGTACGGCGAACAATCCGTCGGTCAGATCGCGACCTTCCACCAGCTCAAGAGCAAGTCCGTCGTGCGCGACGTCGGCCGCGTGATGGGTTTCGCGCCCGCCGAAGCCGGCCGTCTCGCGGGTTTGATCCCGGAGCTCGGTCCCGGAAAGAGCGCCACGATCCCGGAGGCCCTTCGCGACGAACCGCGTCTGAAGCAGGTCTACGACGCGGACGTCCAGGTCAAAGAGCTGCTCGACACCGCGCAGCAGATCGAGAACCTCACGCGCCACGCCGGCATGCACGCGGCCGGCGTCGTGATCGCGGAGGGTCCGATCTGGGACCACGTGCCGGTCTTCTGCCCCGACGAAGGCACGCTCGTCACCCAGTACCACAAGGACGACGTCGAGGCGGCCGGCCTCGTGAAGTTCGACTTCCTCGGCCTCAAGACGCTCACCGTGGTCGACATCGCGGTACGCCTCGTGAACCGGCGCCCCGACCGCAAGGAGCCCTTCGACATCGACGCGCTCCCGCTCGACGACCCGGCGACCTACGCGCTCTTGCAAAGCGGCGAGACCACGAACGTTTTCCAGCTCGAATCCCAGGGCATGCAGCAGCTCTTCAAGGCGCTCAAGCCCGACCGCTTCGAGGACATCGTCGCCGCCGTCGCACTCTACCGCCCCGGTCCGATGAGCGCCGACATGCACACGGACTTCGTCGAGCGTAAGCACGGCCGCAAGAAGCTCGAGTACCCGCACCCGAGCCTCGAGCCGATCCTCGAGGACACCCGCGGCGTCATCGTCTACCAGGAGCAGGTCATGCGCATCGCGCGCGAGATGGCCGGCTACTCGCTCGGCGGCGCGGACCTCCTGCGGCGCGCGATGGGCAAGAAGAAGGCCTCCGAGATGGAGAAACAAAAGGCCATCTTCGTGAAGGGCGCGAGCGAGAAGGGCTTCGATCCGAAGGACGCCGAGGACGTCTTCAACCTGATGGAGGGCTTCGCGCAGTACGGCTTCAACAAGTCGCACTCGGCTGCTTACGCGCTCATCACGTACCAAACGGCGTATCTCAAAGCGCATTATCCGGCCGAGTTCTGCTGCGCGACCATGACGGCGGACAAAGACAAGTCCGACAAGGTGGTGCGCACGGTCGCCGAGGCCCGCGCGCTCGGGATCACGGTGCTCCCGCCCGACGTGAACCAGTCCGAGATCGACTTCTCCGTCGTCTACGAGCCGATCCCCGGCGCCAAGCGAACCGAAGGACGCCCCGTGAGCGAGAAGGGCACCCTGCGCGACCCGACGGGCCCGAAGATCCGCTTCGGCCTCGGCGCGCTCAAGGGCGTGGGCGAGTCCGCGCTCGAAGCGGTCTTCGAGGAGCGCGTGGACGGAAACCGCAAGGTGCCTTTCGTCGACCTCTTCGACTTCTGCGACCGCGTGGACCTTCGCCGCGTGAACAAGGGCGTCTGCGAAGCGCTCGTGCAGAGCGGGGCGTTCGACGCCTGCCACGAGCCGAGCAAGGTCCACCGCGCGCAGGCCTACGCCGCGATCGAGACCGCCATCGAGCGCGGCAAGAAAGCCGCCTCCGAGCGCGCGAGCGGCCAGACCAGTCTCTTCGGGCTCCTCGGCGGCCCGAGCGAGACGCAGGCCTTCACCAAGGTCGGCGGCGCGTTCCCGAACAACGTCGATCCCTGGGACTCCCGCGAGTTCCTCGCGCGCGAGAAGGCCACCCTCGGCTTCTACGTCTCGGGGCACCCGCTCGACCGCTACGTCGCGGAGCTGCGCCGCTTCTGCAACGCCACCGCGGAGACGCTCCCGAACCTCGACCGCAACGCGAAGGTGGTCATGGGCGGCTCCGTCGAGGGCTACCGCGAGCGCCGCACCAAGACCGGCGGCACGATCGCCTTCTTCGAGCTCGAAGATCCGAGCGGCCGCGTCGAGGTGATCGTCCGGCCGCGCGAGGTGGAGAAGGAAGGCCTGCGCGAGATCCTCGCGAGCGGCGAGGCGGTGATCGTCACCGGCCGCGTGAAGCACGAGCAAGCGCAAGGCACCGACGAGATCGAGGTGAAGCTCGGCCTCGACGAGGTCGTGCTCCTGCAAGACGTGCTCTCCCGCAAGACCCGCGCGGTCTCCGTGAAGGTCGACGTCGGCGAGGTCGATCGAAAGAAGCTCGAGTCGCTCCGCCAGACCCTCGAGAAGCACCCCGGCCCGATCCCCGTCTCGCTCGAGCTCGTCTCTCGCGGGCAATGGGCCGTGAACCTCCAGGAGACGGGTTTGTGCGTGGAGCCGACCGACGCGCTGCTCTCCAGCTTGGAGCGCATCTTCGGCAAGAAGGTCTGCGAGCTGCGCTGATTCACACGCGGGCGTGCGGACGCGCGACGGCTCCGGATCCGGTGAGGTCGCACACAAAGGGTGAACGAATCACGCGCTTGTAAGGATCCTCCGCGCCGACCTCCGGCATGCTTCCCCGGTCGGAGGTACGTGGTGACCAAGCGCTCGATCTTTCTTTCTTCCCTACTCGCCCTCGCCGGCGTCGTCGCGTGTGGCGACGACGACCGCCCTGGAATCACCCGCGACGGAGGAGGCGGCGGCCTCGACTCCGGCGACGGTCTCCCGGACGGCTCGCCCCCGCGCCCCGACGTCGGCCCACCGCCCGATCCCTTCGATCCCCGCAACGGCTGCGGCGCGGCGGCGATCCCGACCTCGCGCGTGCCGGGGTCCGTGCTCTTGGTGTTCGACTACTCCGGCTCGATGGACGACGCGCCCGGCGGCGGAAGCGGCGCGACCAAATGGGACCTCGCCACGGGCGCGATCAACGACGTGCTCGCCAGCGTGCCCGACGAGCTCAACATGGGTCTCATGCTCTTCCCCGATCCGGGCGAGAGCAGCGACTGCAACGTCGTCACCACGCCTCAAGTCGGTGTGGGACCGCTCTCGAGCACGCGCAGCATGATCCAGTCCCGCCTGACCGGAACGCCCAACGGCGGTCAAACGCCGATCATCGACGCGTCGCGCTCCGGCTGGAACTACATGCTCTCGCTCGATGCCCCCGGCCAGAAGGGCATCATCGTCGTCTCGGACGGCGGTGAGACCTGCAACGGCGAGCTCTCGGACGAGCAGGCCGTGCACATGGAGGCGCAGACCAACAACCTCGCGTACGGCGTCTCGACGTACGCGGTCGGTCTCACGGCCTCGAACAGCCTGCTGAGCGGCCTCGCTTACTACGGCGGCACCCCGCGCACCGACACCTGCGAAGCCGACTGCAGCGCCAACGACCGCATCTGCACCTCGGACGCCGACTGCACGCGCGGCGCGACCTGCCAGTCGATCGTCCCCTTCCCGGTGCCCGGCTTCCCGGACATCCGCGCCTGCACGGGCGGCACCACCTCCGAGTGCTGCCACTACGTCGCGAGCTCGGGCGGCTTCCGCGCCGAGTTCGAAGCCGCGCTCGAAGAGATCGCTCAGCGCTTCCTCGAGAGCTGCGTCTTCGAGCTCCCGCGCGGCACCGACCCGAGCACGTTCGACCCGAGCCAGGTCAACGTCGGCGTCACCTTCTCGGGTGAAGAGCGCCGCGTCCTCGGCCGCAGCCCCGACGACGGTGTCGACTCCTGGAACTACACGAGCGACGCGTACGAGTCGATCATCATCCAGGGCCCGATCTGCGAGGAGCTCCTCTCGGGTGACGCGCTGGTGGAGATCGTGCTCGGCTGCCCGACGATCCTGATCTGAACACGGTCGTTTCGCGTGTGAGATGAGAGGCGCCTCCGGGCGCCTCTCGTCGTTGGAGGATCGGCGATCGGATGCCGAGGATGAGGACCACGATCCGTTCGACGGGAGGAGCACATCCATGCGAGGTTCACGCTCAGCAGAGAAGCCGGTGTACCGATGCAACGAGTGCTAGTTTCGCGACCCAAGGGTCCAAGCAGCAGCGACCCCGATGTCGCCCTCCAGGATCTCGAGGCAGAATCGTTGTGGGCGGACCGACGCTCGGAGATGGTGCTGCTGATCCAGGGAGACACCCCACGCCTACAACTCACCGTAATCAGACGAAACAACCTGGCCTGCGCCCTGTTCCTCTCTTACTCGGAAGGACCGCCAGGATGGATCACATCTGGCGGAACGGTCTCCGACCATGACTTCTCGGTGGAGTCGCAAGACGTGGTAGTCCACTATCCTTCATCGGCGTTTCTTCCGATCCGCGAGATTCGAGAGGTGATCAAGTCATTCGTGCAGAACGGGAGCAGGTCAGACGCGGTTGAGTGGGTGCGTCTATCCTGGTCGGATCTCCGATTCGAGGAGCTATGGGACTCGAGCACCTGACGTCGTGTCGACTTCCTAAGTGAAGGCGGGAGCTTCTCAATGCGTTCGAGCAGGACCGACCTTGCCGCATGGGGCGAGTCAATCCTGAAGCTCCCCGGGGAGGGAGGTGAGAGGCCCAGTCGGGGAGCTCTGACGCGTATGGCGTTTCAAGCGAAGGGCGCGGGTGGTCATCATGACCGATGAGCTGGTTGTCGTCGAACAGTTCGAGCTTCGGTGCTCGCTCGATGATCGAACGATCTCCTGTGAGATCAGAACCGACTGCCCGGGGCCCGTTCTGGTCTCTGGTGACGTATACCGCGAGTACAATACTCTGAAGTACGAGCGCGTTCATATGTACGCTCTGGCGGAGATCGAGTTGCTTCTCGACGGCGTGGCAACGTTGGTCTTCGACATGGCGGAGCTGGACGAGCGCGCTGCCCAGGAGTGCAAGTTTCCTTACGGGATGTTGTCGCCTCCATCGGAGGAAGTCATTCTTTACGTGCTTGCCGGATTACAGCGCCGATTCGGGCCCGGCAATCGTCGGCTAGCGGGTGGCGCCGTGGTCGAGGCCAACGGTCTGAGATCCTTGGAGTCGTCCTCACGAGTTCTGTGTCCGATGCGCCAAGAGACACGGCGGCTGCTGCGAACACGTCGATTCGCGAAGTCGCAGGCTGTTCGTCAGTGGCTCGACCAGTAGCTCGATGGCGGCTCCCGGGGTCCAGCTGACCTGCCCACGAGGGCGAGGAGGTCGTCGGCGAAGACGGATGCCTCGCGACGTAGGAGGTCCACGCGCCCTTGCAGGGCCCGTTTCACGCTCGTTAGTCTCGCGTTCATCAGCCAAGAGAACAGCACGCCATGTTTGGCCAATATCCTGCCTACATCAAATCCATCTCCGAAAAGGCATTCGGGCCAAACGCAAGCCCGGCAGTGGTCTCGCTCGTGTTCTGCGACCTCTTCGCGGCTCGCTTCAAGCAGACCACGGAACGGCACCGCGATTCGGACTACTTCATCGACGTACTCGATGCGAGGTGGGCACACCTGTCGGGCCGGCAAGAAGCCAGCCAGCTCATTCTGGATGTCGAAGACTTCGTATCGCGTTCTGCCGCGTTTCTGGAGGCCGATCTGGACGAGGAGGAAGTCGACATCGTCGTAGAGCCCATGCTGGTGCTCGAAGAGCTCGCGGGTCGATCCATCATGGGAGAGACGGTCGAGCTAGAGGCTGTGCTTTGGTACGGACTTCGGGATCTGTTCATGCCTGCGTTGGTGGAAGAGCTTGGGGTATCGGATGCCGGAGATCACAAGATCCCAGACGACATGTTCTTACGATTGACACGCTCGCAAGACTTGCTCGACCGATTGATTCTGACCTCCGGTGCGCTCGCCGCGCTGCGTATCGAGCCAGCGATCCCTGTCGATGACGTGCGGCGCGCTCTGGGAGCAGCATCGGCGAGTCTCGCGCGGAAGTCGTCATGAGCCCCAAGGTCGCACGTCGTCGGGTAGCACCGCGCGACGCTCACGGCTTCTTCAGCGCATCAGGCGGGATACTGCCGGGAGGGACCGACTTCCGCTCCTCGAGCAGCTTCTCGATCTTCTTCCCCTCGGCGACCACACGCAGCACCGCCATCGCCCTCGCGTACTTCGAACGAAGCTCCGCGAGCTCTTCCCGCGTCTCCTCGAGCTCGCGCGTCAGTCGCTGCACTTGCTCCTGGTGGGCGGAGAGTTCGTCGCGGTACGGCACCTCGCGAGTATGAGGGAGCGGTCGCGAGCCCGTCGAGGCCGGGAGCCCCACGAGGCCATGCGAGGGCCACGTTTCTCCTCCCACTCGCACCCGCGCCCGTGCGATGACTTTCGCGGCCGGTTGACCCGAACCGGTGCCGTGCACGCACATGAAGCTCGTGCGTGGACCTGATGGCCCACACGCCTCGGCCCTCCAGGGCCGTGAATACCGCCGCCTCGGCGCCGTCCGTGCCCTCCGCCGGACGCCTCCGAGGCCCCCGACCGCGGCTCGAACCTCGATTCGACAGGAGAACGACGATGCTGAAGCGACTGACGACCGGCTCGATCCTCGTGGGACTTCTCGCCTTCGCGGGCGTCGCGAGCGCGCAGGTCCGTGAGCTGCCGGTCTCCCGCGCGCGGGCGACCTTCCGCTCGGAGGCGCAGCTCGAGACCATCAACGGCGTGGCCAACGAGGCCTCCGGCTCGGTGCGCGTCGATCCCGCGAACCTCGCCGCCACCCGCGGCCGCATCGTCGTGCGCGTGGCCTCGCTCCGCACCGGCATCGAGCTGCGCGACGAGCACCTCCGCAGCGCCGAGTGGCTCGACGCGGGCGCGCACCCCGACATGGTGTTCGAGATCACGGGCGTGACGGGCGCGACCTCGCTGCCGGCGAACCAAGACGTGAACGTCCAGATCCGCGGCCGCCTCACGCTGCACGGACAGACCCGCGACGTGACCGCCGAAGCGCGTGTGCGCTGGGACGGCTCCTCGCTCCGTGGCCGCGCGCGCTTCTCGATCCGGCTCAGCGACTACGGCGTGAGCATCAACGAAGCGGTGCGCCTCAAGGTCTCGAACGAGATCGCGATCACGGTCGACCTCCGCGCGGGCGCGGGCGGCGACTGACCGAGCTCTCCGCCACTCACGTAGCCTATCGAAGCTCGAGCGAGGCGAGCCCCGAAGGGTGCAGCGAGTAGACGACGTCGCGCAGGTACCACATCAAGAGGACGTCGGCGGCGCGCTTCCGAAACGGCCAAACTTGGAGGTCAGTCTCCACGCCGGTGGTCGAGCGCCACCGGATGGAGCAGGGCCGAGGCTCGAACGCGATCACGCGGGCACCTTCGAAGCGCTCCTGCAGCACGTCACCCACGCGCGTCGAGTCGTGCTCGACGTCGAGGTCCGACGCGAGCACCGCGTCGGTCGCGGGACAGCGGATCTCCCAAGCCCCCATGTAGACCCATAGGAACGCCGTCTCCACGCCATCTCGTTCGAAGAGGCACGTGAAGAACGTCCCGAAGCCGAGCTTCGCTCGAGTGCAGGTCGCCCGCTCCATCGACGCGAGCACCGCCCGAACGACGTCGTGATCGCCCGACGTCACTCGTGCCTCACCGCCCGAGCCGCGCCCGCGCCGTCGAATGGCGTGGGTTCACCCGCAACGCCTGCTCCCACGCTTGCCGTGCACCCGCGCGATCGCCCGCCGCGGAGAGCGCGTCGCCGAGCAGCACGTGGTTGCCTGCGGTGCGCGCGTTGACCTCGACGAGCGTCCGCGACAGCCGCACCGCCTCGGGAGCACGACGCTGTGCGAGCGCGACCTTCGCGAGACCGGCCAGCGCCGGTCCGTTGCGCGGGGCCATGCGAAGCGCGGCTTCGTAGCTCCGCCGCGCCCGATCCCACTGCGCGCGCCCCCGAAAGAAGTTCCCCGAGCTCACGAGCTCGTCGAGGCGATCGCGCCGCTCGCGCGGGCTCGCGCTCTCGCCGAGCTCGGCCGGCTCCGATGGCTCGGTCTCGGTTCCGGTCTCGGTCTCGGTCTCGGTCTCGGTCTCGGTCTCGGTCTCGTTCTCGGCC
>ERZ761602.6229-NODE-6229-length-13519-cov-3.871955_pt1 | contig 13519 bp, 11 predicted proteins | sample MGYA00512165_ERZ761602 | MGnify/ENA primary metagenome ERZ761602 (study PRJEB28899, sample SAMN02445085) | bioreactor sludge metagenome | biome: EBPR sludge; isolation source: Thorneside wastewater treatment plant | place: Australia: Brisbane, Thorneside...
AGATACATGTTGTCATATGCTTCGCGTGAACCTACGACGGATTTCGCGGCAAAGTCCTTACTCGGTTCGAAGTGACGCGTCTCTTGTAGAACGTGATCGATTGCCGTGCTCACAATACTGAACCCTTTCCATGCCCCGTGCCGTTCACCACGCAGTATTCACCCAGCGCGAATGAACTGCACCAAAATACTTCCGCCCAACGAGAAGCCCCGCATTCTTCCACGTTTCCAGCATGAAGGTCAAAAGCCCACTTCCGTTCCATCTCGAGCCGTATTCGTTTTCCTCCTTCCGCGTTTCCTGGCAGTCGACTCCCCAATCAACTTCGAGTTCCAAACCCGGCACAACTTTACTGGCACACGAATCCGCGTCATACTGAAGGCCATGGGCACTCTCTCGACGGATACCATTATTGTCGGCGCTGGTCCTTCCGGCCTTGCGCTCGCCGCATGTCTGACCAAGGCCCGTGTCCCCTTCATCTTGTTGGAACGTGCCCCGCACATCGGTAACGCCTGGCGAAACCACTATGAACGCCTGCATCTGCACACGCTAAAGAAACACTCCAATCTCCCATATTTTCCGTTTCCGGACTCAGTAGAAAAATATCCCTCCCGGCAAGCGGTGGTGGATTACCTCGAAGCCTACACGAAGCATTTCAATATTCAACCTCGATTGGACGAAGAAGTCACCGCCATTCGCCGTGAAAACGGTGAATGGCACACCAGGACTTCCAAGTCTGCGTACCGATCCGAACGTGTCGTAATTGCCAGCGGCTATAACCGGCGTCCCGTAGTTCCGAAGTGGCAAGGTAGCGACAGCTTCGAAGGCAGAGTCCTGCACAGCGCCGAATACCGCAATGGGGAACCTTTTCGCGGAAAGCGCGTGCTGATCGTCGGCATCGGAAATACCGGCGGCGAAATAGCAATCGACCTGCATGCATATGGCGCGACTGCAGTGCACATTTGCGTGCGCAACCCCGTCAACGTAATCCCGCGCGATTTTCTGGGCACGCCCACGCAACTCACGGGCATCATGTTGAGCAAGCTGCCACGCCAAATCCGCTATTTCATGAGTAAGCATCTGGCAAATCTATCGGTCGGCGATTTGTCGAAGTACGGACTATTGCGTCCCGAGCTCAGTCCCATGGAAGGACTTGAAAGGTTCGGGCGCGTTGCATTGATTGACATCGGCACCGTTGACCTCATTAAGCGAGGCGCGATCACTGTTGTACCCGGTATCGCTCGATTTACATCGCGTGGCGTCACTTTCGTCGACGGAACCACTCAGGAATATGATGCCGTCGTGCTAGCGACGGGCTACAAACCTGGAATCGAGGACTTTCTCGAGGATGCGATGGACCTCACGGATGAAGCAGGCTACCCGGTCCCACCCGCAGGCGAATCCGCGCGACCGGGACTTTATTTTCTCGGCTACGTGAACCCGCCGACCGGCCTGTTGCGTCAGATCGCTATCGACGCGAAGCGCGTGGCCGCTACCATCGCCAAGAAGGCAAACAGGGAGATGGTCCATGCCTAAGGCCATGGACCACTGGCACCCCGTCTTGTTGAGCACGGATCTCCTCAAGGCGCCAATCGGAATTCGGCTGAACGGCGAAGAGATAGTCGTGTTCAGGACCGCATCCGGTGGCGTCGGGGCGCTCGGTGACCAATGCCCGCACCGGCGCATGCGCCTGAGCTGCGGCAAGGTGCGCGGCGAAAAACTGGAGTGCCCGTATCACGGTTGGACGTTCGACCGCACCGGCGCTGGTGAAAGCCCCGGAACACCGAAGCTGCACGCAGACGCCACCTGCTATGAAACGCGCGAAGCGCATGGCGCAATCTGGCTGCGCGCAATTGGCGCGCAGACCGAGTTCCCCACCTTTGCCGTGGACGGGTTTCACGAAGCTTGTGTGATAAAGCATGTCGCGAAGGCGCCGTTGGAGATCGTGCTCGATAACTTCACGGAGATCGAGCATACCGCTACCACACACGCGATACTCGGATACGGCCTCGAACGCATGTCGGAAGTTACAACCAAAGTCGAGTCGACGGACGATAGCGTCTATGTTCACAATCGGGGACCGCAAAAGCGGATTCCGATCTACTTCCAATGGCTTTTCGGTGTGCGGGAAGGCGATGCATTCGTGGACGAATGGACCACGCGCTTCTCCCCCGTCCACTCCATCTACGACCAGTGGTGGAGCGATCCAACTTCTGGGGTCGAACGCCGGGATCGGTTGAAGATTTACGTGTTCTTCAATCCCATCGCACCGATGGAAACAGAAATCATGACCTTCGCGTTTGTGAAATCGAGGCTTTGGAATCCCGTATTAATTCGTCACCTTGTAGCACCAGTGTTGCGGCGTCTGGTTGATGTTGAAGTGGGCCTTGATGTCGATATGCTTGCTCGGCTCGCGGACAAGTCTCCGGGAATCTCTGGTATGCGGCTAAGCCGTTTTGACAAGGTGCTTGGCCTGAACCGGAGACGTATCGCCTTGTTGTATCGCGGCGAGGAGGAAATAACGGATGAAAGTCACTCGTTAGCTCAAGTATAACGGTCTACAGATGGCGCACGATTCAGAAAGGTATTTTGAATGTCGAAAGGATTGGCGGTAGTTCTCGCTGAAAACATCTACGAAAATCTTGAACTTCATTATCCGCGCTTAAGACTTATCGAAGCCGGATATGAAGTTAAAGTTGTTGGCCCGAAGCGTGGCGAAACCTACGGATCCAAAGAGGGCTATCCCGCGGTCGCTGACGCAACCTTCGAAGACATTGACCCGCGCCAGGTGAAGGTGTTGATTGTGCCGGGCGGCTTTGCGCCGGACAAGCTGCGCCGCTTTCCAGCGTGTAACGCACTCGTTGCGCATGCATGGGCCGCGGGGGCGGTCATTGGCGCGATCTGCCATGCGGGGTGGGTACCCATCAGCGCAAAGATTGTGCGCGGCGTGCGACTCACCAGTGTAAACGCGATAAAAGACGATCTTGAGAACGCGGGCGCAACCTGGGTCGATGAACCGTGCGTCGTTGACGGAAGGTTCGTATCCGCCCAAGTCCCAAAAGATCTGCCCGCATTCATGGAAGCGATCCTTCGCGTGGCGGAAACCACATGATTGCGCAAGCCTTATGGGACTCTACCGAGGGCGTCGCAAAAGCATGCCTCTCGCATCCATTCGTGCAAGGTCTCGCCGACGGTTCCCTTCCGCCGCAACGTTTCGCACGCTACATGGAACAGGACGCCTACTTTCTCGATGCTTTCGCGCGTGCATACGCAATGGCCCTCGCAAAGTGTCCGGATCGCGATGGCTTCTTTGCGTTCAAGGATCTCTTGGACGGCGTGCTCGACGAATTGACGCTTCATCAGGAACTCGCCCAGCGTCACAACCTGAATCTGCAACCGGAACCCTCGCCCGCGACGCTCGCCTACACCGATTTCCTTCTGCGCGTCGCCGCAATGGCACCGGTCGGCGAAATCGTCGCCGCAATGACGCCGTGCATGCGGCTATACGCGTGGATAGGACAGGAACTCGCGGGAAAACTCTCGCAGACCAGTCCCTATCGTGATTGGGTCATGACCTACAGCAGCCCGGAGTTCGAAGGCTTGGCGTCTCAACTCGAAGACCTACTCGAGAAGTACGGAAACGATCTCACGGCAGTGCCCAGCCACTACCGGCGCGCCATGGAGTTGGAGTTTCGCTTCTTCGACGAAGCATGGCAAGTGGAAGGCGATTCCTGACTACGACGCTGCTACGGCGCGAGAAGCAGTGCGCCCACAAGTACGACATCCTGTTCAAGCGCGCAGGGCACAATCTCGTACTTCCCACGATAGGGGCCGAAGCACAGGGCATCGACGTGTTTTCGAATCGGGTCGAGTAGCGGCGCACCCAGCAAACTGACCCCGCCACCCAGCGCGATGCGCTCCGGGTGAATCAGGGTTATCACGTTGGCAAGGGCTATCCCGATTCCGCGCGCGGCCTCGTCCAATGCCTTCAATGCAATGGTATCGTTGGCCCGCGCCGCTTCACCCAACATTGCGCACGTGATGCTGCCGGTATTGCCAGCGCATAGCGTGTCTAAGGGACTTCCGGGTTCGAGCTTGGCGTTCGCGCGCAATCGTTTTTCTATGGACCATCCACTGCACAGGTGTTCCAGTTTGTCGAATGCGCCGGGTGTAGGATCTGTCCAATCCGGCACATAGGTGTGGCCAATCTCCGCCGCGCCGAATCCCTGGCCATCGTGTAACTTGCCGTTGATTACGAAGGCGCCGCCTATGCCGCTCCCAATGTTCATGTAACAGAACGTTTGCGTGCCCTTGCCCGCGCCGCAACAAAATTCAGCCCAACCGGCAACATTCGAGTCGTTGCCGACGAAGACCGGCAACGAGAAGCGATCTTCGAAATGTTTTTTCAGCGGATACCCCGTCCAACCGCCAACCTGATGCGATACCAGCGCAGTGCCCGTTGCCGTTTCTATGGGCCCGCCAAAACCAACGCCAATACCGGTGACGCGTGAGCCGCGCGATGCCGCGTCCGCAATCAGCGCAGGCACAGATTGGTCAAACCACGCGAGTATTGCGACCGCGCCATCCGCCGCAGGGGCAGTTCCGCGTTCGCACGAAAGGATGTCTCCCTTGCGCGTGCCCAATGCCGCCTGAAGTTTGGTCCCGCCGATTTCTAGCGCTAGAACCAATTCCTTCATCTACAGAACTCCATATTGCCACCGACGGGGACTGTCACCCGCGCAATCAAAGTCTTGGTCTCTTTTTCGATGCGGCGCCAGCGCGGGTGGCTGTCCCCAAAATGACCCTTACTTCGCAATACCAGCCTTGACCACTTTCGTATCTCGACGTAGTACCGCACCTAAATCCACCGATGGAATTGACGGCGTCAACGACACGATTTCCTGCGTGCCGTCTGGCAACAGAATGAACGTGTCCTCGGATTTCACACCCACCGCCGACGGATTCCAGGCGAAGGCCATGCCGAAATGGGTGATGATGTCCGCGTAATCCTTCACGCGTTTTTCCCAGGTGCCGTCGAGTATCGCGAATGTCTCGCCGGGCGCGCCTTTTGCCGTTCTTCCCGCGTACCCGGTCGCCCCGCCCTGATGATGGTTGTGCCACTCATTTTCCGGAAAACCGAGTTCCTTATACGAACGCTGGCACGCCGCAAACACATCGCCAAGCGTGCTGCCAGGCTTTGAAGACTCTTGCATAATCGCATCGACCGCGCAGATGCGGTTGTACGCATCCGGCACGAAGAGCGGCATCTCCCCGGTCTGTTTGAAGCGCGTAATGGAAACGACGATGCCTTCATACAGAAAGCAGCCGACCACCATCACATAATCGCGCACCGCGCGTTCCTGCACGCCGTCACCCAGCAATGTTCGTTGCGTAGGAATCGGATGACGATACTTCGCGATACGTTCATCGGCTGCCACAAGAAACACCGGCACCTGACACCGGCGCTTGAATCCCTCCGCGACAAGCGTCGCAGCGATGTCCGCTTCCGTCGATCCTGCGCGGATTGTCGCGAGGGTCGCGGTCATAGCTTCGCTGGCAAGCTTCCCAAGCACGCGATACTTTTCCAGTTCCGCGGGTGTCAGCAGGGCGCGCAGCATCGTCAACTTGCCATTCACATTCTCGCCAAGCGATCCGTCGTCGCTCACGAGCTTTCCTGTAAATTCCTTCTTCACCACGCTGGCGGCGGAATCTTCAAACCAGAGAAAACGCTTGATCCCGCAATTGAACCCGGCAAGTTCCTCGTCCATCACCCGCGCTTCTTCGATTGTATTTCCCACGTAGTAGGCCTCGCCGTTCTTCGTCACGAAAAGCGAATTCGCGCCATGCTCGCCCGCGGTCCATACCCAGTTGCGCTTGCCACCGGTGGCCATCGCAAAATTATCGATTCGATTCAGCAGAATGCCGTCATACTTGTTGGCCCGCAGAAATGCCTGAACAAGGCCTATACGCGTACGAAAAAGGTCGATGCCGGACATGGTGACTCCTGTTCGTTGTGCAATGCGGAAAATACTAAGCGTGAACTTTCTTGAACGCGCTGAGCGTCGTCCACGCGCATCGTTCCCAAGTGTATTCGCGCGCGCGGCTCCGGGCGAATGCGATCTGTCGCGCGCGCTCACTCTTCTCTTCCTGAAGGGCGCGGCGCACACCGCCCATGAGGGACGCGACGCTTTCATGGTTGTAGAAAATCGGCAATGTCGACGCAATCTCGGGCACGCCCCCCACGCGCGGCGCGATAATGCGCGCGCCCGCGCGCATTGCCTCCAAAATTGTGATGCACGCACCCTCATGCAGCGACGCGCTGATATATGCGTCGCTGTGTTGCAGCAATCCCGCGCGCTGCGGCACCGGACATTGATGTATGCGCAGCACCCGCGGGCCCCAATCGGATGGCTCGGTGTGGTCGGGACGGCCGATAATCACCAGGTTGTGCGGCAATTCTTCGGTCAGTTTCGCAAATGCGTCAAGGAGAAACGCGAGATGTTCGCGGTGGCGCGTGTCGTTGCACGTCACAAGATAGGGTTCCTGCGCAATCGACGCGTGCGCATTCTCAAAACCGGGATCCGCGCCGGGTGGTGAAACCACCACCTTGTCCATCGGCACGCCCAGGAGTGCCAGCAAACGCCGACGCATATGCTCAGACGGTGCTACCAACACCTGAGAACGACCACAAATCTTTCGAAATTCTTTCTGGATAGACCCGCCGCCCCAACGGGAGATCTTTTCGGGCCCCTCCACGAAGCTGAGGTCTAGCACATACGGAACCACGGGCACGCTCGAAATCTCGCTCGCGGTCTGCAGGGGTGAAAACACCAGGTCAACCTTGGAAGCCTTCGCCGCGCGATCGACCGTCTTTTCTACATTTACCGGGCCTTGCAGTGCTTCGTGCGGCTTGCCCACGAACACACGCTCCCACCCGGCAAAGGAATCGTGGTTCTTCGCGTCCGTAAACAGGATGAACTGAGAGTCGGGCTGAATCTCGCGCATCCGCACGAGGACGTTACGAAGGTAAACGTCTTCCTCGTCGTAACCGGGTTCCAGCCCGAGAATATTTACACCAATTCGCATGGAATGAATGCCAAGATAGTTGGTTGACGAGCAGGCGCCACCCGCCGCTCCGCCCAAAGAAGCGGCATTGTAGCAAAGGTCACAGTGGGTTTGGCAAAGACCTCCCGGCCCAACCCATCGCCGGGTAAATGGCACAAAGCGCGCGGGGTCTCAGTTTTCTTTTGTTTTGGCAGTTTGGTATAGTGCTTGGTCGGATAATTGACGGGCGCACGGCAGTTTGTTGTATGAAACGCTATAAAGTACATGAGGGCATCGCGATCATCGAGGTCACGGATCCCTTAATTTTGATGGAAATCGAGAGCGATCAGGGGCTTCAGCCCTTCCTCGGCGACCGACTTTCGAGCACTTGCATTGCCGTCCAACCACAAGCCATTCAAGAAGTTACGCGCCGCCTACAATCGCTCGGCCATCTTCCGAGGATTCGCGAATGACGCCACTCTACAGCGTCAAAGAGTGCCTGCGGGGTTACACAGCGGATGCGTTGGGCCAGATGTGCGAGCGCTGGAACCTTGCCATCTCCAATCCTGCCAACCGCTTAAAGGCCATTGAAAAGGTTCTGAACGACCCCTTGCACGTAGAAAAGGCTCTGTCAGAACTGACACCCGCCGAACGGCGTGTGGCTTCGTTACTTCTCAATAAGACTCAGGTACCGGCATCTGACATTTTGAGCGTGCCTGGGCTCGCGGGGCAGACGCCCATTTCCAGCGTCGTGCAGTCGCTGGCAACGTGGGGCTTTGTGCTGGCTTTGCCGGAAGAAGGACATAGCACGTTTTCCTTCGGACAGCTTTCGCGACAGGACAATACACTGAACGGTCTGTCGCTCTCGCTGCTGGATTTGGTGCGGCGCGCCATCCAACCCGAACCGACGCTCGACTTCGCGTTGCCTTCGGCCTCGGAAGAGTCGCCGGAACCGGTTACCCCGCAGGACGCCGCGACTGACTCATTTTTGGAGACGTTGCGCATTGTTGAGACGCTTGGACCGCGCGTAACGGCGACCGGCGAAATCCATAAGTCGGATGCTACGCGGGCGAAAGAACTTGCTACCGAAGCAGGGATCGCGCCGGACGCGTTTGCGCTGGCCTTGATGACCGGACGCCAACTTGGCTGTATGGAACCAAAGGCGGGGCGCCTTATGGTCACACAGCAAGCCGACTTGTGGTCGGATCAGGAGATGGCGCAGCGTTCGCGCGATCTGTTCGAGGCGTACATCGCTTCGGAAGAGCTTTTCGACATTCATCTCTTTTTCCCGCAACTGGTCGCCGCGATTGAAGAGCACTTGCCCGCGGATTCTCTGCGGCGGACATATCACAAAGTGTTGTTGGCGCGTTTGGTCGCGTGCCTCCGGGCGGATACGTGGTACAGCGTCGATAGCTTCGTGGATTTTGTTCATCGCGCCGATCCCAATTTCCTGTTTCTTGAGGAACGCTGGCGCGCAATTGCGTCCAACACACACGACCCAACGCCTGCGTGGCGTGATCGAACGTGGCAGGCGCACGAGAAACGTCTGATTCACTGGTTTGTCCTGAGCGTCCTTGGAAAGTTGGGTATGGTGGATGTCTCCGCTGAGGGACGCCTGTTCCGGCTGAATCCGGTGGGCCTCTTTGCGTTGGGCGTGGGCGATGCCCCGCCGGCACTCCAACAAGACAATGCGGACGCGCTGGTAGTGCAGCCCGACTTTGAAGTCATCGCGTATTTCGATCAGTGCCCGCCGGGCGTGCGCAGGAAGCTTGATACATTCTGCGAGCGTGTTCGGGGCGGAGTGGTGAGCACATATCGCCTGACGAAAGACAGCGTCTACCGCGGACTCAAGACAGGGGTGACGCTGGGCGAGTTTATCGGCATGCTGCGCAGGCATTCCCGCCGGGCACTTCCGGAAAACGTCATTGATCAAGTAACCACCTGGGAAAAGAAGGCTGCGTCTGTCGCAATCTACACCGGATGCACCCTTGTGGAGTGCCTCGACGCAGGTGATGCGGCGCAATTGGCGGAGGCGAATCCGGATGCGCGCCGCTTCGGCGACCGCTTCATTTTGCTCCCGGTAGCGCCGGAAGGCGCGCCGCGCGTGAGCTACGCACAAGCAGAGCATCGCTGCCTTGTGCAGGATGAAGGATTGACGTTGCGCGCGCCTTGGGAGGCGAGTTCGCTTTTCGTGCGGCGCAGACTTGAAGAGATTGGTAAAGTCCAATCGCTTCCGAACGGCGACGCCGTGCTAACGTTGTCGCGCGAATCGATCCGAAACGATGTTGACTGGGGTCTTCACGCCGCGGCGCTTGAAGGTCTCGTCGAGAAACCGCTTGCAGCGCGCTACCGCACTGCGTTGCGCACGTGGAGCGGCGACACAAACCCGCCGACGGTTCACACCGCGACATTGGTGCGTTTTGACGATGCCGAGACCTGTTCCAGCGTGATGGAAATGCCGGAGTTGGCGAAGCACGTTGAAGGGCGCCTCGGTCTGCTGACCGTAGTCCTGAAGCCGAGCGCGCTTGCGGGATTCAAGAAGTCTTTGAAATCGCTCGGGCTTAACATTGATAGAAACGGAACGGTGCTCGACGACGGTTCGCCAGACGATTGGGCCGTGCAAACGGTGGCCGCCGAGAAAAAAATCGAGCCGGAAGACGACACGCCATTGCCTTCGTACTCGCCGCAAATCATGCGGGAGATTGTCCACGACGCGATACAGCGTCGCCGCACGCTGATGCTGCGGTATCAATCGACATGGAGCCCGAAGCCTTCCGTGCGACGCGTGAACCCCGTCACGCTGGATACGGTTGGCCCTGTGCCGTCCCTAAGCGGGTATTGCCATCGCCTTGGCGGCGCGCGGGTATTTAAACTTGCGCAGATCTCCGGGATACGCGTGCTTGAGGAAGAGCGCTTTTAGCAGCGCGAATCTGCTTACGTCGCATTCAGCCTGTCTGTAATCAAGGCCGCCGCGCCCATCGCCACCGCATCATCGCCCAGTTTCGCGGGCATCACGCGCACAAACTTTAGCAAGAACGGCATCGTATGCTGTTTCAGCGCCTTTGTGACTTCTTCCATGTACAGGTTCGGCATTGCCTCGACGAGGCCGCCGCCAAGCACGAGCGCTTCGGGGCTCAACGTATTGATCAGATTTGCTGCGGCGACACCGGTATAAAACGCCGCCTTGCGCACGACGCCTTCTACCATTTTTTCGCCTTCGTCAATTGCCTTCGCGATGGCGCCACTGCGAATCTTGGCGATGTCGGTGCCACAGGTCTGCAAGATGTACGGGGCATCGCCGCGCGCGGCGAGGGCCGCGATCTGCGCGGCGACTGCAACGCGCGACGCAAGCGCCTCGAAACAGCCGCGCTTTCCACATCCGCAATAGGGACCGTCAATTTCCAGCGTCATATGTCCGACTTCACCCGCGGAGCCTGACGCACCGTGAAGCAGTTTTCCGTCGATGATGATGCCGCCGCCGATTCCGGTTCCGGGGAAAAGCCCGACGACATGTTTGCAGTCTTTCACCTTACCGAACACCCATTCGCCGAGTGTCCCCAGGTTGACGTCGTTGTCTACGGCGACTGGAACTTCAAATGCATCTGACAAGACTTTGGCAAGCGGGAACTTCTTCCAGCCCAGGTTCGGCGTATCGATAATCACGCCCGTATCGGGATCGAGTGGGCCTGGAGATCCTACGCCGATGCCGCGTATCGTCACATTGCCGGAGTCGTCCAACGCTTCGCGGACGATACGCGCGATGCGTGCCTCCGGTTTTTCGTCCTTCGCGGATTTGCTCTTTTTTTTGCACCGGCCAACGACCTTGAACTGATGGTCAAAAACACAGGCCATCATTTTCGTGCCGCCGATGTCGAGTCCGACGACGAAATCCCCCTCATTCAACGCGACGTTCATGCTGCATTCCCTCCGATGCGGGAGCATAGCACATGCACGGCGAAAGTGTTTTCCCCGCGCTATATCAATGATGGAAAAAGCGTTAGCCCGCATTTCTCACCGCATCAAACTTCTATGCTTCAGTTTAAAGAGTATTAAGCGGTGAGAAATGCTCACGAGAAAGCCCAGAGGTTCACTGGTGAGGATTTTTCACACGCACACCTTGTAATCAGGAACTGCTTATGGATACTTCATAAACCGCTGCCTTCGCTTCGCTTATCGGTTTAATGACATGTGCGTGTGAAAAATCCGGGTTAGCAGGGCTATTTCTTGACAGTCTTTCACACGCTTCGATAGAATCTCGCGTATGGGAGCGGCGGCATAGCCAAGTTGGTAAGGCAGAGGCCTGCAAAGCCTTCACCCCCGGTTCGAGTCCGGGTGCCGCCTCCATTTTTTTAGCTCGGAGCAGGGTATCAGTCGTAGCTCCGCCCCATTCCGCCATGGCTCGGGGGCCAATGCGGTCCGGTGCGGGCGAGTGGTGGAATGGCATACACGGCGGACTTAAAATCCGCTGCCCCAACGGGCTTGAGGGTTCGAGTCCCTCCTCGCCCACTCTATTCCACTGGTCGCGAGTCTACGGGAACAGGACCGACTGTGGCCAAGATTCTCATTGTCGACGATGACCCTTCCGCTGGACAGACGGTGCTCGAGCATTTGAGCCGTCAAGGTCACAACTGCACCCTTCAGCGCTCTGGCAAAGCGGTCCTGGAAACCCTTCAAAACGAGCCGCATGACCTCGTCATTCTCGACGTCATGCTTCCGCAGCTCTCCGGCTTCGAGATTTGCCGGCGAATGCGCCGCGATCCCAACCTGTATACCACGCCGATTCTGATCATGTCGGCGATGAGCAATGAAGAAGAAATTGTTCACGGCCTGTCACAAGGCGCTGATGATTTTGTTTCCAAACCATTCGATACGGCCAACTTCATGCAGCGTGTGGAATCGCTGTTGCGCACCAGTTCGTCGGGCTCCGGCATCGATGAACTTACCGGCCTCCCCGGGGGCGAAGCGACGAAGCGCGAGTTGCAGCGCAGAATCAGCATGCGCGAGAAGTTTTCCGTTTCGCATTGCGAACTTTTGAACCTCCGCGAATTTGGCAGAAAGTACGGCAACGAAGGGCGCAACAAAGCGGTCCGCCATCTCGGGCGCGCGCTGTCGCAGTGCTCAAAGGAACTTACGAAAGACGTGGGCTACGTCGGGCATATGGGCGGCGGCCACTTCATGGTGATGATGCCGGCAAAGCATATGCGCGCGTATTGCCCCTGGGTACGAAAAGTCTGGGCCGCGCACGTGGGGAAGCTGTACGCCGAAATCACGGGCTCGGAAAAACCGCAAGCGATCGCCGCCGGTAAAGAACGCGCGCTCGATGTGCTGTTCTGCGTCGCGAACTGCGAGAATATTGGATCGACAGCGCCGCAACATCTTTTTGAACTTCTCTCACATCTCCGCACGATGGCGTTAAACTCGAAAGAGGGCGGCGTGTTCACCGACCGTCGCGGCACCGCCGGCTGACGCGCATAAAACGAACTCGCTCGACGCAGCGCAATTCAGCATTCTGCGACCTTTCGTCCATTTTCTTAAGACCCGTTCGCCAAACGTGTCTCACGTTATCTATGCACGTTGCGTTGCATTGTGCTTCGCGTAGTTTTTCGGAATGCGATATGCAATTGGGAAGAAGATGAAGAAGTCGAGCCGAGAATCCAGGGGGGTGCGATGAACTGTTTGCATGGTTTACACGGAAGTTACGGATTCAAGTAGGTTGTAAGCAGGTTTTTGTCGAATCAAGGGGGGTCGAACTACAGGCGGGTGTTCAAATATGATTATTTCATATGGCCAGCGTGTTGCAGTCGGGGGAGCGGGAATTGATTGCTGTCTTTTCTCGTTATCGCGCTATTAGATAAATAAGTACATGCTTGTACGCGACTGAACGCTGGGGATAGAATGGAGCGCGTCCAAGGGGGTTCCATGCATCTACTTGAGTGGGTGATGTTGATTCTCGCTGCAGGGCTATACCTGCGCTACGGCGCTGGTCTCCGGCAACGCATCACGCACTTTGTACAGCCGAATCCCGGTTCCGGTTTGAGCTTCAAACGCATTCTCGCGTCGCTCGCTATCGCGCTCCTGCTTGGCGCTGGTTCCCGTTACATGGTGCGCGCGATCCTGCCCGGCGGCGGTGAGGCCGAACGCACCGTAGTCTCCATCGGCCCTGACGGTGCGAAAGCTGAGCTTGCCGGCGGCGCGTTGCTCATCGTTCCGGCCGATTCCCTCGAAAAGCCAGCGACTATCATTCTTCAAAAACACGACATCGATCAGACAAGCGCTGCACCACAAGATCTTCCACCTGGCGCCTTGTACGTATACGAAGTTACCCCCAACGACGCCACCGTGCGCCAGCCCATTGAACTGAACCTTCCCGTACCCGAGAATCAGGTTGTATCAGTCTTCGTGACCGTAAACGGTCAATCCCGAATTCTTCCCTCAACCGTAACGGGACAAACTGCGCGCGTGTCGATCAATAGTTTCG
>ERZ761602.6230-NODE-6230-length-13518-cov-5.584862_pt1 | contig 13518 bp, 9 predicted proteins | sample MGYA00512165_ERZ761602 | MGnify/ENA primary metagenome ERZ761602 (study PRJEB28899, sample SAMN02445085) | bioreactor sludge metagenome | biome: EBPR sludge; isolation source: Thorneside wastewater treatment plant | place: Australia: Brisbane, Thorneside...
ATGCGCCGCGCCATCCACCACTGGAAAGCGCGCGGGCTGGACTTCACCCGCCTGCTGGCCATGCCCTCGGCCCCGCCCGGCGTCGCCACCTATCACTGCGAAGAGCAGGATCACGGCTTGAGCGGTGCGCTGGATCACGCCCTGATCGCTCGGGCCATGCCCGCCTTGGAGACCCGCCAACCGGTGCGCATCGAAACGCCGGTCCGCAACAGCGACCGTACGGTCGGCGCCATGCTCTCCGGCCAAGTCGCCCGCCGCTATGGCCACGCCGGTTTGCCGAGCGACACCATCCACATCGGCCTGACCGGCACCGCCGGCCAGAGCTTCGGCGCGTTTCTGGCCCACGGCGTCACCCTGGATCTCACCGGCGAGGCGAACGACTACGTCGGCAAAGGCCTGTCCGGCGGCCGGATCATCGTCCGCCCCTCCCCCGAGAGCCGCTTGTGCGCCGAGGAAAACATCATCGTCGGCAACACCGTGCTGTACGGCGCCATCGCCGGCGAATGCTATTTTCGGGGCGTGGCCGGCGAGCGCTTTGCCGTGCGCAACTCCGGCGCCGCGGCCGTGGTCGAGGGCACCGGCGATCACGGTTGCGAGTACATGACCGGCGGCGTCGTGGTGGTGCTGGGCCAGACCGGCCGCAACTTCGCCGCCGGCATGAGCGGCGGCGTCGCCTACGTGCTGGATGAAACCGGCGACTTCGCCCGCCGCGCCAACAAGGCCATGGTCGTTCTGGAGCCCCTGAACGACCTCGAAGAAACCCTCAACGTCCACGTTCTGCGCGACGATTGGCGCGGCTTGGCCCAGGCCGAGCTGCCGGAAGACATGCTGCGGCACGACGCGCGGCGCCTGCAAACCCTGGTCGCCCGCCACTTCCTGCACACCGGCAGCGAGCCCGCCCATCGGGTGCTGGAGCGCTGGCGCGACCTGCTGCCGAAATTCGTCAAGATCATGCCGCTGGATTACCGGCGCGCGTTGCAGGACATGCAGGCGCAGGAGCGCGCCGCCCGCCAAGAAGAGAAGGCCGGTTTGGCCGTGGGAGCTTGATCATGGGCAAGCCGACCGGTTTTCTCGAAATCGCCCGCCACGAGCACGGCTATGCGCCGGTCGCCGAGCGGATCGCCCACTTTCGCGACTTCGTCGCGGCCCTGCCGGAGCCCGCCGTGCGCGAGCAGGCGGCGCGCTGCATGGATTGCGGGATACCCTACTGCCACCGCGGCTGTCCGGTCCACAACATCATTCCCGACTGGAACGATCTGGTCTATCGCGGCGACTGGCGCGAGGCGCTGGAGGTGCTCCACTCCACCAACAACTTTCCGGAGTTCACCGGGCGCATTTGTCCGGCGCCTTGCGAGGCGTCCTGCACCCTCAACTTCAACGACTCGCCGGTGACCATCAAGGACATCGAGTGCGCCATCATCGACAAGGGCTGGGCCGAAGGTTGGGTGACCCCGCAAATCGCCGCCCATCGCACCGGCAAGCGGGTCGCCGTGATCGGCTCCGGCCCCGCCGGCTTGGCCTGCGCCCAGCAACTGGCGCGGGCCGGCCACGCCGTGGTGGTGTTCGAGAAAAACGACCGCATCGGCGGCCTGCTCCGCTACGGCATCCCCGACTTCAAGCTGGAAGCGTGGCTGATCGACCGCCGGCTGGCGCAACTGCGGGCCGAGGGCGTCGAGTTCCGGCCCAACAGCCACATCGGCGCCGACATTCCCGCCCGCTCGCTGCTGGCCGAGTTCGACGCCGTGGTGCTGGCCGGTGGCGCGGAGCAGCCGCGCGACCTGAACGCGCCGGGGCGCGAGTTGCGCGGCATCCATTTCGCCATGGATTTTCTGACCCAACAGAACCGCCGGGTGGCCGGGCAGAAAATCGCGGACGAAGAGATTTTGGCGGCGGACAAGCGAGTGGTGGTGATCGGCGGCGGCGACACCGGTTCCGACTGTGTCGGCACCTCGACCCGCCAGGGCGCGCGCTCGGTGACCCAGTTGGAGATCATGCCCAAGCCGCCGCTGCACGAGAACAAGCTGTTGACGTGGCCCGACTGGCCGTTGAAGCTGCGCACCTCCTCCTCCCATGAGGAAGGTTGCGAGCGCGATTGGGCGATCGCCACCAAGCGCTTCCTCGGTCGGGATGGCCAGATCACCGCCATCGAAATCGTGCGGCTGGAATGGCGCGAAAGCGGTGGCCGGCAAATCATGGCCGAAGTGCCGGACAGCGCCTTCGAGGTCGAAGCCGATCTGGTGCTGCTGGCGATGGGTTTCGTCCATCCGGTCCACGAAGGCATGTTGCGGGATCTGGGCGTGGCTTTGGACGAGCGCGGCAATATCGCCGCCGGCACCGGCGACTATCAGAGTTCGGTCAACAAAATCTTCGCCGCCGGCGACATGCGGCGCGGGCAATCCCTGGTGGTGTGGGCCATTCGCGAAGGGCGGCAATGCGCTCGCGCCGTCGATGCTTACCTGATGGGGAGTTCGGAGCTGCCGGTCTGAGAGGGCGGTAGCAACACTCGCGAGAACGCGGCGCGCAAGATTCGAGTTCCGATCTTGCGCCGCCGTCAAGGGATCCCGTGGGTCTCCAATAACTTAACATAACCTAACTTACACATAACCCGGTGGCGGTTGAAAACCGCCAGTGGCTGATTCAATTACCGCACAGCTGTCAAGTAATGCCTCATCACGCCAACGCTTACCTATCACCTGGACTCCGACAGGCAAGCCAGTTATAACACCGACGGGCAGTGTCACAACAGGGCTGCCTGTCAGTGAAAATGGAGTGACCATGCTTATGGTTCCTTCCAAATAGGACATCGGATAGTCATCTACCATAATCGTTGGCGGTTTCCCGAATTTTCGTGGCTTTTGATGTGGAAAGGCAACGCTCGGCGTGACTGGACACACCCAAACATCCCATGAATCAAGAAACTGTTCTAGCTTAACAAGGAGCCGTTCGCGTATATTCAGCGCTTCATTGTACCGCCGCCAACCGAAAGATAAACCGTTGGCAAAGGCGTGGACGAATGGTCGGGATTTTGGCAGAAATCGCCCAACCCAAGATATGGATAAGCGCTCTATCATAGGTATACCCAAACCCACTTCAGCGCCCATAATAATACCATAGGCGTGCCACGCCTCTTCAAAATCAAAATTATCAGGACAACAGCGTTCGACCGTTAACCCTGCCTGACTTAATTGCTGCACGGCTCGATCCAAACCTGTTCTCGTGCTACTGCATATCGGGACACCCGCAAAATTGTCCCACCACGCCACACGTAAAGGGCGCGTTTCCTTTGGGGTGGTTAGATTTAACGACAGAGGTGGCACTTCCGCATCAATGCCATCAGCTCCCGCAATGCATTCAAATCCTAGGCGAAGATCATCGACGCACCGAGCCAGTACGCCGAAAGATAGCAAGTGGCGGACCGAACGTTCGGTGTCGGGGAGATGCGGAATATGACCTGTGCGGGGCACACGGTTTTCAGTCGCTTTAAGACCGGCCACGCCGCAATAAGCCGCTGGAATGCGAATTGAGCCTGCGAGGTCGCTGCCAATGTCCAAGTACGAAAAATTCATTGCCACGGCTGCGGCGCTGCCACCAGAACTTCCACCGCTGGTGAGTGATGGATTCCAAGGGTTATTGGTGCGTCCAAACAGCGGACTCCAGCACTGAATGTCGCCTGCAAGCTCCGGTAAATTGGTCTTACCCAACACAATTGCTCCGGCATTTTTCAACCGAGCAACAACGGTTGCATCTGTTGTTGGAATATAGTCTTTAAGCGGTGGATGGCTACTGGTTGTCTCGATGCCTTGGGTTTCGAAAGCATCTTTAACCGTGATGGGAACACCGAATAATGGTGGCAAATCACCGTCTTGGCTAATATAAGCATCCGCTGCTTTTGCGGTATTCAATGCCGCTTCTTTGTTTAGGGTAACAACGGCATTTATTGCGAGATTATGGCGTTCAATTCGATCAAAGCAAAATTGCACCGCATCGGCTACGGTAACGTTCCCTTCACGAATGGATTGGGTTAACCCTTTGGCGGAATTATTCATATCCAGGACTTTCGTTTAATTTTCTCGGTCGAGCGGGCTGATATATTGAAACGCGCGGATTGCGTAGCTTATTACGTAAAATGAGCCTGATCTTCGCGTTTGACCGAGCCGTTGAGGGTGGCCTGCCCCGACGGAGAGCGGGAATTCATCCCGCCTCTTTTTCTTCCTCAGTTGCTTGTAACCCGCAGCGTCGCCTTCAGCGTCGCCTCATCGAGCGCGTACAAAGCGTCCAGTAGCTCCACCTGCAAGCTCCCCGGCCCCCGCGCCCGCTGTGCCGCGATTTCTCCCGCCACGCCGAACACCGCCAGCCCGGCCACCGTGGCCGCGAACGCATCCCGTTCCACCCCCAGGAAAGCCCCGATGACCGCCGTCGCCGAGCAACCCATGCCGGTGACGCGCGCCATCAGGGAATGGCCGTTCTCGATGGCCGCCACTCGGTGGCCGTCGGTCACGTAGTCCACCGCGCCGGTGATCGCCACTGCGGTCTGGCTGTCCGCCGCCAGGCGCCGCGCCGCTTCCACGGCCGTTTCCGGGGCGTGCAGGCTGTCCACGCCCCGGCCCTGCCCGGCGGCTTGGGTCCGCTCCGCCAAGGCGAGGATTTCCGACCCGTTGCCGCGGACTGCGGTCGGATGCAACCCCGCCAGCGCGCTCGCCGCCGCCCGCCGGTACGGCGTCGCGCCAGCGCCCACCGGATCGAGGATCCACGGCACGCCCGCCGCCCGCGCCCGCAGGGCCGCCAGCTTGCAAGCCGCGATCTGCTCCGAATACAGCGTGCCGATGTTGACCACCAGCGCTTGGCTGACGGCGACGAAATCCTCCACCTCGTCGCTGGAGTGGATCATCGCCGGCGAGGCTCCCACCGCCAGCAGCGCGTTTGCCGTGTTGTTCATCACCACGAAATTGGTGATGTTGTGCACCAAGGGTTGCCGTTCGCGCACGGTCGCCAACAGCTTCCAGACCGTCTCGGCTTGCAGTCTCGCGGTTGAGGGATTCATGGGTCGAAAATCGGATTATGCTGTTCGCTGACTCGCACGAACGTGGTGCGCTTGGTCAATTCCTTCAGATGGCTGGCGCCGACATAGGTGCAGGCCGAGCGCAAGCCGCCCAGAATGTCCCTGACCGTCGCCGCCACCGGTCCCCGATACGGCACGGCCACGGTTTTGCCTTCGGAGGCGCGGTACTCGGCGACGCCGCCGCTGTATTTCTCCATGGCCGTCTTCGAGCTCATCCCGTAAAACTCCACCAACCGCCGGCCGGCCCGCTCCAGAAGGGTGCCGCCACCCTCGTCGTGCCCGGCCAGCATGCCGCCCAGCATCACGAAATCGGCGCCGGCCCCGAACGCCTTGGCCACATCGCCCGCGCAGGTGCAGCCGCCGTCCGAGATGATCTGGCCGGACAAGCCGTGCGCGGCGTCGGCGCACTCGATAATGGCCGATAGTTGCGGGTATCCGACGCCGGTCTTGACCCGCGTGGTGCAGACCGAGCCGGGCCCGATGCCGACCTTGACGACATCGGCGCCCGACAGCAGCAGTTGCTCCACCATTTCCCCGGTGACCACGTTCCCGGCCATGATGATTTTGTCGGGATGCCGCGCCCGGACCTTGCCGATCTGTTCCGCGAAATGCTCCGAGTAGCCGTTCGCCACGTCCATGCAGATGAACGACAGCGCGGGATGGCGCTCCAGGATCCGCTCCAGCTTGGCCAAGTCGCTATCGAGAATGCCGGTGCTGATCGCCACGCTCGCCAATCGATGGTCGCCGCCGCCCCGCGCGGCGGCCGCGAACGCATCCCACGCCTCCGCCGAGTAATGCTTGTGCACGGCCGTGAACAGGTTCTGCTCGGCGAGGGCCGCCGCCATCGCGAAGGTGCCGACCGTATCCATATTGGCGGCCATGACCGGAATCCCGGTCCACGTTTTCCCGGTGTGGCGAAACTTGAAGGTCCGGGTCAAGCTCACTTGGGCGCGGCTGCCGAGCGTGGAGCGCTTGGGCCGGATCAGGACGTCCTTGAAGCCCAGCTTGAGATCGGCTTCGATCCGCATTCACGTTCGCCCGTACAGGTCCAGCAGATGCCGGTAGTGCGCCGCCACCCCCGGTCCGACCTGCTCCCAGCGGAACCGCCAGCGCCAGTTGCCTTCGGCCACGCCGGGCCGGTTCATGCGATCAGCGCCGCCGAGCGCCAGCACGTCCTGCATCGGCACCACCGCCAGCCGCGCCACCGAGGCGAAGGCCGCCCGCACCAGCAGGTCCGGCATCCTCCCGGCATCGCCGCCGAGGTAATCGAACAGATGGGCGCGGGTCCGCTCGTCCAGTTCCTCCAACCAGCCCAGCGTCGTGTTGTTGTCGTGGGTGCCGGTGTAGATCACCGCGTTCGGGATGTGATTGTGTGGCAGGTAAAGGTTGTCGGCCCCGCCGCCGAAGGCGAAGTGCAACACCTTCATGCCCGGCAGACCGTGGTTGTCCCGCAACGCCTCGACCTCCGGCGTGATGATGCCGAGATCCTCCGCCACCAACGGCAATCGGCCGAATTCGGCGCGCAAGGCCTGGAACAGCTCGTCGCCCGGCGCCGGACGCCAGCGCCCGGACACGGCGGTTTCGGCGTCGGCCGGAATTTCCCAATACGCCTCCAGACCCCGAAAGTGATCGATCCGCAGCAGGTCGAACTGGGTCAACTGCGTGCGGATGCGCTCCTTCCACCACCGGAAACCGTCGGCCCGCATCGACTCCCAAGCGTAGTGCGGGTTGCCCCACAGTTGGCCGGTGGCCGAAAAATAGTCGGGCGGCACGCCGGCGACCACCTGTCGCCGTCCCTCGCCATCCAGCAGGAAACAGTCGCGTCGCGCCCACACGTCGGCGCTGTCGTAGCCGACGAACAGCGGGATATCGCCGAAAATCGCGATGCCCCGCTCGTTCGCGTACCGCTTGAGCGCGGCCCATTGCCGGTAGAACAGAAACTGCTCGAACCGGCATTGCGCGACGGGCTCCGCAAACTGCGTCCGCGTCGCCGCCAGCGCATCGCCATGGCGGTCGCGCAGCTCGGGCGGCCAGTCGAACCAGGCGAACTGCCCGCGCGCCGCGCGGATCGCTTGAAACAGCGCGAAATCGTCCAGCCAGTTTCGATGTTGCGCCAGAAATGCCTCGTACTCGCTTTTGATCCATTCCGATTGCTCGAAACCTCCTCGCGCCTCGACCAGCCGTCGCCGCCGATACGCCCAGCCGTCCTCGCCGGCCATCGGGCCGCCATCCACCGCCAGCCAGCCCGCCTCGATCAGCGGCTCCAGCGCGATCAGGCGGGGATTGCCGGCGTGCGCCGACTGCGCCGAATACGGCGACAGGTCGTCGTGCGGCGGTCCCAGCGGCAGCGTCTGCCAGACCGTGAAACCGCAGGCGGCCATGAAATCCACGAATCGATAGGCTTCCGGTCCCAGATCGCCGTTGTCGTGACCGCCGGGCAGCGAGGTCGGGTGCAACAACAGTCCCGCGCGCCGCCTGTCGAATGGCGAGCCTTGGCTCATGCGTGATCACTCCTGGTTAGGTTGAGCGTTGTGAGTCTTATCTGTTTGTCGCGATTCGTCATGCATCGGGCGACCTTCAGCGAAGGTGCGGCGATTCCTGGCCCAGCATCTCGCGCGTGATCAGCACCACGCCCTTTTCGGTGCGGTAAAAGCGCCGCGCGTCCTCTTCGGGATTCTCGCCGACCACCGTGCCCGGCGGAATCACGCACCCTCGATCGATGATGACTTTGCTGAGCTGGGAATAGCGGCCGATATCGACGCTCGGCAGCACCACCGAGTCCCGCAGCCGAACGTAGGAATGGACTCGGACCCCCAGGAAGAGTAGCGAATGATTGACGTAACCGCCGGAAATAATGCAGCCCTCCGTCACCATCGAGTCGACCGCCATGCCCCGGCGACCCTCGTCATCGAACACGAATTTGGCTGGTGGCGCCAGATCCAGATAGGTCCAGATCGGCCAATGCTCGTCGTACAGATTCAATTCCGGATCGACCTCGACCAGCTCCATGTTCGTTTCCCAGAAGGCATCGACGGTTCCGACATCTCGCCAGTAGCTCCGCGCCTTGGTTTGCACGTCGCGAAAAGGATAGCTGACGATGCGCCGTTTGCCGATCAGCGGCGGCAGGATATCCTTGGCGAAATCGTGGCTGGAGCCGGGCAGATCCGCATCCTCGCTCAAGCACTCGAAGAGAAAACCGGTGTTGAACACGTAGATTCCCATCGAAGCCAGCGCCACATCGTCCCGCCCGGGCAGGGTTTCCGGCTCTTTGGGTTTTTCCGTGAACCGGATCACGTCGTTGGTCTCGTTCACCGTCAGCACGCCAAACTCGCTGGCTCGCTCGCGCGGCACCTCGACGCTCCCTATCGTGACGTCCGCCCCGCTTTCGACGTGGCGCGCCAGCAGCGGACCGTAGTCCATCCGATAGATCTGGTCACCGGCCAGGATCAGCACGAACTTCGGCTCGTGCAGGCGAATGATATCCATATTCTGATACACGGCATCGGCGGTGCCCCGATACCAGGAAGCGTCTTCGGTGCGCTGTTGGGCCGGCAGCAGTTCCACGAATTCGCCGAATTCGCCCCGCAAAAACCCCCAACCTCGCTGGATGTGCTGGATCAGGGAATGCGCCTTATACTGGGTCAGCACGCAAATCCGCCGGATGCCCGAATTGAAGCAGTTGGACAGCGGAAAATCGATGATCCGGTATTTCCCGCCGAAAGGCGTCGCCGGTTTGGCGCGCCACTGCGTGAGTTGCTTGAGCCGGCTGCCGCGGCCTCCCGCCAGAATGAGCGCGAGGGTTTGCCGGGTCAGGCGGCTGACGAAACGGGAGGTGATGGCGGCACTCATGCGTTTGGTGTCCCTCTCTGCTATGATTTCCCGACTGTCGGGTTAGAGCGGCCCGGTCTTGGCTGCCTCTCGGTCGCGGCGTCCGCGAGCCGACGCCGCATGGGATTATGATAGTAGGTTCCGAGCGCAGCTTATCGCTGCTTGTCGCGCCCGCATCGGGCGCCGGACGATTTGGTGGCCAGGTTCTGATCGGCCTCTCCGATGACGCACCCTGATAACGACGACGCCATATCCAATCAAGCGCCCGGCGATGGCGAGCAACTTCTCGAAGATGCCGCGCTGCTCCACGCGGGGCGTCACCCCGATCCGTTTGCGGTGCTTGGCCGCCACAGTCGCGGCGAGCGAGTGGCGGTCCGCGCGTTTTGGCCGGGTGCCCGGCGAGTCCGGCTGGCCGATATCGGCCAGTCTCTGCGCCGCGTGGCGGAAACCGATCTGTTCGAGTGGCTCGGCGCGGCGAGCGAGTTTCCCCCGCATCATCGCCTGATCTGGACCGACGCGGACGGGCGCGAGCGGACCGGTCACGACCCTTACAGTTTTCCGTCTCAGTTGAGCCTGTACGATTTGCACCTGTTCAACGAGGGTCGCCATCTGCACGCCTATCGGGCGCTGGGCGCGCATCCCCGCTTGGCGGACGGTATCGCCGGCGTCCTGTTCGCGGTTTGGGCGCCGAACGCCGAGCGCGTCAGCGTGGCGGGCGACTTCAACGGCTGGAACGGCCTGTGCCATCCCTTGCGCCGGCGCGGTCACGTGTGGGAGCTGTTCGTGCCCGGCGCCGCTCCGGGCGCCCGCTACCAGTTCGAGATTCGGGTCCGCGAAACCGGCGAAGTGCTGCGCAAGAGCGATCCCTACGGCCGCTGTTTCGAGCGCCGCCCGGCGGTCTGCTCGGTCGTGACCGACAGCGTCGCCTATTCCTGGCGAGACGAAAGCTGGATGGCGCGCCGGAGACGGCAAAACTGGTCCCAAGCCCCGCTGTCGGTTTACGAGGTGCATTTGGGCTCGTGGCAGCGCGCCGGAGACGGCGATTATCTTTCCTATCGGGAGCTGGCGCCGCGCCTCGTGGCCTATGTCGGTTCGCTCGGCTTCACCCACATCGAGCTGATGCCGATCACCGAGCACCCGCTGGATGCGTCCTGGGGCTATCAGACCACCGGCTATTTCGCGCCGACCAGCCGGCACGGCACGGTGACCGATTTTCGCTGGTTCGTGGATTACTGCCACCAGGCGGGCATCGGGGTGATCCTGGATTGGGTGCCCGGTCACTTTCCCAAGGACGCTCACGGCTTGGCTCGCTTCGATGGCACCCATCTTTACGAGTACGAAGATCCCACCCGGCGCGAGCATCGCGGCTGGGGCACGCTGGTCTTCAACTACGGTCGCAACCAAGTCAAAAATTTCCTGCTGGCCAGCGCTTGCTTCTGGCTGGAAGAATATCATCTCGACGGTTTGCGGGTGGATGCCGTCGCGTCCATGCTGTATCTGGACTATGCCCGCGAATCGGGAGAATGGGCGCCCAACCCGTTCGGCGGCAACGAAAATCTGGAAGCCATCACCTTCGTGCGCGAACTGAACGAGATCGTTCACCGCCGTTATCCGGACGTGTTGATGATCGCGGAGGAGTCTACCGCTTGGCCGTTGGTCACCAGTTCTACCTGGATGGGCGGCTTGGGGTTCGGGATGAAATGGAACATGGGCTGGATGCACGATATCCTGGAATATCTGGCGCTCGATCCGGCCCTGCGTCGCCACCATCAAGAATTGCTGACTTTCGGGCTGCTGTACGCCTTTAACGAGAAATTCACCCTGCCCTTGTCCCACGATGAGGTCGTGCACGGCAAAGGTTCCTTGCTGGGGAAAATGCCGGGGGATCGCCACCAGCGCTTCGCCAATTTGCGCCTGCTCTACGTTTACATGTGGACCTATCCGGGCAAAAAGCTGCTGTTCATGGGCAATGAGCTTGCTCACGAACGAGAGTGGGACTTCGCGAGCCAATTGGATTGGGAGTTGCTCGGTCAACCGGAACATCGCGGCATTCACGCTCTGGTCCGGGACCTCAACGGCTTGTATCGGTCGTTGCCGTGCTTGCACGCCCACGAATTTGCCCAAGAGGGCTTCGAGTGGCTGGATTGCCACGACCCGGCCCGCTCGGTGATCGTTTACCTGCGCCGGTGCGGCGATGCGCGCATCGCCGTGGTCGTCTTCAATTTTGCCGCGACGCCTCGGGCTGGCTACCGGGTGGGCGTGCCGCTGGCCGGCGTTTATCGGGAGGCGCTGAATTCCGATGCGTTCCGGTACGGCGGCGGTGGCGGGCTAAACGGCGAGCTTTGCGCGCTCCCGGTCTTTCACATGGGCCAAGCTTTTTCCCTGATCCTGAATTTGCCCCCGCTGACGGGGGTGGTGCTGGTGCTCGACCCGGCGGGATCGGAGGAAGAGATGCCGGGTGAGCCGTGAAATTGCAACAACTGCGCTACCTGACGGCGATCGTCCGCAACAACCTGAACATATCCGCCGCCGCGGACAGCTTGTACACCTCGCAACCCGGTATCAGCAAGCAACTGCGGCTCCTGGAAGAAGAGCTGGGCGTGGAGCTGTTCAGCCGCAACGGCAAGCATCTGACCGAAATGACGCCGATCGGCCAGCAGATCATCGATAAGGCCGAGAGCATCCTGCGCGAAGTGAACAATATTCAGATCTTGGCCGAGGAGTATCGCGATGATCGGCGCGGTAGCTTGTCCATCGCCACCACGCACACCCAGGCCCGCTACGCGCTGCCGCCGGTGATCAAGATATTTCGAGAGCGCTATCCGGCGGTCAGCTTGCAGGTCCATCAGGGATCGCCGGTTCAAATCGCGGAGCTGGTTCAGTCCGGAGAGGTCGATTTTGCGATTGCCACCGAATCTCTGGAGCTGTTCGAGGGCTTGGTGATGATGCCCTGCTACGTGTGGCATCGCTGCGTGCTGGTGCCGCACGATCACCCCTTGACCGAGCTGCCTCGGCTGACCTTGCATGATGTGGCCCGGTATCCGCTGGTGACCTACGTGTTCGGCTTCACGGGCCGCTCGCAGTTGGACGAAGCTTTTCGCGCCGCGCAACTGAAGCCGACCGTGGCGTTTACCGCGACCGACGCGGACGTGATCAAAACCTATGTGCGGTTGGGCATGGGCGTGGGCATCGTGGCTCGCATGGCCTACGACCCTCAGCAGGATCGGGATTTGGTGCGGATGGATGCCAGCCATTTGTTCGCGCCGAACATCACGAAAATCGGCTTCAGGCGAGGTATGTTTTTGCGCAGCTACATGTACGATTTCATCGAGTTGTTTTCGGCGCACTTGCAGCGGGATCGGGTCCGGTCGATCGAGCGATTGCAAACCGCTGAGGAGGTTGCAGCGGTGTTTGAAAGAGTGGAACTGCCGGTTCGGTGAGCGGTGTTTTGACCATAAATGATGATATAATAGCGCGGATGAGGTGAACATGCCCGCCACCCCCGCTTTAGCGTCGGTCGCTCTACGAGCCGATCTGCTGGCAAGCTTCGAGTCGCTGCTCGCCGGTCTCGATGCCTGCTGCGCCAGCGTCCGGCGCGATGCGGCGTTGGGAGCCTGGGTTTCGCGCACCGAAACCGAAGCGGCGGACGGGCTCGACATGCGAGCCAAAGCCATCCAGCTCTATCGCGCGCTCTGGTACGAAGACACTCGGGACGGTCGGGAAACCTTGACCTGCCCGGGCATCGTCGGGGCCAGCGCGGAAACCTTGGCGACGGCTCGGGCCTGCAACGTCGCCAAGGATCGGTTCAAAGAGGCCGTGCTGGCCCTGAAAGTCTTGACCCGACTCGAAATCAATTCGGCCATGACCGATTTGCACCGGCGTCAGGAAACCTTGGCCGAGGCGATGCGCCGCATGGGAGCGGCCCGGCTGAACCTCAAGCAAGCGTATCGGCATATCCCCCTGCTGGAGCGACGACCGATCAAAATCGGCTTCACTTGGTCGAAGCGGGGTCGGGTCATTCAGCGCACCAGTCTGGCGGCCGCCCGCCGGCTGCTGGAACAGCGGGTCGAATCCCCGCAAATTCGCCTGGAAATGCAGCGGCTGGCGGAGATCCGCGAGGACGAGATGCTGGCGCGCGTTCGCGCCGTTTGCCCGCATCTGCGCGCCAACATCGTTTTCCCCCCCGGCGCGAGCGCCGCGGCGGCGCGCCGGCTCATGCAGGCTCCCCTGCCTATTCTGGTACCGTTGCGGCCGGGCGACGGTTTGCCCGAGTTCGTGTCGGTCGCTCCGGAACCGCCGGTCGCCCAGCGCTTGCGCCGGGCCGATGTCAAGATCGAGGATGAGCCCCTGCTGCCTTCGGTGCGGGTCCATCGCTATCGCGCTCCCTACCGCTCGTTTGACCGGATTCGCTAGGCGATGCGGGAACATCGCTGCGCGTCGCGGCCTCCGGCCGTCGAGTCCGGCCAAAATAGCCTAATATTTTCGTGGCGACCCTGCGGTAAGGCATCCCGGAGAGCATGACCGCCCTCCGGGCGCTTTATCTCCACCTCTCAATTCGACCGATCAGGAGCAAAACTCATGTTATCTCGCGCTCGCGTGTGGCCAGGCAAATCGTATCCGCTCGGTGCGAC
>ERZ761602.6233-NODE-6233-length-13509-cov-3.380333_pt1 | contig 13509 bp, 7 predicted proteins | sample MGYA00512165_ERZ761602 | MGnify/ENA primary metagenome ERZ761602 (study PRJEB28899, sample SAMN02445085) | bioreactor sludge metagenome | biome: EBPR sludge; isolation source: Thorneside wastewater treatment plant | place: Australia: Brisbane, Thorneside...
CTCCCAGAGCCGGAGCACCAACCCTTTGCCATCTTCTGCCCGCTTGAAGGCGGAAACCGCCACCCCGGCACTGCCGTTGCACACAACTTCGATCGGTGACCAGGCCCGCCCGAGTGGACCTTCCTCATCGGGGTTGAGCGGATACGCGATCAGCGGCGTGTTCAACGCCTCGGCTTCGCGGTCCACCCCTGCGGCCCGCCAGTCCCCATCGTGCGGAATCAGGCTGTAGGTGAACTCGTGCGAACCGACATCAGCCCCAGCATCGGGGTGATGGGGTGAGCGCAGCAGACTCAGGCCCATCACGCCTTCGTGGCACGAGTGTCCGTACTTGCCGTCGTTGAGCAGTGCCAGGCCGGCCCCGGGTTCGGACAGGTCCATCCAGCGGTGGGCGCACACCTCGAACATCGCCGCATCCCAACTCGTATTGCGGCGCGTCGGACGCTCGACGTGTCCGAACTGGATCTCGTAGGTCGCGCGCGGTGATACGACGGACGTGGGGAAGATCGCCCGCAGCAACGCCCGGCTCTCGCGCCAATCCACCGTCGTCAGGATGTCCAGCCGCGGTGAGGCCGCCTCGATCACATAGGTCTGCACGATGCGGCTCGATCGGCCCATCGTCCGCGTCACCCGAACCGCCGCGCGCAGCGGGCCGTCCTCGACGATCTCCACCGACTCCGGCTCGTGCTCCACCGGAGAAGCCTTGTCTTCATACGTCGGGTCGATGTCCCAGGCGTCCCACATGTGCGGGACATCCTCGTACAACACCAGCTGGTTCAGCGGAAGCGTCCCCGCCTCGCCGTCAGGCCCGCACAACTCACGCCCGCCACCCTCGCGCCGCAGGCTCGACACGCGACCGAGCGCGTCGACCTCGGCGCGGATCAGGCCGTTGGAGAGCACCACCGTCCCCTCCGGCCCCTCTCGCGCCGAAGCGGGCACGCACCCGTGCGGCGCGGCCCGGTCGATGACGGCCACACCCAGCGCCGGGACCGCCCGCGCGAAGACCGGGCCGTCGTCCAGGTCGATCACGCCAGAGCGCTCCACCGAGCAAGGGTTGAACACCCCGATCGGGCCGCGCGCCCCGATTGTCGAAAGTCCCGCGAGCCAGGCCGTGGTACCCCGGTCGATCAGCGACTCGGTCGTCTTGGCGATGCGGGCGAAATCCCGGCGTGCATCCTCGTACACCGGGCCGATCGAACTGCCCGGCAGGATGTCGTGGAACTGGTTGAGCAGCAGCGTCTTCCAGGCCTTGTCGAGTTTGGCAGGAGCTTCGGTGGCCCCTTCGGGCAACCGCGGCCCCGCGAACGTCAACAGTTCGGCCAGACGCAGCGCTTCTTCCGCGCGCCGGTTGGCTTCCTTGATCCACGCCTGTGTCGTCAGCGTGCCGCGGTGAATCTCCAGGTACAACTCCCCCCACCACGTCGGCAACTCCTCCGGCGTCCCCGCGACCGCCGCGGCGTGTTCGATCAGGCCCCGGCAGAACTCATCGGCCCGCCCGAGCGTCACCCGGGGCAGCCCGTCACAATCACGGGCGAGGCGCGCGTACAGGATCGACCAGTCGGTCGGCCCTCCCCCGCCGTCCCCGTACCCGAAGGGCTGCAGGTACGGCGCGCCCCGCGTGCCGTCCGCCGCTTCGGGCGCGCGATCGCGGTTGAGGTGGTTGGCCTCGCCCCGCGCCAGTTCCTTGGGCGTGTTCACCGCGTTGTAATCATGGCCGGGCGTGTTGTGCCCGATGACCTCGCTCCCGTCGATGCCACGCCACACAAACGTCGTGTGCGGGAAGGTGTTGACCCGGTTCCACACCATCTTGTTCGTGATGAAGGTGTGCAGCCCGGCGCGGGCCATGATCTGCGGCAGGCTCGCCGGGAAGCCGAACGTGTCGGGCAGGTACAGGAACGACTGCCGGCCTCGTTCCCCGAACTGCGACTCCCAGAACCGCGTGCCGTGCAGGATCTGCCTCGCCAGGCTCTCGCCGCTGGGGCAGTTCGCGTCCGGCTCGATCCACATCCCGCCCCCCGGCTCCCAGCGACCTTCCTCGACGCGGGCCTTGATCTGCGCAAAGAGGGCCGGGCTTCGCTCCCGCACCCAGTCGTACTGCTGCGCCTGGCTGCACAGAAAGACATACCCCGGGTCCGACTCCATGAGGCGCAGCTGCGTCGAGAAGGTCCGCAGGAGTTTGCGCTTCGTCTCGGCGATGGTCCAGAGCCAGGCCGTGTCGATGTGGGCGTGGCCAACGGCGATGCACCGCGCGGCGGAGCCGGGGGCCTTCCGAGCCAGCGCCTCATCCAGCTCCCGCTGCGCTGCGATCACGCCTTCGGGATCGAGCACCGGTACGGGCGGCCCGCCCGCGGCCCGATGAAAAACGGCGCGGGCCGCGTTGGTGGCCCGGCGCAGCGCCCCGTAAAGGTCCTGGGCGCGCGACGAGTTCCGCGGCAGTTCTTTCAACAACCCCAGCGCGAAGGCGTAACTGTGCCTCAATCGCCACAACGCGGGGTCAAAGGCCGCGACCTCGCACCGCTCCAGCAGGCCCGGGGCATCGCTCTGCCAGCGTGCGTGCGTGTCGGGCGGATCCCACTCGAACCCCAGCACGCCGAAGGGGTGGTTGCACGCCGCCTCGATCAGCACGTCGATCGTCTCGGCCCCCGCGGCCGGATCGGCGAGCGGGAGGCGGTCGCGGTTCACATCCAGCCCTTGCACGGGAACCCATTCTCCCGTGCCGTGCTTCCCCCAGACCAGCGCCTCGGTCCCGCTCGAAAAACGGAGCACCGATGCCCGACCCGCGTGCGATGCCGGAATCTCACCCCTCACCCTGAACCAGGCCGTGGACCACTTCGGCCCCCACCGCCACCCGGCTGTGACGGGCGTGTACGCCGCTCCGCACGCCTCCTCCGGCGTCATCGCCGCGCCCGGCGGCAGTTGATGCACGCCCACCGACAGGGGCGCGCTCTCGGCGCACACCGCCGGGTCGAGCACATCGCGCAGGAACGTCTGGTAGCGGGAGATCGTCAGTTCAAACTCGGAGGGCATGGGCGGGCGAGTGTATGAGGTGCAGCCCCGCCCTCCCCGATCAACAACCGCCCTGTTCCCAGACGGTGAAGAAAGCGTCCACATCGCCCCCGTCGATCCCGCCGTCGGCGTTCACATCCGCGGACGCTTCGCCCGCCTCCCACGCGGCGTAGAAGGCATCAACATCCGCGCCGTCGATGCCGCCGTCCTGGTTGAAATCGGCGATGCACTCGGGCGGGGTGCAGACCGGGGGCAGCGTGATGAGCACATCATCGATCGCGGCCTCCACGATCGATCCGCTCCCCGAATCATCCGCGATGAACCTCAGCCGCATCGTCGCCGTCGGCGAGATCACATCGCCGACGCGGCGCGAGGCCTGGATCCAGCCGCCCGATGTCCCCGCGCCGGCCGGACCGACGACCTCGAAGTTGGTCCACGAGGCGCCGTTGTTGTTGCTGATCTGCACGGTGAAGATGTCGGCGTTGGGCGCTGCGCCCTGGTTGTTCGAGTACCACCGCCAGTAGGAGATGATCGCATCGGGCTGGCCCGCGAGGTTGAAGACGGGGCTGAGCAGCGTTGTAAAGCCCCCGTCCACATCGAACGAACCCACGCCCGTTCCAGCCGCCGCGCCCGTCACCCAGCAGAGTGTGCCGTTCTCGGTGTGGTCATTCTCCGGCTGGGCCGCGGTCCCCTGCGGATCGGCGCGCTGCCACTGGCCGCTGGTGGCGGTGTCGCCGGGCTGACCGCCCACCCAGCCCCGATCCGTCTCCATGTCATCGGCGAAGGCGACCGGGATATCGCTGAGCACGCGTGCCAAATACGGAGCGCCGGCGCCAGCGGCCGGGTCGGACTTGGTCCCGATGCTCGTGTCCACCGAGATGAAGTACGAGATGTCGTCGAAGCACGCCTGACCGGGGATCGTCGCGAGGTACGTATCGCCCGAGATGTGCTGCAGCGGCGCGCTGGTGAACGAGCCGCCGTTGACGGCGTACGAAATCGCCGCCGAGCCGGGGGTGATGGTGATGAACCGGGGAGTCAGGCTCACGGTGAACGTGGTCGCCACGCCCGGGAGCAGGATGGAAGGCCGACCGTCCGGGTACGTGAAGTTCACGGTCTCGGGCGTGTCGAAGGCCTCGACCACGCCCGCGGTGGTCCCGCCCGACGGGCTTGAGGCCGAGAAACCCATGCCACGCTTGGCGAAGGCCCGCCACAACGGAACCTGGAAGGCCCCGCCGTACCGAACCATGTCGGCCTGAAGAATGGCGTCGCGTTCGTCGAGGAAGTCGGGCGTTGAGGGAGCGAGTTTCATCCCGTCAACCACCAGTTGCATGATGATGTCGTTGGCCGCGAACCCCTGGGTCAGGCCGATCTCGCGCCGGGCCTCCAGCAGCGTGTTGCACCAGACCTCGCCGACGTTGTGGACCGCGTTGGGGGTTGCCGAACCGACCGGCCCGCGCGGCACGCCGTCGGTGTTGTACTGGTTGTTGTCGATGTCCGCGAACGTCAGCGGGTTTTTCGTCAAGTCCGGCGAGTAGGGGAAACGCCGGATGCCGTAGTAGTAGTTGGTGCTGTACCCCGCCGTGATGTTGTACGTGGCGTACCCGCCTGTGGAATACACCGCGGCGAAATCATCGCCCGGGCGGGCGTTGAGGCAGACACCGAAGAAGTCGCTCCACCCTTCGCCCATCCCGCCGCCCTGGGTGCCGTTCAGGCCGCCGCGGTGCAGACGGATGGACAAACCGTGCCCCATTTCGTGATAGACAATCTCCCCGTCGAAGGAGCCGTCACGATCCGGGTTGGGGCCGGTGAAGATGTACATCTGGCAGCGGGCTCCGGATCCATCGGTGCCGCTGGTGCTGAAGTTGGCGTTGTTCGTGCCACCGCCGTCCTGCGATTCGGCCCGGACGGGATCACCGCCGACTCCGCCCCGGCCGAAGTTGTCGATCTGGAAGTTCCCCGCCGCCTCGTTGAACCCCATGGCGTACAGGCGGTCGTGGAAGACGTTGGCGTAGTAGAAGAGCTGCGTGATCGATGCATTGCGGTAGGTCGCCGGCGCATCACCGGTCTCGAACCCGACGTTCATCGGGAAATCGAAGACGCGCGAGGCCCCCGTTGCTCGGTCCGCCGCGGCGGCGGTGTTGTCGTTCGCGCTGTCGTTGTACGCATCGACGTTGTTCCCCACCGTCGCGTTCTGTCCGTCTGGGATCCACCCGTTGGGCGAGAAGGGGGCGATGCTGGCGGGCTGGATCGTGAGCAGCGACCGTGACACGAACGGGAACTGCGCCCCGCTGGGCGTGGGCGTCCCGGGGTAGCCGGGCGCGGGGCTGTCATCGGCGTATACCCGGTACGTCACGGGCTGGGTCGTCTCCCACACCAGACGGTTCACGCGCCAGAGCAGATCGCCGTTGGTCGCGTCCACCACCACGTCGTAGGTGTTGCCCACGCCGCGCTCGGGCACGCTCACCCACCAGGCGGGCACGATGTCTTCACGCGTCCGCGCGAAGTAGACCGGGCGAACTTCCAACGGGTCTTGATTGCCCAGGTCCGGGTGTTGCCCATATATCACCCCGCCGTGCGGGCCGCGCTCGGGAGTCGGCACCGGGGCCGACTTCAGTTTGACGCCGACCCCCGCCGCCGCGGCGACAATCGCCGTCACTTCGTTCAGCGTTCGCTTCGGCAGGTTCCAACCGCCATCGGGGACCGGGATGAAGGTCGAGGCCGCGTTGATCACCCGACCGTCACCCGCCACGTTCGCCCGCAGTTCGCTGCCGAAAAGTTCCACCCCGTCGATGGTCTGCCCCCACGTCAGGTGGCGCATCATCCCTTCCGATGTGGTGAAGTCGCGGACCAGCGGCGAATCCGCCAGCGCCTTGCTGTCGGTGCCGAAGAGATCGGCGTACTGATCCACGAACCCCATCACGATGTCGCGGGGGGCGCCAGGCGCCGGATCGGTGAGCAGCGCCCGCGGCGAACGGATGAACTGCACGGTCCCCAGCGCGGGATCATCATCTACGCGCATGCTGTCCACCTTCGACGCGAGACGGGCTTTCGCCTCCTCACGGCGCCGCCACGCGTCGCTTCTCCTGTGCTCTTCAAGCACACGAAGGACCAAGCCCGTCGGCCGTTCCTGGGCATCCAGTCGGATGTCGAACGCCGGCAACCCGGAACCGCAGTGAAGACACTCTTGGTGCCCGTCCGCGGCGTTGTCCGCCGAGACCGCCCACCCCGCCGCGAGCATGAGAACCGATGCCGCGATCGAACAACGCACAAAGCCGCCGTGTGCCATGAAGACCTCTCTCTGGATACCAACTCACGGCCCATCACACGGGCCGAGGAGAATGACCAACCACCGGGAAATCGAGCGTCCCGGGAACGATAACGGGAACAGATACGCCCCACGAAAGAAAAGGATTACACGAAGTGAAAAAAGACCGAAGATTCTGCGGGATAACAGGTTGAATATCGGTCATCCGGGAACGACGCGCCGCGAAAGACAGGGATCCAGACCGGGACGCCCCTGAAGCGCGCCGCCCGATCAGGCGGGGGCGATATCGCAGAGTTCGCACTCAACGCGGGGCGCTCCCCACGTGCTCAGGCGAGGGGTGATGAGCAGGTCGGCCCTGCCACAGGCGGCGATGCGCGGAGCGGCGTAGGCCCAGTTCCATCCCACGATGCGCAGCGCCCGCCCATCCCCATCCGCCGCGAAGAAGGCCAGGTGCTTGTTCAAACTCCCGAACGTGGTCGGCCGTCCCGCGATGCGCACCCCGCGCAGGCGCAGTCTGACCGCCGGGTTCTCGCGCCCGAACGGGCCGATCTGAGCCAGGCGGGTTACCGCGGGGACTGTCAGTTCGCCCGGGTGCGCCTCCGCGTCGTACGACACGCGGCCCACGAGGTCGTGCTCCGAGAGACGCTGGTTGCACACAGCGGTGAACGCTTCCGTAAAGGCGGGCAGATTCGCGGCGGAAAGCCTCATGCCCGCGGCCATGTCGTGCCCGCCGAAAGAATCGAGCAGGCCGGCGCACCCCGCCAGGCCGTCGTGCAGATTGAACGTCTCGATCGAGCGCCCCGAGCCGTGACAGACACCCTCCTTCTCGCACAGCAGGATGACCGGCCTGTGGTACCTCTCCACCAGGCGCGAACAGACGATGCCGACGACACCCGCGTGCCACTCGGGATGAGAGAGAACAATCGCCCGCCGATCCGGGATGGTCATGCCCCCGGCCTCGGCGAGTTCGCACGCCGTATCAAAGATGCCGCGCTCCGTGGCTTTACGGCGATCATTGAGGCGGGAGAGTTCACGCGCGATCTCGGCGGCACGCGCCCCCTCCGCCGTCGTCAGCAGTTCGACCGCCTCGCGGGCGTGCCCCATCCTCCCGCAGGCGTTGAGCCGCGGGGCCATCTTGAACCCCACATCCTCCGCGCTGATCTTCTCCCCCGCGAGGCCCGAAGCCTCGACCAGCGCCCTCAGCCCGGGGATCGCCGAGTTCTTCACCTTCGACAGCCCGAACCGCGCGATCACGCGGTTCTCCCCCACCAGCGGCACCACGTCGGCGATCACGCCCAGCGCCGCGGGGGCGAGCAGTTCAAGGAGCAAGGCCCGCAGTTCATCCGACACCCGCGACCCGCCGCACGACATCGTCGCCAGACGCCACGCGAGCTTGTACGCCACGCCCGCGCCGCACAGGTCGCCGAAGGGGTACGCCGAATCATGCCGGCGCGGATGGACCACCGCGTACGCCCCGGGCAGCCCGTCGGGCGATGCCGGCGGCGTGTGATGGTCGGTGATGATCAGGTCCAGCCCCGCTTCGCGGGCCGCCCTCGCCGGCTCGACGGCGGTGATGCCGCAATCAACGCTCACCACCACACGCGCGCCCGCCGCAGCGATCTCGCGCAGCGCGGCGCTGTTGAGGCCGTACCCCTCCTCAAGCCGGTGCGGGACGTAACTCGACACCCTCGCCCCGGGCCGGATCGACCGCAGCATGTGGTACAGAATCGCCGTCGCCGTGATGCCGTCAACATCGTAATCGCCGTAGATGACGATCGGTTCATCGGCCCCGAGCGCTCCGAGCAACCGCTCCGCGGCACGGTCGAGGTCCGGGATGCCCGATGGATCGTGCAGGTGCCGCAGCGACGGATCGAGAAAGGCCGCCGCGGCGGGGCCATCGGTCAGCCCGCGCGCCGCCAGGACCCGCCCCAGCAACGGTCCGAGCACGCTCGCACCGCGCGGGTGCCAGACTCGGGACAGACCCCGAACGACCTCGCGCGCATCGCACGGGCTAATCTGTGGCGAAGGATTCGGCGAATCGAGTGCGGTGGCGGGCATGCGGGCCGTCCGTGGCGGGCGAGGCACCAGCATAGGAACAACAAGCCGGAGGCGACATGGTCCGACTGACGAAAATCTACACCAAGACCGGCGATGATGGGACCACCGGCCTGGCCGACGGATCCCGCGTGAGCAAGGACGACCTGCGCGTCGAGACCTACGGCACGGTGGACGAGGCCAACGCCGCGATCGGCCTCGCGGTGGCCGCGGCCTCCTCGCCCAGCGAGCGCGACATCGCCGACCTTCTCCGCCGTATCCAGCACGACCTCTTCGACGCGGGGGCCGACCTCGCCACGCCGGTGCGCCCCGGTGAAGCCGCCGGGTCCAAACTGCGCATTGTCCCCGATCAGACCGCGGCCCTCGAGCGCCTCATCGACACGCACAACGACGGCCTGGGCGCGCTGACGAGTTTCGTCCTGCCCGGGGGCACGCCCATGGCCGCCGCCCTGCACGCCGCCCGCACGGTGGTGCGGCGGGCCGAGCGCCTCGCGGTGTCGCTCGCCGCGGCGTCGCGCGAGACGACCAACCCCGAGTGCGTCAAGTACCTCAACCGATTGAGCGACCTGCTGTTCGTGCTCGGGCGCCTCGCCAACGATGCGGGGCGGGGCGATGTGCTCTGGGTGCCGGGCAAGAACCGTGGAGGGGTGTGATGCGCGGCGTAGGCGAGGCAGCGCCCGACTTCACCTTCTCCGAGCAGGGGCGGCGACGCACCCTGCGCGAGTGCCTCGCGGCCGGGCCGGTGGTGCTCTACTTCTATCCCGCGGACTTCACGCCCGTCTGCACGAAGGAAGCGTGCATGTTCCGCGACCTGCACGGCGAACTGGTCGGCGCGGGCGTCAAGGTCCTGGGCGTCAGCCCGCAGAACGACACGTCGCACGATGCGTTCCGGGCCAGGCACCGGATCCCTTTCACGCTCATCGCAGACCCGAAACGCGAGATCATCCGCGCCTACGGAGTGGGCGGGATGTTCGGCCTGCCACTCCCCTTCGGGGCGCGCCGGGTGACGTACCTGATCGGCACCGATGGCCGCATCGCCGACCGCGCCACCGGCGAGTTCGGCATCTCCGCGCACGCGCGCTTCGTGTCGCGCGTGCTGGAGAATCGAGCATCCGCGATCACCGACTCGATGACATCGACGGACAGCACGCACAACGGCGGGCCCGCCTGACCGCTCAGGGGCAGTGGCAGGGGCCGAGATCCGTAGCGCGTACGAAAATCACCGACGGCACCGGGTTCGGCGTGCAGTTGGACAAATGCGTCACACGGAACATGACCATCCCGTTGGAGTTGACGCCGACGCGGACCCCGCACGAACCGGCCCGGTGCGGCGACACATCCACCAGAAGTTCCTCGCGCTGACCTCCGGCGAACGCCGCCGCAGCCGCGCGTGGCGAGGCGGGAGCGGGCGGCGGCTGAGCGGCCTTGCGCTGCGTTTTCCTGATCGGCTTGCGGGCGGCGGCTTTCTTCTTCGGTGCCGCTGACCGCTTCACGCCGGGCTTCCTCGCCGACTTCTTCGATGAACTCTTCTTCGCCTTGGATGCGGTCTTCTTCTTTGCTTTTTTCATGATGACTGCTTTCCTCGATCGTTTCAAGGTTTTGGTTTCGGAGTTGGGGACGGGGTTTCCGAGAGCCGCTCGATCCGGGGTTTGAACGCACCCAGAAGCGCTTTGGCACGCTCCGCCTCGGCCCTGGCTTCCGCGTCGGAACCGCTGCTGCGCACTCGCATGACGATGATGTCGAGTTCGTTGGCCAGCGTCTCACGCACCCGACGACGCGATGCCGCCCTCGCCTCCGCCGCGGCGACAGAGTCGATCGCGGGAACGGGGGTCTTCGACGCGTGCGCCGGCGGCGTGTTCGCCCTGGTTACGTCGGGTCCTCCGCCCGGCAAGGCCTCGACGACCGCCGAAGCGCCCGGCAGGCCGCTGGCCGCGGCGAGAATCTGCGTCACCCCTTTGGCCACGGTCTGGCTGATCTGGAGTTGGTTATCGATGAGGGCCTTTGGATCGTTGTCCGCCGCGTACACGCGGAACTGTCCGATGCGGTCGCGTGTGATGATGACCCCGTTGTCCCCTTCGATGCTGGTGAAGGTCCTGGCGAAGTTGGGGGTCCACATCTTCTCGTACATCGGGTCCGCGAGAATCCGCAGCATGGGGTCCGCGGCGTTCTGCTCGCGGTCGATCTGGCTGTTGCGGTAGTCGTTCAACTCGCCCGAGGTCTTGAAGCGGCCGCGGATGTTGCCGTCCAGCGGATTCGGCCGGCGTAGGTTCTCAACCGCGTTCGCCACACTGTCCGCGCGGACACCGCTGGCGGCGAGCGACGCGCTGAACAACTTTGACTCCGCCTGGGCGTACTGATCCGGGATGGTGCGGAGATCGGCCAACGCATCCTGCCAGCGCTTGGCGCTCTTCTGAGCCTCGACTACCGCGACCGCCGCGCTGATCGCGGGACCGAGGCTGTCGGTCCCGGCGGCGGTCTCGAACGCCCTGGCCTTCTCGATGAACGCCGTGAACGGGCCGGTCAGATTGTCGCGATCGGCCGAGGCACGAAGATCATCCGGGATGGAGCGGATCACATCGACCTTGGCGGTTTTGGCCGCGTCGGCCTCGACGGTGATCGCTTTGACCGAAGCTGCCGCGTTGATCCCGGCGAACCGATCGACGGCCGCCTGCGCGGCGGCGACCTCGTCACGCCACTTCTCGTCCGCCTGCTTGATCCCGTCTTTCATCGACATACCGAAGAGTTGAATGCCGTCTTTTTGACCCTGAGCGAACTCCAGGACTGCCTTGAAATCGCCCGTGGGCTCGATCAGTGAATCCACGGCGATGCCCATCGCCGCGACGCTCGTGTCCACCTCGCGCCGCTGTTTCTCGCAGCTGCGCTCCGGAGCCTGGGCCCGCGCCAGCGTGTACTCGTCAAGGCGCTTGTGGACTACAAGGCGGCACGCCCGGACCGCGCTGAGGAGTGACTCCTGCTCGAGTTTCGCGTTGCGCACCATCCCCGCGAGCATCTCGCCGGTGGGGTTTGCGGTCAGTGTGTTCGTCGGGTCCGCGGCGCGGTTGGTGATCACCTGGGCCTGATGGATCACGGCCTGCAACTCGACCACCGAGTCCATGGCCTTGCCCCGCTCGACCACCGTCTTCTCGCAGGACTCGACGAGCGCATCCGCAGTGGTCTGGATCCTCGCCACATCCCGACGATTGAGAGGCAGATGGTCGCCGGGTTCTCCGTTGAAGAGATCAACCTTGATCTCAAGTTTGGATTGGGCGCATCCCAACGGCAGGACGGTCAGGGCCGCCCCCGCGAGCACCCGGAGCAGGAGAGAGATCGTGTTCATGGTGTGCCGCTCCGCAGGAGGCGAGCGAGCGCTTCGAGATCCGCCGCGATGCGCCTCGCATCGCCGTTGGCCAGGCTCGTGTTGAGCGCATCGATGTACGCCAGAATCGCCGCATCGTCCGCGGCGGCCTGGGCGCTGCCCGCGAGAAGCTGCGCGTGCTGTCGTTGCTCGCGCTGCGCGATGACGCCGGCCACGTCGGAGATCAGGGCGTCGGTAGTGGCGTTCACCGTGACATCGCGGATCGCCTTGATGATGTCGTCGGGGTTCGAGCACAGGAAGATCACGGGCTTCTGACCCTCTCTGTTGATCTCGATCCCCGCGCGCGGGTTGTACTCGATGAACTGCGCATCGGGGCTGTTGCTGATGGTCGGCATCCGCCGGATGTTCATCAGCGCACGCAGGGCGTGTTCCACTTCTTCGTTGGTGCTCTCCGGGTCCTGCGCGACCGTAAGATAGCTCTCGTGCGCCGCCTTGTACGCGGCGACCAGTTGGGCACGGATCTCCCGCTGCGCCTGCAGGTCACTGCCGTTGAACTCCTGGGTCTTTCCGCTCAGGACCGCGTCCACCGCCTCCGACGGGTACCAGCCCTGCCGGAACTTCGCGACACCAAGCGTCGTTTTGCCCTTGATGGTCAGTCGGTAGTAGTTGGCATCGCCGGTCTGGGGGTCGTACGCCGCCAGATAGCACTTTTCATCGATCGACATCGTCCCCGCCTGGCACCCGCACAGCACGGCCGCGCCCGCGGCGGCCGCCCCCAAGATGCACATGGTTCGTCTCACCGAACCCTCCTTTCGATGCGCCCGGAACGGCGTACAACGCCCGCCGGGACAGACGGTTGTACGCGGACCCGGCGCGCCGAGTCAAGCGGGGGCACGACAAGGCACGACACGGAACTGTTTCGCGGCATGACACGGGAGAGAGTTGCAAGTCCTTTGCTTACAACTAGTTGCATCACGCGACCCGCCCCGACCGGGACGGTCGGCCAGCCCTGTGAAATTACATCACAAAAAACCCGGCGCGGCACCGCCCGCGCCGGAGTTGAATCAGGGCGGCACGCGACGCCCGTGCAAATCACTCACGGAGCGACCTGAAGCAGTTTCTCCAGACGCTCCAACCGCGCTTTGAGATCGGCGTTCTGGGATTGGAGTTCGCTGATCTTGGTTCGCTGCGATTTGATCGCCTCGACCGTGACGGCGACGAGATGGTCGTAACTCACGCCGCTGGCATCCTTGCCGTTGGCCTCCCACGCGACGACCTCGGGGAAGACCTCGCCGACCTCCTCCGCGATGAAGCCCATGCCGGGGTTGCCGCCGTGATCGATCGTCCAGTCAAAGTACACGCCGCGGAGTAGGGCGAGTTTGTCCTCGGCATCGTCGATCGGGCGGATGTTTTCCTTCCATCGGCGGCTGGAGGCATCGATCCAGCGGTTGGCGAGGGCCTGCCCGCTGGGGTTGTTGGTGGTGGGCAGTTGGAGGCGGAACTCCGCCTGGGTGGGGATGCCCATGGTGACGAAGCCGCCGTTGAACTGGAAGCCGCGCGGATCGGTGAAGGCCATGCCGGGCCGCCCGCTCTGGGCGGGGAGCACGGAGATATTGCACTCGAGTGTCTCTCCGATGAAGAGGGTCGAGGGTCGTCCCGGCTCGGGGTTGCGGATGCGCACGCCCGTTGGGTCGCTCAGTTCGAGCGTGGTGAATACATCAAAGAAAGACAGGCCGATACCGCACTGATCCGTCGGACCGAAGAGAAGCCGCGGCGGCTGTGTCGGGATGGGGTTGAGCAGCCGCACCCCGTGGGGGTCTGTCAGGATCAGCCCCGGCACCTGCGGGTTAATGCCGACAGTGCACAGGTC
>ERZ761602.6234-NODE-6234-length-13508-cov-3.452687_pt1 | contig 13508 bp, 4 predicted proteins | sample MGYA00512165_ERZ761602 | MGnify/ENA primary metagenome ERZ761602 (study PRJEB28899, sample SAMN02445085) | bioreactor sludge metagenome | biome: EBPR sludge; isolation source: Thorneside wastewater treatment plant | place: Australia: Brisbane, Thorneside...
GTCCGTCGAAGCCAAGTGGTATGAGTTCTGGGACCAGAACGGCTGCTTCACGGCCGATCCCGCGCGCGTCAGCGAGCAGCGTCCGGCCTACTCGATTGTCATCCCGCCGCCCAACGTCACCGGTGTGCTCACGCTCGGCCACGTCCTCAACAACACCATCCAGGACATCCTCGCCCGCAAGGCCCGCATGGACGGCAAGGAAGTCCTCTGGCTGCCCGGCACCGACCACGCCGGCATCGCCACGCAGAATGTCGTCGAGAAGACGCTCAAGAAGGAAGGCGCGATCAAGCACCGCGACGATCTCGGTCGCGAGGCGCTCGTTGAGAAAATCTGGGAGTGGAAGGAAAAATACGGCGGCATCATCCTCAAGCAGCTCCGCGCGCTCGGCGCGTCCTGCGACTGGACCCGCACCCGCTTCACGATGGACCCGGAGTATTCCAAGTGCGTGCAGAAGGTGTTCGTTGACCTCTACAAGAAGGGTTTGATCTATCGCGGGAAACGGATGGTGAACTGGTGCCCCGCGTCGCTCACCGCGTTGTCCGACGAGGAAGTGATCATGAAGGAGCAGAAGGGCGCGCTCTATTATTTCCGCGTCGAAGTGGTGGAGCAGGATGGCAGCCCCTGTGGCAGCGGACGTGAGTCCGCTCAAACTTCAGAAGATCAGAGCCGACTCACGTCGGCTGCTACCAGTGAGGGTGAACCGCCGCAATTCGGTCCCGAAACCGACGATCAAGGCCGCGTGTGGCTCACCATCGCGACCACGCGACCCGAGACCATCCCCGGCGACACGGCGGTGGCGGTGAATCCGAAGGACCCGCGTTACGCGCCGTTCATCGGCAAGTGCGTGCGCCGGCCGTTGCCGGTCGAGAATCAGGCGTTGCTACCGATCATCGGCGACGAGCATGTGGACTTCGCGTTCGGCACCGGCGTGCTGAAGGTCACGCCCGCGCACGACAAGGCGGACTTCGAGATCGGCCAGCGGCACAAGCTGGAAGTGATCGAAGTGATCAACGCCGACGGCACGATGAACGATCTGGCGGGGAAGGATCTGGCCGGTCTTGATCGGTTCAAGGCGCGCAAGGTTGCGGCCGAGAAGCTGACCGAGATTGGCGCGTCGGTGAAAGAGGAGCCGTACACGAACAATGTGGGTTTCAGCGAACGCGCCGACGTGCCGGTCGAGCCGCGGTTGAGCGAGCAGTGGTTTTTGAAGTACCCGAGCGTGGAGCAATCGCGGAACTGCGTGGCGCAGCCGGGGAGCGAACGGAGCGCGGAGCATCGCTCCGCGCGGCCCGGGGACGACAACTCGCGGAGCAATGCTCCGCGCTCCGGCGAGATGCGGTTCCACCCGGACCGGTGGGCGAAGGTGTATGACCACTGGATGGGCGGCATTCAAGACTGGTGCATCAGCCGCCAGCTCTGGTGGGGGCACCGGATTCCGGTGTGGAGGAAGCGGATTCATGTCACGGAAGACAACTGGGTGGACGCTCTTGACACTTGGGGTTGGGACGAGTGGGTTGAGGGGAACTGGCAACGGCATGCCGAAACCGACTCAAACGAGACTACAGTTGTCAGAATGATCCGGGTCTCAGATGGGAATGAGGTTAATCCACAAACTCAGCCAATGAGACCCGCAGTGAAAGAGGATGAAGGGGAATATGACATATTTGTCGCCACACTTTCGTCGTCGCTGGTTCAGAACTTTGAGCACTGTGGCTTCACCCAAGACCCCGACGTCCTCGACACCTGGTTCAGTTCCTGGCTCTGGCCGTTCGCCACGATGCATTGGACCGGTGACAAAACCCAGGACTCCACCAACCCAACCCTCCAGGCCTTTTACCCCACGACCGACCTCGTCACCGGGCCGGACATCATCTTCTTCTGGGTCGCCCGCATGATCATGGCGGGCTACGAATACATGGGCGAGCTGCCGTTTCGGAACGTCTATTTCACCGGCATCATCCGCGACAAGCAGGGTCGCAAGATGTCGAAGTCGCTCGGCAATTCGCCCGACCCGCTCGATCTCATCGCCAAGTACGGCGCCGACGCCCTGCGCTTCGGTGTGATGCGGTCCGCGCCGCTCGGCCAGGACGTGCTCTTCGACGAGAAGAACATCGAGCTGGGCCGCAACTTCTGCACGAAGCTCTGGAACGCCTGCCGGTTCCGCCAAATGCACGGCGGCGAATCCGAGGGCGAGCTGGATCGCGTGGTGTTGAACACGGACGACAAGTGGATCCTGCTCCGGCTCGACACGGCGATCCGCGAGGTCACGCAGGCGTTCGCGGAATACCGCTTCACCGACGCCACCGCGACGCTCTATCGCTTCTTCTGGAACGAGTATTGTGACTGGTATCTCGAAACGACGAAGGCGGTGCTTATGAGTGGCAGCCGACGTGAGTCGGCTCCATCTGATGGCGAGGCGCCCACTGACGAACAAATTGATCAGAGCGGACCCACGTCCGCTGCCACAGCACTCACGGATTACGAGATTCGCTGCCGAAACTCGACGCTCGCGGTGATGGACTTCGTACTCGGCAACACGCTGCGGCTGTTTCACCCGTTCATCCCGTTCATCACCGAGGAACTGTGGCAGGGCATGGGTTTCAACGGCGAGTTGCCCAAGGGTCAGGGCGGCGACACGATCATGTTCGCGCACTGGCCGAAGGCATTCGACGGCGAGTTCCGCGATCATTACGGCCTCGACGATTGCTACCTGCAATTCGCCGAGAACAAGTACGAGACCGTGCGCCGCGGCCGGAACCTGCGCAGCCAGTTCAACATCCAGTCAAACCGCAAGGCGGACTTCATCCTCAAGCCCGTTGAGGAACTGATCCCGCACGACATCGCCGTGCTCAAGCTGTTGCTAAACGCCGGGACGTTGACGGTTGATCGAAACTTCACCCCGCCCAAGGGCGTGCCGATGATTCCGACGCCGCTTGGCGAACTCTATCTGCCGCTGGAAGGTTTGATCGACGTCGAGGCTGAGCGGGCGCGGCTCACTAAAGAACTGGAGAAGGTGGCCGACGAAATCAAGAAGGTGCAGGCCAAGCTGGGTAATCCGACCTTCACGCAGAAGGTGCCACCGGAAGTCCTGCGCGAGCACGAGGAACGGCTGGTGACCTGGCAACAGCGCGAGCAGCAGATCCGCAACGCGCTGGATGTGCTGGGTGGGTAGCAGAAAACGCATGATGCGTGATCGCCCGACCGGGTTCACGCATTACGGAACACGCATCACGTTTCACCGCTGCCCCCGCCCTTGCCAAGCGGGTTCACCTTTGCTTTCCTCCGCCCCTTGGATTTCCAGCCCGCCCGGCTGCTTGATTTCACTGATTACTGAAAACTGATTACCATTTACTTTCATCACCATGGCCCAACTGAACGACAATTACCTCAAGCTCAAGGCCGGCTATCTTTTCCCCGAGATCGCCCGCCGTGTGAAAGCCTTCTGCGACGCCCACCCCGAGGCGGTCCAGCGACTCATCCGCTGCGGCATTGGCGACGTGACCGAGCCACTGCCGCCGGCCGTGGTGACCGCCTTGCACAAGGCGGTGGACGAGATGGCCGAGCGCGCGAGCTTCCGCGGCTACGGTCCCGAGCAGGGCTACGATTTTCTCCGGGCCGCCATCGCGAAGAATGACTTCCGCGACAAAGGCCTCGACGTGGCGGACGACGAGGTGTTTGTCAGTGACGGCTCGAAGTGCGATTGCGGCAACATCCTCGACGTGCTCGGCAGCCGGAACAAGATCGCCATCAGCGACCCGGTCTATCCCGTGTACGTGGACACCAACGTCATGGCCGGTCACACCGGCGAAGCGAATGAGGCGGGCGCGTATGCGAAGCTCGTTTATCTCCCGTGCCGACCAAGCAACGGCTTCGTGCCCGAGCCGCCCAAGAAGCACGTCGATGTCATCTACCTCTGCTCGCCGAACAACCCGACGGGTGCCGCTGCGACCCGTGACCAGCTCGCGGCCTGGGTGAAGTACGCGCTCGAACACAAGTCGATCATCCTCTTCGACGCCGCCTACGAGGCGTACATCAGCGACCCGTCGATTCCGCATTCGATCTACGAGATTCCCGGTGCCCGCGAATGCGCCATTGAGTTTCGCAGCTTCTCGAAGAACGGCGGCTTCACCGGCGTGCGCTGCGCCTACACGGTAGTGCCTAAGACGCTCCTGGGCGCGACGCGCACCGGCGAGATGAAGCCATTGCATCCGCTGTGGAACCGGCGTTCGGCGACGAAGTTCAACGGCGTGAGCTACATCGTGCAGCGCGCGGCCGAGGCGCTCTACAGCGACGAAGGCAAGGCGCAGGTAAAGGCGCTCATCGAGCATTACATGGGCAACGCCGCGATTCTGCGGAAAGGCGCGAAGAAGGCGGGGTTGAAAGTCTTCGGCGGCGAGAACGCGCCTTACATCTGGGTGCGCACGCCGAAGGGCGTCACGAGCTGGCAGGCCTTCGACAAGATTCTCGGTGAAGCGAATGTAGTCATCACGCCCGGCTCCGGTTTTGGCTCGAAAGGCGAGGGCTTCTTCCGCATCAGCAGCTTCAACAGCCGCGCGAACGCCGAGGAAGTCGCCCGCCGGTTGCAGGAGCTGAAGTGGTGATCGAGCCGCTTTGACCGGCTCATCCCGACCAAGAAAAAGCCCGCGGCAGAAGCTCGCGGGCTTTTTGTTTCCAAGCAACCAACCTGTCCCTACGTACTGCGAATAAAGTTCAAACGGGCGAAGTCCGTTGGATTCTCCGCGGCCGCCGCGCCGTAGCCGGGCATGATCTCCTCCAGTCCGCTGTCGCCGTCACCGAAGTAAGTGGAGAAGATTTCCGCCATGACCGCGCGATAGTCCGTGCGGCGCGAGAGGTAGCGGCCGGACTTCTGGAAAATCGGGCTGACGCCCGAGGTGTCCCAGGTCGTCGGATCGCAATTATACACGCCCCCGTTCACCGCGCCTCCGGCGGCGAACATCACGCACGCTTCGGCGTGGTCGGTGCCCTGCGAACCATTCTCCTCCGAGGTGCGGCCAAACTCCGTCATGGTCACCACCAGCACATCGTCCCACATGGATTGCAAATCGCGATAAAGCGCCTGGAAACCGAGGGCGACCTGGCCGAGCAGATTGGCGTGCTGACCGGTCACCTGCCCCTGGGCGGTGTGCGTGTCCCAGCCACCGATGTTCAGACCGAGCACCTTGACGTTGGTGCGCTTGAGGAGCATGGCCGCCTCGCGGAGACGGTTGCCCATGCTGCCGGTCGGATAAACTGCGCCGTTCTCGGGTGTGTAGGCGCCCTGATTCACCGCAGTCTGCAGGGTGTCGATGGTCGAGCCGAGCAGCTTGCCCGTGTCATGTACCAGCGAGCGGTAGAGCTTGCCCTGCTGATCGGGAGCCGCGCCGTAAATGCCGAGCAGGCCGGAACCATTGGGTGAGCCCGCGGAGCCCGGAGCCTGGCCGAGGAAGCGGCTGGCGGTCGTGGCACCACCGGACAAATTGTAGTTGGCGGCCGAGGTGAAGTTGGGGATCGGTTTGGCTCCCTTGAGCGCCGTCAACTGGCTGCTCGAAAGGCCCGCCGCGACGAAAGAGTTGTTGAGGTCGTCCAGATCGATTGCCCGGTTGAGATGCCGGTAGAACATGCCCTCGGCTAGCGTGTCGTTGCCCGGCATGCCGGTTTCCCAATAGAACTCGCTGTCGAAGTGCGAACGCGACTGCCCGGAGTAGGCGACGCGGTGCAGGACCGCCAGGTTGCCCGGCCCCGCCTGGCCGTTGAGCGTCGAGTGGTTGTACACCTCCATGAACGGCTGGAGCGCGGGATGAAAACTGGCGAAGCCGTTGCCGGAATTGATCGCGAGATTCTCCGGAATGTAGAGCGTGGGCCGCATGTTGGCGTTGTACGCCGGATCGCCATGCGGGATGACGGTGTTGAGACCGTCGTTGCCGCCGCGCTGGAAGATAAAGATCAGCCGTTTGTTGTTGCTCTCGGTGCCCGCGTACAGGTTGCGGTTGAAGAGCACGGGCGTGAAGAGGTTGGCGCTGATCGCGCCCCAGGTGAGCAACCCGGAGCTCTTGAGGAAGCTGCGTCGTGTGAGGTCCATAGTCGTGTTAGTTGAGGAATTCTCGGGAGCGCGTTGATTACTGATACTGCCAGTGCGGCAGCGAGAGGATGAGGCCGACCAGTTCACGCACGCGGGCGGCGTGATTGCCGTTGGCCGGATCGAGAGTCGAGGGACTGCCATTAACGGCGGTGTTGCCGTAGGTAACCAGCACAGATACGTGCTCCGGCCGCAGTGTGCCTTGGAAAAACTTCTCATTGAAGTAATCCACGATGGCGGCCGCCGAGGTGAGATTGTTCGCCGCCACCCAATTCGGCAGATCCCACTGGTAACTGGCGTTGTTGTTGCCGGCGATCAACCGCGAGAATTCCACCCGTTGCAGCAGCGTACCGGAATCCATCCAGTCCTCACCGCTCTCGGACCAGCCATTGGGCTCGTCACGGGTGAAGAGGTGCATGCCCAGTCGATCGTTCCAGGTCGGGAGATTCGCCCCGGCACCCACCTGCGAATTCAACGCGCGCAAGGTGCTGTTGATGTATTCGACCGGTGTCTTGATCTTCGTCTTGTAGCCGGCCTCACCCCAGAAGACGTTGACCCGTGCGATCGGATCGATGACCGCGCGCATGACGGTGCCGAGGTGGCCCTTGCGGCCGTTGACCGGGGTGTTCCAGGCGGCGATGGCATTGTCCACCAACGTGAGCAACTCTTCGGTGGCGGTGCGGTCATGATACGTCGAGAGGCTGACTTCATCGGACACAAACCGGTTGACCAGCTTCAGGCAGATGAACTCGGCCACCGAGGGGTGATCGACCATCGCATCGATCACTTCAGTGGCATCCAGCAGACCGTCCAGCCCCATGCGATCAGCGGGAAGGTCCATCTGGTAGGGCGTGCCGACAAAGAGCGACTTGGGGTTGGTGTCGTGCTGGTCGGGATCGAAGCGGAAGGTCCAGACGCCGCCGGGGTTGCCGTTCTCAATCGAGCCCGGCAGCAGGTTGCGCAAAACGATCTTGGGGGCGACCGCCGCGTCCGAACTGGAGAGCGAGACATTGTGCAACTGAATCGCCAGTACGTTCTGCTGGGGTGCTGGCAGCAGCAGATCTTTGAAGTTGTTCAAACTGAAGTCCACGTCGCGCAGCGGCTCGGAGCTGTTGCCGTTGGCGGGCGTGTTGAACCCGGGCGGTGTGCCGGTGTTGTTCATTTGGGTGTTGCGCCCGACTTCAACACCATTGAGATAGGCGACGAACCCGTCGTCTGCCTTGACGGAGAGTACGATGTTTTCCAGCGACTCGGGGTCAGCCACGGTGAAACTGCGGCGAAGATAGAGTGAGTAATAGCCCGGATTGCCGCCTGATTGGCGCATGTCAGTCAGTTGCGTGCCGTACCAGCCGGTGGTGCCGTAGCCCACGTCCGAATAGCCGATCGGGGTCGCACCATCGGTCCAGCCGGCATCGTTGTAGGCCGGTTCCGTCCAGGCCGTGGTCGGGAGACTGTTCACCGGGGTCGGCTCGGTGGTGCCTTTGAAGTATTTCCAGCCACCCCCCAGGTCAACCAGCGCCGTGTCCGCAAAGGTCACGCTGGGATCGGTCGGCGGGTTGCGAGCGGAATCAGGATAACTGGGCGCATCCTGCGGCCACATTTTCCGCACGGTCCAGCCGGTGAAGCAGCGGGCCAGTTCTTCGATGTCCTGCTGGGTGTAACGGTTGTCCACGCCGAAAGCGAAGAGCTCGAGAATTTCCCGGGCGTAGTTTTCGTTCGGCGCGCCCTTCACGTTCAGAATGTTGTCGAGGTAGATCAACTGGGCGGGGCTGGTCGCGCTGTAGAGCAGCAGGTCGCCGAAGTGGCCCAGCGCGTTCTGATAGAAGAATTCGTGCTCCAGGTACTCGGCCTGCGCGGCTTCGAGCTCTGCCTGACCTTCCGACATGGCATCCGTCGCGTCAGAATTTCGGAGATCGTCGAAGTAATCCTGCACCTTGTCATAATCCGTGGTGAAATGGTTTTCCCAGAATTCACCCAGCACCGCCTGAAGCTGGCGACGGGAATAGGTGCCGCGGAGATGCACCAACCGCTGGAGGTCATCGACGCTTCGGATGCGCTGTTGCGCGGGAACGCCCGGAGTCAGCGTCAGGGCCACGACCTCGGGATTCAGGGAGAAGTCCGAGCTGTCGAGCGAGACGTTGAGCCCCACCACCGCGAGTACGTTGTCGCCGGGCTGAAGCAGGTTCTTGAAAGCCGTGATGTCGATGCTTTCCTGGGAACCCGCCTCGTGATTCTGCGTCGCGAAGCTGCCGAATACCGGCTCACCATTGACATTCGATCGCGAGATTTCCGTCCCGTTCAGATACGCGACAAAGCCGTCGTCATAATCGATGCGCAATTGCAGCAGATCGTAGCCGGCTGGGTTCGCGACGTTGAAAACTTTCCGCAAGTAAACCGACGAGTAGCCGTTTTGCATGTCCTCCAACTCGGTGGCGTCATCGTCATCGGCATAGCCGATGCCCGACGGACCGCTCAACCAGCCGCTGTCGTCGAACGCCAGGTTGCGCCAGGTGGCCGGCGGCTCGCTCGTTCCCTTGAAGTAGCGCACCGTATCACCCGTTCGCACCAGCTTCGTTTCGTCCGCCGGCTGAAAGGTGTAAAACAGCTCCGCGAGCCGGTCATTCAGTGCCGCGTTGTCCGCTTCGTTGATTGTCGTTGGGTTCAACTGCTGGTCAATCCAGGCATCCAGGCCGACGGTGGCAATCTGTTGGAGATCTTGTTCACTCGGCCCATACGCGAGCCGGCTCAACACATGACCGATGCGCTCATCCTCTGTGAAAAGACACGAATCAAGACCATAGGCGACGGTGAAGTGGGCCGCTCCGGTGTAAGCGGCCGGTGGCGGCGCGCCCTCGTTCCCCGCGCGGATTCGATAGAACGCGTTCAACCCCGGACTGGGAGCCGAGAACACCACCATCCCCTCGCGGCCATCAACCGCGCCGGACACGTGCGCCGACCAGTTGCCGCTCCCGGCCTCGGGCCGGGTCTCCAGCACGACCGTGCTGAAGCCCGAACGGATGTGGGCGACAACCACCAGGTTGTTCGCATCGACGCTGGAAACACAGATCGTGGGAATCTGCGCTGGATCGGCCGCGGAAGCAGGTGCGGCGTGGAGGATCAACCCAAGGCAAGTGCTGGCAGCAATGACCCGGGCGAAGTTAACGGCGGTGTTCATAGTGTGGCAGGCGGGGTCTTAGCACGGCCAGAGCCAAACGCATCCAGTGGCCAAGCGGCACCAGAATCTTCGTTCAGAACCCCTTGAAAGTCCCTGTCATTGGCCGGCTTCCTCCGTTCCCGGCCAGCCTTCTCCATTCTTGATCCGGCCGGCCGGTGAATGTCCCTGCCAGTTATCAGTTGGATTAAAACCAGACAGCAGCAGCCCTGAAAAGTGCCGGTTGGGGTCACCGCATGGAGTCACTGGTTGAGCCGGCATTCGGGTGCGGCGAACGTGGATCCCGTCGTCGCATCCCGTTAGCCTGCGACGGCTTCAGAAGGCGCGAAAGCAACTCGGCCGTTGACTCGCCCCCGGCCTTTGCTAGTTTCGCGCCTCGTTTTTCGCGGCACCGGGCACTTCCGGGCGGCTTCAGGAACACGCATCACTCATCACGCACACGACACATGGCTAAGACTACGAAGTACGTTTACACTTGGGGCAACAAAAAGGCTGACGGCGACGGTAGCATGAAGGCTCTCCTCGGCGGCAAGGGGGCCAACCTCGCCGAGATGACCCGCATCGGCCTGCCCGTGCCCCCCGGCTTCACCATCACCACCGAGGTCTGCACCTATTACTACGCGAACAAGCGCACTTACCCAAAGGAGCTGCAAAGCCAGATGGAGGCCGGCGTCGCCAACATGGAGAAGATCATGGGCACGAAGTTCGGCTCGACCAGCGGCATGCCCCTGCTCGTCGCCGTGCGCTCCGGTGCGCGCGATTCCATGCCGGGCATGATGGACACGATTTTGAACCTCGGCCTCAACGACCAGGCGGTCATCGCGCTCGTGAAGGCCACGGGCAATGAGCGTTTCGCGTGGGATTGCTACCGCCGCTTCATTCAGATGTATGGCGACGTGGTGATGGGCGTGCAGAAGCGCGAAGGCGAAGATCATGATCCCTTCGAGCACACCATCCACACTTTCAAGCACGAGAAATATCACGGCGACATCGAGGACTCCAAGCTGACCGCCGAGGACCAGCAGGAACTCGTCAAACGCTTCAAGGCCCTGGTCAAGGAACGCACCGGCAAGGCGTTCCCGAACAATCCGTGGGACCAGCTTCGTGGTGCCGCCGGGGCCGTGTTCGGCTCCTGGATGAATGACCGCGCCAAAGTTTATCGCGCCAAGTACAACATCCCCACCGAGTGGGGCACCGCCGTCAACGTTCAGGCGATGGTGTTCGGCAACACCGGCGAAACCTCCGGTTCCGGCGTCGCCTTCACCCGCAACCCGGCCAACGGTGTGAACGAGTTCTACGGTGAGTTCCTGATCAACGCCCAGGGCGAGGATGTCGTCGCCGGCGTGCGCACCCCGGAGCCGGTGCTCAAGCTCAAGGACGTGATGCCGAAGTCCTACGCCGAATTGCTCAGCGTCCGCAAGACGCTGGAGAAACACTTCAAGGACGTGCAGGATGTCGAGTTCACCATCCAGGAAGGCAAGCTGTTCATGCTCCAGACGCGCAACGGCAAGCGCACCGCCGCCGCCGCGCTCAAGTTCTCCATCGACATGGTGAAGGAGAAGCTCATCGACTGGGAAACCGCGATTCTGCGCAACCCGGCCGACCAGCTCGACCAGTTGCTCGCCCCCATCTTTGACCTCGCCGAGGTGAAGAAGGCCAAGGCGATCGCCACCGGTCTGCCCGCCGGTCCCGGCGCGGCCACCGGCAAGATTTACTTCAACGCCGATCGCGCCGTCATCGCCGCCGAGAAGGGCGAGAAAGTTCTGCTCGTTCGCGTTGAAACTTCACCCGAAGACTTGCGCGGCATGATCGCGGCGGAAGGCATTCTCACCGCGCGCGGCGGGGTCTCCTCGCACGCGGCGCTCGTCGCCCGGCAGATGGGCAAGGTCTGCGTCTGCGGGGCGGCCGCGCTGCAGGTCGATTACGACAAGAAGACGGTCACGGTGGACGGGCAGACGTTTGCGGAAGGTGACTTCCTCTCCATCGACGGCACCTCGGGCCTCGTTTATGGCGGCCAGATCAAGACGGCCCCTTCGGAAATCATCGCGGGTCTGATCAACGGCGACAAAGCCGCGCAGAAGACCGAGAAATTCCAGAGCTACGCCCAGCTCATGAAGTGGTGCGAAAAGGCCACGCGCCTCTCCGTCCGCACCAATGCCGACAACCCGGAGCAGACCGCGAACGCCCTCGCGTTCGGCGCCAAGGGCATCGGCCTCACCCGCACCGAGCACATGTTCTTCGAGGGCGACCGCATCGACGCCATGCGGGAGATGATCCTCGCGGATTCGCTCGAGGCCCGGCAGGCCGCCCTGGCCAAACTTCTGCCGTATCAGCGCGCGGACTTCTTCGGCATTTTCAAGGAACTGAAGGGCTACCCGGCCACGATCCGCTTCCTCGACCCGCCGTTGCATGAGTTCCTGCCGCATGCCAAGGAACAGCAGATGGACCTTTCCCGGAAGCTCAACATCCCGGTCGAGAAAATCATGGCGCGCGTGCATGAGTTGCATGAGTTCAACCCGATGCTCGGCTTCCGCGGCTGCCGGCTCGGTATCAAGTATCCCGAGATCACCGCCATGCAGGCCCGCGCCGTGTTCGAAGCGGCTGCGGATGCGAACAAGAAGGGTTTCAAAGCGAAGCCCGAGATCATGATTCCGCTCGTCGGCTTCAAGAAGGAACTCGACCTCCAGGTCCAGGTAGTTCACGACGTCGCCAAGGCGGTCATGGCCGAGAAGAAAACCAAGATCGCCTACAGCGTCGGCACCATGATCGAAGTCCCGCGCGGCGCGCTCACGGCCGACGAGATCGCCCACACCGCCGAGTTCTTCAGCTTCGGCACGAACGACCTCACGCAGACCACGCTCGGCATGTCGCGCGACGACTCTGGCAGCTTCCTGCCCGGCTACGCGGAACTGGAAATCGTGAAGAAGAACCCCTTCGCCACGATCGACCAGACCGGCGTCGGTCAGCTCATGCAGATCGCCATCGAAAAGGGTCGCAAGACCCGGCCTGACATCAAGCTCGGTATCTGCGGCGAACACGGCGGCGAACCCGATTCCGTGAAGTTCTGTCACCGCATCGGCCTCGCCTATGTGAGTTGCTCGCCCTTCCGCGTGCCCGTCGCCCGCCTCGCCGCCGCGCAGGCCGCGATCGAGGAGAAGCGCGCTGCCGCCGCGAAGACCGCCGGCAAGGCCAAGAAGAAGTAAGCCGTTTTGAATAGGTCAAAGCCGCTCCGGGAGACCGGGGCGGCTTTTTCTTTCTCGCAACCAGATCAAGCCAGCTTCCTTGATGGCGAATGAAGTCATGCGCTCCCGTCGCAACCCATCCTTGTCGGCGGCCCTGCTGATCACATTGCGGGTGAGTCCTTAAGTTATCGTGGTGACCAGCCGATTGATTGTGAGTTGACCCAGATTCCACCGCACGGAACATGTTCCCTTGAGCCGAGTTGTGGCATGAGAGGCGCTAGGTCCGGCACTTCATTAAAAACTAGATTTCCGATCATTCCATGCTCATGAAACGAAGCTCCCTCGTACTCATCTCGACCCTGGCCGCGCATTGTGCCGTGGGTGCCACCCAGGATCTGAGCGGCACCTGGCATCTCGATGTCCTGGATTTTCCAATGTCCGTTCATTTCAATTACTTCCCGCCGGACGCATTCCTCGTGGGTGGGCAGAGCTTCGGAATCGAACGGCTGGCCCCCGAATTGAGCGCCACCACGGTGAGCCTGCCAGGGGAGCCGGATTTCGCCACATACACGGCCGAAGGTGACGGTCTGCTCTTGGGGGTGGAACCCGAGGGCTCCTTTCAGTTCCAGTTCAATTCGGGACGCGACGTCATGGTGGAGGTGCCGTTGGATCGCTCCGAGGGATACTTCGCCGTCGGCGTGCGCGAACCGGCGACGCTGGCGCTCGCGGAGTTGGCCGGCACCTGGCAGGTCAACCAGATCGAGATGCCCAGGCAAATGACGTGGAGCAATCAGGGTCAGCAGCTTTCCGGAGGCGGTCTTTTCTTCGCTCACCGCGAGGAACTCACGATCTCGGGCGACGGCACCGTTGCCGGTATCGGCACCATTTCCATTCAAGACAAGAGCATTCAACTCGACTTTGGAGAAGCCCCCGATCTGTTGCACGTCAACGCCGCCAAGGACGTGCTGATTCAGGTGAAGCATGACTTGGTGGACGACGGGCAGCAGGAGATACAACTGATGACCGTCGTCACGAAGAAACCGGGGAGCCTGGTGCCGGCGGATCTGGTGGGTGCGGC
>ERZ761602.6236-NODE-6236-length-13506-cov-6.467921_pt1 | contig 13506 bp, 10 predicted proteins | sample MGYA00512165_ERZ761602 | MGnify/ENA primary metagenome ERZ761602 (study PRJEB28899, sample SAMN02445085) | bioreactor sludge metagenome | biome: EBPR sludge; isolation source: Thorneside wastewater treatment plant | place: Australia: Brisbane, Thorneside...
AATTTCCGTCATTTTATTTTAACAGGTAAACCGCTGGATAAGCAACTTCGTATGGGTCAAATTATTGGCCTTCGTTTTGCCAGCGATGAAGAAATGCCGGCTCTTGCCAAGAGGGCGGCAGAAGAAAAATTATCACAGAAAGATATCAAGCAGGCTATCCAGAACTGGCGGGCTGACTATTACAGGGTGTAATAACTACTCGGCGGCAGCTCCCAGGAAAATCGATTCAACTTTATCATTCCTGAACGTAAAGATGATGCCTCCGTAAATGGAGCCTACAGTTACTTGTTCTTTGTTAGACTCTTCCGCATTAATATCTTTTTTATAGGCTTCCTGTACTTCAGCATAACTGCTGCCAATTCCAATATTGGCTTTGGTTTTGAAAGTGCAGGGAGCTTTTGCTTTTATGGAGAAAACCTGCAGTCTTGAAGCATCACTGATCTCAGAAGACATATTAATAATTAAACCTTTGCTTTTCCAGGACCAGTCTTCATGCATGAGACCATCCGCTTCCCATTCAATAGCTTTAGTTTTATTGTCAGGTGCTCCTAATACTTTTATTAATGCTGTAGCTGGCTGACCGAGTTTAATGTCACCGAAACTTTCAATATCAATCTTGCCGGACGATGGTGCATTTTTTTCGGTTGAATCGGTTGTAGTAACAATTGTAGTGTCTTTGTCGGGAACAGGTTCTGGTTTTTCTTTCGTTGAAGATTTACAGCTTAGAATAAACAGTAATACAGTTCCGGTAAGCAGATAAAGTTTCATGGTTGATCGATTTGTTGGTAAGATAGGAATTATTGAAAAATACTGTTATAGTCCAAATCTCCGGAAAAAGCTCATATCCATATTCAACAACCAGGGAGATGCAATGGCCGCGGCCCAGATCAAAAAGATCAGAAGTTTACCGGCCACTGACAGATCCTGTATCAGGTGACGGTGGAGCAGGCTTTGAATAGTTGTCATAATCTTCTCCTCCTTATTACTGTATTCAAATGGCGGGGCAGGTGCTACATCTTTGAAAGAAGGGTGCTCCTGGATAAGGATGTTACGTATCTTCCAGTAATCCTCATCAGGCAAATGTTCGTAATCAAGGTCAAGATGAATACCTTCGTCTTCTATTCTTTTTTCAATCGAACTAATCTTTGTTTCACCAAAAAGCCGGAGCAGCATCAGAGCCGGGAAAACAAAAAGAACCGGGAAATTGCTTTTCCAGGCAAACCAGCAAAGAAAGCCGATTGATAAGAAAACAAATACTTTGCTCCATATACTTTCTTCTTCTAAAAATACCCGGTTGAGCAGTTGTCCTCCGTCAAGCGGGTAAACCGGGAAAAGATTTATGAGGTTTAAAATGATGAAAAGCAAACCTGTTCTTTCAAGCCCTATATCTAGAAAATTATAGCCTTGTCCGGTCTGTGCAAGCAAATACATTATGGTACCAATAACAATTCCGGGTAGCGGTCCTGCCAGCAGAATTACTGCTGATTGCATTTGCGACACTTCTCTTTTTGAACCGGATACGTATGCGCCTAAAAGGGGAATAAAGAAAATCCCCAGCTCATTGTATCGGTAAAATTTCATGGCTATAAAATGACCCAGTTCATGGATCATCACTATAGCTGTAATCAGTAAAAGGATTTTGTAACTCGGGAAAATATAATAACCTAAAATCAGGTAGGCAGCAAGGCTTGCCAATGACCGAAGCCAGATATTGGCTGTTTGTTCTTTCTTCACATATTTTGGCGGATACACAAATGCTGATTCTGTCACAGGCTGATTTTCCAGTGGCATGTTTTCGTCATTTGAATTCCCGGCTATAGGCCCCTCAGAATAGGTCATATATAAATTTGGCTAAAATAGGGTTGTAGCTTATCAATTAAAGAAACCGGCATACCGGTACGCTTCATTGATTTAGCCTCCATGAAGTACAGAATGATCTTGCCAGCTGCCAGCAACTCCTTTTGCTCATTGTAAACTTCGTGATGAAATTCTATTTTATGATGTACCGGAAGTTCTTTTAAGATTGTTTTAATGGTCAGCAGGTCATCATACCTGGCAGGGCGAAGATAGCGGCAGTGCACATCAACAACCGGCATGATAATACCGGCCTTTTCCATATCTGCATAGGTCATTCCCATTTCACGAATGGCTTCGGCCCGGGCTGCTTCAAAGTAAGGAAAGTAATTACTATGATAAACCACTCCCATCTGATCAGTCTCTGCATAACGGACCCTTATCTGCGTTTCTGTTGTAAACATTATTATTTTGTTTCGGGTTCTGATTGAAAGGTAAGTTCATCTGCTGCATTCTTACGAATGAACAAACCGGTAATATTTCTAGCAAAATAGATAGCAAGGAATGCAATAATAACCTGTATAGATGAGAGAACAAATTCGTCCTTTCTTACTGATGTTTCTCTAGTAGTAAAAAGATTTTTACTACTAATCTCATTCTTAAAGGATTCGTATAAATAATAAACGATTTTCGGAATATGGCTAATAATTGAAAAAATCATTATTCCAATAAGTATCACATAAAGCAATGTTTTTGCTTCAAGCCGAACTGCAATATGATCATTAGGAGTGTTTCCCTGTAACCAGGTGGCAATTTGCCCGCTTTTTCTTATCAGGATTACGAAGCATAAACCGTAAACTGCAAGCAAAACAAAAACCGGCAGCAACAGGCTGATTCTGTCAACAAGTCCGTCAGAAAAAGCATAGGCCAGCTGAAAAATTACCGATACAACATTCTCCAGGAACTTATACCCTGATATAAGTCCAATGCTTATAATGCCATATTCTATTAACTGTGATCTTTTCATGAACGGGAAGTTAATGACTATTTCCCGATCAGTTTGTCGGCACTAAGTTTACCGGGTCCGGCAAACAACAAGGCTATGTAACCAGCAAGGAAAAGGGCGGCCTTTTCTCCCTCACCAAACATTTCACCATTATGAGAATAAAAAAGGGCAACAGACATGGCAATGATCAGCGGAATTGTCGCCAGCCTTGTCATCAGGCCGATTAGTATCAACCCTGCACAAAAAAATTCTGCAAAAATCGTCAATGACATGGATAAGGGGCCTCCAATATGAAAGGGATCCGCAAAAGTGGAAGACTTAGCTGCGAAATTCATCAGTTTCTTATAGCCATGTGGAATCATCAGTCCACCCATGGAAAGGCGCAGAAACAATAAAGAAAAGGTAATAGAATTGTCGGAATACTTAGGACTGAACAGTTTTTTCATGGGTTGATTTTTAGGCTGCAATATTAAGGAAAAGAAATTTTGTTGCTTTCATCTTAGCTATGTCAAAATGAACGCATACAGCTGCATCTTCTAAGGATCAACTGCCAGACTAATAACCAACAAAATGTTAAAGCATATTCTGTTTCACACTTATCCACACCTGTTTGGAATGATGTTTGGGTTAAGCTGAAATAATTTGAATATTCGCAACGTTTAACCACCATCGGTTTAAAGGACATGTTCATGAAGAATTTCAACCTGCTTTGTATAGCCACCCTCATCAGTTTTTGCTTACTTGCACAGCAAACCCGGTTTTATTCAGATCCGGAAGAGAAGTTCAAAGAGGCAAAAGAATATTTTCAGAAAGAACAATATAGCCTTGCCTATCCGCTTTTCAAGGAACTGAAGCTTTCTGTGAGAGAAACAGATAAAGCCAATGTGCCCGTTACGGTGCAGGAAATCAATTACTACACCACAGTATGTGCGTTAAAGCAAAATGAAGAAAGGGCCGAGGAAGATGCCCGGCAATACATCGATATTGAGAAAAATAATGCCAGGGTACAAATGATGAATTTTCACCTGGCTGAGTTTTATTTCCGAAACGAAAAGTTTGCCGATGCCGTTCAACGGTATGAACAAACCAATATTGCTAACCTGAGTAATAAGGAGATTGCCGATATGCAGTTTCACCAGGGCTATGCATATTTCAACCTTCAAAATTTTGCACAGGCCAAACCACTTTTCAACAGCATTAGAAACATTAGGGATGATCCCAATTACATTGATGCAAATTATTATTACGGATTTCTTGCTTTTCGTGACAGGCAATATGGTGAGGCGCTGGAGAGTTTTCGTGTAGTTGAGAATGAAAAAAATTACAGCTCTGTTGTACCCTATTATATTGCCCAGATATACTATATACAAGGGAAGAAAGATGAAGCAATAACTTATATCCAGAATAAGTTACAGGGCGGCGCCAGCTCACAGTATTATGATCTCGAATTGAAACAGCTCATCGGTCATGCCTATTTTGAGAAAAAGGACTATGCGAAAGCATTGCCCTACCTGGAAGACTATGTGGGACGTTCCAAAAAGGTGAGAAGAGAGGATCTGTATGAGCTTTCTTATTGTTATTACCAGGCGAAGAACTATACCAAATCGATAGATGGGTTTAAACAACTCAGTAGTAAAGATGATTCGCTCAGCCAGCATGCCATGTACCTGCTGGGTGATGCCTACCTGAAAACCGGCCAGAAGTCCAATGCCCGTAATGCATTTTTGTTTTGCTCAGCCAACAGCAGTAACCCAGAACAGAAGGAGATTTCCAAATACCAGTATGCAAAGCTGTCATATGAGTTAGGCTACCAGGATGAAGCCCTTAATAGCCTCAGTTCTTTTATTGCTGATTATCCTAATTCAAACTATAATGCTGAGGCAAAAGAACTGATGATCGATGTACTGGCTAATACAAATAATTACAAGGATGCACAGGCAATGCTGGAGACCCTGAAAAATCCTTCCGAAAATTCTAAAAGGGTTTATCCCCGGATTTTATTAGGACGGGCTGCAGAAATGATCAATGATGGCAGGATGGATGAAGCTGATCAGCTGCTCACCAAGGCGATCAGCGACCCCTATAACAGAACAGTACTTCCTTTTGCCTATTTCTGGAAAGGCGAGATCGGTTATCGTAATAATCAAATTGATACCGCTATCAAGTATTTTCATGCTTACCTGGATGCAGGGGCGCCTGTATCAGGTGAAGCAAACCCGGTGAATGCCAGGTATAACCTTGGTTATGCTTATCTCAGAAAAGAAAATTATAAGGTCTCCGTTACTTTTTTTGAGCCATTGATAAAAGCGCCGGCTTTAAATACAGATGCTTTTTCACAAGATGCTTATATGCGTACAGCAGATAACTATTTTATGATGAAGAGCTATGATAAGGCAAAGTTGATGTATGATAATGCTATAAAGCTATCATGGCCGTCTGAAGACTACGCTACATTCCAGATTGCGATGCTGGCTGGTGTTAAAAGTGCTGATAGTAAGATTAGTGGTATGAATAATATGATCAGGAAGTTTCCTAAATCTCCTCTTGTGGTTGATGCCAATATGGAAATTGCCAATACTTATATGGGTAATGAAAAATTCAGGGAGGCTATACCTTATCTCAAAGTTGTAGCAGAAAATAATGAAAATACCAGCCTGGTGCCACAGGCTTACCTGAAACTGGGAACAGCTTATTACAATATTGATAATAATGATGAAGCACTGAGACAGTTTAAAGCAATCGTAGAAAGATTTCCCAGTTCATCAGAGGCGGAAGATGCATTGGATAACATAAAGAGTATTTATGTAGAGCAGGGTAAACCGGATGAATATGCTGCTTATATGCGGCAGATAGGGAAACCTTTAAGTACTAATACAGAAGATGAATTAACATGGGCTGCCGCGGAAAAATTGTATGACGACCAAAAAGTAAATGAGGCGCTGAATGCCTATAATAGCTACTTGCAGAAATTTCCGAATGGAGCCCATGTAGTGGAAGCTAATTTTAACAGGGCGGAGATATACAACATAAAGAAAGACTGGAACAATGCCGTACCAGCCTATGAAGCAGTAGCAGCACAAGCTCCCAACCAGTTTGCAGAAAGATCTGTGCTGGCTGCTGCAAGGATCAACTTTTTTGAGTTGAAAAACTATGCCCGGGCGGAAGCATTTTATGCTCAGCTGAAGCAGATCACTTCAAGCCAGGAACTAAAACTGGAAGCGATGCGTGGATTATTGCGCTGCCAGTATAATCAGCAGAAATGGGCGGAGGCTTCTGAAAATGCAAAAGAACTGACAGCTGCAAAGGGTAGCAGTGCTGACGACAAGACCCTTAGCAATATGGTGATTGCAAAATCTTACCAGGTGGCGGGGCAATACAACGAAGCCATTAACAGCTTCAAATCCGTTGTACAGTTGAATAAAGCAGCACTGGCAGCTGAAGCAAGGTATGAAATAGCCAATTGCTGGTTTCTGCTAAATAAACTTACCGAATCAGAAAAAGCCGCTTTTGAAACAATTAATAAATCAGGATCCTATGATTACTGGATAACAAAAGCATATATTCTGCTTGGGGATATTTATTTTAAACAAAAGGATTATTTCAATGCCAAGGCTACTTTCCAGAGTGTTGTGGAGAATACTATTGACCCAGAATTGAAGGAGGAAGCACAGGTGAAATTAAACAGGGCAACTGAAGAGGAAGGGAAATCAAGTAAGGTAGAAAATTAAGAAGTATAGACAATGAAAGCAACCGTGAATAAATACTGTATCATATTGTTGGGATTACTTTTCTCAATGAGTACGTTCGCCCAGAAGGATACTTCCGGAAAAGGCGGTATTGATATTGTTTCAAGTTTTAAGCCGGTACTCAGGCAGACGGCCAAGATAAATTTCAGTGCATCTCCTGCGCCTGTTGATACAACTAAAGCCCGGTTGAAGTATGAAATTCCGACACAGAATTTGCTATTTGCTTACCAGCCCGGTACGTTAAAGCCACTGGCGCTGCAAATAGATTCTGCAGGAAAATTTAATAACAGCAGTTATATCAAAGCAGGTTTTGGAAGTTTACGTACTCCCTATATCCAGGCAGGTATATCTTTTGGCGACGGTAAAACCGCAGGTTTAAATATTTATGCAAAACATGTAGCATCTGAAGGCAAGAGAGAGTTTCAGAAGTTCAGTAACACACAGGTAAAGCTGAACGGTTATTTTAAGTCAGGCAATAATCTTGAATGGAATGCAGGCATTGGAATGAGGCAGGACAGAACTTACAAATATGGATTTGAACCTGAGTCGCTGGTTTTTCCGATGGATTCTATTAAACAAAACTTTCAGACTATATCCGGAAGGCTTTCCTTTAGAAATATCAATAAAACAGAGTTTGGACTTACTTATGCGCCAGAAGTAAAAATTGATGTATTCAACGATAACCTTAAGAATGCTGAGAGCAATACTGTGGTCAATTTGCCTTTGGAGAAATCAATTGGAAAAGTGTTTGCTATAAACCTGGGGGTTACGTTTGATCTTACCCGCCTTTCACCCAAGAACAAGACGGCGATCAACAATACAATGTATTATATATCACCCTCTGTATTGTTTAAAACACCAAATATTAATGCTCAGGTTGGCATAAGACCTTCATGGGATAACAAGACTTTTAAGATGTTTCCGAATATACTGGCCGATATCAGCACAGAAGATAAACGATTTACATTCCAGGCCGGCTGGACAGGATATATCAGGAAAACCACTTATCAGTATTTAGCAGGACAAAATCCCTGGTTGTTTGTGCCGGGTGAGCTGAAGAACACATGGATAGAAGAAAGATTCGCTGGTTTTAAGGGCTCGGTCGGAGATCACTTCACTTATGCGGCGAAAGTTGGTTTTAACAGGCTAAATAACCAGCCTTTGTTCATCAATGACACGACAGCTGGTGGCGGGGGTAAATCATTCAGAGTAGTGAATGAAAGGCAAATAAATGTGTTGCATTTTGGCGGGGAACTTGGATTCAACATACACGAAAAGTTCTCTTTAATTACTGGACTGACATTTAACCAGTTTTCAGCTTTCAAGGATAATGCAAAGGCATGGGGACTTATTCCTTTGGAATTGAAGACTACCATTAGAATGCAGATCATTAAGGACCTTTGGCTGAAAGGTGACCTGTTTGCCTGGAATGGTCCTAAGTACATGAAGAAGGATGGAAGTGTTGGAGATTTGGCTGGAGCCACCGATTTAAATGCCGGGCTTGAGTTTAAGATCACCAAGAATATAAACCTCTGGACACAGTTCAATAATATTTTCAACAGGGAATACCAGCGCTGGAATCAATACCCGGTATATGGATTCAACTTTGTCGGCGGAATCGTATTTTCGTTCGACCAAAAGAACTGAGATGCACAAAGAACTGTTTCAATTTCTGCTTTTACATAAAGAATTGCCAGTGCCGGGTATCGGCACTTTTTTATTGGAAAAAATTTCAGCTTCTGTTGATTTTCCTAATAAACAAATAATAGCCCCCGCTTTCCGGGTAAGCTTAAGCCCGGATGTTGAAGTGCCCGAAAAAGGTTTCTTCCATAAATTGAGCGGATTACTTCATCAATCAACAAAGGATACTGTTATGCAGTTCAATGATTTTGTTTTTAATCTAAAGAAGCAGGTTATGAACGGCGCTGTTATTGACTGGAAAGGTATAGGCATTTTACAAAAGGGCCTGTCTGGTGATATTAGATTGATACCTGCTTCAGATTGGTCGCTTCAATCGCCGCCGGTTGCAGCTGAAAAAGTGATCAGGGAAAAAGCAGCTCATATGGTAAGGGTCGGGGAAGATGAAAAGACTTCAACTGAAATGACCGAGATGCTCAATCAGCCGGAAATTAAGAAATCATACTGGTGGGTATATGCCATGGTTGTCGGAATACTGTCAGTAATATTCATCGGCTGGCATTTATCAGAAAAAGGGCTGGATCTAAATGCAACGGGTAATGGATCAAAATTAATTCCGGAAGAGGTCAGTGAAACCTATAAAAATCTCCAATAGAGATCCTTTTTCATCATTTTAATTTTACTTTGCCTGATCCCATTTTACAGGAGAATTATTGATGAGTCAACGAGTGCATTATACAAATTGCCCGGTATGCGGAGCTTTCGGAATTGAAGAGAAGCTTATCGTTACTGACTTTACAGTTAGTAAGGAAAAGTTTCCCATTGCACTCTGTCATGCATGCACAGCCATGTTTACACAGAATATCCCTGATGTTTCTTCTATTGGGCCCTTTTATAAATCGGAGGAATATATTTCACATACAAATACTTCAAAAGGGTTGATCAATCGCTTATACAAGTCAGTACGAAGAAGAACAATCCGTCAGAAAATAAAGCTGATTGAAAATGTAACAGGTCTGAAGCAGGGCTCACTGCTTGATGTTGGAAGCGGTACAGGGGTTTTTGCTTCAGTGATGCAACAGCATGGATGGCAGGTAACCGGCCTTGAACCGGATCCTGGCGCCCGAAAAGTAGCCAATGAAGTCAATGGCATTGAGTTGGGAGATATTAACAGCTTTTATCAATTGCCCAATAACTCTTATGATGCTATTACGTTGTGGCATGTATTGGAGCATGTACATGATCTGCAGGGGTATATGACAAAATTAAAGTTATTGCTAAAGGAGAAGGGGAAATTATTTATTGCCGTTCCCAATTACACCTGTAAAGATGCGGCTGTTTATCGTGAATATTGGGCAGCATGGGATGTACCCCGGCATCTGTATCATTTTTCTCCGGTATCAATGGAGAAATTGGTTGAAAAACATGGTATGCGTATTGAAGCTTATAAACCTATGTGGTACGATAGCTTTTATGTTTCTATGCTCAGCAGTAAGTACAGAAGCGGTAAAACAAAACTTTTTGAATCCTTCATTAACGGGTTTCGCTCAAACTGGAAAGCCCTGGGCAATATTCAGCATTGCAGCTCGGTTATTTATATTATCAGTCATTAATTACTGGCTGAACTGTACTTCATATAATTCAGGCCACCATTTCCCGGTAATATAGATTTTCTTTGTTTCCCGGTCGTAAGCAATGCCATTGGGAACGTCAGCATCAGGGTCTATCTTTTTAATACGGTCCCACATCTGGGTAAGGTCGGTTTTTGCAATGATCTGGCCATTTGACGGGTCTATTTTGAAAATATAGGGAAAGGCATATTGATTGGCGTATACATATCCTTCGATGTATTCCAGTTCATTTAGGTTGAAGGAGGGGGTGCTGCCTTCCATTACAGTTTGTGTCTTTAGTAATTTGAAGGTTGACGGCTCAAAGTACATTAAGTCACTGCCGCCAGTACTTACGATCAGGTTTTTCCCGTCATTAGTCAAGCCCCAGCCTTCAATATCCACATCAAATTCTTTTATCTTTTTAAAATCATTCAGTGTATAAACAAACACTTTCTTTTCTTTCCATGTCAGTTGGTAAACCGTATCATTTAAAATTGTAATTCCCTCACCAAAATATTTTTTGTCAAGTGCTGTTTCCCGGAGTGTCTTGCCTGTTTGGAGATCAACCTTTTTTAGCTTTGAGAAGCCATAATTACCGGTGCCTTCATACAATTCACCATTGTATATCTGTAAGCCTTGCGTATAAGAAGATGTATCATGCGGAAAAGTGCCCACAATGGAGTAGCTCATGCCTTTGGGGGCATTGGGGTCGGGTTGATTGGGATCATCATTGTCTTTGTTTTTGCAACCAATAATTCCAAGTACTGCAACTGCAAAAAGTATCTTTTTCATATAACTCACTTATAAAATCACAAAATTAATTGGCGGCTTTTATCCCTGCTGTTAAAGAATTTGCATTAATAGGCCAGAATCGGAAAAATACGATACAAAAACTTCTTGCACAATTCATTTAATAGATTATATTTGATCTTCATTCGTCCTTATACCGGAAAATTCTCCTTCAAAATCGTATCCCTGAGAGGCCTCTTATAAATTTCCCAATACTCCTTTATTATTTCCATTTCCACATGAACAACTCATGGCACTAAAAAATTTATGCCATGCCGTAACCACAAACTACTTGGAAACTATGAAGGCGGGATTAATTGGCATTATCTTCATCCTGGCAGCACTGCAACTGGCTGCACAAAAAAACTGTGTTTCTCACAGCTATCAGCAGCAACAATTCACATATGATCCGACATTACAAGACCGGAATAATACAGTCGAGTCTTTTATCAGGAATCAATTAATACATGCAAACAGTTTACGAATTGAAGGAACTGAAACGGTAATTAAAATTCCTGTTGTTGTTCACATATTATATCATTATCCATCGGAGAAAATAAGTGATGAGCAGGTTTACAGCCAGATTGATGCTTTGAATAAGGCATTTCGCAGAAAAAATGCTGACACAATCAACACCCCGGCCTGGTTCAGGCCTTTAGCAGCTGATTGTGAAATTGAATTCCAATTAGCCATTTCAGACCCAAGGCGGAGGTCTACAACTGGTATTATTCGTAAGTACACCCCCATAAAAAGTTGGGAAGCTAATGACAAAATGAAGTTTTCCTCAGAGATGGGTAGTGATGCATGGGACAGTAAAAGCTATTTAAATATCTGGGTATGCAATCTTGAATCAGTTGCCGGATATTCCAGTGTGATGGGTGGTCCTGCAGAAAAGGATGGCATTGTCATAGGATTTTCAGCTTTTGGCACAAACACCGGAATGACAGGTTACGAAATGGGCAAAACGGCTGTTCATGAAACAGGACATTGGCTTGGTCTGAAGCACCTTTGGGGTGATGAATATTGTGGTGATGACGGAATTACTGACACACCCAGACAAGCTGGTAATAATGTGGGTTGCCCGACAGGCATCAGGGGTTCATGCAATAATGGACCGAATGGCGACATGTACATGAACTACATGGATTTTACCAGTGACGCTTGTATGAACTTATTTACAAAAGGTCAGAAAGAAAAAATGAGAGCATTATTTGCGTCCGGAGGGTTAAGAAATCCATTGCTTAGTTCGAAAGGGTTGCAAATGCCATTAATAATGGAGTCTCCGCTTCCTGAGCAGGATCCAAAATGGCTGGAAGTGAAAATGTATCCCAATCCTGCTTCAACTGAATTATACCTGGATCTAGCCTATGATACCCGCTGGATCGGAAAAAATATTTTTGTGACTAACCTGCAGGGGCAACACCTTATGAATGTGACAATTACGTCAAAGAATCAACGTATTGACATTAGCCGCCTGCAGCCCGGTATTTATTTCATTGCAGCGAAAAAAGATGACGGAGAGTCTATTAAGATGAGGTTTGTAAAACTGTAGTGGCCGCAACCAAAATAATACTAACGGCAAGCAAATGGCCCCGGAGAAATCCGGGGCTTTTCAATTACCTCTAATAATCAAAAAAGGATTACCGGGTTAACGATAATCCTTTTATTCCTTTGGATGCAATTATTTATTAAATATGTATTGCTTCGCCGTATGCCACTTCAATCGCATCTTTCACACTCTCACTTATGGTTGGGTGGGGGTGAATGGCATTCAGGACTTCATGGTAAGTTGTTTCCAGCTTGCGGGCTGTTACTGTTTCGGCAATCATTTCTGTTACATTGTAACCGATCATATGAGTGCCTAACCATTCGCCGTACTTGGCATCAAAGATTACTTTGATGAAGCCTTCCGGATGACCGGCTGCAGAAGCTTTACCACTGGCACTTAGTGGGAACTTGCCGACTTTTACTTCATAGCCGGCTTCTTTAGCTTGTTTTTCAGTATACCCTACAGAAGCTATTTCCGGAACACAGTAAGTACAACCTGGAATATTATTATAATCAATCGCTTCCGGCTGATGATGGTATTTGTTCTCGTTGTAAGCGATAGCTTCAACACATACAATACCTTCTTTGCTGGCCACATGCGCTAAAGCCTGGCCAGGTGAACAGTCACCGATGGCATATACACCGGGAATATTAGTCTGACCATACTTGTCAACCAGAATTTTTCCTTTATCCGTTTTTACACCCAGCGTTTCCAGTCCAATTCCTTCGATATTGGCTGCTACACCTACTGCACTCAACAATACATCAGCTTCCAGTGTGACCTCACCGGTAGCTGTTTTTACTTTTGCTTTCACCCCATCTCCGCTGGTATCAACAGCGGTAACCTCGCTGCTTGTCATGATACTAATACCTTGCTTTTTGTATTGTTTTTCCAGTTCTTTTGAAATATCCTCATCTTCCACGGGTACAATGCGTGGCATGAACTCAACGATCGTTACTTTGGTTCCCATGCTGTTATAGAAGTAGGCAAATTCAACACCTATGGCACCGCTACCTACAATGATCATTGATTTGGGCATTTGTGGCAGTACCATAGCTTCCCGGTAACCGATGATCTTCTTTCCGTCAATTTTCATACTCGGCAGTTCACGGCTGCGGCCACCGGTAGCAATGATAATATGTTTGGCTTCCACAGTTTGCTTGCTGCCATCCTGGGCAGTTACTTCCAGTTTGCCTTTAGCCACCAGTTTACCAAAGCCCATTATCACATCGATCTTGTTTTTCTTCATCAGGAACTGAACGCCTTTGCTCATTTTATCAGCTACACCACGGCTTCTTTTAATCACTGAATCAAACTGTGGCGTACCGCTGGCTTCAATTCCAAAGTCTTTTGCATGTTTTATATATTCAAAAA
>ERZ761602.6237-NODE-6237-length-13506-cov-3.804252_pt1 | contig 13506 bp, 14 predicted proteins | sample MGYA00512165_ERZ761602 | MGnify/ENA primary metagenome ERZ761602 (study PRJEB28899, sample SAMN02445085) | bioreactor sludge metagenome | biome: EBPR sludge; isolation source: Thorneside wastewater treatment plant | place: Australia: Brisbane, Thorneside...
GCGACGCACCTCTGCCTCGCCACCGGCGACTGCGCGTACCTCGGAGCGCCCCCTTGACGGTGACCACGACCGGCCCCGCCGACGCGCGCCGCGACCAGAGGCAAAAGCACGTCGCTTGGGCCAAGGCGCGCCTCCGCTCGGCCGAGGGCAAGCGGCAGCTGCGCCAGAACCTCGAGGCCGGTCTCCGCGCCGTGCTCGCGAGCGAGGTGGGGCGGGTCGTCGACGTCGAGGCGATCGTCCGGCTCGCCGACTACTTGTCGTCGGACGCGTTCGTGGCCGCGAACGTTCGTCCCGTGCTGCGCACCGCGGTGCTGCTTCGCATGGCCCGCCTGCGTGAAGCGCCCGAGAGGCTCGGCACCTACGTCTCGGACGAGGCGCGCGCGCTCGACGAGGCCGTGCTCGAGCGCCCGGGGCTCGTGCCCGAGAAGTTCGTGCGCGAGCTGCTCGGCCACCGCGCCTTCGAAGAGATCGCGCGTGAGGTGCTCGACGACGCCCTCGACGAGTTCTCGCGCAAGACGAACCCGTTCACCGCCGAGTGGGGCCTGCCGAGCCTGCTCAAGCGCATGGGGCCGCTGTCGATCGGCCTCGGCGCGTTTGCCAAGGGCATCGAGGCGGTGCGCGACGAGTTCGACAAGCGCCTCGAGCCCGAGCGAAAGCGCTTCCTCCAGTCGTTCGCCCGCCGCTCGCTCGATCTCGCCGCCGACTTCGTGGTCCGCCGCAGCGACGAGCCCACCTTCGTCGCCGCTCGCAAAGAGCTCCTCGCGTGGCTCCTCGAGCAGCCGGTCTCCGAGGTCGTGAGCCCGGGGGGCGACCGCGTCACCGAGCTCGTCCTCGACGCCGCCGAGGCGACCGCCAAGCACGTGAACGCGATGGAGGCGACCCAGCGCAAACGCCGCGCGACGATCGAGATGCTCTTCGCCGCTCACAAGGCGCAGACCGTCGAGTCCGCCCTCGCCACCTACGGCGCCAAGGTCTCGCTCGACTACGACGCCATCACCGACGCGGCGTGGCCCGCCGTGCTCGTCGCGCTCGACGCACCCGCGGTCGACGCGTTTTTGGACGATTTGGTGGGCGGCTTCTACGACGAGGGGTGAGCTGCTCGGCGGGGCATGGACGCCCGACGCGCGCGGCTCCATCATCATGGAGCCGATGCCCAAGCCCCCCTCGGCCGTCGCGGTCTCGTCCGCGCTCCGAATCGTCGAGCCTCTCGGGCGGCGGCTCGTCTCGGGGCTCGTGCTCGGGCCGCTCGTCGCGGCGTTCCTCGGGCGGCCCCTCGCTTGGCTCTCGGTGCCGCTCGGCGTCGTCCTCGCCGTCGGGCTCTTGAGCCGCGGCGGGCACTTTGGGCCGCGCGTCACCGTCGACGAGCGGGGCGTGTGGTACGGCCGCGCGCTGCTGCTCCCGCGCTGCTCGGTCGACTTCGCCTACGTCACGCGCCGGCGAGGCTCGGCCAAGGTGCGCTTTCTGACGGGCAGCGACGTGACCGCCGAGCTCGACGTCGACGACGTCGCCGAGGGCGTGCGGGTGCTCGAGGCGATGCGGCTCGGCACGGGCGAGCGCGTCGCACGGCTCGGGTCCACGATCGCTCCACGCGCCGCCTTTGCGCTCGGGGTGCTGGCGCTCTTGCTCGGCGCCTCGGTGCTCGTGGTCGGGCTCGTCGCCGCGGAGCCGTGGGCGGTCGTGACGGCCGCCCTCGCGCTGTTCATCGCCCCAGGGCTCCTCGGCACGCAAGAGGTCCGCGTCGGCGCCGACGGCCTGACGATCGCGGTGGGCCTTTCGTGTCGGTTCGTCCCGTTCGCCGATGTCCTCGGCGTCGAGGAGGCCAAGCGCGGCGTCATCGTGCATCTGCGCGGCGGCGAGCGCATCGTCGGCGGCACGCCGCTGCGACTCTGGGGCGCACCTCGGCGCGAGATCCGCGCGGCCCTCGTCGAGGCGATTCGCGCCGAGCTCGCGCGCTACCGCGCCCTGGCCCCGCCGATGTCGGCGAGCCGCATCGAGCGCGCGGGCGAGGCGCTCGGGGACGGCGCGCGCGCCGCCGAGGGCACCTTCCGGGTCGCGCCGCTCCCCCTGGACGAGCTCGTCGAGATCGCCGCGTGCCCCACCGCGAGCGAGCGCGCGCGCGAGCTCGCCACCTCGGCGCTCGCCTCCGTCGAAGACGAATGGACGAGAGAAGAGCTCGCCCGCGCCGCCGACGCGTGCGCCTCGCCCGCGCTCAGGACGCGTCTGCGAGGCGGGCGCGCCGACTGATCGCAGCCGTCACTGCGGCGGCTTGACCTGAGGCGCGGGCTGGGCGTCGGCGCCGGAGTAGACGAAGTACGCCTTCTTGGGCGGCGGCTCGAGGCCGAAGCGACCGGTGACCTCACGGCTGTAGTTGTAATAGGCCGAGTCCATCATGACGCTGTACGGGGCCCAGTCGGGGTCGCCGGGGCCGGTGTCGAACTTGGCGTCGCTCGGCTTGCTGACGGCGGCGGCGGCCTTGTAGAGCTCTTTGCCGTTGCGATCGAGCAGGCGGAAGTTCCACTCGACCTCGAACGACATGAGAAAGCCCACCAGCTTTTTCACGCCGGTGTCGCTCGAGGTGTAGAGGAAGACGTCGTTCTCGCGGACGATGCTCGACGTGACCTCGATCACGAGCTTGCCCTTCTTGTCGTCGCCCTTCTCGAGCGGGACGAGGGTGAGGAGCTGGCCATCGAAGACCTGGCCGAACGACTCGGTCATCGCCGCTAGGAACGTGCCGCGACGCTTCTTGTCGAAGGCGGGCGAGAACGCGTTGCCGGGGTCGATGACAGGAGCGTTACCTTTGGGGAAGTCGGCGAGCACCTGGGGCTCGCGACGGATCTCTTTGATGAGCTTGTCGAAGTCCTTGGGCGGGTCGAGGTTGGCGGTGTTCTGGAAGGAGACGTAGACGTTCGCGTCGCGCGCGCGCGCCAGATCGGTGAGCACGGTGCCGAACGCCTCGCGGAGCGCGTTGTCGACGGGGAACTCGGCGGCCGCGCCACCCTTGGCGGGCGCGAACATCCGCTTCTTGCCGTCCTCGTACATCGACGAGAGAGCCTTGACCGCGTCTTCGCGGGCCTCATCGAGGAGCTCGCTGTCCTTGTCGTCGGCGCACTCGTTGGCGACCTTGCGTAGCTCGCCGGCGTTCTTGGAGGAGACGCCCTCGCGCACGCGCGCTTTCATCCACTCGAGCCGCCACTCTTTGCGGCGAAACTGCTCCGGCGTCTGCTGCTCGTACTCGCTGAGCCACAGGCTCGCCGGAGAACCGTCTTTCGTCAGCTTGCTCCAGCGGCTCTGCTCCTGCGACTTCTGCATCGCGGTGCCGACGCTGGGCCCGAGGACGGTGAAGAGCACGAACGTCCCCGCGAGAACGCCGATGTGAGCGGCCGTCGGCAGCTTTTTCTTCATCTGCTTGGCGATGCCGAAGACGAGCACCCACGTCGCGCCGCCGAGGAAGAGCGAGATCAACGCGGCGACGCCGTAGCCCTGGTAGCCCAGGAACAGCCACGCCATGAAGATGCAGAACCCCATGATGCCGCCGAGGGCGATGAACCCGCAGCCGCCACCCGACGGTTGAACCGGCCGGTAGTGCATGTGCGGGCCGCCCGGCGGCGCGCCGAACGGTTGCTGGCCCCACCCGCCCTGCGGCGGCCCATGACCCGGGGGCGGCCCCCAGCCACCACCACCCGGCGGCCCCTGCGGAGGACCTTGCGGAGGACCCTGCGGAGGACCCCAACCGCCGCCGCCCGGTGGCCCCTGCGGAGGACCCCAACCGCCGCCACCACCGGGAGGCATGCCACCAGGGGGAGGCCCCCAACCACCTTGCGGACCGTAAGGACTGCTCATGCGTGTTTCCCTCGGCTTCTGCGACTGTGCAGGGCTCGCGTAGTACGGGGCGGCCGCGCCCCGACTCCCCCGAACGTCAGGCTGTCGGGCGCATCATGAGAGCATGACGCGCCCGCCTCGCGGCACCCTTTAGTCCAAGGCCGCGGTCCGGTAAGGTCAGCCGTTCCCGATGGAAGGCCCGCCGAGGAAACTGCCCCCGAAGCGCGACGTCGTCCTCGCGCTCCTCGAGAAGAGCAGCGCGCGCGTCTTCCTCGATCCGCGACGTGAGGGTGTCGTCGTCCCGAAGGGCTTCTTCAAGCAGGCCGAGCTCGTGCTGCGCGTCGGCTACAGCTTGAGCCCGCCCATCCCCGACCTCGAGATCGGCGATGATCACCTCGCCTGCACCCTCAGCTTCAACCGCACCCCCACGTGGTGCAAGCTCCCGTTCTCCGCGATTTACGCGGTGATCAGCGACGCCGACGGGCGCGGCGTCGTCTGGCCCGAAGACGTGCCGGTCGAGAGCCAGCTCTTGCGAGGCTCGTCCGCACGCCCGCCCAAGCCGCCTCCCGCCAAACCGAGGCTGGCCGCCGTTCCACCGCGCGAGCCCGCGACCATGCCCGAGGTGGCACCTCGAGCCGCACGTGAGGCGAGCCAGGGCGACGCCGGTGAGCCCCCCGCCCCGGCCGCGGCCCCGACGAGCCCGAGCAAGCCGACGAAGCGCCAGCTGCCGCCCTACCTCCGGGTCGTCAAATAGATGCCCTCTTGGATCAAACGCGGCGCGCTCGCGCTCGCGCTCGTCGCCGTCGCCGTCGCCGCCGAGTTCGCGATGCCGGTGATCATCCCCGATACGGCGTGGCGCGTGCTCGTGCAGCAGGCGCTCGTGGCCGTCGTCATCGCTCTCTCGCTCAACGTCATCAACGGCATGGCGGGCCAGTTCTCGATCGGCCACGCGGGCTTCGTGGGCATCGGCGCGTACACGTCGGCCGTGGTCGCCAGCCACATGCACGCGCGCCTCGGGTCACCCACCGACTACTCGTTCGCGCACTCGTTCATGATCGTGCCGCCCGCCATCATCGCGGCGGGCCTCGTGGCGGCCGTCTTCGGTTTTCTGCTGGGGCTGCCGAGCTTGCGTCTCAAGGGTGACTACCTCGCCATCGTGACCCTCGGCTTCGCCGAGATTTTTCGTCTCTTGATCGCCACCTCGTCCCCCGGCGCGCCCGAGGGCACGCTCTCGCACACGATCGGCCAGCTCGGCGGCCAGCAGGGGTACGGCGGGCCGGAGGATCGGGGCATCGCGCAGTACGCGGGCGGCTTCTGGCTGGTCGGCGGCGCCATCACGGCCATCATCATCGCGTGGCGGCTCAAGTTCTCGGGCTGGGGTCGCGCGCTCCGCGCGCTTCGCGAGAACGAGGTCGCGGCGGCGGCGGTGGGCGTCGACCCGACGAGCTACAAGGTGACGTCGTTCGTCATCTCGGCGATCGGCGGCGGCATCGCGGGCGCGCTGCTCGCCGGGATGCGCGACGGCACGCCGACGGTTCAGCCCGACCAGTTCAACTTCTTCTTCTCGTTCGACGCGATCACGATGGTCATCCTCGGTGGGAGCGGCAGCGTGAGCGGTGCCGTGCTGGGCGGCATCTTCGTCACCGTCACGAACCGCATCATCGAACAGCTCCAGCGCCTCGACTCGGTCGAGGCGTTTCGCATCGCGCACCCCGACGTAGACCTCAACGCGCTCCGCATGGTCGTCTACGCCGCCGTCCTCGTCGCCCTCATGGTCATGCGTCCGTCGGGGGTCTTCGGCGAGCGCGAGATCATCAAGGGCCGCCGCGGCCCGGCCGAGAAGCCTGCCTGATGGCCGCGCTCGACCTCAAGCACGTCTCGAAGCGCTTCGGCGGTCTCAAGGCCGTCAGCGAGGTCTCGTTCACCGTCCCCGAGCGCTCCATCTTCGGTCTCATCGGGCCGAACGGCGCCGGCAAGACGACCGTGTTCAACCTGGTCACCGGCGTCTACGACTTCGAGGGCTCGATCACGTTCGGCGACACCAGCCTCAGGGGCAAAAAGCCCGCGCAGATCGCACGCCTCGGCATCGGCCGCACGTTCCAGAACATCCGCCTGTTCCAGAGCCTCACCGTCCTCGAGAACGTGCTCGTCGCGTGCGAGAAGCGCCGCCGCGCCCACCTGGGGGCCGCGCTCTTGCGATCGCCGCTGTTCTTTCGCGACGAGGCCGACATGGCCGAGCAGGCGATGAAGCTCCTCGCGATCTTCAAGCTCGAGCACATGGCGGACGAGATCTCGACGTCGCTCTCGTACGGCAACCAGCGGCGCCTGGAGATCGCGCGCGCGATGATGCTCAAGCCCAAGATGCTGCTCCTCGACGAGCCGGCCGCCGGCATGAACTACGGCGAGGCCGAGGGACTGAAAGAGCAGATCCGTTGGCTGCGCGACGAGTTCGAGATCACGGTCGTGCTCGTCGAGCACAACATGCAGGTCGTCATGGGTGTCTGCGAGGACATCCACGTGCTCGACCACGGCGAGACGATCGCCCACGGCCCGCCCGACAAGATCAAGAAAGACCCGAAGGTCCTCGCCGCCTACCTGGGTGAAGAGACCGAGGAAGAGGCACAGAGCGAGGCCGCCGCCGGCGAGGCCAGCCCATGAGGACGGCTCACCCCACGCGCGCGGCGCCGAAGGTGGCGGTCGGCAGCCCGCTCCTCACCATCTCGAAGCTGAAGGTCGCGTACGGCGGCATCAAGGCGCTCAAGGGGATCGACCTCGAGGTCCGCCGCGGCGAGATCGTCGCGATGATCGGCGCCAACGGCGCGGGCAAGACGACCACGCTCAAGACGATCGCGCGCCTCTTGCCGATCGCCGAGGGCACGATCACTTACGACGGCACCGACGTCGGGCCTCTCGACACCGAAGATCTGGTCGAGGCCGGGGTCTCGCTCGTACCCGAGGGTCGCGCGATCTTCGGCGGGCTCACCGTGCGCGAGAACCTCGAGCTCGGGGCGTTCAACCACAAGGACAAGAAGCTGATGGCCGAGACGATCGAGGACGTCATCGGTCTGTTTCCCCGCATCGGTGAGCGCATGAAGCAAGAGGCGGGCACGCTCTCGGGCGGCGAGCAGCAGATGCTCGCGATCGGGCGCGCGGTCATGGCGCGCCCCACCCTCTTGCTCCTCGACGAGCCCTCGCTCGGCATCGCGCCCAAACTCGTGCAGCAGATCTTCGAGGCGATCGCGGCGATCGCCGATAGCGGCACCACCATCTTGCTCGTCGAGCAGAACACGCGCCTCGCCCTCAAGTACGCGAAGCGCGCCTACGTGCTGCTCACCGGCGAGATCGCCAAGACCGGCGAGAGCAAGGCGCTCGCCGAGGACCCCGAGATCCAGGCGCTGTACCTGGGCGGCTGACCGTCACTCGGCCTCAGTGGAGCCAGGCGGCGGTGGTGCGGACGGCCTTGTCGAAGGCGCCGAGGGCCACGCGGTGGGTGGTCGACATGCGCTTGCCGGCGGGGTGGAGCGTGTCGACGAGCAGCATGTGCTGCTTGGTGGTGAGGCCGTAGACGCCGCGGACGTGCTCGCCCTGCTTCAGCCCCGCTTCTTCGGCCATCTGGCGGATGACCTGCTGGTGGAGCTTCATCACCGAGAGGCCGAGCTCGCGGTGGTCGACGCCGAGCGTCTCGAGGTACGGGTCCATGAACTGCCCGCCGGCGACGGTGTACCCGAAGAGCTCGATGTTGAACGCCCAGTTCTTGGCGCGCTCGTAGGCGGTGCTCTTGGCGAGGAGCTTGGGCACGTAGATCACGCCGAAGGCGACGTGGCGTGACTCGTCGCGCTCGATGTACTCGAGCAGATCGGTGAGCACGGGCTCGACGTTCGACGCGGACAGCCGCTTGAACAGGGCGAGCGCGAGGTTCTCGACCGTGAGCTGCATGCCGTACAGCTTCTCGAGCATCGAGTCGGTCTCGAGGATCTTCTTGAGCACGCGGCGGCCGAACGGGTTCATCCGAGGGACGTCGACGCCCGCGCGCGTGAGGTAGTCGCGCAGGACGGTGAAGTGCCGCGCCTCGTCGAAGGCTTGCCCGGTGGCGGCCATGCGCGCGTCGAGATCGGGCAGGCTGCGCGCGAGCTCGGTCGCGATGTTCCACGCCGCGAGCTCACCCCACAAGAGCACGGTGAACACGTGCCCGATCGCCTCACGCTTGTCGGGCGAGAGGTGGATGCCGCCGTGCTTCTTCTCGAGCTCGGAGAGCACGTCGCGGGGGTCCCAGGCGTAGCTGCGGGTGTTGTGGTAGAGGCGCTCGAGCTTTTTCGTCTCGGTAGCGGCGCGCTCGGCCCACGGATCGAGCAGCTCGTAGGGGGGAAACGAATCCATCGGCGACCTCGGGTTTCGACCAAATTGCGTTTGGAAAGAGCGGCCCTCAAGCCAAGAGACCACGCATCTGAAGCTGGGCGACGGACTGCGCCAGCGCGTCGATGTCGAGCTTGCCGCGGCTCTTCGCGGTGGTGGCCCGCTCGAGGGCGTGCAGCGCCACCTTCTGGATGCCGCCGAGCATGAACAGCGCGGCCGCGCGCGGATCGATGTCGGCGCGGACGACGCCGAGCCGCTGGCACACCTCGATGTCGGCCGCGAACCGATCGACGACGATGCCGTCGATGGCGCGGAGGATCTTGTCGATCTGCACGTCGAGGCCGACCGCCTCGCGGACGAGGATGCGGATGCTCGCCTCGTCCTCGAACGCGGCGGCGAGCACACGGCCGGTCGAGGCAGCGCAGTAAGCGACCGACTGCTCGGGGGTCGGCTTGAACCCGGGGGGCAGCTCGATCGCCGGCTCGTTCGCGACCGCGAGCTTCACCCGCGCGAGCAGCCCCTCGATGATGGCGGCGAACACCTCGTGCTTGCTCTTGAAGTACTGATAGAGCGTGCCGCGCGCGATGCCGAGGTCGTCGCAGATGTGGCTGATGTTGGTGTCGTGGTAGCCGCGCTGAGCGAAGACGCGCTTCGCCGAGTCGAGGATCTGCTGCCGCCGCTCGGGCGCCGGGAAGTAGCCTGCGTTGGCCATAAAACTGACGTGTCAGTTCATAGAACTGACACGTCAGTTTGTCAAGCCGCGCCCGCGTCACGTCTGTCCGAGGCCCGCCCGCGCCCGAAAGCTCAAGGAGGCTCGATCAGGATGCGGTCCGCGGCGCCATCGATCACGAAGCGCCGGCCATCGAGGGCCGAGAGGCCGAGGAGGCCGTGGATGTTGCCGCCGAGCGCCGCGACCGTCATCTCGAAATACGGAAAGGACGGCGCACGCAGGACGGGGACGGTGGTCTCGGGCTCGCCCGCCATCAGGAGCAGCACGTCGCCGTAGTAGAGCGTGAGGATGTTTCCCTTGGCGTCGGAGGTCTCGACCTCCACGTCGCCCGGCTGCCCGGCTTCACCCAGCCAGAGGATGTGGGGTGCGCCCGTGTCGAACATCAGCCGGACCGCTTCGCCGTCGAGCGCGACGGGCGCGATCATGTGCCCCTGCACGTCGTCGAACGGCAGCTCCGACCACCCCGCCGTCTCGGGCAGGACCGTCGCCGCCGGGTGACGCACGATGTGCTCGGCGTCGTGGTCGATGAGCGACGTACCGGCAGCAACGTAGTCGACGCCGAGGATGCCTACCACCGGCAGGCCATCGACCTCACCGTGGTCGATCAGCCCGCCTCGACCCGGCACCGGGACGGTGTCGCAGCCCAGCTCGATGGTCCCGAAGTCCTCGATCCACACAGGGTCGGGGTCGTCGATGAAAAGAAAGGTCAGGGCGCTCCCGGTGTCGAAGAGCATCGCGGCGTCGCGCCCCTCGTGTTGCACACGGACGTGAAAGCGGTCCGGCACGCCGCCCTGGCTCGACACGATCATCTCGATCGTGTTCACCGGACAGGCGGGCGCGCCGCCGCCGCCGCCGCCACCGCCGGCGGATGTCGTGACGCTCGCCGACGAGCTCGAGCTCGAGCTCGTCGCGCCGGCGCCGCCCGCGCCGGTCGACCCCGGATCATCGTCGGAGCAGGCGAGCAACACCCCGAGAGACAAGAAAGAAGCGACGGTCCCGAAGCGCATGCCCCAGTGTACGCCGCGCGCCCGCGGCGATCGCCTCAAGGAGCCTCCAACCCCGCCGATTGGCGCGCGCGTCAGTCGGGCTTGAAGATGGCCAGCTTCTTGGGCGTGACGACGAGGCACAGATCCGACACGTGCGAATGCGTCTCGCGCTCGGCGTCCTTTCTGGCAAAGACCGCCCAGTTGACGCCGTCGGCGTCGGCGTAGACGCGCAAGACGTCGCCCGAGCCGTCGAGGTTCAGCGGCATACCGTACGACGTCTCGCCGTTCTTGCTCGAGGCGTACTCGCCGACGAGCGCGTCGGCGCGAAACGTCGGCTGGTCCGCGGACTCGGCGAACGCCTGCCACTTGCCGCCGGTCGGTGAGCCGCGCAGCTTGCCCTTGCCGTTCGATTCGACGACGCACTTGGACGCGTTCGGGAGATCGACGATGAGGTACTCGGTCTCCCCGTTCGTTGCGCGCTCGCCGAGCGTGCCGATACGCGAGCCGATCCAGGGCGTGGCGTAGATCAGCGCGACCATCGATCCGATCCAGATCGGAAAGAAGTAGACCATCATCGCGAACCCGACGCCCGAGACCTGCTCGCTGTACCCGCGTGCGTGCCGCCCGATGTGCGCCGCAAAGTCGTCGAGCACCAGACGCCGGCGCCCCGCCATCCGCGCCATCACCCCGGGGTCGACGACGTTGTCAGCCTTGCAGTACGTGCACCTCGCCACGCCTTTGTCCTCGGCGCGCGCAGCGGGGAGCGGCGCGCCGCAGACATGACAAGTCGCGCTCGCGCCTGGCACACGCGGCGGGTCGGCCGCGAACGAGTCCTCGGCCCGCTGGCGACGTTGCCCCTCCATCCAACGCACGATGAAGAGAACGGCCGCGACGGCGACGATGGCGCTGCCGATGAAAGGAACGAGGCCCTCGAGGCGATCGCCATCGAACGGCGCCGACTTCGCCGTCTGAGCGACGGCGATCGCGCCCAGTAGACCGACCGGGAGCGAGAGCATGAGCAGCGCGACGAACAGAAATCGCTGCTTCTCCATCGCCGTCGCGCGCAGCCCCCCCTCGGCGATCTGACGCGCGCGCACGTCGAGCTGCCCGAGATCCGAGGCAGCTCGACGCAGGTGGGAGCCCTGGGGCTCGGGCATCGGACCGCGAAAGCCGCAGGCCTCGCACGTCAGCGTATCGGGCGAGCAGACCGCGACGGGGGTTGGCCGCCCGCAGCGGGGGCACACGATGCCGAGCACGGGCGACTCTATACCGCAGGCGCGGCGCCGCGCTGCGCCGCGATCGCGAAGCCCGCTCCCGCCAAGATCGTGACGGCGCCCACCGCTTCGACCCAGGTCGGCGTGCCGCCGAGGACGACCATCCCGATCGCGATGCTGCCGAGGGTCTCGGCTGGGCAGACGAGCGCGACGACCGAAGGGGAGAGCGTGCGCGCCGCGATCTGCACGACGGTGTGGCCGATCGTCGTGGGGATGATGGCGACGAGGGCGATCATGACGACGCTGCGCAGCGGGAGCGGCCAGATGACGGCGTCGGGCGTGGCAGCAAGAAACGGAATCACGAGCGCGAGCGCGAGCGCGGCGACCCCGTACACGAGGGGCGCGTAGTGGCGGGCGGGGAGCGCGTCTCTCAGGCCGCGCGCCGACGCGATGTAGAATCCGAAGAGCACGACCGCGCCGAGCACCAAGAGATCGCCCGAGAGCCGGTGCTCGCCCTCGCCCGCGCCGCGCGAGACGACGATCGCCCCCGCGGTGGCGACGACGACGCCCCAGGCCTCGAGCCGCCGGGGCGCGATCCCGAAGATGGCCCAGGCGGTGAGCACGACCGCGAGCGGCTCGAGCGAGACGAGCGACACGGCGGCGGGCAGGGACGTGCGGTCGAGCCCCCACTGAAAGAGCCCGAAGTGTCCCGCGAGCAGGAGGCCGGCGAGCGCCACGCGCGCGCGATCACGCGACGAGAGACCACGCACGGTTCGAACGAGACCAGCAGGGTCGAGCGCGGCGAGGATGATGGCCGCGAGCGCGACTCGGCCGAACGCGATGACGATGGGGTGGGCGGGGCGCGCGAGCCGGGCGAGCGGCGAGCTCGTGGCGAACGCAATGCTGGCGACGACGATCGGCCAGAGGGCCCGTGCCCCCGCGGCGCTCATTCGACGGCTTGGCTCATCGGGCGGTCATCTCACCCACGACGGCGGTGGCGAAGGCGTCGCGCGCCGCTTGCACTCGCCCCGAGCCCGGACTGGCGAGGCCGGCCGCCGGTGACCGACCGAGCGTGATCATGAGCTTGGTGAGCGCCGCTTCGGCCGTCATGTCTCCGGCCCCGATGGCGCCCGCGCCCTGAGCGGCCGCCCCCCCCTCGTACGCGGTGAGATCGACCGCGCCGCGCGGACACTGGCTGACGATGACGACGGGCACGTCGAGGCCGCGTGCGGCTTCGATCACGGGGATGAGTGACCGCTCGAGCCGGGGCACGTTGCCGGCGCCGAACGCCTCGATCACGACGCCCCGCACCCCCGAAGCTAGCGCGCCGTGGAGCAGGCGCGGATCGAGCCCGGGGAACGTGCGCACAGCGAGGACGCGTGGCTCGATGCGGTCGTCGAAAGGCAGGACGGGACGCGCCGCGAGGACATGGGGGCCGACGTGCACGCCGAGGCCCAGCTCGGCGAGCGGAGGACACGACGGCGACCCGAAGGCGTCCATCCCCCACGCGTCCATCTTCATCGCGCGGCAGCCCCGGAAGAGCGTGGAATGGAACACGACCCCGACCTCGGGGACGGCGAGCGTCGCGACCTGGCACGCGTCGACGAGGTTGGAGCGCGCGTCGCTGCGGATCGCCGAGAGCGGCTGCTGCGCACCCGTGAGCACGACCGGCCGATCGAGGCCGGGCAGCAGGAACGCGAGCGCGCTCGCGGTGTAGGCCATGGTGTCGGTCCCGTGCACGATGACGATACCGTCGTATTGAGCGAGCGCCTGGTGGACGACCCGGCCGAGCGCGATCCAGTGCTCGGGCTGCATGTCGGACGAGTCGAGCTCGAAGAGGAGCTTGGTGCGGATCTCGGCGATCTGCTTGAGCACCGGCAGCTCGAGGAGGAGATCGCGCGTGACGCCCTCGGCCGTCAGGGCCCCGTCGCCCTCGCGGTGCCGCATCACCAGCGTGCCGCCGGTGTGAATCATGAGCAGGCGCTTCACGAGGGAGACCTGGCCGCCACCCGCGCGATCCACGCGAGCGCCACCGCCACCGCGTGTTTGCAGAAGACGCTCTCTCGCCCCTGGGGGCAGGTGCACGAAAACGCGAGGTTCGACTCGCCGATCCAGAGCCGCACCGCGTACGTCGCCGAGCCGCGAACCTGACCCGCGAGCGACGCCTCGCGGCGAACGAGGTCGACGACCCGCCCCTCGCGGAAGTAGCTCTGCCCGCGGGAGAAGGCGCGCTCGCCGGCGAGCTTCGCGACGACGTCCTTGTGAAGGATGCTCGCTTCCACACCGGCCATGCATCTCTTTTGCGCTTTCTCGCCCCACAGAGCAAGAGCCATGACGTTGTGCTCGAATGGGCAGGGTCCGAGCTCTTGGTCATGTCGGTCCCTGCCAATTCACTCCCCCGCCC
>ERZ761602.6238-NODE-6238-length-13503-cov-4.579120_pt1 | contig 13503 bp, 9 predicted proteins | sample MGYA00512165_ERZ761602 | MGnify/ENA primary metagenome ERZ761602 (study PRJEB28899, sample SAMN02445085) | bioreactor sludge metagenome | biome: EBPR sludge; isolation source: Thorneside wastewater treatment plant | place: Australia: Brisbane, Thorneside...
CCTCGAGCGTCTGCGCGATGGACCACGCCACGCTCTTGCGGTTCGCGACGCCGAAGACGAGGAACGTCCTGCCGGTCAGGCCGAGGAAATCAGGCATGCGGCTTCTCCGGCGTTTTCCAGGCAACGGCGAAATCCACGTTCAGCACGCGCGTGCCGTCCGCCTTCTTGATGCTGCCGGTGAGCATGGTGAAGCCGCCCATGGCGTCCTTCTCCTTCACCTCGAGCAGGACGGTGTCGCCGGGATAGACCGGGGAGCGGAATCGCACGTCGCTGATTTTCGCGATCAGCGGCACACCCTCGCCGGGTTTGCCGCCGGCATCGCGCGCCTTCAGCGTCATATGGCAGCCGGCGGCCTGGAACACCGCCTCGCACAGCAGCACGCCCGGCGTGATGGGCGCGCCCGGATAGTGGCCGCGGTAGAAATCCTCGTCGGCGCGCCAGGTGCGACGCGCCACCAGGCCGTCGGCGGCGCGGCTCACGATCTCGTCGACGAACAGAAACGGAGGCCGGTGAGGGATGAGGTCGGTGACGTTATCCATGAAATCAGGCCGCGGCGGGGGCGGGACGTTTTTGCGCGAAGAGGGCCTTGTCGATCTTGTTCGCGACGATGACCCCATAGTTGATCGTGCCGAGCCAGCCCGACATGATGATGCCGACGGAGCCGGCATGATAGAGCCCGGGCAGCTGCTCCGGCAATTCCATGGAGACCTTCAGGCCCTCGAACTTCGTGCCGAAAGACGTGCCGCCGGCATGGGTGGTGTACCGCTCGATCGTGCGCGGCGTGGCCGCCTCCATCCAGTCGATCTTCGCCCGCACGCCCGGGATGTACCGCTCCAGCGCCGCGATCGACTCGCCGATCAGCCGCTGCTTCTCCCGCGCGTAGTCCTCGTCGCCGAGCCGCTGCCAGTCGCCATATTGGCCGTTGAGCGAGACGACCACGGTGTAGCGATCCGAGCCGGGCCGGGTCTCCGGATAATACACCGAGAAGGTCCGGCTGGTGGTGCGAAACGCCGTCAGCTCCTCGCTGCTGAACACCGGGTTCTCCGAGGTGAACACGAGGTCGCCGATGTGCGGAATGCTCTCGCCCTTGCGAATGCCCAGGTACACCTGGCACGAACTCGAGTTGATCCTCACGGCCCGGGCCTCGGCGGCATAGCCCGGGGAGAAGTTCTCCTCCCGGGCGAGCCGGAAGATCGTGTTGTGGAGGTTGGCGTTGGACAGGATCGCCCGGGCCCGGATGACGCGGCCGCTCTGCGCCACGATGCCGCATGCCACCTTCCGGCCGTCGCGCTCCTCGACCAGGATGCGGTCGACGAGGACCTTCTTGCGCAGCTCGACCCCGTTGCGTTTCAGCTCCGCCACCATCTTCCCTACCAGCACATCCGAGCCGCCGCGGAAGGTGTACACGCCGGAGCCCATGAAGTTGGAGAACACGATGCCGTACGTGATCGCCGGGTCGTCGAGCGTCGACCCGTTGGCGTACGCGATCGGCTCCATCAGCAGCCGCTTCACGTCGTCGCGCCCCGGGAAGAACCGCTCCATCATCTGGCCGGTCGTCTCCGGGTTGTTGTCGTAGAAGTTCATCGACCGCAGGTGGTCGTAGAACTTCTCCACGTGCGCGCGCTCGAGGTGGAACTGCTCCACCAGCACCCGCGTGTAGTCTTCGCGCGTGAACGTGGTCCACACGTCCATCTGCGGATTGACGAACCGGATGTCCTTGAGCTGGACGATCGAATCCGCGATCTCCCGCGTCCAGTACTTGCGGCACGACTTGATCATCCCGACCGGGAAGCCGTGCAGCGAGATGTCGAAGATGTGCCCGCCCTTCCGCGTGAACCACGTGGCGAGGCCGCCGTACTGGTAGTGGTGTTCGAGCAGCAATACCCGGTGGCCGGCCTTGGCGAGCACGTTGGCGCCCGTCAGCCCCCCCAGACCGCTGCCAATCACGATCACATCGTACTCGTCGGCGACACCTTTGAGCCAGTCGTAAGCCATGAAGGGTCCAACGTGGCCGGTTGTCCGGGCAATGCCAACTCAGAGTTTGAGCGCGCGCAGATACTTGAAACTGTCCGGGATGCACTGCAGCGGCGTCGGCGTCTCGTCCTCGAGGAAGTAGTGCTGCACGCCGATTTTCTGCGCCGCCAGCAGGATGCGGCGGTAGTCGATCTGGCCGGTGCCGACCGTCACCTTCGCGGTCGGCGGGGTGCCGCCCGTATGCACGCCGGTCGCAAAGCCTTTCAACATGTCCTTGATGTGCATCGTCACCCAGCGGTCCGGATACTTCTCCAGCAGGGCCACCGGATCCTGGCCGGCGTAATACGCCCAAAAGACGTCGAGCTGGAAGCAGACAAACTCCGGCTTGGTCTCGCGCACCAGGAGGTCGAACACCGTCTCGCCCCGTCCGCCGGCCACGGGACGAAACTCCAGGCCGTGCGGGTGATAGCCGAAACGGATCCCCTCCTTGCGGAAGGCCTCGCCCCACCGATTGAAGTCCGCCGCGGTCCGTCGTGCGACCGCCTCGGTGAAGAGCTTGTCCTGGTCCAGCTTCGGGTAGGGACAAAACACGAATTTCACGCCGAACGTCTTCGCGTCCCGGATCACGGCCCCCACGTCCTTCTCCAGTTGCGGGTAGCCGGCGTGCATGCTCACGGGCACCAGGCCGCGACGCTCCAGTTCCTGCTTGAAGCGCTCGGGGGTCAGGTCGCCGGTGCCCGCGAGTTCCACCTCGCGCACGCCATAGGACTTCGCGAGGTCAAGCGCCCCGGTGGTGCTCTCCTTGGTCTGCGCCCGCAGGCTGTAGAGCTGCAGGCCCAGATGCTCGCGGAAATCCGCCGCCGCGGCCGAGAGCGCCGCCAGGAACGCGGCGCCGATGAGGAGAAGAGGTTTCATGGGTGCCACGATGCACGCGCCAACCCGGACGGTTGGCAAGCCGGAGTCGCTCCGGGCGGCACCCCGCCGCCGGCCTCCACCGGGCGGATCACTGCTTGTCCTTGCGGCGCTTCTTCTCGCCGTCGCCCGACTCCTTCTTCTTGTCGGCCGCCTTGAACTCGTCCGCGGAAAGCGCGCCGTCCCTGTTCTTGTCGCGGCGCGCAAAGGCGGTCTTCGCCTTCGTCGCGTCCGTCCGGTCTTTCACGGCGGCGATGTACTCCGCTTCGCTCACCTTGCCGTCGCCGTCGGTGTCGGCCTTGGCGAACGCCCGATTGGGCTTGGCGGCGTCCGCGGCCAGCGCCGCGCACGCGAGGGAAAGGGCCACGCCGGCGGCGATGGCCCGAAGGAAGGGCTGAAGGAACGGGTTCATGGCGCGCATGACGTTTCGGTCTCGAACCGGTTACGCCGCGCGCCGGTCCGGCCGGGGCTTGTTTTCCCCTCAATCCGCCTCATTGCTCGCGTTGCGCATGAAAGTCACCCGCGTCACCCCCTGCGTCCTCGGCACCGCCTGGCGGGAACTGGTCTTCGTCCGCGTCGAGACCGATGCGGGGCTCGTCGGCTGGGGCGAGGTCCGGGCCGTGAACAAGGTGCAGGCGGTCATCGGCTACGTGCAGGAGGCTGCTCCCCGCTACCTGATCGGACGCGACCCTTTCGACACGGAGCGGCTCGTGCAGGAGTTGATGACCGCGGACTTTGGCCGGCCCGGCGAGGTCGCGATGTCCACGCTCGCGCTGTTCGAGGTCGCCTGCTGGGACCTCAAGGGCAAGGCGCTCAACGAGCCGGTCTACCGCCTCCTCGGCGGCGCCGTGCGCGACCGGATCAGGCTTTACGCGAACGGCTGGTACCGCACCGAACGCACGCCCGCGGCGTTTGCGGCCGCGGCGCAGGCAGCCGTGGCAAAGGGCTACCGGGCGCTGAAGTTCGATCCGTTCGGCGCCAGCCACTTCGAATTCTCGTACGCCGAAAAGCGGCTTTCGCTCGCGCTCGTCGCCGCGGTGCGCGAGGCCGTGGGACCGGACATCGACCTGTTCATCGAGATGCACGGGCGTTTCACCCCCGCCGGCGCGATCGAGATGGCCCGCGAACTCGCGCCGTTCCGGCCGGGCTGGATCGAGGAGCCGGTCCCGCCGGAAAACGTCCGGGCACTGAAGAAGGTCATGGACGGCGTCGCGCCCCTCGGCATTCCCGTCGCCACGGGGGAACGCATCCACACCCCGGGCGACGCGCAGGAACTGCTCGCCCTCCATGCGTGCGACATCCTGCAGACCGACCTGACGCACTTCGGCGGCCTGGCGAACACCAAGAAAATCGCGGCGCAGGCGGACGCGTCGTACATCCGCCTCGCGCCCCACAATGTCGGCGGCCCGGTCTCGACCGCGGCCGCGCTCCACCTCAACGCGTGCACGACCAACGCGATGATCCAGGAAAACTTCAACGACTTCGACGACGCGCACGTGATGGCCGCCGCTCCGGGCGTGCCCGCGATCGAAGCGGATGGCTGCGTCGGCCTTCCCTCCGGCCCCGGTCTCGGGGTCGCGGTTGACGAAGCGCTGCTCGCCGCCCACCCGCCGCGTCGGGTGTTTTTCAACCTGTACTCGGACGACTGGCACCAGCGAAATCGCTCCCGTGCGGCCACGCCCTGATCCCCTCGCATGACCTCGCTCCGCCTTTCCGTCCTGCTGCTGCTCGCAGTGCTGACCGGCTCGCTGCTGCCGGCGGCTTCGCCCGCGCGGCCCAACATCATTTACCTGCTGGCGGACGACCTGGGTTACGGAGACCTTGGATCCTATGGCCAGAAGCTGATTGCCACGCCGAGGCTCGATGCCCTCGCGGCGCAAGGCATGCGCTTCACGCAGCATTACGCGGGCGCTCCGTCCTGTGCTCCGTCGCGCTGCGTGCTGCTCACGGGCCGTCACACCGGGCATGCGCGCATCCGGGCGAACAGCGATCTGCCGTTGCTGCCGGAGAACCGGACGTTTCTCCAGGAATTGAAGCAGGCCGGTTACCGCACGGGCGTCGTGGGCAAATGGGGGCTCGGCCTCGAGGACAGCACCGGCGCGCCGTGGCGGCAGGGCGTCGACGAGTTCATCGGCTTCCTCGACCAGACGCACGCGCACACGCACTATCCCGACTTTGTCTGGCGCAACCAACGGCGGATCGAGATTCCGGAGAACCGCGACGGACGGCGGGAGGTTTATGCCCAGGACCTGTTCGCCCTGATGGCGCTCGATTTCATCCGCCGGCACCGGGACCGGCCGTTCTTCCTCTACGGCGCCTTCACCCTGCCTCATGCGGAAGTGACCGTGCCGGATGACTCCCTGGCCCCTTACCGCGGCCGGTGGCCTGAGCCCAAGCAGTTTCCCGGAAGCAAGACCTACTCTCCGCAAACGCAGCCCCGGGCGGTGCGGGCCGCGATGATCTCGCGGCTCGATCGCGATGTCGGCCGCATCGTCGACCTGATCGACGAACTCGGACTCGCCGAAAAGACCCTGATCGTCTTCACCAGCGACAATGGTCCGATCACCGCCGGCGGGCAGGATCCCGAGTTCTTCGACAGCAACGGCCCGCTGCGCGACTTGAAGTTCACCCTCTACGAAGGCGGCATCCGCGTGCCGTGCATCGCCCGCTGGCGTGGACGGGTGCCCGCCGGCGTCACGTCCGCGCACGTCTCGGACTTCGCGGACATGTTTCCGACGTTCGTCGAACTCGCAGGGCGTCCCGCTCCGGCCGGGCTCGATGGCGTTTCCATCGTTCCCACCCTGCTGGGCGAGCCGGGGCGGCAGACGGCGCGCGACCTCTTCTACTGGGAAGCCGCGCCACAGCAGGCGATCCGCGTGGGCGATTGGAAGGCGGTGCGCACGGCGCAGGGCCGTCCCCTCGAACTCTACGACCTCGGCCGCGACGTGGGTGAGACGACGAACCTCGCGGCGCGCCACCCCGACCTCGTCACCCGCTTCGAAGCGTTGATGAAGGCCTCGCGGTTCGACTCGCCGGATTTCCCGTTGCAGCGGCGCGAGCGGAAAAAACCCTGACGCCGCGCCCCCGCGGCGGGAGACGGCGCAAAACGCGCCCTTCCGCGAGCGGTTCCGCGCCGGCTCGGCGGGGCGCGATGGCCACCGAGACGTCGCCATTGGCCCCGGGAAGTCAGTGGAACTTCAGGCTCCGACGAAAACGGCCGCACCGGATGTTGCAGCGGCTTGTCAAGCCGCTGCGGAAGGCCCCGTCGAATGCCAGCCGCCTGGGGACAGGCGGCTCCACCATGGAGGCGAGCGGATGAACGCGACGATCAGGCATAGGCCGCGGGCCAGCGGGGAAGCCATCCTGTCCATCCTGTTCATCCTGTCTCAAAAGCGCTCGCCCGGTCGGAGCCAGGTTGAAAACGATTCACCGGATGAGGCCGACCGGGCGGCAAGGATAGGTGGAGCGGCTTGTCCTCAAGCCCGACCTCGTCACCCCCTTCGAAGCGTTGATGAAGGCCTCGCGGTTCGACTCGCCGGAGTTCCCGCTGCAGCGGCGCGAGCGGAAAAAACCCTGACGCCGTGCCCCCACGGCGGGAGACGGCGCAGTCTCCGACGAAAACGGCCGCACCGGATGTTGCAGCGGCTTGTCAAGCCGCTGCGGAAGGCCCCGTCGAATGCCAGCCGCCTGGGGACAGGCGGCTCCACCATGGAGGCGAGCGGATGAACGCGACGATCAGGCATAGGCCGCGGGCCAGCGGGGAAGCCATCCTGTCCATCCTGTTCATCCTGTCTCAAAAGCGCTCGCCCGGTCGGAGCCAGGTTGAAAACGATTCACCGGATGAGGCCGACCGGGCGGCAATGATAGGTGGAGCGGCTTGTCCTCAAGCCGCTGCGGAGAAATCCGCCCAACGTCAGCCGCCGGAGACGAGACCTCCACGAAGCGTTCGGCGGCTCCGCCGTACCCGGCGCTGACCGGGCCGCGGCCTTCGCGGATCCGACTGCGTGAGTACCGGAGCGCCCTAAAGCTCCATCGCCGCGAACACGCGATAGTAGATCCAGTGCCCGAAATCGTTCGGGTGATTGATATTGTTCCCGAGCAGATCCTCCGGACGCTTTCGCCCCGCGACCGCCTGCCAGTTGTTGAACACATCCGCATAGGCGCAGCCGGTCTCGGCCGCGACCCGGGCCGTCGCCGCCGCATACTCCGCCATCCGATGCGTGCCATGGACCCAGCGGGGATTGGGCGGGAACGTGGAGAACAGCACGATCTCCGCCGCGGTCGCCGCGCGGAGGCGCGTCACCATTTCCCGCAGGTTTCCCTCGAAGTCCGGCAGGGCCACGCCGCGTCGGTTGTGGTCGTTCATGCCGAAGCCGATCAGCACGAGGTCGGGCTTCGCCTCGATGACCCGGGCCTGCAGCCGCTGCAGTCCGCGCGTCGTCGTGTCGCCCCCGGTGGCGGCGTTGACGGACGTGATCCGCGCCCGCGGATACTTCGCGGCCAGGTCGTCCGCCCAGCGGCGCCAGAAGATCAGCGCGGGCTCCGACGCTTCGCCGCCGTGCGTGATGCTGTCGCCGAACGCGACGATCGTCACCGGCCCGCCTGCGGCGAGTTTGCGCTGCGTCGCCGGCAACCGGCCCGCCTGGGACGGCTGCACCGGCCAGCGCACGCCGCCCGCCGGCCGGTAGTCCGCGTAGGCGAAGAACGGTCCGTTGCCGTACCCGGGAAACTTCGTGTGGTCGAACTGCTCCTGCCCATGCAGCACGTTGGTGCTGAAATCCGGGAGCCGCGAACCCGGGAGCCGCACCAGCGCGCCGCGGGCCCGATCCACCTCGAAGTCGAGCCCCTCCTCGTACAGGACCGCGGCGGGCCCGTCCCGGTAGGTGCTCCGCAGCACCACCGGCACGTCACGGGCAGGCGGATACGCCAGCGGCGAGGGCGCGGCGCCCGCGAAGACGAGCGATTCGCCGCGCATTTCGGCCAGTCGGGCTTGTGGCGGCGCCACGCAGCCGGCAGACAGCAGCAGCCCCAGTACACCCATGCTCCACCCCCACGGAAGATCTCGCCACGCCATGCCGGCGATTGAGCGGATCGCCCCGGGGCCGCGCGATCCGAAAACCGCGGCTTCCCGGCCGGGAGCCGGACGGACGCGATCGGGATTGAACTTCGCGCGGCCGCGTCGCGTACTCCGCGCTGCCCCGGCGGGCGCGCCCGCCCGACCCCATGAACCCCGCCCTTCTCTCGGTCCTTGCGCTCGTCGCGGTTATCCTGCTCAGCCTCACGTCCCGGATCAACGTCGGCATCCTCGCCGTGGCGCTGGCGCTGCCGGTGGGCGTGGTCGCGGCGGGCTGGAAGCCGGAGGCCGTGCTCGCGCTGTTTCCCTCGGGTCTGTTCCTCACGCTGGCGGGCGTCACGCTGCTCTTCGGCGTCGCGCAGGCCAACGGCACGCTGGCTGGCCTCGCGCGGCGCGGCGTGCGGGCCTGCGGCGGCACACCCGCGCTGCTGCCGCCGTTGTTCTTCGGGCTGGCCTGTGCGTTGGCCATGATCGGACCCGGGGCGATCGCGGCGAGCGCGCTGCTCGCTCCGCTGGCCCTTTCCGCCGGGGCCACCGCCGGCGTGTCGCCGTTCCTGATGGCGCTGATGGTCGCCAACGGCGGCAACGCGGGCAACCTGTCCCCGTTCAGCGCGGTCGGCGTGATCGTGCAGACGCAGTTGCACCGGGCCGGCGTGCCCCACGGCGACTGGAACGTGTTCGCCTCGAATTTCGCCGCGCATGCGGCCGTCGCGGCGGCGGCATACCTGCTCTTCGGCGGCCCGGCGCTCCTGCGCGTGCCGCGAGCCTCCTCCACCTCCGCTCCCATCCCGCCGCTCACCGGCCGCCAGTGGTTCACCCTGGCCGTGCTCGCGGTCTGGATCGCGGGGGTCGTCGGCTGGCGCGTGCAGCCCGGGCTGTCGGCCTTCGCCGCCGCCGCCGTGCTGATCCTCGGGCGCGCGGCGGATGACCAGGCGGCGGTGGCCGCGATTCCCTGGCCGGTGCTGCTCATGGTCTCCGGCGTGAGCGTGCTCGTGGGCGTGCTGGAAAAGACGGGCGGCCTCGAACTGTTCACCGGCCTGCTCGCGCGCATCGCGACTCCGGATACGGTCAACGGCGCGATGGCATTCGTCACCGGCCTGATCTCCACCTACAGCTCCACCTCGGGCGTCGTCTATCCGGCGTTCCTGCCCATGGCGCCCTCGCTGGTGGAGAAGCTCGGGGGCGGCAGCGCGCTCGAGATCGCGCTCAGCATCAATGTCGGCGCCGCCCTCGTGGACGTCTCACCGCTGTCGACCATCGGCGCACTCTGCGTGGCCGGGCTGCCCGCCGGGGGCGACAGCCGGAAGCTGTTTCGACAGATGCTGCTCTGGGGCTTCGCGATGGTGCCGGTCGGCGCGCTGTTCTGCCAGGGCTGCATCGGGCTCTTCGCGCGCTGAGCCGGCGCGGGCTTCCGCCGCGATGAGGCCCCGCTTTTGCGTTTGGCCCGCGCTTCGATCTGCGCACGCTCGGCAGACGCGCCGCCCCGCCTATTCCATGCTTTCCCGGCCTTCCCTCCTCGCGCTGCTCGTCGCCGGCTGCCTCGCGTGCGCGCCGGCGGCGGAACCGCCCGCGTGGCAGGCGGGCGTCGCGCGGATCGACATTTCGCCGCGTCACCCGGTGCGCCTCTCGGGCTACGCGACGCGGCGCGCCGAGGCCCCCGCCGCGAGCGGGACGCTCTGGGCCAGGGCGCTCGCGTTCGGCACCGATACCCGCGAGCCGTTCGTGCTGCTCGCGGTGGAAAACTGCGGCGTGCCGGCCTGGGTGCGTTCCGAGGTGCTCCGCCGGTTGCAGCCCGCGGGTGTCGGCAGCGAGCGCTTCGCGCTGACGTTCACGCACACCCACTCCGCCCCGTGCCTCACGGGCGCATTGGAGAACATCTTCGCCGAGGACGTGCCGCCGGAGCACCAGGCCAACATCGATCGCTACACGCGCACGCTGATCGAGCAGTTGGTCGCGGTCGCCACCGCCGCCCTCGCTGACCGCCAGCCCGCGCGGCTCGAGTGGGGCGCCGGCAAGCTGCGCTTCGCGCAGAATCGCCGCCAGCTCAGCGGGGGCATCGTCGACCACGACCTGCCGGTGCTCGTGGTGCGCGCTCCCGACGGCGCGGTGCGGGCGGTGCTCGCCAGCTATGCGAGCCACGCGACGGCGCTCGGGGCCGACGTCAATGTGGCCCACGGCGACTGGGCCGGCGCCGCGCAGCTTGCGCTCGAGGCCGACCACCCCGGCGCGGTCGGGCTCATCACGATCGGCGCCGCCGGGGAGTGCATCCCGTCCGGCGTGCGCGAACTGCCGTCGCCGCTGCGGTGGGCGGAAACGACGCGCCTCGGGCGGGAGGTGGCCGGCGAGGTCCGGCGCGTGCTCGCCGCGGGGCTGCGGCCGGGCTCGGAGACCGGGTACCCGCCGTCGCCTACCACGCGCGCCGGAACCTCGCGCGCCTCGACCGCGGCGAGAAGCTGCCGACCCACGTGCCGTACCTCGTCCAGGCCTGGACCTTCGGCCGCGAACTCGCGCTGGTCTTCCTGCCCGGCGAGGTCGTGGGCGACTACTCCCTCCGGCTCAAGCGCGAGTTCGATGCGGACCGGATCTGGGTCACGGCCTACGCCAACGGCGCGCCCGGCTACATTCCGTCGCGGCGCGTGCTGCAGCTGGGCCAGTACGAGGCGGTCGCCTCGACGCGTTACTACGACCTGCCCGCGCCGTTTGCCCCGGAGGTCGAGGAGCTGATCGTCAGCACGGTGCATGGCATCGTGCCCGCCGATTTCCTCGCCGCCACACGCACGAATCCGCTCCCGCGCTCCACCACGCCCGAGGAGGCCCTGGCGGCCCTGCGCGTGCCCCCCGGGCTCGTCGCGGACCTCGCGGTGGCGGAGCCGCTGGTCCTCGATCCGATCGCGATCGAATTCGGCCCCGACGGCCGGCTCTGGGTCGTCGAGATGCGCGACTACCCGCTCGGTCTCGACGGCCGGGGCGGGCCGGGCGGCCGGATAAGCGTGCTCAGCGACACCGACGGCGACGGGCGGTACGACCGGTCGGTGGTGTTCATGGACGGGCTCCCGCTGCCGACCGGCGTGCTCCCCTGGCGGCGCGGCGTGCTGGTCTGCGCGGCGCCCGACATCCTGTATGGCGAGGACACCGACGGCGACGGGCGGGCCGACGTCGTGCGGCCGGTGCTCACCGGCTTCAGCACCGAGAACCACCAGGCGCGCGTCAACGCGCTGAACCTCGGCCTGGACAACTGGGTCTATGCGGCCAATGGCCTGCGCGGCGGCACGGTGACGAGCCCGCTCCGGCCGGGCGCCGCGCTTGATATCCGCGGGCAGGATTTTCGTTTCCAGCCCGACACCGGCGCGATCGAGACCGTGGCCGGCCGTTCGCAATACGGCCGGATTCGCGACGACTGGGGCCACAGCTTCGGCACCACCGCGGGCAACCTGCTGCTGCACTTCCCGCTCCCCGAGCGCTACGCCCGCCGCAACCGCCACGTGCCTCCCGGCAGCGGCACCGTGACGCTCCCTTCGGGCGCGCAGCGGTCGCGGCTGTATCCCATCTCCGATGCGATGCCGCGCTTCAACCAGCCGGCCCATGCGAACCAGGTGACCGCTGCCTGCGGCTCCGGCTTCTATCGCGACACGCTCCTCGGCGCCGCGTACGCCGGCGATGCGTTCATCTGCGAACCGGCGCACAGCGTGGTGACGCGCCTCGAGCTGCACGCGCGCGGCGCAACGTTCGCCGCGACGCGCGCGCCGGAGGAGACTGACCGCGAGTTCCTCGCGTCGTCCTCGAGCTGGTTCACCCCCGTGCAGGCGAAGACGGGTCCCGACGGCGCCCTGTGGATCGTGGACATGGCGCGGCCCGTGATCGAGCACCCGCGCTGGATCCCACCCGAGCGGCTGCAGGGGCTGCCCGTGCGCGCCGGCGAGACCATGGGACGGATCTACCGCGTGCTGCCGCGCGCCACCCGCGCGCGGCCCGTGGCAGACCTGAGCCGCCTGCCGCTGCCGGTGCTGGTCGCCGCGTTCGATTCCCCCAACGGCGCCGAGCGCGATCGGGTGCAGGCGGAACTCCTCTTTCGCGGGGCAGGCGATGCCGCCGCCCCGCTGCTCGCGAAACATGCGGCCAGCAGTTCCGTGCCGGAAGTTCGCGGCCACGCCCTCGCCCTGCTCGCCGCGTTCGGGCGCCTGGAGGTCAGGCACGTGGCCACCGCGCTCCGCGACGGATCGTCCGGCGTGCGGCGGCTGGGGCTGGCCGTGGGCGAGCCTTTCCTCCGCGCGCCCTCCGCGCTCGACGCCCTGCTCCCGGAACTCGTCCGCGACCCGGACTCCGGCGTCCGCACGCAGCTCGCCTTCAGCCTCGGTGAATCGCACGACCCCGCGGCGGCCGCCCCGCTGCTGGCGGCGCTCGCGCTTGCCGGCGGGGGCGATCCCTGGCTGCGCACGGCCATCGTCAGCGCGGCGTCCGCCAACGCGCTGCCGTTGCTGCGCCACCTGCTGGCCGGCGGCGATCCCGGTCCGGATGCCGGCCTTGCCGCCGACCTGGCCCGGACCGCTCTCGGTGCGGGCGACGCTTGGTCGGAGGTCCTGGCCGTGGCGGCGCCGCCGCCGGGCGAACCGGTCGGCGGCACGCACCTGATCGTCCTCGCGGGGTTGCAGGACGGCATGGACGCCCGGCGCCTGGCGTGGCCGCGCGACGCGGCGGTCACGGTGCCGCCGGGAGTGCGGACGGCTTTCGAGCAGGCGCCCGTGATGGCAGCGGAGCGCAGGCGGCCGCTGGCCGAGCGCCAGGCTGCGGTGCGCCTGCTGGGGCGGGGATTCGGTCCGGCCGAAAGCGAAGTGACCGGACTCGTCGGCCTGCTGCAGAGTTCGGAAGAGCCCGCTCTGCTCCAGACGGTGATCGAATCGCTGCGCCGGAGCGCGCATCCGCGGGTGCCCGAAGGGCTGCTGGCAAGCTGGAGCCGCCTGCCTCCCTCGCTGCGCGGGACCGTGATCGACCTGCTGGCCGCCCGGGAGGACTGGGCCGCGGCGCTGCTCGACGCGGTGGAGCGCGGCGCCGTCCCGCCCGGAAACGTGCCCGCCGCCAGCCGGCAGCGCCTGCTCCGCCTGGGCCGTACCGAGCTGCAGGCTCGCGCGCGGGCGTTATTCTCCGCGCCGGGTGGCGCCGACCGCGCGGCGGTCGTGGCCCGGTTTCGCAAGGTGAACCGGCTCACCGGCGATCCGGGCCGCGGCGCGCAGGTGTTTCAGCAGGCGTGCAGCGCGTGCCACGTGTTCGTCGGCACCAACGGCGTCGGGCCGCCGCTTGGAACCTATCGCGACAAGACCGTCGATGATTTCCTGGTGGCGATCCTCGATCCCAACGCGGCAATCGAGCCGCGTTACGCCGGCTACACCGTCCAGCTGCAGGACGGCCGCACGCTGGCGGGCGTGATCAGCGACGAGTCGGCGGCGGGTTTCACCCTGACGATGGCGGGCAACGTGAACCAGACCGTCGCCCGGAGCGATATCGCCTCCCTCACCGCCCTTCCGGCGTCACTGATGCCCGAAGGTCTG
>ERZ761602.6240-NODE-6240-length-13503-cov-3.029595_pt1 | contig 13503 bp, 6 predicted proteins | sample MGYA00512165_ERZ761602 | MGnify/ENA primary metagenome ERZ761602 (study PRJEB28899, sample SAMN02445085) | bioreactor sludge metagenome | biome: EBPR sludge; isolation source: Thorneside wastewater treatment plant | place: Australia: Brisbane, Thorneside...
CCAGCGGGAAGAGCGCGATGGCCCCGCCCAGCATCCGCCAATCGACCACCGCCAGGATGATCAGCGTGCCGACCAGTTGCACGACCGCCCGCCACGGGTTGTAGACCATGCTGAAGAGCAGTTCGCCCGCCAGCCCCCCGTCCTCCCGCAGCAGGCTCGCCATCCCACCGCTCTTGTAATGCTGGACCCGGTGCAGCGGCAGCCGCCCCGCGTGCTCGAAAGCCGCGCGCCGCAGTTCAACCTGGATCCTCTTGGTGATGCGTGTGAACTGCCACCGCCCCACCGTGCCCAGCATCACGCCGAAGAGCGCCAGCCCGATCATCACCCCGCCCAGCCACCAGAGCATCGCGTAGCGGTCCTCCGGGATGAGCAGGAGATCCCTGATCCCATCAGGAATCCCCGCCGGGCCGGGATTGTCAGACAGGATGTAATCCAGCGCTACCTTCGTGCTCGCAGGGATCGCCAACCCGGTGACCGTCACCACCGACAGCGTCGCCAGCCCCAGCATCACCCAGGGCCGGTGCGGCTTCGTGAATCTCCAGAACTCGGCGAAGAGCCGCCAGAACGTCCGCGAACGCTTGTGCTTGTCGCGCTTGGGGTTCGCTTCCGCCGAGCCGCGGGTGGACCACGTCGGATCGGTCTTGATCGACTCGCGGTAGGATTTGTAGCGGGCGCTGCTGCTCTCCCGGCGGGGGACCATCAAGCAAAGGGTAGGGGCCGCGGGCCTTGTCGTTCCCGCCGCAAGGGCCGCGTGAAATGACCGTAGAATTCCACGTGACCGGTGCACACGCCGATACACGGGTTCCGGGCGCTCACTCGCCTTCCGTCGCCGAACGCCTCCGGCCCTTCCACGAGTTGCCGATCCGCGGCGAGTGGGGCAACGCCATCGCCGCCCTCACCCACGCCGCCCTCTTCGTCGGCGCGGTCTGGTCCTGGTCGGCGGGCTGGTGGCCGGTCACGGTCATTCTCTGGTGCCTCATCGCGTGGATGAACCACGCCGCCCTCACGCGCCTGCACGAAGCGGCCCACGGCATGCTCTCGCGGCTGGGGTGGTTGAGCGAGGCGCAGGGCATCGTGATCGGCACGCTGGCCCTCACTCCCCTGAGCGTCTACCGCTACGTCCACGCGCGGCACCACGCCTGCCTCGGCCGGCCGCACGATCCGGAGTTCTGGCCCTACAACCTGCCCGGCTCGCCTCGCTGGCTCCGCCTCACATACGCCTGGGCGGAACTGCTCGTCGGATGGGCGCTGACCCCGGCCCTCTATTCCGTGCGCACCGCCGCGGCGTGGAAACACATCGCGCGGCGTCAGCGCACGCGCCTGGCGTGGGAATGGCTCCTGCTCGCCGCCTTCTGGATCGGGGTGGTGTGGGCCGTGGATGCCCTGGGCTGGTGGGAGTGGTTCCTGGTGGGATTCATCGCCCCCGCGTGGCTGGCGGGCACAATGCAGACGATCCGCAAGTTCACCGAGCACCTGGGCATGTTCGGAGAAGGGATCATCGCCATGACGCGCACCGTGATCTACTCGGGACGGTGCGGAAAGGCCGCCTCCTCCAGCCAGCGGCATGTCGAGCACCACGCGACCCACCACCGCTACGCGCGGATCCCGTATTACGTGCTTCCCGAAGCCACCGACATCATGTACGAAGATGCGCCGGGGGGGCGGACCTTTCCTAACCACTGGCGAGCGATGCTCGACATGCTCCCCCACCTGCTGGACCCAAGGCTGGGAGCGCAGTGGAAAAACTAACACCGAAGTCCAGGCGGCGGTAAACACCGCGGTTCGTCGAGACCGTTATTCCTCATCATCCCCGCCCCGCCGCTTGCCCCAGCGGGGCTTCTCCTTCTCCACCTTGTCAAGGGCCACGCCCCCCGCCAGACGCACCATGCCGGAGCCCAACTCCGTTTCCACCGCGCGGACGAACGCCGGCCCCAGACCGATGCGGATCTTGGGGTCCGCCGCCATCAACGCGACGGTGTGCTCGGTCCCCACGACGATCTCGACGGGGAAGGATGATGCGGGCGCGGGCTGGGCGGGGTGCCCACGGACGATCTCGGCCAGCCGCTCGAGCGCGCCCGATGCAGCGCCGTTGAGTTTGAGTTCATCGACGAAGAGTCGCACCCTGCCGCCGTCGAGGGGCACGCCGTCGATGGGGACAAGACGATCAATCATCACCTGCGGCTCGCCGCGCTTGAGGTCCACCCGCCCCAGGACATACACCACGTTCTCCTTGGTCGCCAGGTGGCCGTAGGTGGAATAGCAGTCCGTGAACATGACGCAGTCGCAGGCCCCAAGCGAGTCCTCGACGGTGAGGATGCCCATCTTCTGGCCCGCGCTCTTGCCGTTCTTCACGATCACCGTCCGCACGTCCTGGATCATCGCCGCGAGCACCACGCGGGCGTCCTGCTGAAGGTCCTTGATCGTCGCGGTGGTGGCGCTGGTGAAAGTGCTGTACCACCCCTTCCACCGGTCCAGCGGGTGGCTGCTCACGTAGAAGCCCAGCACCTCTTTCTCTTTGGCGAGGGTCTCGGCGTCGTTCCACGGTTCCATCTTCGCCAGCGGCGCGGCCGCCGCCCTGGCCGGCCCCGCCTCGCCACCGCCGAACAACGCCGACTGGCCGCTCGCCTTGTCCGCGGCGAGTTTCTGCCCCGCCGCCAGGGCCGGCTCCACGCTCGCGAACATCGACGAGCGCGCCGCCCGCCCGTGCACGCCGTCGAACGCGCCGCTTTTGATGAGCGCCTCGAGCATGATCTTGTTGATCAGCCCGCCGTGCAGCCGCTCGGTGAAGTCGTACAGGCTCGTGTACGCACCGGCCTTCGCCCGCTCGGCGATCACCGCCTCCACCGCGCGGTCCCCCGCGCCCTTGAGCGCCTTGAGGCCGAAACGCACGTGCCCCGCGCTCGCCGTGCGGGCCTCGCCCGGCTCGAACACCACCGCGAACTCGGCCCCCGACAGGTTCACGTCCGGCGGGCGCACTTCGACCCCGACCTTCAGTTGCCCGCCCGTGTCCGGGTTCAGGATGCGGGTCTTGCGGCAATCCTCCAGGTACGGGATCCACTCGCTCACCTTGCTCGCCTGGCTCTCGTAGGTCAGGAACGCCGCCATGTAGTGGTTCGGGAAGTACGTCTTCAGATACGCCGTCTGGTACGCGACGATCGCGTAGCCCGTCGAGTGGCTCTTGTTGAAGCCGTACCCAGCGAACTTGAGGATCAACTCGAAAAGATTCTGCGCCGACTCCCTGCTCAGGCCCTGCTTCTGCGCCCCTTCGACAAACTTCGGGCGCTCTTTCTCGATCTTGTCGTGCTTCTTCTTGCTGATGTTCTTGATGAGGGTGTAGGCGTCGCGCAGCCCGATCCCGCCCAGGCCGTGCACGATCTGCATGACCTGCTCCTGGTACACCATCACCCCGTACGTCTCGGCGGTGTAGCGGTCCACGATCTCATGAACCCTGGGCACATCCTCGGTCCCGTGCTTGCGGCGGTTGTAATCGGGGATCAGGTCCATCGGCCCCGGGCGGAAGAGGGCGTTGGCCGCGATCAGGTCCTCGAGCCGGTCGGGCTTCATCTCGACCAAAAGACGGCGCATCCCGCCGGACTCGAACTGGAAGACGCCGGTCGTCTCGCCACGCTGAAAAAGCTCGAAGACCCGCGGGTCGTCGCTGGGGAGCCGGTCCAGGTCCAGCGGGTGCGGGCCGCGGCGGCCCGCGGCGAAGTCCGCCCGCCGCCCCACCGCGCGCCAGATTTCTTCCTCCGGCAGCGCCGTGCGGATCAGCGCCTTGGCACGCTCGATCACCGAGAGCGTGCGCAGGCCCAGGAAGTCCATTTTCAAGAGGCCCATCTTCTCGCAGGTGGGACCGTCCCACTGCGTGATGATCTCGTTCTCCTCGCTCCCCGACGGTCGGTACAGCGGCACGATCTCGTGCAGGGGCTTGGTCGCCACGATCACGCCCGCGGCGTGCACGCCCGCGTGGCGCGTGTGCCCCTCCAGGGCCACGGCGTTGTCGATCAGTTGCCTGTACTGCGGCGTGGAGTCGTACGCCTTCTTGAACTCCGGCTCCTGCTCCAGGCTCTCGGTGAGCGAGATGTTCAGTTGCTGGGGGATGAGTTTGCACAGGCGGTCCACCTCGCCCAGCGGCACGCCCAGCACCCGCCCCACATCGCGCAGCGCCGCCTTGGCCCCCAGCGTGCCGAAGGTGATGATCTGGGCCACGTGCCCGTACTTCTCGCGCACGTAGTTGATGACCCGCCCGCGCCCGTCCTGGCACAGGTCGATATCGATATCGGGATACTCGCTGCGGTCGGGATCGGTGAAGCGCTCGAAGAGCAGGCCGTACCGGACGGGGCAGGCGTTGGACAACCCCAGCACGTACCCAACCATCGTGCCCACGCCCGAGCCGCGCGCGTTGGCCGGGATCCCTTGTTGCCGCCCCCAGTTCACGAAATCCCACACGATCAGGAAGTACGCCGAGATGTTCTTGTCGGCCAGGATCCTGAGTTCACGCTCCAGCCGGGCCGTGTACTCGTCGAGGGTGGCCCGACGCTCCGCGTCGGTGCCGGATAGCGTTCCCGCCTCCACGCCCCCACCACGCATCGGCAACGTTCCATGCTCTTCAGGGTGCGCCTTCGAGAGGGTTTCCGCACTCATACGCCCCGCGATGATCTCGCCGACATGCGGCAGACTCGGCGGCGCCTCGTCCCCCACGCACGGCCGCTCAAAGCAGGCCGCATCAAAGTACGAAAACGGATAGTCTTCCGCGCGGCGGGCCGCCCCGGACTCGACCGGGTTCTCTCCCACGTACCGGAGGAAGTGCCGGAACCACCTTTCATCGCGGATGATGTGGTCGAACCTCTCCGACTGCCACACGGGGCCCTTCCGACCCAGGCGCTTGTTCACGGCGCGGGCCGTAAACTCCTTGATCGACTCGACCAGCGCGGCAAGCGTGTGCCCGGGCAACGGACGAACAATCCAATGCACGTGCGTCGTCATCACGCACGCGGCGAACGTGAAGCACCGCTCGCCGCTGAAATGGCGAAGTGCGCTCAGCGTGTCTCGCATTCCTTGCTCATCGAGTGGCCGAGACCCGTGCGTCTTCCACGTCACGAAGTACGTGGCATCGGGTATGTCGATATGGGGCAGGTCGCGCCGGCTCGATGAGGCGGACTCCGAGAGGCCGTATTCGCCGTCGGGGAACGGGTTGCGGGCGCAGAAGAAGTTCGGGTCGCGCGCCGTCACCTGTGCGGAGGCATAGGCGCCGGTCGGAGCGGCGCTGGGGGGGGGGGCTTGTGTCGGGTGCCCGGCACCGACGCGGAGCGTCGGGCCACCCAGAGGGCCTCCTTCGCCGACCGCTCGCTCGTACCTCCACCGGAACCCGCCCTCGGCCAGCAGCCGCAGCGCCTCATCGCACTCCGCCTTGGCCTCGGCGAGCATGACCGATTTTTCCTCTTCCGTCGCGCCGGCGGGAATGGCGAAGGGCACCACCTCGAACTCCGCGCAGTACGCGTTGTACCACGCCGTCAGGTCCCCCTTGAAGACCGGATCGTCCCAGCGGGGAAGTCCTTCCCACCGGCCCCGCCGCTGCTTCTTCGCCGGACCCCCGGCCCCTTCCCGCCGCCGCACCCGCACCATCGGCGCGTTGTTCGCCCCGATGGGGAGCGATACGTTGCAGGATTCGGCGATCCGCACGGTGTTGGCCAGGGCCGCCTCGCCGTCGGCCCCGTACCGCGCCATCAGGTCCTTCATCTCCGCCGGACTCTTGACGTACAACTCCGGCGGGTAGCGCATTCGGTCGGGGTCGTTCTTGTTCTTCCCCGTCGAGATGCAGATCAGCGTGTCGTGCGAATCGTGGTCCTGCGCCCGCAGAAAATGGGCATCGTTGTCGCACACCAGCGGCAGGCCGTGCTCCTTCGCCAGCCGGATCAGCAGCGGGTTGATCGCGTTCTGCTCCGGCACGTGGTGCTGGAGTTCGATGTAGAACCGGGGAATCCCGGCATCGGTGCCCGCGTTCTTTCCCGCAACACCGAAGGCCCCGGCGTGCCACCGGGCGCTCTCCTCCGCCGCGGCCCAGAACTTCTCGTCCTTCGTGCGGTGATAGGCCAGCAGGTGGTCTCCAATCTCGCTGCCCAGGTGGCCGTTGATGGCGATCAGCCCCTCGGCATGGGCCGCAAGGATCTCCCGGTCGATCCTGGGCTTGTAGTAAAACCCGGTGAGAAAGGCCTCGCTGCACAGGTACATCAGGTTCCGCCAGCCCGTGTCGTTCTGCGCCAAAAGCACAAGGTGGTACCCCCCCTCGCCCCCGCCGCTGTACGTGCGGTCGGTGCGGGGCTTGCCCGGCGGCGTCACGTACGCCTCGACACCCAGGATCGGCTTGATCCCCTTCTCCTTGCACGCCGAATACAAGGCCACCGCGCCGAAGATGTTGCCGTGATCCGTGATCGCCACGGCCTTCATCCCCAACTCCGCGATGCGCGAGACCAGTTTCTCGATCTGGTTGCCACCGTCCAGCAGCGAGTACTCCGTGTGCAGGTGCAGGTGGACAAACTCGCCGAGCGCGGAGCGGTCGGCGGGAAGGGCGTTGGTGGTCTCGGCGGGCATGGGTCTGCGAAACGGTAAGCGGCACCGAACAATGACTGCCGCCGCGTTCGATCATGCCGCGGCCATGAACAGCCCGCCGTCAACTTGTCCACACTCGGCTCGTACGCTCACCCTCTTGATCGAGAGCGATCCAACCCCGCCGTCACCCGCCACGCGGATCGCCTTGAAAGTGGTCCCGGGCAGCCGCCGCGCTCAGATCGTGGGCCCGCTTGGGGACCGCCTGAAGATCAAAGTCGCCTCCCCGCCCGAGCACGGGCGTGCCAACGACGAAGTGTGCGCCCTCCTCGCCGCGGCGATGGGACTCCCCGCCCGTGCTGTGACCATCATTGCCGGAAACACCAGACCAGAAAAAACAGCCCGTGTTGAGGGACTTACATCCTCGGACGTTGCACGGCGACTTGGCTTGAAAGAGTGACCCAACTCGAAGGCCAACGACGGCCAATCACACGACAGTTTGTCCACGTGATATCCACGGCTTGGGCACATACAGAAACCAGCTTCTGCTCGCACCTCCCTATTCCTAGTGGAATTCTTCCCCTTTGACCGCCATACATGGTACACTACACTCAATACAAACTATGCGAGGGTTCCTATGAAGGTCATCGTCGATCGTTCCGCGTTTCTCGAAGCCGTCAATCTCGTCTCTGGTGTCGCGGCGGTGCGCACGCCCAAGCAGCACCTGACCTGCATCAAACTCACCGCGAAGAAGTCCGGCGGCGGCAGCGAACTGGTCCTCGAAGCCACCGATGCCGAGATCAGCCTGCGTGTCTCGCTCTCGCAGGTCGATGTCCATAAAGCCGGCTCGGTCCTGATCCCCGCCGACAAACTCCGCGGGATCACCTCCGCCGAAGAGAACGAACCGACCCTCACGCTCGAAACCGACGGCGAAGCCTGCCTCATCAAGGGTTCCGATGCGCAGTTCAAGGTCTTTGGCTATCCGCCCGCCGAGTTCCCGCCGATCCCCGACTTTGCAGCGGCGGTGGCCGGCTCCGGCGACACGCCCAAGGCCAAGGCCACGCTGACCCACCCCGCCGGATCGCTGGGCGAACTGGTGGCCAGAACGCTCTTCGCCACCGCGAGAGAGACCAGCCGGTACGCGATCAACGGCGTGCTCTTCAAGCGCGACGGCAAGCGCCTCGAGCTCGTCGCCACCGATGGCCGCCGCCTGGCCGTCGCCCGGGCCTCTCTCTCGGGCGACAAGGACAAAGACGCCAAGGCGGTCCAGTGCATCGTGCCGACCAAGGGCCTGGGCATGCTGCAGAAACTCATTAAGGAGCATGACGAGGCGGTGCAGATCGCCATCACCGACAACCAGATTCTCTTCTCCTTCGGCACCGCCGCCAGCCCGGGCCGGGCCGTGCTGGTCTCCAACCTTGTCGAGGGCGCGTTCCCTCCCTACGAGGATGTCATCCCCAAGGACAACGACAAGAAGGTCACCTTCGACCGCGATGTCGTCATGTCCGCCGTGCGCCGGGCCGCGCTGCTCACCAACGAAGAATCCCGCGGCGTGCGGCTGGCCTTCAGCGCCAAGGACCGCCAGCTCGAACTCTCCAGCCGCGCCCCGGAGCAGGGCGAGGCCAACGTCAAGGTGCCCCTGGCCAACTACGACGGTGAGGACATCGAGATCGGGTTCAACCCCGTCTTTATCACCGATGCCCTCAAGGTGATGACCGACCCGCAGATCATCATGGAACTCAAGGCCGGCAGCAAGCCCGGCCTCATCAAGAGCGGCAACGACTTTCTCTACGTCGTGATGCCCGTCAACATCACCTGATCGAAGCGTTCGTCAGATCCTCGCCATATCGCGGCCCTGATCGCCGATGCGTGTTCACCCCGCCACGCGCTTGTACCGTTCCCACATCGCATCGAGCGATCCCGGGATCACGCGGACCTGCCCCACCACGCTGATGAAGTTGGTGTCCCCGCCCCAGCGGGGCACGAGGTGCGCGTGCAGGTGCTGCGGCACGCCCGCCCCCGCCGCGCGGCCCTGGTTCACGCCGAAGTTGATCCCCTGCGGCTCCAGCGTCCGCTCCATCAGGTCCGCCGCGCGGTCCACCAGCGCCCAGAAGGCCGCGCGCTGGGCCGGCGCATAGTCGAGCAGGCGCGGGGCCGGCTCGCCCAGGGCGACCAGCAGGTGCCCGTTGGCGTACGGGTAGGCGTTGAGAAGGATCATCCCCTCCGCCGTGCGGACGATGACATGGTTCTCGCGGTCGCGTTCGGGCGACAACCAGTCATCCCGCAGGAACGACCCCGTCGAGGGCGGCCCACCCGTCTTGTCCGCGGCGCTGAGCGACTCCAGGTACGCGAGCCGCCACGGCGCATCGAGCGTCAGCGGTGAGGGGTCTGTGGGAGGGGTGGGAGGTGGGGGCACGGCTACTTCCAGGGCCAGAAGACCACGACCAGGACAATCACCAGGATCACGCCGAAGACCCCAGCGCCGATCCACAGCACCGTCGTCGGCCGCAGGAGTTCTTCCTCGGCCTCGTGCGGGTTCACCGGAACCAGCCGCGGCGTTGAACCCACCACACCGCTCCCGCAACTGGGGCACAGGACCACCGCCGCCGGGGATGAGAACCGCGCCCGGCACGACGGGCACGTGTAACTGCTCACCCCGGGCATCGGCAACTCGATCGAGGCCGTCTCCGAATCCCCGCTCACGGGCTGTTCTTCGACGCGAGGATGGGCCGCGGGCGTGGGCATGTCCGAGCGTTTCTTCGCCGCCAGCGTCGAAAGGTGGTCGTAGAGCGACCGCCCCGAGAGCGTGGCCGATGAACCTTCCTTGTCGGCGGGGCCGTCGCCCCCGGCGCGGCAGCGCAGCGCCGCCGAACGCAACTCCGAGTCCGCCCGCTGGCGAACCGCTTTCGGCAGCGGGGCACGCTCCAGCGCCTCGATCAGGTGCCGCGCCGTCTTGTAGCGGTACTTGGGGTCTTTGTTCGTGGCACGCTCGATGATCTCGACGATCGACGGATCGATGTTCTTGTCCCTCAACGCGGCGAGGGGCAACTCCCGCGTGCGGTGCATCTCGCGCACCTGGGTGTACTCCCCCTCGAACGGCGCCGCCCCGGTCAGCAGTTCGTACATCGTCACGCCCAGCGCATACGTATCCGTCCGGGTGCTCGCGACCTCGTCGAAAGCCTCCGGGGCCATGTACGCGGGGGTCCCCGCCAGCCCCGCCTTGTCCGACCCGCTCTCGCCCACCGGACGGGTGATGGCGATGCCGAAATCCGTCAGGTACACGCGGCAGTCCGTGTCGAGCATGATGTTGCTCGGCTTGATGTCGCGGTGGATGATCCCCGCCTCGTGCAGTTCCGCCACCGTCGCGCACACCTTCTCCATCACCCCCAGCGCCGCGGGCAGGGGCAGCGAGCCGGCCTTCTGCACGATGCGGCTGAGCGTCGGCCCGTCCACGTACTCCATCACGATGTAGGGCGCGTGGTCCACCACGTCGGCGTGGAAGACCGCCGTCATGCCCGGGCACTTGAGTTTCGCCGCGGCCCGTGCGCCCTCCAGGAAGACCGCGAAGTTCGGATCATCGTCCGTCGCCGCGGCCCCCAGCAGGAACTTCACCGCCACATCGCGCCCGAGCATGTCATCGTGCCCGAGCCAGACCACGCCCATCCCGCCGCGCCCGATCTCGCGGATCAGCCGCACGCTGCCCAGCTGCCGGGGCGTGTTGATCTCGCGCAGCGCCAGCCCCAGCGAGCCGCCGGAGAGTGAGAGCGCAACGGTGTCCTGGTCGTGGATGCTCATGAGCACGGGCGGTTCACCCGCCGGACGAGTGTAGGAGAAAGCCGGCCATTCCCGGCAATCAAAGCCCTGCGCGTTGGGGTGTGCGTTTGCAATGGTCAGGTCGCGTCCACAAAAGGCACAAACCCCCCGCACGACATACGCTTCATGTCGAAGGGCATCTTCTTCGGGTCCATGCTCGCCGTCAGGCGCGGATCCTTCATCACCGCCTGGTTCACCTTGTCGCGTTGGGCCTTGGACTTGTACACGATCCACGAGTAGACCACCGTCTCTTTGGGCGTGGTCTTCAGCAGTTTCGTGTAGTTTGTCCCCCACGGAAGGGCCAGGTCATCGCCGGCGCACTCGCGGTACTCCAGCGCGCCGTGGTCCATCCATACCTTGCCGGCGGTTCGGGCCATCTTCTTATACGCCGCGAGATTCTTCTTGGGCACCACGAGCAAATAACCGTCCACGTATTTGGGCATATCTTGTATCTCCACATCGTTCCCCCGCGCGATAGCACAAAGAAAGTGCCACACATGGAGGTACTGAGTTAGGGCAGTATACGGGCATGGCGGTGTTCTGAGGAAATTGCTTCAACTAATTGTCCTTCACCCCCGAATAGTCTGGTATACCGGGCGTTCTGGCTCGGTACCGTGCCGCGCTCTTGCGGCTGCGTCTGATAAGTTGTCATTTAGAAAGCCACGCATGTCGAACCTCCGCTTCATCTCTTTTCTATGTTCGATTGCGGCCGCGGCGGTCGCGTGGTCTCAGCAGGCGGCCTGGACACCTTTGGAGGCGATGCCGGCCGGGGTCGAGGCCGGCGAACGCTGGATCCGTCCCGCGCGCTTCGCCGCCTTCCAACTCGATGATGCACCGCTGAAGGCGCATCTCGATGCGGTCCCGATGGAGGCTTTTCCGCTCGATTTCGGCCTCGCCAAAGAGGTCGTCATCCCCCGGCCCGATGGCGGGTTTGGGACGTTCCGTTGCTTCGAGTCTCCCGTGATGGAGCCTGGCCTGGCGGCCCAGTTCCCCGAGATCAGGACCTATATGGGTCAGGGCGTGGACGATCCCGCCGCGATCGTTCGCTTCGACGTGACGCCCCAGGGCTTTCACGCCATGGTCCTTTCGCCCAACGGCGATTACTGGGTTGATCCGTACACAAAGGGCGACACGACCCACTACGCCAGTTACTACCGGCGCGACTACGCCCCCCAGCCCTTCGATCGTTTCTTCTGCGCCACCGAGGGCGAGGGCCAGCCCGTCGAGAACACCTACGCCGGGCGCGTCAGCGGCACCACGCTGCGCACCTACCGACTCGCCTGCGCCGCCACCGGCGAGTACACCGCCTTCCACGGCGGCACCGTGGCCCAGGGGCAGGCCGCCATCGTCACCGCGATCAACCGCGTGAACACCGTCTATGAGCGCGAGTTCACCATCCGTCTCACCCTCATCAACAACAACTCGATCCTGGTCTACACCAACGCCGCCACCGACCCCTACACCAACAACGACGGCGGTGCCATGCTGAGCGAGAACCAGTCCAACATCAACAGCGTCATCGGCTCGGCCAACTACGACATCGGGCACGTCTTCTCCACCGGCGGCGGCGGCGTCGCGGGCCTGGGCGTGGTGTGCAGCACAAACAACAAGGCCCGCGGCGTCACGGGCCTCCCAAGCCCCACGGGCGACCCTTTCTACATCGACTACGTCTGCCACGAGATCGGGCACCAGTTCGGCGCAGCGCACACGTTCAACGGCACGGGCGGCTCCTGCACGGGCAACCGCTCTTCGAACAGCGCCTACGAACCCGGCAGCGGATCGAGCATCATGGCCTACACCGGCATCTGCGGGGCCGACAATCTCCAGAACCTGGCCGATGTCATGTTCCACTCCCGCAGCCACGAGCAGGTCATCACCTTCGTGACCAACACCGCCACCTGTTCCTCGAACACGGCCACCGGCAACTCCATCCCCGCCATCAACGCCGGCGCGGATTTCAACGTGCCCATCGGCACGCCCTTCACCGCCACCATCGCCTCCTCCTCCGATGCCAACGGCGACACGCTCTCGTACTCATGGGAGCAGTTCGACCTCGGCGCAGCCCAGGCCCTGACCGCCGCCGACAACGGCGCCAGCCCGCTCTTCCGCTCCTTCTCGCCCGTCTCCGCCACCTCGCGGACGTTCCCGCGCTTGCCTTCGGTCCTGAACGGCGTGCTGGTCGCGGGCGAGAAGTACCCCGCCGTCGCACGCACCATGAACCGCTCCGACTCCATCATTGTCAACGTCCGCGCCACGGCGACCCCCTTCGCCGTCACCAGCCCCAACACCGCCGTCAGCTGGCCCTCGGGCAGCACCCAGACCGTGACGTGGGATGTGGCGGGCACCAACGCCTCTCCTTTTTCCGCCGCCAACGTCCGCATCCTCCTCTCCACCGACGGGGGCAACACGTTCCCGACCACGCTCCTCGCCCCCACACCCAACGACGGCAGCCAGACCGTAGTGCTGCCCACCGTCACCACCAACGCCACGGCCTGCCGCATCCGCGTCGAGCCGATCGGCCAGATCTTCTTCGACATCTCGAACGTGAACTTCACGATCCAGGCCCCGCCGCCGCCGGCCGCGCCCACCAACGTACAGGCCACGCCCAACGTGGCCTGCGTCGGCTCGCCCGTCTCCCTCTCCGCGACCGTCGGAGCGGGCGAGGAAGTAGACTGGTACACCTCCTCCTGCGGCGGCACGTTCGTCGGCACCGGCAACCCGCTGATCGTCAACATCCCCGGCACGCAGCTGTACCGCGCCCGGGCACGGCGCACCAGCGACGGCGCCGTGAGCGCCACCTGCACCAACGTCTCGGTCACGGGGGTCAGCGGCCTTCCCTCGGCCCCCACCAACGCCACCGCCAGCCGGTCGGGCTTCTGCGCCTCCGACAGCGGGACCATCACCCTCTCCGCCACCGGCGGCAGCGGGGGCTCGATCCAGTGGTACGCCACTGAGTGCGGCGGCACGCCCGTGGGCGGCAACAACGTCGTCATCGACTCCCCCACTCAGACCACCACCTACTTCGCCCGCAGCGAGAACCTCTGCGGCGGTTCAGCCTGCCTCAGCACCACCGTCATCGTCAACCAGCCCCCGGACGCGCCCACCGGCGCCACGGTCAATCGAAATGACTTCTGCGCCTCCGAC
>ERZ761602.6241-NODE-6241-length-13502-cov-4.947646_pt1 | contig 13502 bp, 13 predicted proteins | sample MGYA00512165_ERZ761602 | MGnify/ENA primary metagenome ERZ761602 (study PRJEB28899, sample SAMN02445085) | bioreactor sludge metagenome | biome: EBPR sludge; isolation source: Thorneside wastewater treatment plant | place: Australia: Brisbane, Thorneside...
GCTCCTTCATCCTGAGCATCCGGTTCATCCTGTCTCCTCCAGTTCGCTCGCAGGTACTCGATTTCTGTCCGAGCGAGTTCTTTTTGGACAGGATGAACAGGAGGTACAGGATGACTCGCTACCCCGCTCCATCGTTGCTCGAGCTTGCCTCCCAAGGTGGAGCCGCCTGTCCCCAGGCGGCTGAAGTTCGGCAGATCCTACCGCAGCAGCTTGAGGACAAGCTGCTCCACCTTTCCTGCGACCCCGGCTCCTTCATCCTGAGCATCCGGTTCATCCTGTCTCCTCCAGTTCGCTCGCAGGTTCTCAATTTCTGTCCGAGCGAGTTCTTTTTGGACAGGATGAACAGGCGGTACAGGATGACTCCCCACCCGGCTCCATCGGTGCTCCAGCTTGCCTCGCAAGGTGGAGCCGCCTGTCCCCAGGCGGCTGACCTTCGAGGGACGCGCCCGCAGCAGCTTGAGGACAAGCCGCTCCACCTTTCCTGCGACCCCGGCTCCTTCATCCTGAGCATCCGGTTCATCCTGTCTCCTCCAGCTCGAGTTCTTTTTGGACAGGATGAACAGGAGGTACAGGATGACTCGCTACCCCGCTCCATCGGTGCTCGAGCGCGATTCGCAGGTGGAGCCGGCGGGATCAAAGCAGCTCCGCCAGCAGCCGCCGCAGGACCGGGCGGATCCGCCGGGCGAGCACGGGATTGGCGTAACCCATCCAAGCGACCGGTGTGGTCGTGTCCAGCGGCAGCCGCAGTGGCCCGCCCGCCGGCGCCTCCACGACGCACCCCGCCTCGTGCGCAATGAGCGCCGTGCAGATGTCGTAGGGATGGCAGCACAGGCTGGCGGCGGAGTATCCCAGTTTCGCGTACGCCAGCGGACGCAGGTCGCCGAGCATCCGGTCATGGCCGGCGATGAGTTCATACAACTGGCCGCCGGTGGAAATATACTGGTCGTCGAACACGAGCTGGCCTCCGTCGCGCCCCAGGAGGCCGAGCTCCCGCCACAGCGCCTCCTCCAACTGCCCGAGCAGCGCCTTGCCCTCGGGAAAGAAGCGCGCGAGCGACGCGAAACCGTGCTCGAAGCCGCGGGCCGACGACGGGCGCGGCTGCCAGCGGCCCCGGGTCCCGCGCGCCAGGTCATGGCGCTCGGCACGCACGCCCGCGCCCCGCACCGCGCTGAGCTGGTCCGCCCGGTCCTGTTTCGACACCGGAAGCTCCGTCATCGCCGCCACCACGATGTCGGCGAGCCTTGTGCGCCCGCCGTGCTGCGGCGCGAGTCCGGCCAGGATGAAGGCGGAACGCTTGTCGTACATCACGCCGCGGGTGCCATCGATCGGATCGAGAATGCATTTCCAGGCGGTCCGGAGCACGGGCGTGCCGCGGGGGAAGGTGACAGGATCCCCTTCGAGCCCCTCCATCACGAGCTCGACCGGCTGGGTGCGGGGCCAGTGCGCCTCGAACCACTCCAGGATCGCGGCCTCGCTCAACCGGTCGATGTGATAGATCGTGTCCGCGGCCGTCACGCCCGCGATCCGGGCAAAATGGCGCGCCTGGTGTCGCCGGGCGGCCACGATCGTGTCGCGAATGTGCGCCTGCAGCCCGCACAACCGGCGCCGGGCGAGTTCAAGCTCGGCGGCGCGAGTCATGGCATGGAGCGGCCGGGGCGCACCGCCGTGGTTCCGCCCGCCGCGCCGGTCAAGCCGCGAACCCGCCTCGCGCCGACGTGCCGGCAGCGGCGGTTCACGCGAGGGAGCGCAGGTCGGTGCCCGGCTTGAAACGGATGGTCTTCATCGCGCGAATCTTCATCGGCTCGCGGGTGTGGGGATTGTAGCCGTTGCGGGCCGGCCGCGTGGCGATCGCGAAGGTGCCGAAGCCGACCAGCGAAACCTCCTTGTCGCGCCGGAGCCCGCGTTTCACGGCGGCCAGAACGGCTTCGGTGGCACGCTCGGCGGCCGCCTTCGAAGTACCGTTGCTCATGATCTTTCGTACTTCGTCAACCAAGGCAGCCTTGTTCATGGGATCAGCGGAGGGAGCGAGCGAAGAAACCGCCTTCCCCGCGGTCAAATCCATTCTCCGCCTCCACGGCGCGAAGCCGCGGCCCGCCCGCACCCTTTCTTCCGGGCCCACGCCCTGCTCGTTCGAACGTGCCGGCGTTCCCGCCGTGCCTTCGCGCCACGTGCACCCATGCTCCGGATCGTCAAGCTGCCGGCGGATGCGGGCGCGCGGGGACCTCGCCGGCGCGGCCTTTGATCACCACGTCAAGCAGACCGCGGAGCGCGGCCTCGCGCGACACTCCCCGCTCGGCGGCCAACTGGTCGGCACGTTTGAGGAGCTGCGCTGCCATCGTGGCCGCCTGCGCCGGCGCGGCCCCGAGGCGCTCGCAGAGCTGCGAGAGTTGTTCCAGCTCACTCATGGCACCACGTTCATGCGCACGTTCGCAGGGCCGCCCGGTTCCAGGCCGAGGGCCGTGCCGGCCGGAGTATGCATGAGCGTGAGCATCGCCAGGCCAGTCCAGCCGCCCAAGCCGTCGGCCACCGCCGAGCGCAGTTCGCCCACGACGCGGGGACCGGCCAACAACGGCGCCGGCAGCGTCGGCGGCACCGGTCCATCCCCCTGGACCCGCTGCAGCCGTCGCCGCACCTGACCCATGGACTTCAGCCGCGCCATGACCTCCTGGCCGAGGTAACAGCCCTTGGTGTAGGAAATCGCGACCGTCTCGAGCCCGGCTTCGTTGGGCAGGTCGCCCGGACCGACCTCACGCGGGATGGCGGGAATGCCGGCCATGATGCGGCGCCGTTCGCGTTCCTCCTCGCCGACGACGCTGCCGACCGCGCGCAGGGAGGCCGCCCACTCCGGCTCGCCGGCGGCGAGCGGCGCGATCCATTCGACGCTCCGTTCCGCGGAACGGCGACCCGGAAACACCCGCGCCGGTCCCGGGGCCGCGGCCAAGAGGGCGTCGGCCCCGTCCCCCATCACGGTGAGACCGGTCCAGGCCTCCGTCTCGTCGGTGAGGGTGACATCGTCGGCGATGACGTGACTTTCGAGTCGTTCACGCACCACGGCCGCAGGGGAGAAATAGCTTCCGACGAGAAACGTTCCCGGCGCATCGCCCGACAAGATGAAACTGTCGGCCAGCACCCGGCCCTTCACCGTCAGCCACAGGCCGTACACCGCCCGCTCACGGGCCAGCTCCCGCAGGTCGTTCGTGAACTGCCCTTGGAGGAAGGTCGCGGCGTCGTCGCCGGAAACCCGCAACCAGCAGGCCGGTCGCCACGTGAAAAACGCGCTGGAAGTAGAAAAGTTGATAGGCATTAAGCTGCTATACATTCAAAGGTTGAGAAAAAAGTGGTAGAATTTGAAAACTCCGCATTGACGCAAGCTCACCCCGGGCTATTCCTAGGCCCATCAAGTTTAACACTTCTCCCGCCTAGCGGGAGTTTTGGGGTAACTAAGAAAGCAAAGGCCGGTCGCTTAGGGGTAAGCGACCGGCCACTTTTTTTGTCCAAATTCGGCGGAGTCACGAGGGAGGCAGCACTGGAAGGCAGGCTTGCGCGCCGCAACGGCGGCGAGCCAATCTGGCAGTTCATGCAAAAAACCTCGGATATCAATGTCGTCGAGACCCGAGCCCTGCCTTCTCCCGCGCAGCTGCTGCGGGAGGTGCCCAAGACCGATGTCCAGGCCGAGTTTGTGGCGCGGGCGAGGCGCGAAATCCACCGGCTGATCTTCACTGACGAGAAACGGCTGCTGCTGATCGTCGGCCCGTGCTCGATCCACGACGTGAAAGCCGGCCGCGACTATGCGGTGCGTCTCGCCGAGCTGGCGCGCGCGGTGGCGGACCGCGTCATGATCGTGATGCGGGTGTATTTCGAGAAGCCGCGGACGACGGTCGGCTGGAAAGGCCTGATCATGGATCCCCATCTGGATGGGTCCCACGACATCGCCACGGGCCTGCGGACCGCGCGCACGTTCCTCCGTGAAGTGCTCGACCTGGGGTTGCCGACCGCCACCGAGCTGCTGGATCCGATCACGCCGCAGTACATCGCGGACCTCATCTGCTGGTCGGCGATCGGCGCCCGCACGGCCGAGTCGCAGACGCACCGGCAGATGGCGAGCGGCCTCTCGATGCCGCTCGGCTTCAAGAACGGCACCGACGGCTCCATCCACACGGCGATCAACGCCATCAAGGCCGCCGCACAGCCGCAGACTTTCCTCGGGATCAACCTCGACGGGGCCGCGTCGGCGATCGTCACCCGCGGCAACCCGGATTGCCACGTGGTCCTGCGGGGCGGGACGGCGGGTCCGAATTTCTCCCCGGCGCACATCGCGCAGACGGAGGCGCTGCTGGCGAAGGCCGGCCTGCCCAAGGCGATCCTCGTCGACTGCTCGCATGACAACTCCTCCAAGCAACCCGCGCGTCAACCAGAGGTGGTCCACGCGCTCCTGGCGCAGATCGCGGCCGGCAACACGTCGATCATGGGCGCGATGATCGAGAGCAACCTCGAGGCCGGCAACCAGCCCTTTCCCCAGCCGAAGGAGCAACTGCGCTACGGCGTCTCGATCACCGACGGCTGCATCGACTGGGCCACGACGGAACGGCTGGTGCGCGATGTCCATGCCGCCCTCGCGCCGCGCTTCGCGTGAGTGCGGACGAAAAGCAGTTCTTGCGTGCGACCGTCCCTCGGTCGTGGAGTAAACCCCCTTCGTTCCCATGAAACCACCCATTCGCGTCGCTGTCACCGGAGCCGCCGGCCAGATCGGTTACTCCCTCCTCTTCCGCATCGCGTCCGGCGCGATGTTCGGCTCCGACCAGCCGGTCATCCTCCAGTTGATCGAAGCGCCGATCGAGAAGGCGCTGAAGGCGCTCGAGGGCGTGGCGATGGAACTCGATGACTGCGCGTTTCCGCTGCTCAAGGGCGTGGTGCAGACGTCCGACGCGAACGTCGGCTTCAAGGATGCGAACTGGTGCCTGCTCGTTGGCGCCAAGCCGCGCGGCCCGGGCATGGAGCGCGCCGACCTGCTGAAGGACAACGGGAAGATCTTCATCGAACAGGGTCGGATCATCGACGCCGTCGCCGCCGCCGATGCCCGCGTCGCCGTCGTGGGCAACCCGGCCAACACGAACTGCATGATCGCCGCCTCGCAGGCGAAACGACTCTCCCCGGATCGCTTCACGGCGATGGTGCGCCTCGACCAGAATCGCGCGCAGTCTCAGCTCGCCAAGAAGGCCGGCGTCGATCTCACCGCCGTCCAGAACATCTTCATCTACGGCAACCACAGCCCGACGATGTTCCCGGCCTTCGCCCACGCCACGATCAACGGCCGCCCCGCCGCGGACGTCATCAATGACGCCGCCTGGCTGCAGGGTCCGTTCTGCGAGATCGTCGGGAAGCGCGGCGCGGCGATCATCGCCGCCCGCGGCGCCTCGTCGGCCGCGTCGGCCGCCAACGCCCTCGTCGATCACGTGCGCTCCCTCGTCACCCCGGGTGCGATTCACTCCATCGCGGTGAAGAGCAACGGCGCATACGGCTTCGACGCCAACGTCTGGGCCGGCATGCCGGTCCGCACCACCACGCCCGGCAGCTACGAGGTCATCACGAGTTACGCGATGGATGACTTCGCCAAGTCCAAGATCGCCGCCACCAACAAGGAACTCGTCGAAGAACGCGCGTTCGTGGCCGAGATGATCAAGTAAGGGCAGCGTGCCCCTCCGCCTGCGGCGCCTTCACCGGGCGCCGCATTTTTTTTATCGAATCAGCCCGTTCAACGCCTTGCTGATCTGAAATGCGCCGCGCACGGCGGCAAAGGCGTCCAGCAGTTCCGCCGGCCCGGCTCCGCGCGGAAAAACCACGTCCAGGGTTGCGCCGGTGCACCGCACCTCCGCCTCGACGCCCTCGACTCCGATCGTGCACTCCCGGCAGTCCGACGGATAATGGACGCCGAGCCCGGCCTCGCCGTCCAGCGCCTCGATCGCATCGACCACCGCTTCCACCCGCGCCCCTTGCTTCAGGGCGAACGATATTTCCGTGAAACGGCCGGCAAAGATCCGGGCAAACGCCTCGCGCCGCGCCAGGTCGGCGTCGCGCAGCTCACGCAGCGTCGTCGTGACCACATACTCCGCGGGTTCCGCCTCCTGGAGCGCATAGGCGAGCTCGAGCGAAAAATCCCGCGCGTTCAGCACCGCGAGCGGGCTCGCGACCGTGAGGGTGAGATCCCGGCGCTTGTACTCGAGGCCGGTCCGCACCTCCTGAAACAAACGCTCGGCCTCCCCGGCCAGTTCGGCCGCGCAGATCTTCGCAAGGAACCCGCTCGTCGCCGCATTGACCGCGTCAGGCAGGCTGTGATGCCCCTTCTTGAAACCCGCGAGCGACTTGACCGCCCCGCTCGAGCGCCCGACGAACGCGATGCCTGCGATCACGCGGGAAGGGAGTGGCTCGGTCATCGGTCCGCCAGCAAACCGCGGACGTCCGCTCCCGCCAGCCCGAAATCGCCGCCTTTCGGGCGGCCCGCCGCCTCCGTCGCCCCGGTCAAACCATGCGCTGGTCAGGACGAGCCCCGCGGCGCACGAGCGCCACGATGCCCACGATCAGCAGCACCGGCACCCACAACGGCGCCAGCAGCACCACGAGCGCCATCAGCGCCGCGCCCAGCGCCGCGAGCAGAGGCAGTCCCAGGACGGCGAGGCCGAGCAGCGTCGTGGCGAGCAGGCACCCGAAGGCGAACATCTCCGGCAGAAACTTCACGGCCAGGACGGCGCCCAGCACCAGGAGCAGGAGCTTCAGGAATGCGTTCATGACCGGAATACCCGCGTGAGCGCGAAAAGTTGCAAACCGGCGCCGCGGACCGCTCTGATCCGGTCCCGCTTGAGCACCTCCCCCGCCGTTCCCGTCGTATGCGCCGTGATTCTGGACGACGCCGGTCGCATCCTGCTCGCCCAGCGCCCCGCCCACAAGCACCTGCCGCTCAAGTGGGAATTTCCCGGCGGCAAGGTCGAACCCGGCGAGGAACCCGCCGCCGCCATCGCGCGGGAAATCCGGGAGGAACTCGGCTGCGAGGTCGCGATCCTCCGCGCCCTGCCGCGCTTCACCCATCAATATCCGAAGACGCTGATCGAGATGATCCCATTCGTCTGCCGGCTCGCCCCCGTCAGCCCGCCCCCGTGCCTGCACGAACACGTGGCGGTCGCCTGGGTCCCGCGAGACGAACTGCATTCCTACGACCTAGCCCCCGCGGACTGGCCGATTCTGAAATCTCTCTGAGCTCAAACAGAGGGACCACGAAGCACACGGAATACACGAAAGCGCGCGGCAGCACGATGCCGCAGGCTGGGCTTTCGTGTATTTCGTGTGTTTCGTGGTCTCTGCTCTCTCCCCTCCCCCCTCGACACCCCGCCCCGCTGCGCCACATTCTGCCGGGATGTCCGCGGATCCGCTGCCACTCCACGCCGTTTCCCGTCTTCCCGCTCCCGGAGACAACGTCGCCATCGCCATCCGCCGGCTCGACGCCGGCGAGGTGCTGGCGTTCGCGGACGGACCGCGCACCCTCGCGCACACGGTGCTGGAGGGTCACCGGTTCGCGGTCGCACCGATCGCGACCGGCGCATTCCTTTTGTCTTGGGGACTGCCGTTCGCCCGCGCGCTCGGACCGATCGCCCCCGGCGACTATGTGACCAATGCCGCGATGCTCGAGGGCCTGGCGGTGCGGCGCGTCGCCGGGCTCCAGTTACCCGCCCAGGCCAACTTCGAGGATTACCTGGAGACCTTCGTGCTCGACGAGGCGACGTTCCGGCCGGGTCCAGAGGTGGCCCGGGTTGCGGCGCCGCGGACGTTCGCCGGCTACCGTCGGCCGGGACGTCGCGGCGTGGGCACACGCAACACGCTCGTCATTCTCGGCACGACGTCGCACACCGCGAGTTTCGCCCGCCAGCTCGCGTCCCGGCTGCAACCGCTCGCGCGCGTGCACCCGCAGCTCGATGGCATCGTGGCGATCGCCCATACGGAGGGTGGGGGCCCCGGCGAACCCAACAACACCCAGGAGATCCTGCGGGCGCTCGGCGGTTTCATGGTGCACCCCAACGTCGGCGCCGTGCTTGCCGTGGACTACGGCACCGAACCCGTCACGAACGCCCGGCTCCGCGACTTCATGCGCGCGAACGGCTACCCGCTCGATGACGTGCCGCACCGGTTTCTGACGCTCGACCGCGGGCTCGCCGCCGGGCTCGCCGAGGGTGAACGCATCGTGCGCGACTGGCTGCCCGCCGTCTCCGCGCAACCCCGGACCGACGAACCGCTGCGCGAGCTGCGCGTCGCGCTGCAGTGCGGCGGGTCCGATGCGTTTTCCGGCGTATCCGGCAATCCCCTCGCCGGCGCCCTCGTGCACGAGATCATCCGCCACGGCGGCGTGGGCGTCCTGACCGAGACGGACGAATCGATGGGCGCCGAAAGCTACATGCTGAAGAACGTGCGCGACCTCGCGACCGCGCGCGCTTTTCTCGGCACGCTCGATGCCTTCCGGGAAAAGCTGCGCTGGCACGGCCTCACGCCCGAGAGCAATCCGTCCGCCGGCAACCGGTTTCGCGGGCTCTACAACATCGCGCTGAAGTCGCTCGGCGCCGTGCACAAGAAGGACCCGCGCACGCGGCTCGACACCATCATCCGCTACGCGCAGCCGCTGCGGGACCTGGCCGATCCCGGCTTCACGTTCATGAACGGCCCGGGCAACGACCTCGAGGGCATCGCGGGCCAGGTCGCCGCCGGATGCAACCTGCTGCTCTTCGTGACCGGCAACGGCTCGATCACGAATTTCCCGTTCGTGCCGACCCTCAAGATCACGACCACGACGCGACGACACCAGCTGCTCATCCACGAAATGGACATCAACGCCGGCCGCTACCTCGATGGCGAGACGATGGAGGCGCTCACCGCCGATGCGTTCGAAGTCGTCCTCGCCACCGCCTCGGGCCGGAAGACCAACGGCGAGCGCGCCGGCCATTCGCAGGTGTCGATCTGGCGCAACTGGCGGCAGACCGACACCTCGCACCTCGCCGAGCTTCGCGCCCGCCCCGCGCCGGACGGGATTCCACTCGCGGGCAGCCCGGCGGGTGGAGCAACCTGTCACCAGGCTGCTGATACACCGTCGGTCCCTCCCTCCGTCAGCTTCCCCGCGTTCCGCACCGACGCCGGCGTCGCCACCGAACGCGTGGCGCTGATCCTTCCCACCAGCATGTGCTCGACGCAGATCGCGCGGCTGGCGGCCGAGAAACTCAATGCGCAGCAGGTCGGCCGCGACCGGGGCATCTCGCGTTTCGTCGCGTTCACGCACAGCGAAGGCTGCGGCTTCGGCGGCGACACGATGTACCGGCTCCTCCAGCGCACCTACCACGGCTACGTGGTGCACCCCAATGTCGCCGCCGCCCTGCTGCTCGAGCACGGTTGCGAGAAGATTCCCAATGACGTCATGCGCCGCCAGCTCGAGACCGCCGGCCTGCCGCTCGACCGCTACGGCTGGGCCAGCGTTCAGCTCGACGGCGGCATCGACAAGGCGATCGCGAAGATCGAGGCGTGGTTCGCCAGCAAGTTCGCCACCCAGCCCGCAGCGGAGCGCACGCTCGCCGGCCTCGGCGGACTGAATCTCGCGCTGCTGACCGTCGGCCCGGTGGACGCCGCCACCGCGCAGGTCTGCGCCCGGGTCGCCGCTGACACGCTCGCGCTCGGTGGCAGCGTCGTGCTGCACGAGGCCGATCCCCTGCTGGCGAATCCGGCGTTCGCCGCGCGCGTGCTCGGGCCCTCCTCCCCGCACGCCACCCTTGCCTACGGCCAGCCGATCCAGCGGCGCGGCCTGCACGTCGTCGCAAGCGAGACCGAGCATGCGGTCGAGAACATCACCGGCTTCGGCGGCAACGGCGCCCACCTGGTGCTCGCCGTGGCCGGCGACCATGCGTTGCAGGGCCATCCGCTGTTGCCGGTCCTGCAGATCGCCGAACCGCACCGGCGCGGCGTGCTCCCGGCCGATGACCTCGATCTTTTCCTCACCGGCGACGAGCCCGCCGACCTCGCGACGTTGCGGCAGGCGCTCGTCGACGTCGCCCAGCGCACCCGCGTGCCGGTGGCGAACGCTCAGGGCTTCGTCGATTTCCAACTGACCCGGGGATTGCTCGGCCTCACGACCTGACGTGGGCGCGTCTTCCCTGGGGAAGCGGCTCTACGCCGCGACTGAACGTGAGGCCGAGCGCCCGGTCGCGGCGTGAAGGCGTGGGCACGTCACGACCCAAGCGGTCGCAGCGCTTGCAATCACGCCCCATCGCCGCATGGTTCGCCGTCCTGTTCTTTGATTGGTTGCACGAACCAATCCGCGATCGCCCTCCGGCGATCCGTATTTCGGGGGTGTTCTGGATTCTACCCTTGGTTGGAGTGCGCCGCTGCCTGTCGAGAGTCGTGGGCCTCTCGTTAATCCCCCTGCGAAAAAACAAACGGCAAAACTGAAGAAATGCCCCTGGCTGCTTAATGTCAGCCACGTCGGTCTAGCGACACCTGCTAGCTGGAACTGACGTCGACAGCAGGCATGGCGCGTGGAGCGGTCCGCGGACCGCGCGCTGTATCTTCCATCCGGGGACTGGCGGGTGCTCAAGCGCGTGAGGCGGCATGGCACCGGCGAGATCAAAGTCTCACTATAACAGGTAGACGCGGTGCGCGAAGGTCAGGGGCACGCGGGTTCAAATCCCGCCACCTCCACCATTTTATTCCTCTGCACTGCAATGACTTGCAGAGATATTCTACCCAGTCCTGCCAGATTCCTGCCAAAAAGCTTGGGTTTTCTGCGCCGTCTGGCATAATGCTGCGCATGGCGGCAACACGTACGGGACAGAACAAACTCAAGCAGTGGGAGCACCCGGCCAAGAGCGGCATCTGGATCGCTGAGGTCCTGAACCGATCGGGCGGCGAGTCGTTCGGGGTAAGTTACAAGGTCACGTTGCCCGCGAAGCTCGCTGGCACTCGGCAGCGGAAGCAGTTCGGCACCCAGGCACTCGCAGAGGAGTTTGCCACTTCCGAGCAGGATCGGTTGAGGCGCCAGGGCCAGGAGGGTCTTTCACTCACGCCCGCGCAGCGACGCGAAGTCGCAACCGCGCTGGAGCGGCTCGCTCCGGCGGGCATCGGGATACTCGAGGCCGTGGAGTTCGCGCTCCGGCACATGCGGCCTGAAGGCGGCGACCGCACGGTGAAAGAGGTCGTGGACGAGATGGTCGCCATGAAGAAGGGGTGGCTCGCGACGGGCGAACTCCGCCCGAGCAGCTTCCGCGATTTCAAACAGCGCGCAGAGCGCTTCGCGGATTACTTCGGCAGTGCTCAGGTGAAGAGTGTCACGTTGCCAGAGGTGAAGACGTGGCTCCGCTCTCTCGGCCTGTCCGGGCGCAGCGTGAAGAACTACCGCATGACGGCTTCCGAGATCATGCGGCACTCGCACACGAAGAAGTATCGGGCCGACAATCCGCTCGATGAGTTCTCCAAGTCGGACCGGCGGGAGTTGGAGCCAGGCGGCGAGAATTTCCGCGAGCCGGCGATGCGGAGCGTCTGCTGACAACCGCTTTCGCGAATCCCGAACTCGATCTAGGCGCCGCGGTCGCGCTCGGCCTCTTCTGCGGCATCCGCACGGAGGAATTGAAGCGGCTCGATTGGAGCGCAGTGCGCCTGGACGATCCGAAGCCGTTCGTGAAGATCGATCGCACGATCGCGAAGAAGCGGCGCATCCGCAATGTGGATATGCCGCCGTGCTGTGTCGTGTGGTTGCGCGCGTGGCCGAATCGGCAAGGCGCGGTCGCACGAAACAGCTACATCACGGACTACGTGAAACGCTTCGCGAAGCTCACTCGTCTGGCGGGATTTGGGCGGGCCGAGAACGATGGCACATGGGTTTCGACCTGGGACGATAACGCGATGCGCCATTCGTTCGGCAGCTACACCTTCGCGCTCACCGGCGACAGCATGAGGACGTCGGTGCAGATGGGGCATCGGGCCAGCGACCAAGTCCTTTTCGATCACTACCGCGCGCTCACGACGAAGGAAACGGCCGAGGCGTACTTCGGCATTCTCCCGAAAACGGAGGTCGGCGGCGTCGTTCAGTTCGCAGTGGCGTAGCGCCCCTTGGCGCCAGAACGGCGCGAAAAGGTGCTTAAAAACTGTGGACAGCGCGAATTGCGCGCGGAGAACTCGCGCGCAGTCCCGCAGTGTTTCCCGACAATTTCCGTCGGAAGCATAGCATCGGCCGCCGCGCATCCCGCGCGGCGTTTTGAAGATGAGCGGGTATTCACGTTATGGAAACGAAAGTGGAATCGCCTCAGCTTCTAAAACGGGCTGAGGTCGCGAAGCTCCTGCGAGTTTCGCCGCGAAGCATTGACCGACTCTGCCGAACCGGACGCCTTCGGCGAATCTGGATCACCAATCGTCTGGTTCGCTTCCTCGAATCCGATGTCACTCGAATGGTTCAGCGGCAGCGGACGAAAGGAGGCGCGAGATGAAGGCGCCTGCAGTTTCTTCGCCGACGGAGTTCTCGCCGGCCGAACTTCGGCGCAATCCGCCGCGACTTTTGAACTTTCGAGAGCTCTGCGTCTTTCTCGACATCAGCGAACGCCACGCCCGCCAGCTCGTCGCAGATCGCAAGCTTCCCGTCATTCGACTCGGCAAGTGTCTCTTGTTCGACACGAGCCGGATCCTCGCAGCCCTCGAAAAGATGTCCGCATGAGTGCGCTGACACGAAGAGGGGCCGCGGTGATCGAGACACCAGCGGCCCCCCAGACGATTCACGAGACGACGGACCAACTCGAATCGCCCGCAAAGCTGTCGTCAATCGGAGATAACCACCCCGGCGAGGTGCTCGACTTCGAATCGCCAGCCACTCTCGAGCTCAATGTCCCGAGTCCAGACTCGCACGGATCTGAGGCAAGCGCCTGCGCGGCACGGGACGAATCATGGGAGCGCGCCGCGCCAGTTCACGCCCGCGCCCGGGGCCTCGAACGCGATCGACGAAAGGAGGTGCCGCCGGCGAAGGCTTCGCGGCCGCTCGCGCCTCGACTTCATGGTGCCGCAGCCGCGCCGCCCATCGTCCGCGAGCTGCCTCACAGCGCCGAAGCTGAGGAGCATCTGCTCGCGTCCTGCATGCTCGATGGCGCTGACGTTATGCCACGGTGCGAAGCGGCCGGCCTTTCGCCCGCGTCATTCTACGATCCGAAGCACGCCATCCTCTTCGACTGCATCGCGAGCCTTCACCGTCGCGGACTGCCATCAGAGGCCGCGAACGTCGCCGAAGAGTTGAAGACCACGCGCCAGCTCGACCAGGTCGGCGGTTACCCATTTCTCCTCCACGTCAGCAGCCGCGTCCCGACGACGGCGCAGGCGGGGTACTTCATCGAAAAGGTCCGCGAGCTGTCCGTGCTGCGACAGATCATCCGCGCGGCTACAGGTGCCGTCGAAGACTGCTACGGTTTCACGGGCGGCGATATCGCAGCGTTCGCCGCCGAGAT
>ERZ761602.6242-NODE-6242-length-13501-cov-7.972483_pt1 | contig 13501 bp, 12 predicted proteins | sample MGYA00512165_ERZ761602 | MGnify/ENA primary metagenome ERZ761602 (study PRJEB28899, sample SAMN02445085) | bioreactor sludge metagenome | biome: EBPR sludge; isolation source: Thorneside wastewater treatment plant | place: Australia: Brisbane, Thorneside...
GCTGGGTCTGGGTGATGTCGATCAGGTAGAGAATGACGAGCAGCAGGACGCCGACGCCGACCGCGAACACGAACAGCGCCGCCATCGCGGCCAGGAAGGTGGTGACAAAACCGGGTAGATCGAGAGTCGTCATGGCATGCCTCTCCAAAGTGCAATGAGGGGGTGGTCAAACCGCTGGACGGTACAGGGCGCGATCCTTCACCGCTTCGATCTCCGCTCCAGCTCCAGCCCCAGCGCCAACCGGCCCGCCCCTGTCTTCCATCATAAACCCGAACCGCGGCCAGAAGCGGCAAAACGTCGCGCCGCCCACGCAAGCTTGCAAACCGGTCTCCAAATCAGTAAGTTTCATCACCCAACTTAAGACCCCTTGATTTCAATCGACCCTGTTCAAGGAATTCTCATGAAGCGGACTTTCCAGCCCAGCATCATTCACCGCAAGCGCACCCACGGCTTTCGCGCCCGCATGGCCACCAAGGGCGGCCGCCGAGTCTTGCAAGCGCGCCGCGCCAAGGGCCGCGCCCGACTGACCCCCTGAAGCCATGGCCGATGGCGCGCGCTTCCCGCGCCGCGCCCGGCTGACCGGCCGGAACGCCTTCGCCGATGTGTTCGCCCAGCCGGTCAAATCCAGCGACCGCTATTTCACCGTGCTCGCCCGCCCCAACGCGCTCGGCTATCCCCGCCTCGGTCTGGCCATTTCCCGCAAGGTCGCCAAGTCCGCCGTGGCGCGCAACCGAATCAAACGAATCGTGCGTGAAAGCTTCCGGCATCATCGGGCGTGGCTTGGCCGCCTGGACTGCGTGGTGATGGGTCGCGTCGGACTGACCGAACCGGAGAATGTCGTCCTGTTCGCCGCGCTGCAACGGCATTGGCGCAGGCTGGCGCAATCATGCGCGCCTTCCTGATCGCCTTGATCCGCGGCTATCAGTGGTTCGTCAGCCCGTTGCTGGGCAATCACTGTCGCTTCTATCCAAGCTGCTCCCAGTACGCCCGCGAGGCCATCGAGCGCCATGGCGCCGCGCGCGGTGTCTGGCTGGCGATCCGGCGGGTGGCGCGCTGTCATCCCTGGCATCCGGGCGGCGTCGACCTCGTTCCCGAATCTTCCCCGAAGGACCGATGATGGAAAACCAACGTTTACTGCTGTTCGCCGCCCTGATGTTCGTGGTGTTCCTGCTGTGGCAGAACTGGCTGGAGTTTCAGGCCATGAAGCACCCACCGCCGACCCCGCCGCCGGTGGCCACCGCGCCGGGTCCGGCCAACCCCACCGCGCCGGCCGCGGTTCCGGGCCAGGATGTGCCGACCGTGGCGTCGGTGGCGCACGCGGCGCCGGGCGCGCAAGCCTTGGGCGGCGGCCAGCGGGTGCGAGTAATCACCGACCTGTTCGAGGCCGAGATCGACACGATGGGCGGCGATCTGCGCCGGGTCGGCCTGCGCACTTATCCTGAGTCGGTGCAGCAGCCCGATCGGCCGTTCCTGCTCCTGCAAGATGGCGGCGCGGACTTCTTCATCGCCCAGTCCGGGCTGGTGGCGCTGAACAACGGCCCCGCGCCCAATCATTACGCCCCGTTTGTCGCCGAGCGGACCGAATACCGGCTGGCGGATGGCCAGGACATGCTGGAGGTACGGCTCACCTGGTCGGACTCCTCCGGCGTGAAGGTGATCAAGACCTACACCTTCCGGCGCGGCAGCTTTCTGGTGGAGCTGAACCAGCGAGTCGAGAATGGCGGCGCCAGCGATTGGCAGGGCGGTCAGTACCGGCAGTTCCAGCGGGTGCCGCCCAAGGTCGCCAGCAGCTTCTTTGGGAGCGGCGTGATCACCTATACCGGGGCGGTGGTTTCCACGCCCGCACAGCGCTACGAGAAGATTTCCTTCGACGACATCGCCAAGCAGGAGCTGAACCAGACGGTCAAGGACGGCTGGATCGCCATGATCCAGCACTACTTCCTCGGCGCGTGGCTCCCGAATCCGGGCGAGACGGAGGATTTCTACACCAAGAAGGTGGAGAGCGCCAACCGCTACATCGTGGGCATGCGCGGCGCAGTGCGGACCGTGCCGGCCGGCGCGACCGGCGATTTTCACACCCGCCTGTACGTGGGGCCGAAGCTGCCGGACGTGTTGGAACAGGTCGCGCCCAACCTGCAACTGACCGTGGATTACGGCGTGCTGACCATCATCGCCGAGCCGCTATTTTGGTTGCTGAAATGGATCCACGCCATCGTCGGCAACTGGGGCTGGGCCATCATCTTCCTCACCATCCTGATCAAGCTGGCGTTCTACAAACTGTCGGAAACCAGCTACCGCTCCATGGCCAACATGCGCCGGCTGGCGCCGGAACTGACCCGGCTCAAGGAACTGTACGGCGACGACAAGCAGAAGATGAACCAGGCGATGATGGATATGTACAAGCGGGAAAAGGTGAACCCGCTGGGCGGTTGCCTGCCGATTCTGGTGCAGATTCCGGTGTTCATCGCCCTGTACTGGGTGCTAGTCGAGAGCGTGCAGTTGCGGCAGGCGCCGTTCATGCTCTGGATTCACGATTTATCGATCCCGGACCCGTACTATGTATTGCCGTTGATCATGGGCGTGACCATGTTCATCCAGCAGAAGCTCAGCCCCGCCCCCCCCGATCCGGTGCAGGCCAAGGTGATGATGGCGTTGCCGATCGTCTTCACCTTCATGTTCCTGTGGTTCCCGGCTGGCCTGGTATTGTACTGGGTGGTGAACAACGTGCTGTCCATCGCTCAGCAGTGGGTGATCACCAAGCGGGTGGAGTCGGGGGCGGATGCGGCGGCGCTCAAGGCCAAGGAAGGATCGGGACTGGGATTGGGCGAGCAGGCCAAGAAGCTGCTGACTTTGGCCAAGCAGGCGCTGCCCGAGCCGAAGAATCCCGGCAAGCGCAAGAAGTAGCCGACAGCCTGTCATTCCGGCAGGGAAGCTGGAGTTGGATCGGCGCGGAAGTCCGCCGAGAACGCTTGCCGGGGGAGTCCGCGCCACGAATGAATCAAGAGTCTGTCCGACCCTCAAACCACGGGGCCGCCGCTGATCATGCATTGGATTGCCCTCGCTGAAAAAGACGCCGCCACCTCCTTGCTCGAAAAGCGTCTTTGGGACGCCGCCGACCAGTTCCGCGCCAATTCCGGCCTGAAGGCGCAAGAATACTCCGGCCCCATCCTCGGTCTGATCTTTCTGCGCTTCGCCGAGGTGCGCTTTGCCGCCCAACGCGCCAAACTTTCACTCCCCTCGCCTTTTGGGAGCTGTCCATTACACATATCGCCAACCAATTGATTTCATTTTTATTAAAAACCAGAGAATCCCCTCCCCCCTTGCGGGGGAGGGCAAGTCGTTGACGCCACAACCTTTCCCCCCCTCCCAACCTTCCCCCGCTGGGGGGAGGGGTCTGAACGCTTACTCAGTGACGAGCATATCAATCGACATCTCGTATTGCCCGCACTGCAATCGGGGTGCATCCGGCTTTTCACCTTGAACGAATTTGAGCCAGGCGGGGTCGGTGACTTCAAGAGATTGCCGTCGTTCGGCGGAGGCTATTCAAACGAGGTTTTCACGGACGGCAAGGTGGTGACACCCGGCACAGACCTTTGGAAATTCAGTGAGTTCGTGAAGCTGTTTTGACTGGATTCCTTTCATGAGTGATTACCAGATTGGAAAAGTTGTTGGTGTCGCCGGAGACGAGATCTTCGTATCGCTGCTCGACCACGAGCAATCCACCGACTCGGAAATGGGGGTGCCCGAGTCCATGACCATCCATCTTGCCAGCGGATCTGGACCAATGCCTGTGTTGATTGGTCAACCAGGGACTTTCGTAATCATCGCGCTGCCAGCGGGGCGATTGCTCTGCATGGTCACCAGCGTCGAAATGCGTGAGGCGAAGACAACAGCGGCGGAACTTCGCGGAGTTGATTCTGCCGGTGTTTTCGTTCTCGACCGGGCGAGTTGTGCCTTGGCGACCATCGCCGTTGGCACAATGGACGCGGCAGGGAAATTTGAACGAGGCTCTGACGTTCTCCCGACGGTGAACGCGCCGGTGTTCGCCGTCGCACCGGAACTGATCGACGAGGTTTATTCGAGCTACGCCGAAGGTGACTTTACCATCGGAAAACTTTCTCTAGTTCCGAGCCAGCAGGCGAAAATCAATCTCGATGCCTTCCTTACCCGTCACGCCGCTATTCTCGGGCAGACAGGCGGTGGCAAGTCGTGGACTGTCGCATCGCTGATTCAGAAGATGTGCGCGTTCCAGCAAGCTACAATCGTGCTCTTCGATTTGCACGATGAATACGCAGCGACTTTTGGCACTTGTGCGGACGTGATTTCCGCAACAGATCTGGAGTTGCCTTATTGGCTGATGAACTCCGAGGAACTGCTCGGTCTCATGGTGGACCGCAGCGAGTCTGCCGCCCCGAATCAAATCGCCAAGTTCAAGGAACTACTCCAAGCAGCAAAAGAGAACCACCCAGAGAACAATACACTTGGCATCAAGAAAATCACCATTGATACACCGGTGTTCTTCGACTTTGATGCAATTCTCAGCGAATTTCGATGGCTCGACACAGAGAAAGTCGCCGGGAAAACAACCGAGAAGCAAGGGCCGCTCTTTGGACAGTTCACGCGCCTGCTGATGCGCATTGACTCTCGGTTGAACAACAAACCCTCGACACCGGCCTGCCGCGCGCCTGCACGCCGGAGCTGTACCGGCAGAAATGCGCGGCGGTGTTAGAGCATGTGTACGAGAGCTACCCGGAGCGGAATGCGGGTGTTTATGCAATGGCCGTGTAAGAACGCCGTCGTACTTGACCAGGATTGGCTACGCCGCCGCGCGGCGGCAGCGTTAGCCCGTTAGCGCTGGGTGATGGATACCATCGCCGCCATCGCCACGCCGCCCGGGCGGGGCGGCATCGGCGTGATCCGCGTGTCCGGCCCCCTCGGCGCCGCCATTGCCGAAGCCGTTTGCGGTGCTCTTCCCACTCCCCGCCAGGCCGTCTTGCGCCGATTCCGCGCCGGTGATGGCGAGGTCATCGACGAGGGCATCGTGCTCTATTTCCCCGCGCCGCATTCCTTCACCGGGGAGGATGTATTGGAGCTTCAGGGTCACGGCGGGCCGGTGGTGATGGATTTGCTGCTGGCGCGGGTGCTGGAGCTGGGCGCCCGCCCAGCCCGGCCCGGCGAATTTTCCGAACGCGCCTTTCTCAACGACAAGCTCGATCTGGCTCAGGCCGAGGCGATTGCCGACCTGATCGCCAGTGACACCGCCGCCGCCGCCCGCGCCGCGCTGCGTTCGCTGCAAGGCGAATTTTCCCGACGGGTTCACGCCTTGGTCGAGGACTTGATCGAACTGCGGATGTACGTCGAGGCGGCGATTGATTTTCCCGAGGAAGAGATCGACTTTCTTGCCGATAGGACCATTGTCGAGCGGCTGCGGACCTTGCGGGAACAGATGAATGCCTTGCAAGCGGCCGCTGGGCAGGGGCGACTGTTGCGCGACGGTATGATCGTGGTGATCGCCGGCCGGCCGAACGCCGGCAAATCCAGCCTGCTCAATCGCCTGGCCGGGCGCGAGGCGGCCATCGTCACCGCCGTTCCTGGCACGACCCGCGATGTACTGCGCGAGCACATCAGCATCGACGGGATGCCGCTGCACGTCATCGACACCGCCGGCCTGCGCGATAGCGACGACCCGGTGGAGCGGGAAGGCATTCGCCGCGCCTGGACCGAGATCGAGGCCGCCGACCGGATTCTGATGGTGGTGGATGACCGGCGAGGATTGACCGTGGAGGATCGGGCGTTGCGGGCACGGTTGCCGGTGGGCGCGGCGGTGACGGTGCTCTACAACAAGATCGATTTGAGCGGCCGGTCGCCGACGGTGCGGGATGGCGAGTGGGGAGCCGAAATTCTGCTATCAGCCAAAACCGAAGCGGGACTGGATCTGTTGCGCGAGCATCTGAAAGCCTGCATGGGCTATCACGGTGGCGGCGAGGGAACATTCATGGCCCGTCGCCGGCATCTGGAGGCGTTGGAACGGGTGACGGCGGCGCTGGAACGAGCGGACTATCAACTGGAAGTCATCCGCGCCGGCGAGTTGGTCGCCGAGGAACTGCGCGAGGCGCAAAGCGCGCTGGCGGAGATTACCGGAGAGTTTACCAGCGAAGATTTGCTGTCGAGGATATTCAGCAGCTTTTGCATTGGAAAATAGCGAGACTTCCGACATGGTCCGAAGCCTTCCAGAAAATACACACAAGCCTGCGTAAAAGGCGCTGGTCGAGGAACATCAACCGAGCGGCGCGACCGAGGCGCATCTGGTGGCGGAACTGACCGCGATCATAGGGAGCTTCGATGAAGCTTGAATACGCCGCGTGTTGCTACCGAATGGGACTGCTACCGTACATGTCCTGAAGAATTTCCTGGGCCAAGGCATAGGCGGCGGAGAAATCGAGGGGGATGTTTTCGGAAATCACCCCGGCGGCCACTTCTTCAGGCCGAAATCGCTTGGCCCTGACATTCTGCTTTACAGCTTCGATGTGTTCCCGCGATGCGTAACGGTCCAACACGCTGATGATTTGCTGTTGCCACTCCACATCGTCGGGGCGTTCCAGCCAGCTTTCGGTTTCGAGGAGATCGAAGCCATTTCGGGTAAAGACGGCGAGGATGAACGTGGCGCACGTCAATCCACGACCGAGAGGCTGGACGATATAACGCCCCTGGTCGTCGAAGTAGATGCCGCCGTAGTCAATGCCGTAGGGTACATCGCTCGCATTCCGCTTGAGAGATGCCACATAGGCCGCCATGAATACTTTGTTCACCGGATCAAGGCCGGATGATCCCCAAAAGTAATCCGCCGGCAACGGCTCGTCCTTGAGCATAAAGTGCCAGGCAAGATGACAAAGACGCGGGCCGGAATCGTCAATCCGGTAAATCAGGCCAACATGGCGTTGCTGCGTATTGTCGGGATTTGGAGTCCCGATGGCGACCCCGAGAATTTCATCGGGCGCGAAAGGATGGGCGCTTTGTCGGCTTACCGCCATCGTTAGATCAGACCACGAAGTATTCTTTCGCCGTCGAGATGTCGGGCGGCAAGCTCGGCGCGTACATCCCTCAACAATTTCGGCCAATGACGGAGCGGCTTATGGCGCACGGGGTATGTAGTCCGCAACAGCGCCACCAGTATTTCGGGGGCGGCATCGCTGACCTTGACCGACTTGAGCAAGCGGTCGATTTCCGCAAAGTAATTCGCCTTCAGCAGGTTCGTGAGACCAGCGATCACCGGCATGAGGTCGGCGGGTTTTAGCGGCCCGCCGGCAGGTTCCATCACGCGATCAAACCACGAAATGTCAACGGGGGGACGGACTTGCGCGCTCGACTCTGTGTTGTCCTGACGTTGTTCGTCTGTGGGATAACTCCACGCCTTCAATATCGGGCTGAAAGCATCGTCCCCGGCCGTGGTCGGTGACAGGCGGATCCACCACTCCTCACGAGGAGATCGGTTGCGGGCCAAGCGCGTTGTGGAGACGCTCTTGTATGCAACCTCGGAATATTGCGCCTGCGTTGGCATGAAATCTGTCCAAGTGGCGTTGGATAGCATCGAGATCAAATCTCGCCATTTGATTATCGAGGTAGAAATCCGCGTCGATCAGATACGCTGAATTGCCGGTCTGCTCTTTCCTGACGATGCCGTGGCGTAGCCCCAGCACGCAATCCTCCAACTGGAAGCTGATGTAGGACTGCGCCGCGAGCACATCGGTTTCAGGAATGGAGTCGTCTTCGGTCAAGGAATCCGCGATGGTGGCGCCCAGCAAGAAAGGCGCGAGGAGTTCCCGCCACGGCACATCGATCAGCCCGATTTCTTCGCGGTTGATGAGATCGCGATAACGCAAACCCAAGCGGGTCCAGTAGGTGACTGGATACAGCTTGGCCACGGTTTTGAGGCCAACCATCATCCGAGGTCGGAAATCTTCCCATTGCTCATAGTTGGCGCAGGTTAACGCAAGGAACTCGCTGGCAAGGGAAATTCGCCATGCCCGATCCGGCGTGATGAAATGGTAGGCCGTGGTGCGCCTGGGGAGATCGTCGGCCGTCATCTTGTTGGGGCCTTGCCCGATCATGACCGCAAGAGTTTCTTCCTGAACCTCAAGAAGCGGGTAATCCTGGCGCAGCGCCCGCTGGAAATCCGAGGGCAGTTGGTCGTCGATCTCAAGTATGCGAGGGAAACGCACCTGCGCCACGACCTCGACCAAGGGGTTCTTGGTGTAGCGCACGCGATCCCATTGTTTCAGACGCATGGTTTTCTCGCCGGCATCAATGACTTCGCCTCATGCTCGTTGATAGTATAGCCGATGCGGTCGACCGTTGCTTTGTAGGCGCAGCCAACGCCGATGACACCACCCGGCAACAGGAACGCCTGATGCGCGATCAACACGCCGCGTTGCGCTGCTCGTAACCCAGGACCCCACCATGCCAGAGCTTGATTTCAAGGGTAAGGAATTCGTTTACAACCATCATCTTGCCGTTCCGCACCGTCCGTTGATTCCGCACCCGGACAAATCCGTTCTCCTCTCGCCCTTTGGGAAAGAGGCTGGGGGTGAGAGCGCAAGACTCGATGGCAACCTGATCATCCACGGCGACAACCTGCACGCCTTGAAGTCGCTGTTACCGATGTACGCCGGCAAGGTGGATTGCATTTTCATCGATCCGCCGTATAACACCGGCAACGAAGGCTGGTGCTACAACGACAACATGAACAGTCCGATGCTGCGGGAGTGGTTGAACAGCAATCCAGTCAGTATCGAGGACGGGCTGCGCCACGATAAATGGTTGTGCATGATGTGGCCGCGTTTGCGGTTGCTGCATGAATTGCTATCGGAAACGGGTAGTTTGTGGATGACGCTGGACGATAACGAAATTCATCGGGCAAGGATGATGATGGATGAGATTTTTGGGGAGCAGAACTTTATTGCCACTTGTATTTGGCACAAGGTCTATTCACCCAAGAATACTGCCCAATTCTTTTCAGAAGACCATGATTATGTGTTGGTGTGTGCCAAAGAAAAGAACATTTGGCGACCCCAGCTACTCGGACGTACTGAGGAAATGGAAGCCCGCTATATCAATCCTGACAATGATTCCAGAGGGCCTTGGAAACCTAGCGACCTAACAGCCCGTAATCCTTATAGCAAAGGAAAATATACAGTCGTTGGGCCAACTGGCAAAACCTTCGATTCGGGTACTCGATATTGGCGTCAGAGTTACGAGTCTTTCCTAGAATTAGATAAAAACCACCGAATTTGGTGGGGCGAAGATGGAAACAATATGCCCGCGCAAAAACGGTTTTTATCTGAAGTGATGGAGGGCCGAGTTCCACAAACTATCTGGCATTTCGACGAAGTAGGCCATACTCAGGATGCCAAAAAGGAATTGCTGGCAATCCTCAATTTCAATCGCTCCGAAGATGTTTTCATCACGCCCAAGCCAGTTAGACTCATCGAACGAGTTATTAAATTGGCGAGCGATGAAAATTCCATCGTACTCGATTCCTTCGCCGGTTCCGGCACCACCGCCCACGCCGTTTTAGCCGCCAACGCCAAAGACGGCGGCGACCGCAAATTCATTCTCGTGGAATGCGAAGACTACGCCGACAGCCTGACCGCCGAGCGCGTGCGCCGCGTCATCAACGGCTACACTTTTTCCGGCACACAGCGGGAAGAATTGCACCGCGAAAAGCTCACCTTCACCAGCCTGAAAAAAGCCGACAAGCTGCTGGATCACATCGAATCCATCAAGAATCTGGACGGCCATCGCTTCGACAACATCAAGTCCGAAGTCAAGGACGGCGAATTGATCGTCACCGGCGAAAAAGCCATCACCGAGCGCGTCGCGGGATTGGGCGGTAGTTTTACCTTCTGCACCCTGGGCGACGCTATCGAAATGGACAAACTGCTGACCGGCGAAGCGTTGCCAGCCTTCAAGCAGTTGGGTGCTCTGCTGTTCCACACCGCCACCAGCGAGGTTTTGCCCTCAATTCCGGCCACTCTCGCGGCAGGCGAAGGAAGATACGTCGAGGGCTGTGGCTATCTCGGCGAATCAACCCACTATCACGTCTGGCTGATCTACCGGCCCAACCTGGAATTCCTCAAATCCCGCGAGGCGGCGCTGACGCTACCCCGCGCCGAAGCCATCGTGAAGGCGAAGCCCGGCAAGCGCCATCTGGTCTTTGCACCGGCCAAGTTTGTCTCACAAAAGCTGTTGGACAAAACTGGCTTGCCGGTTGAATTCGCGCCTTTGCCGTTCGCCCTGTACCGCATCGAACGCGATTGAGGCGACGCCATGAGCTTGCGCGATCTGGACTATCAGGCGCGGGTGTTGACCGTGTTCGACGGCTATCTGACCGAACTTTCGGCCCAGAAGAAACGGGCGGACGGCATCGCGGTGCTGGCGCGGCAACAGCCGGACCTTGGGCTCGAAATCCCCGATTTCCCCGCCAAGACCTGGGAAGCTCTCCACCAAGCAAGCCGACTTCCGCCCTCACGGCGCAACATTCCCCATTCGCCGCGCCGGGACGGCATCGGCCGATCCGTGCCCAATGCCGTGTTCAAAGTCCCCACCGGCGGCGGTAAAACCTGGCTGGCGGTCTCGGCGCTGTCCCGTATCTTCGGGCGCTATCTGGGCAAAAATACCGGCTTCGTGCTGTGGATCGTGCCCAACGAAGCCATCTACAGCCAGACCAAACGGCAACTGAACGACCGCCAGCATCCCTACCGGCAAATGCTCGACCGCGCCGCCGCCGGTCGGGTTCGGCTGCTGGAAAAGAACGACCGGCTGGATGCCCGCGATGTTGAATCTCATCTCTGCGTCATGTTGCTGATGCTGGCCTCCGCTAGACGCAACGAAAAATCTCAACTTCGCCTGTTCCGGGATCGCGGCGACGTACACGGCTTTTTTCCACCCGAAGGTGAACTGGAAGCGCACCGGCGGACGCTGGAACAGACGCCGAATCTTGACGCCTACAGCCAATCGGGGGAAGCCGGCGCGTTCTGGCCGCTGGTCAAGGACTCGCTGGGCAACGCCCTGCGGCTGATCCGCCCGGTGGTGGTGTTCGATGAAGGACAGCACGCGGTTCCGGAACTGGCCTTCGCCACGCTCTACGGCTTCAACCCCTGCTTCGTGTTGGAACTCACCGCCACGCCGAAAGACGTAGCGGCCAAGGGTGGCGCGAATCCCAGACCGGCCCGCCACGCCAACATCCTGGTCGAAGTGCTGGGAACCGAGCTGGACGGCGAGGGCATGATCAAGATGCCCCTCAACCTCGATCCCCGCCAAGGCACCGACTGGCGCAACACCCTGCGCGCCGCTCTCGACCGCTTGAACCTGCTGGATGCCGAAGCGCGGCGACTGCACGGCGAACGTGGGCGCTACATCCGCCCGATTCTGCTGGTGCAGGTGGAACGCACCGGCAAGGAACAGCGCGACAGCGGCCACATCCACGCCCTCGATGCCAAGGACTGGCTGTTGACCGCCGGCCTGGACGCGGCCGAAATCGCCATCAAGACCGCCGACACCAACGAACTGGCCAACCCCGAAAATCAGAACTTGCTGTCTCCGACCAACCGGGTGCGGGTCATCATCACCAAGCAGGCGCTGCAAGAGGGCTGGGACTGTCCGTTCGCTTACGTGCTGTGCGCCTTGGCCGCCAGCGCCAATCTGTCGGCCATGACCCAACTGGTCGGCCGCATCCTGCGCCAGCCGCACGCCGAGAAGACCGGCGTTCCCCTGCTGGACGAGTGCTACGTCATCACCCACCATGCCGATACGGCGCGGGTGGTGGATGCCATCAAAACCGGACTGGAAGAAGACGGGCTGGGTGACTTGGTCAAGGAAATCAAGATCGGCGACGATAGCAATAGCCGCTTGCCCGGCATCCGCAAGGTTCCCCGGCGCGACCGGTTCGCCAGGACGGAAATCTACCTGCCGCAAGTGCTCCGCGTGGAAGGCGATGCGGTCCGGCCCCTCGACTACGAGCAAGACATCCTGTTCGAGCTGGACTGGTCGGCGGTCGATCCCGCGCCGCTGGTGGCGATGATCCCCGACAACGCCCAGACCGCCGAGCGGCAACTGCGCCGCATCCGGCTGGCCGATTCGGGCCAGGAACGCCTCGTGGCCGAAGTCGCCGGGCAAAGCGAGGAAGCCCTGCGGTTCGATCCCGCCTACGCGGTGCGGATGGTGTCCGACCTCGTGCCGAACCCCTGGATCGCCCGCGAGATCGTCGGCCGCGTACTGGCGGGCCTAATGGCGCGCGGCTTCGATGCCGACAAGCTGGGCGCCTTGGCCGGGCTGATCGTCGAGCAACTCCGCCAATGGCTGGACGGCGAACGCGACCGCATGGCCGAGGCGGTGTTCCGGGCGGCGGTGACCGCCGGCCGTATTCAGTTCCGGCTCCGAACCGACGGGCAAAATTGGCGGATGCCGTTCGAGGCTCAGACTTACGAACCCGAAGGCGCCGAGCAACTGGTCGGCAAGACCGGCGGGCCGCTGGAAAAAAGCCTGTTCGCCCCGATCTACAAAGGCGACTTTTCCAGTCAGGACGAGCGCAACATCGCGGTCTATCTCGACGGTGAAGCCGCGTTGACCTGGTGGCATCGCAACGTCGCCCGCCAGCAGTACGCTATCCAAGGTTGGCGACGCGGAAGAATTTATCCTGATTTCATCTTCGCCCTGCAACGCGGCGCGGGCATGGAACGGCTGGTGGTGCTGGAAATGAAAGGCCCGCAGTTGGCCGGCAACCCGGATACCGAATACAAGCGTGCCGTGTTGCGGCTCATGTCCGACCACTACGCCATCGAACACGCGCCGCATGTCGGCGGGCTGGAGCTGGTCGTCCCCGACGGAACCGCGGTGCAGTGTGACCTGGTTTTAATGCAGGATTGGAAAATGAGATTACCAAATGAATTTATTGGAAAATAGTCTGCTTGGAACGCTGTCGAAAAGGAAAATTGGCTAATGATTTCGGCAAAATTTTGAGGTGGAGATGGGCGGATGCGGCAGCGGGCGACACTGGCATTTCGGCGCCAAGGACACGACGGACGATTACCGGGCGCTGGACGTGCGGCGCTGGCATCCGACGGTTTGGCATCGGGCCAGAAGAATGGTGAATCCGTTTCGCAAAAATTAGGGGTTGCTGGCATCGTTCCGGGGGACAACCATGAAATCTGTTCCCGGATTTGTTCCCATGATCGAGTGATGTTTTTCAAAAACCAAGCATGAAAGCGGCTTATCGCCGATTCGCTAGATTCTGCATTGGAGCCTTCCAGGCGCGACCAGTTGCGGCCCTTCGGTAAGAGCACGATCCACCAGTTCGCTGAAACGGTTTTTGGCTTCCTGTAACTGCCAGGTTTGCATGAAGGGCCTCTTCGGTGAAACACTGGAACTAGTCGGTCTGGTGTAACCGTTCACTCCCCCTCCCGGCGGGAGGGGGTTGGGGGGAGGGTAAGTCGTTGGCGCCACT
>ERZ761602.6243-NODE-6243-length-13501-cov-3.427190_pt1 | contig 13501 bp, 10 predicted proteins | sample MGYA00512165_ERZ761602 | MGnify/ENA primary metagenome ERZ761602 (study PRJEB28899, sample SAMN02445085) | bioreactor sludge metagenome | biome: EBPR sludge; isolation source: Thorneside wastewater treatment plant | place: Australia: Brisbane, Thorneside...
GGCGACATTCCTGTCGCCCAGTCCGGGTCCGCCGAACTCGCCGCGACAGGAATGTCGCCGCTCCGGACGCACATCGGCTCGCTCGCGCGCGGCTTCCTGTTCGAACCGGCGAAACTCGTTGTCGTCACGGACGCCGAGGTGTTCGGGCGTTACAAGGTGCAACGTCCGCGCCGGCTCAAGGCCGCGCAGGCCGCGCGCACGCGGTCGTTGCTGGACATTGACTTCACCGAACTCGAGGAAGGCGATCTCGTCGTGCATCTCCAGCACGGCATCGGACGTTACCTGGGCTTGAAGGTCCTGCCGGCGGGGCAGGGGAGGCGTGGCAAGTCCGACGCTGGCGATGCCGACAGCGGCCAGGAATGTCTCGTCATCGAGTACGGTTCGCGCGATCCGGCGCAACCGCCGCCGAAGCTCTACGTGCCGATCACCGAGGCGCACCTCGTCAGCAAGTACGTCGGCGCGGGCAGGGCGCGGCCGCCGCTGCACCAACTCGGCGGCACGCGTTGGGCCAAGGCCAAGGATGAGGCGCAGCGGGCGGTGCGCGATCTCGCGGGCGAGATGTTGCGCATCCAGGCGGTGCGCGATTCGCAACCGGGTTTCGCCTTCGGTCCCGACACGCACTGGCAGCGCGAGTTCGAGGCGTCGTTTCTCTATGAGGAAACGCCCGACCAGATGAAGGCAATCATCGAGACCAAGGCCGATCTCGAGCGCGCGAAGCCGATGGACCGGCTGATCTGCGGCGACGTCGGTTACGGCAAGACCGAGGTGGCGATCCGCGCCGCGTTCAAGGCGGTGATGGTCGGCAAACAGGTGGCCATTCTCGTGCCCACCACCGTGCTCGCGCAGCAACACTTCAACAACTTCCGCGAGCGCATGAGCGATTACCCGGTGCGCGTCGAACTGCTCTCGCGGTTTCGCACCCGGCGCGAACAGCAGAAGGTCGTCAAGGATCTCGCGGCCGGCGCGGTGGACATTGTGATCGGCACGCACCGGATCGTGCAGGCCGACATCGCGTTTAAGGATCTCGGGTTGGTGGTGATCGACGAGGAACAACGCTTCGGCGTGAAGCACAAGGAGCAGTTCAAGCTGCTGCGCTCGCTGGTCGATGTGCTGACGCTCAGTGCGACGCCGATTCCGCGGACGCTGTATCTCGCGCTGACGGGCGCGCGCGACATGAGCACCATCGAGACGCCGCCGCAGGACCGGCTGCCGGTGGAGACGGTCGTTTCGCCGTTCGACGAACGCATCGTGCGCGACGCCGTTCGCCGCGAGTTGAACCGCCAGGGACAGGTGTTCTTCCTGCACAACCGCGTCGAGACCATCGAGGCGATGGGCCTGCGCCTGAAGGAACTCGTGCCCGAGGCGCGTCTCTTGATCGGTCACGGCCAGATGGACGCTGATGAACTGGAGGAGGTGATGACGCGTTTCGTAAACGGCGAGGCCGACGTGCTGCTCTGCACGACGATCATCGAAAGCGGTATCGACATCCCGAACGCCAACACGATCATCATCGACCGCGCGGACCGTTTTGGGCTGGCGCAGCTTTACCAGCTTCGCGGGCGCGTCGGGCGATACAAGCATCAGGCGTTCGCGTATCTGCTCATTCCACGGCACGCGCGGCTGCTGACCGATGCGCGGAAACGTATCGCCGCGCTCAAGCAATATTCGTCGCTCGGCAGCGGCTTCAAGATCGCGATGCGCGATCTGGAGATTCGCGGGGCGGGCAATCTGCTCGGCGCGCAGCAGAGCGGTCACATCACCGCCGTGGGCTTCGACCTCTATTGCCAGCTTTTGGCTCAAAGCGTGGCGACGATGAAGGGCGAAAAACCGAAGCAACGGGTCGAAGTGGCGGTACGGTTGGATTTCATTTCGATGAATCCCACCGTCAGCGTGAGTCTGGCCTCCGAGCGAGTGGCTGTGGAGTCGATCAGCAAGCGTTCCGGCAAGTCCGTTGATGAACCGTTGAACATTTCCATTCCCCGGGAAGTTGCGAGTTACATGTCGGCGGAAGAGGTTCCGGACGAACCGGAAGCAATCGACTTCGAAATGGGCAATGCCTGTCTGCCGCTCGGTTACATTCCGGACTCCGGCCAGCGGGTGGAGATTTACCGGCGGCTGGCCTCGCTCATGGATCTGGCCGAGTTGGAAACATTGCGCAAGGAATTGCGGGACCGCTTCGGCCACCCACCCGAGCCGGTCGTCATGCTGCTGACTGTCGCCGAACTCAAGCTGATGGCAGCGGGTCGGGGAATTACCGAACTCGAAGTACGCGACAGCAAGGTGATGCTCACGCGCAACGGGGAACTGCTGACCTTGGGCGGGCGCTTCCCCCGGTTGACCAAGCGCGAACCCGCCGCGCGCTTGAAAGAGCTGCGCAAGCTGCTGAGCGCGCTGTGAGCCAGTTGTACTTCGCTTCGCACTTTGCTACCCCGCTCGAGTTACATCCCCCCTGTCAGACGCTGCAAAATTCTCAAGTGTGGCCGAAGTGCTGCCGATGGCGTAGTATGGTTGCCGGTTCGGCTGGCCACGCATTGTGACTGGCTGCCGCCCTTGCCCGATGAAAATCATCATTGCCGAAGACGATGCCCTCTCGCGGAGGTTGCTCGAAACGCACCTGCAACGCTGGGGGCATGAAGTGTTGTCCTACGCGGATGGAGCGGAAGCGTTGGCGGCGATCAAGTCCAGCACTGGTCCGCTCATGGCGGTGCTCGACTGGATGATGCCCAGTCTGGACGGCCCGGAGATTTGCCGGCAGGTGCGGCTGGATCAAACGATCTCGCAGCCCTATCTGATTTTGCTGACGAGCAAGGAAGGCGCGCAGAGCACGGTTGAGGGGTTGCAGGCCGGGGCGGATGATTACGTGGTGAAGCCCTTCGAGGCCACGGTGCTGCGGGCACGCGTCGATGTCGGCGTGCGGGTGCTCGAATTGCAGGCCAAGCTGGCCCGCCGGGTCAAGGAACTCGAGGATGCCCTGGCGAACGTGAAACGGTTGCAGGGGTTGCTGCCCATTTGCAGCTACTGCAAACGCATTCGAAATGACGGCAATTACTGGCAGCAGGTGGACATGTACCTCGCCGAGCACACCGAAGCCCGGCTCAGTCACGGGTTTTGTCCGGATTGCTACGAATCGCGGGTCAAACCAGAACTCGCGCAGTTGACCCAGTCGATGGGCGAGAAAACCTGATCAGTCGCCGCCCCGCGCGGCCGCCTGCGCCGCGGAGTAAACTTCCTTCAGCGAGATCCCCTTTTCCTCCGCGAGCGCGCGGCAGCTTTCAAACTCCGGCGCAGCCTGGATCAGTTTGCCGTTCAGGCGGCCGATTTTCACCTCGACCAGACCGTAAGCGGTGCTGATCCGGGCAACTTCACGTCGCAATTTGCGCCGGCTGGCGGTGGTACGGCGCACTCCGAAAGCGGTGGTTTCGCGCAGCATCAGTTCGCTGAGCGCATCGGCTTTTGCTTCCGGACAAAGGACGGTCAGCAGGATGGCGGGGCGGCTTTTCTTCATCTGGATCGGCGTGTGAAATACGTCCAGGGCGCCCGCTTTCAGGGCTTGTTCCACGAAGGCCCCCAGCAACTCGGGATTCACATCGTCCAGATTGGTTTCCAACACCGCGATCGTGTCCGTCTCCCAGTCCAGATGCGGGGCCGGGGCCGGGCTGGTTTGGCTTGGACCCAGCACCGCCCGCAGAACGTTGGGTCGGTTGTGGTTGTCGCGCGTGCCCAGACCGTAGCCGACCCGTTCAGCCACCAAGCCGCGCATGGGGCCAAAGGTTTCAGCAAATTCGGCGAGGATGGCCGCTCCCGTCGGAGTGACTAGTTCGTGGGGTTCGTCACATTGGCTTACCGCAATGCCACGTGCCCCGAGAATCTCCAGCGTGGCCATGGTCGGAACCGGGAACCGGCCGTGGGCGCAGTTCACCCACCCGGTGCCCTCCGTGACCTGGGCCGCGAGCACGCGGGGCCGGCCGAGTTGCTCCAGGCAGACGCAGGCCCCGATTACATCGACGATGGAATCGATCGCGCCCACTTCATGGAAATGCACTTCCTCCGGGGGATGCCCGTGGATCTTGCCCTCGGCCACGGCGATGCGATGAAAGACCGCCACCGACTTTTCCTTAACCCAGTCGGAAAGCGCCGAGCCGAGAATCAATTTGCGTATGTCCGCGTAGTTTCGGCTGTCGCCGTGGTGATGGTGGTGCGCGGGTTCATGCTGATGTGTGTGACCGTGGTCGCCGGGACCATGGCTGTGATCGTGCGGGTGATGGTGGCCATGGTCGTGACCGGCATGCCCATGCGCGTGGTGCTCGTGAACATCGAACTTGATCCCGGCGATGCCGGCCTTGCTCTGGCGCTGCTCGTGCAGATGAAAAGAGCCAATATCAACCTTCTGAAGTTCCGCCTGCAGAGCTTCAAAGCTTACGCCCAGGTCCAGCAGGGCACCGATGAACATGTCGCCGCTGATGCCTGAGAAAATGTCCAGATAGAGGGTCTTGGAGTTCATGGGGACAGAAATGTGTGGTGCCGGTTGATCAGCCATGGGCCGCCAGTTCGTTGATCTGACTGGCGGCGTAACCGGCCCCGAAGCCGTTGTCGATGTTCACCACCGTCACGCCGCTGCCGCAACTGGTCAACATACCGCACAACGCGGCGAGTCCACCAAACGCGGCTCCGTAGCCCACGCTGGTTGGCACGGCGATGACCGGCCGCGAAACCAGTCCGGCCACGACACTGGGCAGCGCGCCTTCCATGCCCGCCACCACGATGAGCACGTTGGCCTTGCGGATTTCATCCAGCCGGGCCAGGAGGCGATGCAACCCGGCGACGCCCACATCGTAAATCCGTTTCACGGTGTTGCCCATGACATCAGCCGTTACGGCGGCTTCCTCGGCCACCGGCAAATCCGACGTGCCGGCGCTCAAGACGAGGATGGTGCCTGGACGCTTCCGCAGGGGTTGCTTCACGATGGTGAGGCAGCGGGCGAGTTCATGGTGGACGGCGGATTTGAACTTGCGCTTCACCGCCTTGAAATGGCCTTCCGTGGTGCGGGTGACCAGCAGTTGGTTCTCGCTGGCCAGCAACCGGGTGGCAATTTTGACGAGCTGGGCGGGCGTTTTGCCCGCGCCAAACACCACCTCCGGAAAGCCCTTCCGCAGGGACCGGTGGGTATCGAGGTTGGCGAAGCCGAGGTCCGCGAACGGCGCGGCCTGAAGCGCTTGCAGAACCTCTTCGGCGGGAACTTTCCCGGCCGCGAAGCGGGCCAGCAGTTGGCGGGCGTCAGCAGTGGTCACGCAGCAGGATTGTCAGGAAGGCTCGCACGGGTCACGTGTTTTATGGCTGCCCGACAACGGTTGGCGGATGGCCCAACCGGGGTTGTCCAGCAAGCCGGCACCCAGCATGTGTTGTACGAGTCGGGTTGGGGTGACGGATCTCGCACCCCTTCCCGGCAGTGTCACTCAACGTTGCACGCGGGCACTGCCGCCACCGATAAGCGCCTCAACTTCCTTCAAGGTGGCCATCGAGGTGTCACCCGGAGTGGTCATCGCCAACGCTCCGTGCGCGGCTCCATATTCCACCGCCTTCTGCGGATCGCCATGCTTGATCAAGCCGTAGATCAAACCGGAGGCGAAACTGTCACCGCCGCCGACCCGGTCCAGGATTTCGAGATCGCTGCGGTGCGTGGCCTCGTAAAACTTGCCAGCGGCCCAGCAGATCGCCCCCCAGTCATTGCGCGTGGCGGTGCGCACCGTGCGCAGCGTGGTGGCGGTAACCTTGAAATTCGGAAAGTCCTTCACCGCGCGGCTGATCATGTTCTTGAATGCATCCACCTCGATGTGGGAGATGTTTTCATCAACGCCTTCCACTTCAAATCCGAGACAGGCGGTAAAGTCCTCTTCATTGCCGATCATGACATCGACATAACGCGCAATCTCGCGGTTGACTTCCTGGGCGCGCTTTTTTCCGCCAATTGATTTCCAGAGCGACGGCCGGTAGTTGAGATCGTAGGAAACGATCGTGCCGTGTTTCTGGGCCGCCTTCACCGCTTCGATCACGACTTCGGGCGTCGAGTCCGACAGGGCCGCGTAAATGCCTCCGGTGTGCAGCCAGCGCACCCCCTGCTTGCCGAAGATGGTTTCCCAGTCGATGTCGCCAGCTTTGAGTTGCGAGGCGGCGGTGTTGCCGCGATCGGGCACGCCAACCGCGCCGCGAATGCCGAAACCGCGTTCGGTGAAGTTCAAGCCATTACGAATCGTCCGGCCGATGCCGTCGTAGGGCCGCCACTGGATGAAGGAGGTGTCCACGCCGCCTTGGAGAATGAAGTCCTCGATGAGTCGCCCCACCTCGTTGTCCGCGAAGGAGGTGACCACGGCGGTTTTCAGGCCGAAACACCGGCGCAAACCGCGGGCGACATTGTATTCTCCGCCTCCCTCCCAGGCCTTGAACTCGCGCGCGGTGCGGACGCGGCCTTCGCCGGGGTCGAGTCGCAGCATGATTTCGCCAAGTGCGATCATGTCAAAAGTGCAGGTTTCGGGAGCGCGTAATTTCAACATAAGTGCTGGTTTAGATTCGATTTTGAAGGCCGGGAGGTTGGGAAACCTCTTGGTGAAAAACAATCGAAAAGTGGGTTTTTAGCGCGCTTGCGCCATTTCTGCGAAGGCATGACCACTGCTTATGTCCGGGAGTTGGACAGAATGCTCACAAACGAGAATCGACAGGCCGAACATAAGATGAACCCTCAAATCAAACTCCCGGACGCCTTTTTGAGACAGGGCGGTGGCTTTTGCGGACAGCCGGTTCAATCAACCATTTTCAATGACCAAGCCCATAAGCTGCCCGGTCGTTCGCCGCACGGAATTTTTGGCTTCCCTTCCTTGGTGGACTTGGCATTCTGCAAGCGCATAAGGTTGAGGGGGTTAGGTTTGGGCGTTAGCGCTTTGTCACCCATTCGATAAATTCAACCCAAGACCGACTGTGACTTTTTCATCCACCAAAAACGAAAACCCCGGAAACAGCTCCCTCCGGCGTGCGGGCTTTACGCTGCTGGAACTGCTGGTGGTGATTGGCATCATTGGCATCCTGAGCGCGTTGCTGCTGCCGGCCATCGCCCGCGCCAAGAATTCCGGCCAAGTTACCTCCTGCTTGAACAACCTCCGCCAGTTGCAGCTCGTTTGGACCATGTATGCCGATGATAACGATGGCCGGTTGGTGCGTAGTGACTACGTGATTGGGAATCCTCATCCGAGCCGCGCTGCCTGGGTTCAAGGACGACTGGATTATTCTCCGACCAACCCGGCCAACACGAACAGCGGGATCTTTCTGGATGACAGCCTCTCCCTATTTGCGCCCTACTTGCGAACGGCTAAGGTGTATCGCTGTCCCTCGGATCGCAGTGCCGTCCGGATCAACGGTGAATTGCAGTCAAGAGTTCGCAGTTATGGCATGAACTGGAGCCTGTCTTCTGATCTCTCGAAGGATGCGCAAGTAGTTTTCCGACTAGGTGAGATTCAAAACCCCTCCCCGACAGAACGGTTTGTTTTTATTGATCAGCATCCTGATTACATTTCGGACCTCCATCTTCACATGTCACTGGCCGCCGGCGGGAATGCCCACTTTCAAGATTATCCCTCTTCGAGCCACAGTGGATCAGGAACCTTGACGTATGCAGACGGCCATGCGGAGCGTCGCAAATGGGTTGATCAAAGGACTGTGAAAGACGTTAAGTTTCGTACCCCCTCACTAATGTCAGTCAGTATGTCTCCGGACAACGAAGACATCGCGTGGCTTCAAGCGCGCTACGCGGCTCCGATTGGTAGCAAGTGACGGACTGGGTGTTCGTCCCAACGAGCAGTGCTCGACACTCTGAGGTGGGGCGGCACTTTTGGTTCTAGTTCCCCGGATTTAGCACCGGATTCTTCTCCGCCCCCTCCCAAGCCGTCCAGCCGGAGGGGAACTTCATGGCGCCTTCCCGAACGCGCATCCCAGTCCGCTTGAAACGGGGTTTTCAATTTTCGGGCTTGCCTTGAAGCCAGCAGGAATGACTGCATCACGCACCTCGTTTGTCCGGTGGGTCTGGGCCCGCGCACAACCCACGCGGACGGATACGATCACTGCCCCGCATGGGGGGTGATTTCGTCTTGCGATCCGCAGTGACTGCCATTCATGAAAGCCGAATTGGACAAGCCATTTTCAGTCCTCCTCGTGGAGGACGATGTGGATATTTGGGAGATGCTCTCGGCGTTGCTGCTTGAGGATCAGGTAGAATTAAGTTGGTCGCGCACCGGAAGAGATGCGCTGCAGCAGGTGGAACGGGAGGGCTATGATCTGGTGATGCTCGACTTGGGCTTGCCGGATGTGAACGGCTTCGAAGTCCTCCGGCAGATGCAGGCGCGCATCCAGGATACCAATACCCCGGTGCTGATCATTACCGCCCTGAACGCCACCCGGGACAAATTAATCGGTTTCGAGCTCGGTGCCGCGGATTATCTTACCAAACCGTTTGAAGTGTCTGAGCTGCGCGCGCGCATGCGGGTGTTGCTCCGCGCCAAGCGGCTGCAGGACCAGTTGACCGAGGCCAACGCAGAACTCGCCGCGGCGCACGAGGCGGCGCAAGCCGCCACGCTGGCCAAGTCGGAGTTTCTGGCCAACATGAGCCATGAAATTCGCACGCCCATGAACGGGGTCATTGCGATGACGGGGTTGTTGCTGGAATCCCGGCTGACGCTGGAACAGCGCGAGCTGGTTGAAACCATCCGTACGAGTGGTGACGCCCTGCTCGAGATCATCAACGACATTCTTGATTTCTCGAAAATTGAGTCCGGCAAGATCGAGCTTGAAGTTCACCCGTTTAATTTGCGCCATTGTGTCGAAGACACTCTCGAACTGTTGGCCCCGAGGGCTGCCGAGAAGAACATCGAACTCATCGGTGAACTGGCGGACGACGTGCCGGTGATGATCGAGAGTGACGGGGCACGAATCCGCCAGATTCTCGTGAACCTCATTGGCAACGGCGTTAAATTCACCAACCAGGGCGAAGTCGTCGTCAGTGTACATCGCGAGGAATTCCCGGCCACCTCCGGCTTGGCGCCGGATCGTTGCCTGATCCGTGTTGAGGTGCATGACACGGGGATCGGAATTCCCCGGGACCGGATCGAGCGGTTGTTCCAGTCCTTCAGCCAGATCGATGCGTCGGTGACGCGCAAGTACGGCGGCACCGGCCTGGGCCTGGCCATCAGCCAGCGCCTCGCAACGATCCTTGGCGGCTCCATCCAGGTGGAGAGCCAGCCGGGTCGTGGTTCGAACTTCAGCTTTACTTTCATCGCCGGGATGGTGCCGGCCGGGGAAAGTGTCGTGGTGCCACCTCCCGCAGCCAGGCCGTTACGGGTTTGGATCTCGGAAGACAATGCCCGCGCGGCGGCCGCACTGAGCCGGCAGCTAAAGCAGCTTGGGTGTGAAGTCGGGGCCAGCGGTCTGCCGGGCGAGTTGTTGAATGGGATTGGCAAGAGCGAGCCCCCTGATTTGATCTTTCTCGATGCCGATCTGCCGGAAATGAAAACCGGACGCTTGGTTTCTGATCTACGGCAGCGCTTGCAAGGGGTTCCGGTGCCTGTCGTGATCCTGACTTCCATTGCTGAGCGGGCGGCCGGGAGTGCGTGCCCGACGGCGGAACACGTCAGTTACATCTCCAAGCCTCCGCGACTGGGTGATCTCGCGACCGCCATCCAGCAGGTTCAAGGGGCTTCAACTCCGACAGCTCCGGCCCCAACCGTTCCACGACTGGACGAGCGCCTGGCGGATCGACTGCCGCTGCGGGTCCTGCTGGTCGATGACAATCTGATCAACCAGAAAGTCGCCCTGCGCCTCTTGCGGCAGATGGGTTACTCAGCGGACATAGCCAACAACGGGCGCGAGGCCGTGGCGGCGGTTGAGCGGCAACCATACGACATCGTATTCATGGATGTGCAGATGCCCGAGATGGACGGCATTCAAGCCGCACGACACATTCGTGAGATGGAGGCGGCGCAGGGAAAGCTGCTGCCGGTCACCATCGTCGCGATGACCGCCAACGCGATGTTGGGTGATCGTGAAAAATGCCTCGAAGCCGGCATGGACGACTATCTCGCCAAACCTGTCCGGCCCGAAGCCGTGCAGGAAATGCTCGAACGCTGCGCCCGGACGCGGATTGCCACCGACGGGCAGGTGGTCGGCGGGGACGCATCGTTCACCGCTGGACACAAATCCACGGCCACGTCAGCGCCGGGTGACACGTCCGAAGCTGCCAGCAAACCACCCGTGGACATGGAGCGGTTGCGTGAGTTTTCAGCCTATGACAACGCAGCGATGCGCGAACTGGGGGTGCTCTACATCGAACAAACCGGGCAGCAGATCGCTCGGCTGCTGGCGGCGTTTCGGCAGGAGGACATTCAGGAAGTCCGCCGACTGGCCCACAGTTGTGCCGGCGGCAGTTACACCTGCGGCATGACGCCCATCGGCGACACCTTCCGCCAAATTGAGTCCCTCGCGGACGCCCGGGATTTGCGCCCCATCGCACAGTTGATCGAGCTGGTGGAAGAGCAGTTTCGAGCCATTGACAATTTTCTGCGCGAACATGTCCTGGTTTCCACATGAGGCCCGCGGATCAACCCGTGAATTGCTCCGGAGGATTGACCGGCCGGCGATTCAGTTTCCCACCCGCCCGGCCGATGTGATCTTGTCATGAAGAAGATTCTGTTCATCGAGGACGACCCCATCCTCGGGCCGGTTTATCAGGCGCAGTTGAAGAGCGCCGGCTTTGAAGTCGTTTGGGTGACGGACGGCGAGGCGGGGTTGAATGCGCTCCAGATTTCCCGGCCGGACCTGATCGTGCTCGACATCCAGTTGCCGCGCATCTCCGGTCTTGAACTGCTGCAGATCATTCGCAGCAGCCCTGGTGTTGACCGGCTGCCGGTGATCGTGTTCACCAATTCATTTCAGGAGGATATTCTGGCAAAAGTCCGCAAGACGGGTGTGGAGCGCATCCTTTCAAAATCCCAGGTCATCCCGCGTGAAGTGGTTGCCATCATCAAGGAGTTTTTGTTCGGAGCTGAGGAGGATCAGGCGTCAGGTGCGACGGGGAGTGAGAGTCCGGAAAACAAGGCTTTCACGGCGGCGTTGCAGCGGCAGTTGGGCGACCTTCTGGCCTCCTGCCGGCGCATGGTCACCGAGGTGAACCGCGATTCCGTGCCGGAAACCCGCGTGGCCAAGATCCGGATGCTCCGGAACACCGTGCGCCAGTTGATCAGTGTGGCCGCCGCCGCCAACCTCAGGGCGCAGGCCTATTTCTGCGAGGCGCTGGAAGCGCTGCTGGTGGAATTGTGTGACCAACCGGATCGCTTGACGGTTTCCAGTCTCCGCACCGTGACCCAGTCCGTTGATTTTCTGTTCGAGAAGTTCGATCGGTCGCGCCGCTTTGTGCTGCCCGGCAACCTCGCGTTCCGGGTCTTGATCGTGGATGATGATCCGATCTCTCGCCGGGCGGTGCAGGTGGCGTTGAGCCGGATCAAGCTGCAGGCCACCGAGTGTGGCTCTGCGCAGGAGGCTTTGGACTATTGTTCACGGGGCGGTTTCGACGTCATCTTTCTGGATGTGAACATGCCGGACGTGAACGGTTACGACCTTTGTTCCCGTTTGCGCAAGCTTGAGCCGAATCAGACGACGCCCGTCATCTTCGTCACCAGTCAGACGGACTTGCAAAGCCGGGCGCAGTCCACTTTGAGTGGTGGCAACGATTTCATCACCAAGCCGTTTCACTTCATGGAGCTGGCGGTTAAAACTCTGCTCCATCTCCTGCGCAGCAAAATGAAGTGACATGCACCGAGGCCTTTTTCAATTCGATCAGGATCAAAGCGGAGACTGTGATCGCCCGACCGCTGGTGGTGCGCGCGGGCAGTTTCCGCTCGGGGCCGCAGTTTGCGGAATTGGACAGCATTGAAGCATGACAAAAATTTTGTTCATCGAGGATGATCCCGTCCTTTCCAAGGTCTATTGCAAGGCTTTGGAAGCCGCGGGTTTTGAGGTTCACCACGCTGCCGACGGCGAGGCCGGCCTGACGGTGTTGCAGGTCATGCGTCCGGACTTGATCTTGTTGGATTTGATGCTGCCCCGGATTTCCGGCATGGACCTGCTGCGCATCATCCGCGGTTCCGAGGACATCAAGGACACGCCGGTGATTGTATTTAGCAGCGCGTTTCGCAATGATGTCCGCGAAGAAGTCGAGAAGTTGGGTGCGAACCGGCTGCTGTCCAAGGCGGAGTTTGTGCCCAAGCAGGTGATAGCGATCATCAAGGAGCTCCTGCCCGGTGGCATTCGCCGGATCGCCGGCGCGAGTGACGATCCCCGCGTCATCGCCGAGTTCACCGCGAAGATCCCCCACCTGCTGCACTCTTCCGGTCAGTTGATTCAGGAGATCAACCGGGAGGTGGGCATCGACCGCCGGGGCGGCCGGTTGCGGGCGTTGAAGAGCACGGTCTGCGACTTGGCCGACGTGGCCATCACCCTGGACATGGCGGCGGCGGCCTATTTTTGCGAAGCGCTGGACGCCCTGCTGGGTGAGGCGTCCGACCGGGTGGGCAAGCTCGGGCCGGCCGGCCTGCGCACCATCACCCAGGCCGTGGACTTTTTGTCGGATGCGTTCGATCCCGGGTGCCACTTCGGCTTCACGGGTTTTCCCGCCTTCAACATCTTGATCGTCGATGACGATTCGATCTCCCGCTGTGGCGTGCAACTGGCCTTGAGCAAGATCAAGCAGAAGGGGCAGGAATGCACCAGCGCGCCGGAAGCCCTGGCCCGCTGCACGGAGCAGGCTTTTGATCTCATCTTTTTGGATGTGGAGCTGCCGGACATGAACGGCTTTGACTTGTGCGCGGAGATTCGCCGCACCGGCGCCAGTCGTTCGGCACCGGTCATTTTTGTGACGCAGCACACCGACTTGCAAAACCGGGCGCAGGCATCCCTGAGCGGCGGCACCGACTTTATCAGCAAGCCCTTTCACTTCATGGAACTGGCGGTCAAATCCTTGTTCCACTTGCTGCGCAGCAAACTTCAGTAGGCGCTCCGTTTGGGCGGTGCTCAACGCGGCCCTTTCATTTCCGCTTCCACTTCACCCCGGCGCAGGACCGTCTCGTCACCCGACCTTTTGCCGGTCTGCCCTGTGCGGTGAAACACACATCCCTGTGCGGTGAAACGCCCACTTGGCGGCGCTCGTTTCCGCGCTTTTCTTTCTGCCATAAGCGACCGCTGCCGCCGTTGGTAACTGCGGATCAAGTCGCGCGAAAGCGAACCTCAACTCGATAAGTGTTATGATCACACCATCACGGAAAAGAGGCTTCACCCTCATCGAACTCCTGGTTGTCATCGCCATCATTGCGGTGCTGGCCGGGCTCCTGTTGCCCGCTTTGTCCCGCGCCAAATCGGCGGGTCAGGGCATTCAGGCATTGAACAACCTGCGCCAGCTCGGTCTGGGCTGGAT
>ERZ761602.6244-NODE-6244-length-13500-cov-3.663741_pt1 | contig 13500 bp, 9 predicted proteins | sample MGYA00512165_ERZ761602 | MGnify/ENA primary metagenome ERZ761602 (study PRJEB28899, sample SAMN02445085) | bioreactor sludge metagenome | biome: EBPR sludge; isolation source: Thorneside wastewater treatment plant | place: Australia: Brisbane, Thorneside...
CGCACCGCCGGCCTGATCGACGGCGAATGGGTGGCTGGCTCCAATCCCCTGGCCGTGCACGACCCCGCCAGCGGCGCCTTCCTGGCCGAGGTGGCCGGTCATGGGCCCGAGCAGGCGCAGGCGGCCATCGTGGCGGCCGAACGCGCGCTGCCGGCCTGGCGCGCCCGCAGCGCGCGTGATCGCGGCCTGATGCTGGCCCGCTGGGCGCAGCAGCTGCGCCAGCATGCCGCCGACCTGGCTGCGCTGATGACCGCCGAGCAGGGCAAGCCCCTGGCCGAGGCCAAGGGCGAGGTGCTGTACGCCGCCAGCTTCCTGGACTGGTACGCGGAAGAGGGCAAGCGCGTCTACGGTGAAACCATCCCCGCCAGCGACCCCAGCAAGCGCTACTGGGTGTGGAAGCAGCCGGTCGGCGTGTGCGCCGCCATCACGCCCTGGAACTTCCCGCTCGCGATGATCACCCGCAAGGTAGCGCCGGCCCTGGCGGCGGGCTGCACGGTGATGGTCAAGCCGGCCGAGCAGACGCCGCTCACCGCGCTGGCCTGTGCCGAGCTGGCCCTGCGCGCCGGCCTGCCCGCCGGCGTGCTGGGTGTGCTGCCGGCCACCGCCGAGGAATCCATCGCGATCGGCAAGCTGTGGTGCGATTCCCCCGTGGTGCGGCACCTCAGCTTCACCGGCTCCACCGAAGTCGGCCGCCTGCTGGCCGCGCAATGCGCGCCCACGCTCAAGCGCCTGTCGCTGGAACTGGGCGGCCACGCCCCCTTCATCGTGTTCGACGACGCCGATGTGGACGCCGCGGTGGAAGGCGCGATGCAGAGCAAGTACCGCAACGCCGGCCAGACCTGCATCTGTGCCAACCGCTTCTATGTGCAAGCGGGCATCCACGACGCCTTTGTGGAGCGCCTGGCCGAGCGCGTGGCGGCGCTGCAGCTCGGGCCGGGCAGCGAGGCGAACGTGCAGGTCGGCCCGTTGATTGACAGCCAGGCCCTGGCCAAGGTGCGCTCACATGTGGACGACGCCCTGGCCCTGGGCGCGCAGCTGCGGGTGGGCGGCCAGCTACGCGGGGATCTGGGCGCCAGCTTCTTCGAGCCCACGCTGTTGACCGGCGTGACGGCGCGCATGCGCGTGGCGGTGGAAGAAACCTTCGGCCCGGTGGCGGCGGTGCTGAAGTTCGACACCGAGGCCCAGGCCATTCAACTGGCCAATGCCACCGAATTCGGCCTGGCCAGCTACTTCTACACCCGCGACATCGGCCGCGCCCTGCGCGTGGCCGAGGCGCTGGACTACGGCATGGTGGGCCTGAACACCGGCCTGATCGCCAGTGCCGAGGCGCCCTTCGGTGGCGTGAAGCAGAGCGGCTACGGGCGCGAGGGCGGCCACCAGGGCATTGACGAGTACCTGGACGTCAAGACGGTTTGCGTCCAGGTCTGAACGCCGAACTTCACCCCTAGACTGGGCCCCTCCTACCCGAGCGGCCCTTCATGTCCGTCGTCTCCCCGAACGACCCCGGCCTGACGGCCCCGGCCCTGCGCCGGGTGATCCGCACCGGGCTGCTCAGCCTGCTGGCCGGCCTGGCGCTGACGGCGGCCTGCTGGTTCGGCCTGCACGAGCTGGAGCGGCGCAGCGAGCAGCAACGCCAGCAGCGCCTGATGGACTGGGTCGAGCAGGACTTGCAGCGCCGCCTGGGCGGCTTGCAGCAACTGATGGCCATGGGCCGTGTGCTGGTGCAGCAGGGCCAGCCCGAGCCCCGGCACCCGGATCTGCAGCTGCTGGCTGAAGGCCAACCCTTGCCGCGCCAGGTGCCAGGCCTGGAGGCGCTGCGCTGGATCGAGCGCGTGCCGGGCGAGACCGAGCAATGGCTGCAGCGCAGCGGCCTGCCGGTGCGCGCCGATCGGCTGGATCAGCCTCTGCCTCTTACGCCTGCGCTGCGCACCCTGCTGGAGCGCAGCGCGGCCGGCGGACAGCTGTTCCTGGCCCTGGATCCACAAGCGGTGCCGGCCCAGCTGTGGGCGGCCCTGCCGGTGTACCGCAGCGGCGCCGAGCCCGGCACCGCCAGCCAGCGCGCGCTCACCCTGAAGGGCTGGTTGCTGGCCGATCTGGAGGCCCAGAGCTGGCTGCAGAACCTGGGCGATTCCGGCCAGGGGCCGTTGCCCTTGGCCTTGCTCAGTCTGGACAACCAGGCCCAGCGCTTCTGGGGTGTGGCACTGCCAGCCGGCGTGCTGCGCCGTGAACTGCAACTGGGCGGCCTGCGCCTGCAGTTGCAGCTGGGGCGCAACCTGCCCCTGGGCCTGCTGCAGGGGCAATGGGCCTTGCTGGGCCTGGGCGGTGGGCTGAGCCTGCTGTTTGCGCTGGCCATGGCCCGCCTGCGCAGCCGCCGCGAACAAGTGCACATGCGCAGCCAGCAAGAAGCCGAGGGCCTGGAGCGCCTGGCCCGGGTGGCCGAGCACACCCGCCAGGCCGTGCTGACGCTGGACCGCGAGGGCCGCGTGGAATGGGCCAACGCCGCGTTGCTGGAGTTGAGCGGCCGGCGCGCCTTTGAAGTGCAAGGCGCCGATGTGGCCGAACTGCTGGGCCTGCCCGAGGGCACCGCGCGCCAGCAACTGGAACAGGCCCTGCGGGAGCGCCGGCCCCTGCGCCTGGAGCTGCCGGTGCGGGATGCCGAAGGCCATGAGCGCTGGCTGGACCTGGAGTTGCAACCGGTGCACAAGACGCAGGGGGGCGGCAGCATGCCGGCCGGCATGGTGCTGCTGGGCCTGGATCTGAGCCAGCGCCGCCAGACCCAGCAGCGTCTGGCGGCCGCGCTGCGCGAGGACGAAGACCTGCTGCGTACCGTGCGGGGCCACGCGCTGGTGGCGGTGACCGATCTGCAGGGACGGGTGGTCGACGCCAACGAGGCCTTTTGCGCGCTGTCGGGCTACCCGCGCAGCGAGCTGATCGGCCTCTCCCTGGGACAGCTGGCCGGCCTGCGTGGCTCGGCCTTCTGGGAACCGATCTGGCGCCAGCTGCAGGCGGGCCAGAGCTGGCGCGGTGCCATCGGCAACCGCCGGCCCGAGGGCGGCGTGTACTGGATCGACGCCATCCTGGCCCCCTTCTTCGACGCCAGCGGGGCCACCGAGCGCTTCGTCTGCATCGGGTTCGACATCACCGCCAGCAAGGCCGCGCAGGCCGAGCTGCAGCGCGAGCGCGAACGCCTGAACGCCATCATCGAAGGCACCCAGGCCGGCACCTGGGAATGGAATTACCAGAGCGGCGAATGGCTGGTGAACCCGCGTTTTGCCGAACTGCTGGGCGAGCCGCCGCGCGCCCTGCAGCCCTGGAACCAGGCCGCCTGGCTGGAGCGCGTGCACCCTGACGACCAGGAGCGCGCCCGCGAAGCCTTGCTGCAGCATCTGGGCGGTGGCGCGCCGGCCTACCAGCTGGAGTTGCGCCTGCGCCACGCCCAGGGGCGCTGGATCTGGGCCCAGCTGCGCGGCACCGTGGTGGGCCGCACGCCCAAGGGCCAGCCACTGTGGCTGGCCGGCACGCTCTTCGATGTGAGCGAGCGCCGCCAGATCGAAGAGCAGACCCGCTTGCGCCAGCAGGTGCTGGACCGCACCGAGCGCATGGGCCAGATCGGCGGCTTCGAACTGAACCTGGCCGAAAACCGCCTGACCTGGTCGGATCAGGTGTTCCGCATCCACGGCCTCAGCCCCGGCCCCATGCCCAGCCTGGATCAGGCCCTGCGCTACTTCTTCGAGGAAGACCAGGAGCGCCTGAAGCTGGCCATGAGCCGCGCCGTGCAGGAAGCCAAGGGCTGGGACCTGGAGCTGTGCCTGATCGATGCGCTGGGCCGCTTTGTCTGGGTGCGCTCGGTGGGTGAGGCCGAGTTCGACGAAGAAAGCGGCCCGCTGCGCATCGTCGGTGCCTACCAGGACATCACCCAGCGCCGTGAACTGGAGCAGGACGCGCAGCGCCAGCGCGAACTGATGCAGACGGTGATCGAGAACCTGCCCTGCGGGCTCTCGGTGTTTGATGGCGAGCTGCGCCTGCAGGCCCACAACCTGGAGCTGCAGCGCCTGCTGGACATGCCGGCCGAGCTGCTGGAGCCCGGCCGCACCCGCTTGCAGGACTTGTTGGCCTTCAATGCAGAGCGCGGCGAATACGGCGCGGGCGCCGTGGCTCGCCAGACCATGGGGGAGCTGGAAGCTCGCGCCCTGGCCGCCGCGCCCCACCACTTCGAACGCACCCGCCCGAACGGCGTGACCCTGGACGTGCGCGGCTCGCCCCTGCCGGGCGGCGGCCTGGTGACCACCTACATCGACATCAGCGAAAGCAAGCGCGCTCAGGAGCTGATGCGCGCGCAGGAACACTTCCTGCGCCTGGTGGCCGACAGCGTGCCCGGCCGCCTGGCCTACTGGACGCGTGAGCGCCGCTGCGTGTTCGTCAACCGCAGCTACGCCGCCTGGTGCGGCTGGGAGCCCGAGCGCATGCTGGGCGCCACCCTGGAGGAGGTGTTCGGGCCCGAGCGCGTGGCCAGCCAGGAGGAACGCCTGCGACTGGTGCTGGCGGGCGAGCTGCTGCAGTTCGAACGTGCCGAAGCTCTGGGCGAGGGCGGCGAGCGCACGATGCTGGTGCACTACGTGCCCGACACCCAGGCCGGCGAGGTGCGGGGCTTCGTCGTCATGGCCCTGGACATCAGCGAGCTCAAGGCCGAGCAACGCCGCGCCGAGCTGCTGAACGACGCGCTGGCGGTGGAGCGCGACCGCGCCAATGCCGCGTCCATCGCCAAGAGCCAGTTCCTGGCCAATATGAGCCACGAGATCCGCACGCCGATGAACGCCATCCTCGGCATGCTCAAGCTGCTGCGCCACACGCCGCTGCAGCCGCGCCAGCTGGATTACGCCGCCAAGGCCGAAGGCGCGGCGCGTTCGCTGCTGGGCTTGTTGAACGACATCCTCGATTTCTCCAAGGTCGAGGCCGGCAAGATGGTGCTGGACCCGCAGCCCTTCGCCGTGGACGAGCTGCTGCGCAATCTGGCCGTCATCCTGGCCAGCAATGTCGGCGCCAAGCCGGTCGAGCTGGTCCTCTATGTGGACCCGCGCGTGCCCGCCCACCTGGTGGGCGACGCGCTGCGCCTGCAGCAGGTGCTCATCAATCTGGGTGGCAATGCGGTCAAGTTCACCGAGCGCGGCGACGTGGTCATCAGCCTGCGCCGCCTGGGTGAACGTGCCGGCCGCGTGCGCCTGGAGTTTTCAGTGCGCGACACCGGCATCGGCATCGCCGAGGACAAGCAGAACTCCATCTTCGGCAGCTTCACCCAGGCCGAGGCCAGCACCACGCGGCGCTTTGGCGGCACCGGCCTGGGCCTGGCCATCAGCCAGCGCCTGGTGCAGCTGATGGGCGGCGAGATCGGCTTCACCAGCCAGGCCGGGCGCGGCAGCCGCTTCGCCTTCACGCTGGAGCTGCCGCTGGCACCGCAGCAACAAGCCGTGGCCCACGCCGGCGGACTGCGCCTGCTGGTGGTGGACGACAACCCGGTGACCTGCGCCGCCCTGGAAGCCATGGCCGAAGGCCTGGGCTGGCAGGCCCTGTACACCGCCACCGCCGCCGAGGCCCAGGCGCTGTGGGACACCGAGCAGGGCGAGGGCCGCCACTTTGACGTCGTGGCGCTGGACTGCCAGCTCGCCGACCGCGATGCCTGGGATTTCGCCTGCCAGCTGCGCAACCGCGCCCGCGCCCTGGGCCACACCCTGCCGGTGCTGGGGCTCGGTTCTGCCCAGGACCGCGAGCGCCTGCACCCCGGCCCCGAAGTGGGCGGCTACGACGGCTTCCTCGTCAAACCCGTCACCGCCAGCATGCTGGACGAAGCCGTGGCCACCGTGCTGGGCCGCGCCCGCCCGCGTCGCGTGCAGGCGCAAGGGTCCGACGGCGGCAGCCTGGCGCTGGTGGAAGACAACCCCAACAACCAGCAGGTGGCACAGGAGCTGCTGCAGGCCGAAGGCGCCGAGGTGGTGGTGGCCGACCACGGTGCCCAGGCGCTGGAGCGCCTGCGCGAGCAGCGCTTCGACCTGGTGCTGATGGACATGCAGATGCCGGTGATGGACGGCCTGGCCGCCACCCGCGCCATCCGCCAGGAGCTGGGCCTGGCCGATCTGCCCATCGTCGCCATGACGGCCAACGCCCTGGCCGCCGACCGCCTGGCCTGCCTGCAGGCCGGCATGAACGAGCATGTCGGCAAGCCCTTCGAGATGGCGCCCCTGGTGGCGCTGATCCAGCGCCTGGTGGGCGTGGCTGCCCAGGCCCTGGCCCAGCCGGCCGGCCCGGCCATCGACCCCGCGCGCCTGCAGCAGGCGCGTGCCGAGGGCATCGACCTGCAAGCCGCCATGGAGCGCTTCATGGGCCGCGCCGGCCTGTACCTGCGCACTTGTCGTTCCTTTGCGCGTTCGGCGCGCGCGCTGGCCACCCAGCTGCGCGAGCACCAGGGCCTGCCGGCCGCCGAACGCGCCGAGGCCGACCGCCAGGCCCTGCACGGCTTCAAGGGCCTGGCCGCCACCTTGGCCGCCAGCACGCTGGCGCAATGGGGCGCCACCGGCGAAGCCCAGGCCCGGGCTGGCGAGGCCCTGGACCCAGCCTGGATTGCCGCGCTGGACCAGGAGATCGAGCGCGGCTGCACCGCCCTGCTGCGCCACGCCCAGGCCCTGGCCGACGAGCGCAGCGAACCCGGCAAGCCCGCCCCGGCCGCGCAGGCAGAAGGGCCGTTGAAGGAGCTGCGCCAACTGGTGCAGGCGCAGGACCTGCGCGCCCTCAGCGTGGCGGCCGAACGCCGGCTGGAGCTGGAGCGCCTGCTGGGGGATGAGCTGGGCAGCCTGGATGAGGCCCTGGCGAATCTGGATTTCGAGCGCGCAAAAGCGCTGTTGGATTGATCCTCAGCCCAGCGCCGCCCAGTCTTCCAGTACCAGACCCGTCACGCGCTCGAACTCCCGCGTGTTGTGGGTGACCAAGGTGGCCTCCTCGGCCAGGGCATGGCAGGCGATCCAAAGGTCATTGGCGCCGATCGGGGTGCCGGCGTCCTTCAGGCGGGTGAACTGCTCGGCGTAATGCCTGCAGATGGCAGGCCCACTGGGGTAGATCACCGCCACCAGCCGGGCCAGTGCCTCCAGCTGGCGCAGTACCTCGGGCTTGCGGCTGCTGCGCTCGGCGCCCTTGAGCAGTTCGGCCCAGGTCACGAAGGACATGCACAGGCGGTCGGCATCGGGCAGTCCATTGACGCGCTGGGCCACGCCGGGCGGCTGGTTCTTGATCAGGTAGATCAGGATGTTGGTGTCCAGCAGGTAGATCACAGCGGCTCGCGCTCCTGTAGAGGCTGAGCGCTGCTGCGCTCGGCTTCGAGGGCGGCCACAAAGTCCGCGTCCGCCTGGCCTACCGCCTGCAGGGCGGTCAGCAAAGCCGTGCCGCGCTCCGCTTTCAAGGGGTGAATGATCAGATCGCCTTGCTCGTTGCGACTGATGCTGACGCGGTCGGTGTCGAGCCGGAACTCGGCCGGAATGCGCACGGCTTGGCTGTTGCCGTTGGCGAACACGCGGGTGGTCAGCGTTTCCATGACTCGATTAGTGTGTACGTTGATGTGTGTATTTTGCTCTTGAGGCTTGGTTGCCGCAATCAGGCTGGCAAGCCGGCCCACTCCGGCCCCGGCGCCGCCTCGAAGCGCCGCCCGTCCGGCAGCTCCAGCCACTGCGCGTGCAGCCACAGCCGGCTCCGGCCCAGATAGGCGGCCAGCGCGCGGTTCAGCGGGCCCTTGCCGTGCGTGGCGTCGCCGATCAGCGGGTGGGCGATGTGCTTGCAGTGGCGGCGGATCTGGTGGCGGCGGCCCTGCAGGGGTTCGAGTGCCAGCAGGGCGGCGCGTGTGGCATGGAACTGCGGGTGCGTGGGCACCGGCCACTCGAAGCGGCGCAGGCAGCGCCAGTCGGTCTGCGCTTCCAGCTGCGGCTGGCCCTGGCTGGGCAGTTCGGGGTCGCGCGCCAGCGGGTGGTCGATGCGGCCCTGCTCGCCGGCCGGCCAGCCGCGCACCAGGCCCAGATAGCCCTTGCGCACCTGGCCGTCGCGGAACCAGGCGCCAAGCTGGCTGGCGGTGGCGGCATCGCGCGCCAGCAGCAGCACGCCGCTGGTGCCCTTGTCCAGCCGGTGCGCCGGCGTCAGCCAGCCGCCGAACTGCGCTTGCGCGCGCGCCAGCAGGGTGTCGGTCTCGTGGGCATCCAGGCCGCTGGGGTGGACGAGCAGGCCCGGCGGCTTGTCCAGCACCAGCAGTTGGGCGTCCTCGTACAGCGGCCGGAGTTCAGGCGATGTCGCCGTCGACATAGAGCCATTCGTCATTCACACGCTCGAAGCGGCTCGTTTCCATCAGACGGTGCGCCCGCCCGCCCAGCTTGCTGCGCGCCACGAAGCGCACCTCGGCGTGGTCTTCGTCCAGCCGGCGGTGGCTCAGCACGTCCAGGCCCAGCCAGCGCAGGCCAGGCTCGGGCGCTTCGAGCTGGCGCGGGCGGGTGCGCGGGTGCCAGGTGGCCATCAGGTAGTCGCGCCGGTCCGTGACGAAGGCGCTGTAGCGGCTGCGCATCAGGGCCTCGGCGTCGGGGGCGCTGAGATGGCCGCTGCGGTCGTACTCGTCGTGCAGGGCGCCGCAGCACTGGGCGTAGGGCAGGGGGCGGCCGCAGGGGCAGGGTTCTGTCATTCGAACAGCCCCAGGTCCTTGACCTTGGCCACCAGCTGCGCCGCGCTGCTCACGTCGAGCTTGCGCATCAGGTTCTCGCGGTGCTTGTCCACGGTCTTGGGGGAAAGGTTCAGGTGCTCGGCCATGGCGGCATTGTTGAGCCCCTCGCTGATCATCTTGGCCACCTGCAGCTCACGTGGCGTCAGGCCGGGGTCGCTGGCCTGGGCCTGGGCGGCCAGCCCGGGGTGGATGACCGTTTCGCCGCGCAGCACGCGCTGCAGGGCCAGCACCAGCTCGGCGCCGCTGCCCAGCTTGGGCTGCAGGCCGTGCACGCCGCAGTCGATCAGCTGCCGGAACACCGTGGGCGAAGTGGCGCCGGTCAGCAGAACGATCTTCAGTTCCGGGTGGCGCTGGCGCAGCCAGGCGGCGGTGGCGGCGGTGTCGCCACCGGGCATGTGGTAGTCGAGCAGCAGCAGCTGGGGCTGCAGCTCGGCCACACGCTCCTTCAGGCCTTCAAGGCTGGAGGCCTCGCCGACAATCTGCCACCCGGGCTCCAGGCCCAAGAGCAGCTTGAGGCCTTCGCGAAACATGACGTGGTCGTCCGCCATCAGGATCCGAACGGTGGCTGGGCTGCTCATGCGGGGCCTGCTGATCCTGCTGTTGTGGGGCCTGGCAGTTTATGAAGCCCGCGCGCAGGCCTGCGGCACGCAGCCCGAGGTGCAGGGCCTGCAGGCTTGCAGCCAGCCCAGCGCCGCGCCGCCGGGGGGCGATGCAGGCCTGCGCTGGCAGCGCATCGAATTGCAGGGCAGCGAGCTTCAGACGCGCGTGCTGGCTCTGGGCGTGCCCGATGTGCAGGCACTGGAGCTCTGGCAGGCCCAGGGTGGCGCGCCGCAGCGGCGCTGGCAGCTGCAGGCCCTGGATGCACAAGCCGCCCGGCCGCTGCCCGGGCCGCGCCTGGCGCTGCCGCTCACGCTGGAGGCGGGCGCCAGCACCTTGTGGCTGGGCTACCGCGTGCATGGCGGCGGCCGCCTGGACCCGCAGCTGCTGAGCCCGGCGGCCGAGCGCGCGGCGCAACAGCACCGCGATGTGCTCAATGGCCTGATCTTTGGCGTGATGGCCACGCTGGCGGCGGTGGTGGCCACCGCGCGCTGGGTGGGCGGGCCCAGCGCCTACCTGGCCTATGTGGCCCTGGTGCTGGCCCAGCTCTTGATGATGTTGCAGACCGAGGGCTATGCCTTCGCCTGGCTTTGGCCCGAGCTGCCGGGCTGGAACCAGCGCGCGCCCCTGGTGCTGAGCCTGCTGAGCCTGGCCGCGCATGCCGCCTTTGCCATGCAGTTCCTGCAGATGCGCCAGCACATGCCCCGGCTGTGGCGCGCGCATGCCCTGCTGCTGGCGCTGCTGCTGCCGGCACTGGGGGCCATGGTGCTGCCCGATGCCGTGCGCCTGGGCGTGCTGATGGCCTTGCTCTACGCCCCGCTGGCCCTGGGCGCGGCCATTCGGGCCTGGCGCCTGGGCCTGCCTGGCGCGCCGCTCTACACCCTGGGGGCGGGGGCGCTGCTGCTGGTCTCGGTGCTGTTCTTCAGCCTGGGCGTGCTGGGCCTGAACCCGCTGCCCAGCGTGCACTTTCTGGACTACCCCAAGATTGGCGCGCTGCTGGAAGCGGCCTTTTTCTCGGCCGCCTTCATCCACCGCGTGCGCGCCGAGCAGCGCCGCCAGGCCGAGCAGCGCCTGCGCCGCTTGGCCGAGGCCGAGGAGCTGCTGGCCCTGGAGCAGCAGCGCCAGGCCGCGCTGGCCCTGGTGCAGCGCCAGGGCCTGCGCCTGGCCGGGGCCAGCCACGACATCTCGCAGCCCCTGGCCTCGCTGCGCTTTGCCATCGAAGCGCTGAAGCGCAGCGCCGCGCCCGGCGCCATCACCCAGCATCTGGAGCACACCCTGGCCTATGCGCAGACCCTGCTGAGCGATCTGATCCAGCAAACCCGCGCCGAGTTGCCCAGCGGGCCGGACCGCATTGCCCTGGGCCCCTGGCTGCAGCAGCAGCTGGCCCAGCACGAACAGTCAGCGCGCGCGCGAGGCCTGCAGCTGCGCCTGGCGCCCTGCCGGGCCGAGCTGCAGGCCTCGCAGCTGATGCTGGCGCGCATCCTGCACAACCTGGTGGGCAATGCGCTGCGCTACACCCGGCGCGGGCGCGTGCTGGTGGGGGTGCGCCGCCGCCCTGGCGCGCTGGAGCTGCAGGTCTGGGACAGCGGCCCGGGCCTGGCGCCCGCGCAGCTGGAGCGCCTGCAGCGGCCGTTCGAGCGCGGTGAGCAGCCGGTGGCCGATGGTGGCCATGGCCTGGGCCTGTTCATCGTCAAGAGCCTGTGCGAGCAATGCGGCTTCGAGCTGCGCATCCACAGCCGGCCGGGTCGCGGCAGCGGCTTTTGTGTTCGCATCCCGCAGGCGCCAATTACGGTGGACACCGTATCGGCTTGAGGGCGCTCGATTCCTAGCATGAAGGCATTCAACCGAACCGCCTTCTGCCATGCCGCTCTCACCCCTTTCCTTCACCCGCCTGTGCCGCAGCCTGTGCCATCTGAGCGATCTGCCCGGCCACTGGCGCACCCTGGCTTCGCAGCCGCGCCTCGATGTGCTGAGCCTGCGCCCGCTGGCCGATGAGGACGAGCGCCGCCGCAGCTTTTCCGACAACGCCGCCCGCCGCAGCCACGCCCGCGCCGCACGTTGGAGCTGGCAGGGCGTGCGCGTGCAGCAGCGCGTCATCAACATCCCCCGCGCCGAACTGGGCAGCCGCGCCGGCCGCAGCCTGGCCCAGCAGGCCTGTGCCGATGCCATTGCCGATGCGCAGCGCCAGGGCGTGCGCGTGGTGCAGCTGAGTGCCGAGCTGCGCCGCCTGTTCGGGGCCGACAGCAGCCTGCTCAAGCAGCGCTTCCCCAGCCTGCTGTTCTGCAATGGCGACAACGCCACCGCCCTGCTGCTTCTGCAGGATGTGCAGCGTGCCCTGGGCCTGGCCTTTGAGGGCAGCAAGATGCAGGTGCGGGTGCTGCTGCTGGGCAGCGACAGCGCGCTGGCCCAGGCCTTGCACGACGGCCTGCAGGCGCAAGGCGTGCTGGTGCTGGGCTGCACGGCCACCGAGGCCGCGCGCGGCCACCTGCGCACGCTCGCCCCTTTGGATGCCGTGGTGGTGTGCAGCGCCGACGCCGCGCTGCGCCTGGACCTGGCCCGCGTGCACCAGCTGCGCCGCCGCCAGCGCCGCCTGCTGGTCATCGACGGCGTGGCGCCGCCCAGCATGGATGCCGCCACCCGCGCCGCCTGCGGCGACTGGGTGCTGCACCAGCAGGCCAGCCGCGTGCAACTCCCCGGCCTGCGCTGGGGTCTGGCCGGCGCCGGCCTGCATGGCGAGCGGCGCTTGCTGGATGCGCGTGCACTCGAAGCCCTGCTGCTGCACCGGGCCCTGTTCCAGCGCCAGGAACCCGCCGCCCTGGGCTGCGACTGGCTCCAGCACGGCGGCCTGCAGCGCCTGCTGCTGGGCGAGGCCCTGCGCCAGCTGGCCGTGCAGCTGGACGCACCGCACTCCGGCAGCCAGCGCGTGCGCAGCTTCAACCTGGCCTGCCCCGAGGCCTCGCGCGCACCCGTCAGCGGTTTCAGCGACACCCTGTCCCTGGTTGTCTGAGCGCCGCGAGCGTCGTACTCATGGGCCTGCCTGCGGCGCTCTGCCGTGCCGCGCACCGCCTGTTCGCCTGGGCGGATGCCGGGGGCCTCTGGCGCCGTTGGCAGGGCCGCCCGGCCGTGGATGCCGTGTTCCTGCGCGCGGCGCGCGATGAGACAGAGCACCGACGCTGCTTTGCCCGCAGCGCGGGGGGCGAACCCACCGCGCTGGGGCGGCGGTTCGGCCTGGCCGGGGTGCGCGGCCAGACCCGGCTGCTCAAGCTCACGGCCGCGGAGCTGGCCACACGCAGCGGCCGCCGTCGCGCCCGGCGGCTGCTGCTCGACGTGCTGCAGGCCCTGCAGCAGCAGGGTGTGCGCGTGGTGGCGCTGCCCGAGCCGCTGCAGCGCCTCTTCGGGCGTGAGGGCCGGGGCCTGAGCGCCCACTTCCCCGGGCTCGTGTTCACCAATGGCCTCAATGCCCGCGTCTGCCTGCTCGGGCAGGAGCTGACGCGCCTGCTGCAGACCAGCGGCCTGCGCGGGCCGCGCCTGCTGGTGCTGGGGGCCTGCCAGCCCCTGGGCCAGGCCCTGGCTGAACGTCTGCAGGCCCAAGGCCACGCGGTGCTGGCCTGGGGGCCGGGCCGGGCGCGCCTGCTGGCCTGGGCGCAGCGCAGTGGCGTGCCGGTGCAGCCGGTGTTCGAACGCATCGGGCCGGTGGACGTGGTGCTCGTCTGCGGCCCGGCCCCAGTCGGGCAGCTGGTGCGCTTGCAGCCCGGCCCCGGGCGGCCCCTGCTGCTGCTGGACGGCGCCGAGCCCGCCGGCGTGGCGGCCGACACGCTGCGGGCCGCAGCCGGCCGGCTCTGGCACCAGCGGGTGGGGCAATGCCAGGCCCCGGGTCTGCGCCAGGGCTTGGCATGGGCTTGGCGCTCCGGGGCGGTGGTGCCGGCCGCCATCGCCGAGGCCCTGGCGCTGGCCCAGCTGCTGGCGCGTCAGCCGCAAGGGCTGCAGGGCTGCCAAGGCCTCCAGCCCAGTGCGGCCCAGCAATTCCGCGTGGCGCGGGCCTTCGCCGAGTTGGGGCTGGACTTGCCCCCGCCGCGCAGCTGGGGCCGCCCGGTCGGCATCCCGCGCTTGGCCGCCTCAGTCGAAAGCAGCTGGCCCGAGGCCGGTGCCACGCAACCCTAGCC
>ERZ761602.6246-NODE-6246-length-13499-cov-8.179039_pt1 | contig 13499 bp, 13 predicted proteins | sample MGYA00512165_ERZ761602 | MGnify/ENA primary metagenome ERZ761602 (study PRJEB28899, sample SAMN02445085) | bioreactor sludge metagenome | biome: EBPR sludge; isolation source: Thorneside wastewater treatment plant | place: Australia: Brisbane, Thorneside...
GCAGCTGCGGCTGCGCAACCTGGGCGGCATCATCATCGTCGACTTCATCGACATGGCGCGCGAGGAACACCAGCAGGCCGTGCTGGCCGAGTTCAAGAAGCAGCTGGCGCGCGACCGCACGCGCACCACGGTGAGCGGCTTCACGCAACTGGGCCTGGTGGAGATGACGCGCAAGCGCACGCGCGAGAGCCTGGCGCACATGCTGTGCGAACCCTGCCCCACCTGCCAGGGCCGCGGCCAGGTCAAGACCGCGCGCAGCGTGTGCTACGACATCCTGCGCGAGATCCTGCGCGAGGCGCGCCAGTTCGACCCCAAGGAGTTCCGCGTGGTGGCTTCGGCAGCTGTCGTCGAGATGCTGCTGGACGAGGAGAGCGTGCACCTGGCGGGCCTGAGCGAATTCATCGGCAAGCCCATCAGCCTGAGCGCGGAGCCGACGATGAATCCGGAGCAGTACGACATCGTGCTGATGTAGGCCCCTGGGCCGCGTGGATTGCGGGCTTGCCGCGGCGTCAGGCCGAGGCCACCGAACGAGCGTGGGTCGGGTCGCCATGCCCTGCGAGCAGTCCGTCGATGGAGATGTCTTCGTCCAGTGCTTCCCAATGGATGCCGCGTGGGCTGAGTTCGAACGCTGTGCGCTGCTCGGGCGTGGCCGCCAGCAGGCGCGGGAACCAGGCCAGCGGCACGCCCACGACGCGGCCGTCGTCCAGGTCGACCCACAGGTTGTCGTCGTCGAATCGCACGGCTCTAGCCGAAGTACTCATTCCAGGCCCTTTCGATCAAGTCCCGGTGGCTCTGTGCCACGTCCACCAGCTCTCGCAGCGTCGCTGCATCCAAGCCGTAGCTTGCAGCAACGGAGACCTGCGGTTCGAGCCAGATCTTGGCTTCACTTCCGGCGGAGCGGACGTGCACATGGGCACGCTCGCGTGGGCTGCCTTCGTTTGAATAGAAGAAGAAGCGAAAGCCCTTGTAGCGGAGAACCACCGGCGTGGGCCGATTCTAGGGACGCCACCCGTTCGTGTGCGGCGGCAGGGCGCGCTGACCGTGCGCGAGATCGAGGCCAGCGACGTGGTGGCGCTGATCGAAGGCGCCGGCCTCACCTGGGGCGAGTCGAACATGCTGCTCATCATCACCAAGTGCCTGTTCACGCACGCCTGCGGCAAGCGGCTGATCAACGCCAACCCCTGCCACGGCATCATGCTGTCGGCGCTGCTGGGCGAACGGCCGCTGACCCCGAACTCAGCGCCTGCGCCTGATGCTCACTCGAGAGGAACTGAAGCTGCTGCTGGCCGCGCCCATGCGCAGCGCCGAGCTCTACCAGGCCAAGTGGGCGGACGTGGACCTGGACGGCGCACAGTGGCAAATCCCGAAAAGCAAGACCGGCGCGGTGATGGACATCCCGCTGGCGCCCGTGGTGGTGGACTGGTTCCGCGAACTGCGCACGCTGGCCGGCAGCTCGGCCTACGTGCTGCCCGCGCATTCACGCAGCCGCGCGGCCCGGCATGGCGGCGACACTCGCCTGAACAAGGACACGCTGCGCGAGGCCACGAAGCAACATCTCAAAGAGAGGTTGCGTCAGCAGATCAGGTGTACCGCTTCTGATGCCACGCCAGCAGTTCATCGTCAGGACGGAACCTCTCGGGCGGGCGTATCGGAACACCGTCCAGCGCAACAAGCGCCTGCTGTACATAGGCGTCTGCCACAGCGTCGCGCAGGTGCTGCGACACATGGATCTTCAGTGACCCTGGCGTGATCGTCATGAGACCCTGGTCGAAGGCCCGGTCGTAGAGAGGCGACAAGCACAAGCCGTTTCGCGGATTCATTCGATTCGCAGGACTCTCTGACCACGGAACGATGTGGCTAGCGATCAGCAGTCGCGGCTCCTGTAGACCGGTAACGCAGCATCGGCTTCCATAGCTTGCGAGAACCCAACGTCGAAAGCGCACCTGGCTGATGCGTACCTTTACCCGCGCCTCACGCTCTGTCGCGTTCGGCGGTGCGATCTCCGGCTCTTCATCGGGCAGTTCCGTAGGAGCGATGCGGTCGGCCTCAATCGGCGTGAGGCCGTCCTGCGCTGCGAGCGCTTCGTACGCGGTCGCCGCTGCTTGTACGACCGCAGACCAGGATGCAGTCAGTTCCTCCCACAGATCGCGGTCAAGTTGAGAGGCCTTCTTGAGCCCTGCGCGGCCGGAACCGGTGATCGCCGGGTCTAGGCTCGCGATATTGACGAGCTTCATGGCCACAGAGCTCGGTGTGCGCCCGAGCCAGCGAGCCAACTGAACGATCCGCGGCTGGCCTCGGTGCAGTTGACCGAATGGAAGCTGCAAGTAGAGATGCAGAGCGGCAAGCAGTTCGGCGCGAGTCCAGAGGTGACTCGGTGAACAGGGGACGGTCACGCATCGTGCGTTGACGACACAAGTGGTGGGTCACCTTTGCCAGCCTTTTTGCAGCAGCCGCACGCGTGCCTGCCCGCCGGGCACAACGCGCCCCAGTGGCCTGAGCTGCAGCAATCGAACCAAGGGGCGGTGGGTGGATGAGTCGATGGAAAATTGACTTTCTCCAAGGAAAGTCGTATTTTCTCCTCGTGCCCGCTCCCTCTCAAACCCAAAGCCACCTCCGGCATCCGCTGACGGCGCTGCTAGGCAGCGTGGGTCACGTGCGTGTCTTGCGCGCCCTGGCCTCGGACAGGGCCCCCCAATCGGCGCCGCAGCTGGCTGCTGCGGCCGGGCTCACACCGCAGGGTACGCGCGGCGTGCTGGACGTGCTGGCCCGTCAGCGGCTGGTCAAGGCCCACGGTTCGGGGCGGACGCAGCTCTACGAGCTGAACTCGGCGCATCCCTTGGCAGCGTCGCTGGCGGCACTGTTCCACGACGAGCAAGGTCGATGGGATGCGCTCATGAGCTCGATCCGTGACGTGCTCGATCGCCATGGCGCCGTGAGCGCCGCATGGCTCTATGGCAGCGTGGCGCGTGGCGAGGATGCGCCCGACAGCGATGTGGACATTGCGCTCGTCGTCAGGTCCCAGGCGGTGGCCGACCAGGTTCGCGAGGCGCTCATGCCTCTGGAAGACGCCCAGCAGATCCGCATCTCGCTCACGGCCCTGACGGCCAAGGATCTGGCGGCGCTGCCTGACGACGATCCCTGGTGGGTCAACGTCGTGCGTGAAGGTCGCGTGCTCAAAGGTGCCGCGCCGGATCAGGCTCGGCGGCGCCTCGCCAGGGCAGCCGCATGACGGGCAAGGGCCCCCGCAAGGCGGTGGATGGCGGCCATGCCCCGGCCCGGCTCCTGCAGGCGCGCGAGTTCCACGAGTCCGCGCGCAGCCTGGTCACGCTGGCGCAGAGCAAGAGCTACAACCCTGCCGTCACGCTGATGGTCACTGCGGCCATCGCCTACAGCGATGCGATCACCGCCAAGGCCCGGGGCGTCGTCAACCAGCAGGACCACCAGGGTGCGCCGCGCCTGTTGCGCGAGGTCCTGGGCAACCGCGTGCCGGACAGGCAGGAGAAGTTCTTCCGCAAGCTGCTGGGCCGCAAGGACGAGGTCAACTACGGTGCGCGCAGCACTTCGCTCGAGGAGGCCCAGCGCCTGCTCGCGGAGCTGGACGACTTCGCGGCGTGGGCAGAAGGTCATGCTTGAAGCCGAGCAGGCCTCATGCGCCCCGCCGCCTCTCGTGAAGGCCGGCGCCGCATGATGCCCTGCGAAGACTGAACACCGCATGCGCCTGCTCCAGTACAAGGACCTGAACTTCCGCCGCGTCAAGGCCGCCTTCGACAAGGTCAAGGCCGCCATCGAGGCCGGCGACTTCCGCTCGGCCGACGTCAAGAAGCTGGGCGCCGGGCCGTACTACCGTGCCAAGCTGGACTACGCGAACCGGCTGCTGCTGCAGTTTGCGCGCATCGACCGGCCGTCCGTGGAAGATGGGGCCGACGGCGGCCCCGAGACCGTGTGCCTGGCCTTGGAGGTGATCGAGAACCACGCCTACGACCGTTCGCGCTTCCTGCGCGGCGCCGTGGTGGACGAGGCCCGCATCGAGCGCGAACCGGCAGCCGACGCCCAGGCCCCCGCGCTGGCCGCCGAGGCCACGCCGCTGCGCTGGCTGGGCCCGGGCCGCAAGCAGTTCGAACTGCTGGACAAGCCCATCGTCTTCGACGAGGCGCAGGACGAGGCCTACCGCCAACCGGCGCCGCTGGTCGTCATCGGCTCGGCCGGATCGGGCAAGACCGCGGTCACCCTGGCGCGGCTGCGCGAAGCCGAGGGCCGGGTGCTGTACGTCACGCTGTCGGCGTACCTGGCGCAGAGCGCCCGCGCGCTGCACGCGGCGCTGGGCTTCGAGAACCCGAAGCAGGAGGTCGACTTCCTCAGCTACCGCGAGCTGCTGGAGACGCTGCGTGTGCCGCCCGGCCGCGAGGTGACGCTGCCGATGTTCGCCGCCTGGTGCGAGCGCCACCGCCAGACGCTGCGGCTGCTGGGCGAGCTGGATGCGCAGGCGCTGTTCGAGGAGTTCCGCGGCGTCATCGGCGCACAACCGGCGGGCCCGTTGTCGCTGGCCGACTACCTGGCGCTGGGCACGCGGCAGAGCCTGCTGAATGCGGCGCAGCGTGAGCTGGCGCATGGCCTGTTCCAGCGCTACCGCGCCTGGCTGGCCGAGGCCGGACTGCACGACAGCAACCTGGTGGCGCATGCGTGGCGCGTGCAGATCGCCGAGAAGCAGCCGCCGGTCTACGACTTCGTCGTCATCGACGAGGTGCAGGACCTCACGCCGGTGCAGCTGGCCCTGGTGCTGGCGCTTCTGAAGGCGCCGGGCCAGTTCATCCTGTGCGGCGACAGCCACCAGATCGTGCACCCCAACTTCTTCAGCTGGGCGGCGCTGAAAAACCTGTTCTGGCGGGGCCTGGCGGGTGATGCGGCGCAGCGTCAGCCGCTGAAGCTGCTGCAGGCCAACTTCCGCAACACGCGCGCTGTCACCGAAGTGGCCAACCGGCTTCTCAAGATCAAGCAGGCGCGTTTCGGCTCGGTGGACCGCGAGAGCAACTTCCTCGTGCGCAGCACCTCGGCCGTGGCCGGCGAGGTGCGGCTGCTCGATGCGAAGGACAAGACCTTGGCGCAGCTGGACGAGGCAACCAAGCAGTCGGCGCGCCACGCCGTCATCGTGCTGCGCGACGAGGACAAGCCCGCTGCGCGAGCAGCCTTCCATACGCCGCTGGTCTTCAGCGTGCACGAGGCCAAGGGTCTGGAGTACCCGCACGTGCTGCTCTTCAGGCTGGTGTCGAGCCAGCGCCAGGCCTACGCCGAGGTGTGCGAGGGCGTCAGCGAGTCCGACCTGCAGGCCGATGACCTCGAGTACCGCCGAGCGCGCGACAAGGCCGACAAGTCGCTGGAGCTCTACAAGTTCCAGGTGAATGCGCTGTACGTGGCGATGACGCGGGCGGTGGAGACGCTCACACTCGTCGAGCAGGACACCGGCCACCCCTTGCTGGCGCTGCTGGGCCTGCAGTGGGGCGAGGCACGGGCGCAGGCGGTGGCGAAGTCGACGCAGGACGAATGGGCGCAGGAGGCTCGGCGGCTGGAACTGCAAGGCAAGGCCGAGCAGGCGCAGGCCATCCGCGATGCCTTCCTGCAGCACAAGCCGGTGCCGTGGGTGCCGTGGAGCCGCAGCCTGATCGAGGACTTCGCACCCAAGGCGCTGGACCCGAAGAACCCGAGCAGCAAGCCACGACAGACGGTCTTCGACTATGCGCTGTGGCATGGTCAGCACGAGTGGGCGCAGCAACTCGGCGAGGCCGGCTTTGCGCCGGCGCGCGGGCTGATGGACGAGCGCGAGTTCGCCGGCGCCGGCACGCTGCTGCCGCCGCGCTACGGCATCGAAGGTCCCTGGCTGGCCCTGCAGCAGCTGGTGCGAAAGACGGTGGCGGCCGTGCACCAGCGCCACCTGCAGGCCTACCAGGCGAAGAACTTCAAGGACATCCTGCGTGCCGCCGACACGCACGGCCCCGACCACGCCACGCCGGTGGGCGCCACGCCGCTGATGCTGGCCGCCATGGCCGGCAACGCCCCCTTGGTGGAGGCGCTGCTGGCCAAGGGCGCCGACCTCGCGCGCCGCGACGAGTTCGGCCACACGGCCTGGGACCATGCCGTCGGCCGTGCGATGCGCGAGGCCGCCTTTGCAGGCAGTGGTCTTCCGGCGCTCTTCGACTTGTTGGCGCCACCGGCGTTGGACGTGCAGACCGACGGGCGCCTCGTGCGGCTGGAACGCCACCAGGGCGAATACTGGCTGCTCACGCTGATGCTGGCCGGGCTGAAGACGCAGTGGTCGCAGTGCGTGACGCGCCGGCTGGAGCCGTACCGCTACCTGTCGGGCTTTTTCGCCGACCAGCTGCACGACGTGCTGCAGCAGCTGCCGCCCTGGTTGTGGCCCGAGATGCGCGCCAAGCGCACCTACGTCAACCAGGTGTTGGCCCGTGCCGAGGTGCACAGCAGCTACCAGCCGGCGCGGCGCCTGTGGGTGCGCACGAAGAATGGCCACTACTTCCCGAACCCGGCCATGCAGCTGCGCGCCGGCGAGGGGTGGCAGCCGGTGTACGAGCAGATGTCACTGACCTGGATCGACCGCGGCTGCGGCCGCGAGATCGACCACCGGCCCAGGCCGGCGGAGTCGATCCAGTGGGCGCGCGAGGCGCTGGCGCGGTCAACCGAGCCGGAGCCGCCTGTCGCAGAGCCGGACCCGCCGCCGGCAGAAGCGGACGGGCAGCAGCGGCTGTTCTGAGACTCCGCTACCCCGACGCCATCAACATCCGCCCGATCCACACCGAAGACGACTACCGGGCCGCGCTCGCCGACGGCTCGGCCTTGAAGACGTTCGACCCGACCGCCCGCTGGCCCGGCGTCACGCGGGCAGGCAAGGCCGACCATCGGCGCCCGTGCGACGGGGTTTGCGATCCCTCAAATGGCGGTCCGGGTCGACTGCTAACGTATCCACGCAGACAAGCCCGGCACCATGCACGATCGACATCAGCCATGCGCCGTCATCCTGCCGACATGCGCGGTGCGCACGATCGAAAGGTGTCGATGCTGCCGCGTGTGGTGACGGGGTTGTACCTGGCGTACCTCGCCACGCCCATCCTGCTGCTGTTCACCGGGTCATTCGGCGACCTCTGGCTGAACACGATCCTGCCCACCGGCTTCACGGGGCGCTGGTATGTCGAGGTGGTCAACGACCCGAGCTTCCGACGCGCCTTTGCCGCCAGCCTGTTCGTCGGCGCGGTCACCTGTGCCGCCTGCCTGGCGATCGGGTTGCCGCTGGCCTATGCCGTCTTCCGGGCGCGTGACCCGCGCATCCGTGCGCTGGCCAGCGCGCTCTACCAGCTGCCCGTGGCGTTGCCGCCGCTGGTGCTGGCATTCGGCTTCATCCTCGTCTTCTCGTCGGACCAGCTGCCCTGGCTGGGCAGCGTGTGGCTGCTGGCGGCCGGGCACATCGTGCTCGGGCTGCCCTATTTCCTGCAGACGGTGGTGGCCGACATGCAGCGGCTGGGCCTGCACGTGCTGGAAGAGGCGGCCGAGTCGCTCGGCAGTTCGGGGCTGCAACGGTTCTTCCACATCGTGCTGCCCTCGCTGCGGCATTCGATCCTGTCGGGGCTCATCGTCGTCGCGGCGCTGTCGATCGGCGAATTCCAGTTCTCCAACCTGGTGGCGGGCTTCCTCAATCGCACCTACCCCGTGGTGCTGCTGCAGGCCTTCTATGGCGCCACGGGTTTCGCCTGCGCCGCCACCGTGATCCTGCTGTTGCTGGCGCTGGCCGCCTCGGTGGGCGGCGCACTGTCGGCGCAGCGCGCGGGCCACTACGCACGGGGAGCGCATCCATGACCGTCGCCGTCGAACTCGACAAGGTCAGCTTCCGCTATGCCGGTGGCAAGGCCGGCATCTTCGACCTGTCGCTGTCGCTGCAACAGGGCGAACTGATGGTGTGCATCGGCCCGTCGGGCTGCGGCAAGACAACGCTGCTCAAGCTCATCGCCGGCTTCTTCAGGCCCGAGTCGGGCTGCGTGCGCCTGGGCGGGCAGGACGTCACCGCGGCGAGCGTGGCATCGCGCGGCTGCGGCATCGTCTTCCAGTCGTATGCGCTGTTTCCGCACATGCGCGTCTGGGAGAACGTCGCCTACCCCTTGCGTGTCCGCGGGGTCGATGTCGCAGTGCGTCGGCGCAAGGCGGGCGAGATGCTCGAGATGGTCGGCCTGGCCGGTCTGTCCGAACGCTTGCCGGCGCAGCTGTCGGGCGGCCAGCAGCAGCGTGTGGCCCTGGCGCGTGCACTGGCTTTCGAGCCCAGGGCGCTGCTGCTCGACGAGCCGCTGTCGGCGCTGGATGCCGCCACGCGGGTGGCCATGCGCGACGAGGTGCGCCGCATCCAGAAGATGCAGGACATCGCCGCGCTGCTGATCACGCATGACCAGGACGAGGCCCTGTCGCTGGCCGACCGCATCGCCGTGCTCAAGGATGGCCGGCTGGTGCAGTGCGACACGCCGCAGGCGGTCTATGACCGCCCGGTCGACGGCTTCGTGGCCGGCTTCGTCGGCCGCGCCAACGTGCTGGAGGCCCACGCCGCCGGCCCCGACCTGGTCGACTGCGTGCTCGGTCGCCTGCGCACGCCACCGCATGGCCGCGCCACGGGCAGCGCGCTCAGGCTGCTGGTCCGTCCCGAGCGGCTGCAGCCCGTGGAGACCGGTGCCGCCCTCGACAACGTCTTCGAGGCGCGCCTGCTGAAGGACCGCTTCTTCGGCGCGATGCGGCAGGTCGACCTTGCCGCCGGCGACCAGGTGATCAAGCTCGAAACCACGTCGCGCAAGGCCTTCGGCCACGTGCACGTGCCCGTGTCGGCGATCCAGTTCCTGTCGTCAACCTAGTCCGCTTCCCAACCACGTCCAACCCGAGAGGAGTACCCCATGAGCACACGCAGAACCCTGCTGATGGCCGCCACGGCGGCCCTGGTGGCGATGCCGGCCCAGGCACAGCGGAACGTGACCAATTCGCCCGAGCTGTATCCCGGCGAGAAGGCGCTCTACGAGGCGGCGCGCAAGGAAGGCATGGTCGTCAGTTTCGACACCGGGCCGACCTGGGCCAACTGGGCGGCGCAGTTCCGCGCCTTCAAGAACCGCTACCCCGAGGTCGAGATCGTCTACAACGACCTCGGTTCCGCCGCCACCGTCGTGGCGCTGGACAAGGCGCGCAACCGCCCGCAGGCGGACACCGCCTACTACTTCGCCGCCTCGGCGGTCGACGCCGTCGACAAGGGTGTGGTCGCCCCCTTCAAGCCGGTCAATTTCGACCGCCTGCCCGAGGTCTTCCGCCATGCCGAGGGTCGATGGTTCACGATCCATTCGCTGACCATCGCCTTCATCGTCAACACCAAGCTGGTGAAGAACGTGCCGCAGTCCTGGGCCGATCTGCTCAAGCCCGAGTACAAGAATACGGTCGTCTACCTGGACCCGCGCTCCACCGGCGTGGGACAGGTGCTGACCTTCGCCGCCAATTTCGGCAACGGCGGCGACATGGCCAACATCAAGCCCGGGCTCGACTACCTCGGCCGGCTGCACCAGTCGGGCAACGTGCTGCGCGTGCTGGGCACGACGCCCTATGCGCAGTTCGTCAAGGGCGAGATTCCGATCTGGATCTCCTACGAGAACGACGGTCTGAAGGCCAAGCACACCGATGGCCTGGGCGATGCGGTTTCGGTGGTGATCCCGAAGGAAGCCTCGGCGGCGGCGCCCTATGCCATCAGCCTGGTCGAGCGCGGACCGAACCCCAATGCCGGCAAGCTGTGGCTGAACTTCACGATGAGCGACCTCGGCCAGGGCATCTTCGCCGAGGGCTTCGTGCGGCCCAGCGTGCCCGGCATCGCGTTGCCGGCCAGCGTGGCCGACAAGATGCCGGCCGCGCCCCAGGTGCGCCCGCTCGACGTGCGTGCCGCTGCCGCGAAGAAGGCCGAGATCGACCAGGGCTACGTCAGCGCGACCGGCGTGCGCTGAGCGCCGCGCAACAGGCCTTCGGCGATGACGCGCACAGGGTTTGCGCTGCTGGCCGCGCCGGCGGTGGTGCTGCTGGCCCTGTTCTTCGGGCTGCCGGTGGCGGCCGTCGTCGCCGATGCACTGCGCGAGGGCCAGGCGGCCTTCGCGCGCGTGGTCGCCATGCCCACGTTCTGGCCCTCGCTGCTCGGCAGCACGGTGCTGACGCTGGCGGCGTCGACGCTGTCGCTGCTGGTGGGCGTGGCGGTGGCGCTGCAGCTGTCACGCATGGACGAGCGCCGGCGCACGCTGCTGGCCTTCGTGATCGCGCTGCCACTGACCTTCTCGGGCCTGATCGTGGCCTACGGCTTCATCCTGACCTACGGCCGCGCCGGGCTCGTCACGCAGCTGCTGGCGCTGCTCGGCGCCGACCCGGCCGTGCTGGGCAAGGCCTTGTTCACGCCGACGGGGCTGGCCTTCGCCTCGTCCTACTACCTGATCCCGCGCGTGGTGATGGGTGTGCTGCCGGTGTTCGTCAACTTCGACCGTGCCCAGCTCGAGGTGGCGCAGTCGCTGGGCGCGACGCCGGCCCAGGCCTTCCGCCAGGTGATGCTGCCTCAGCTGGCGGCGCCCATCGTCGCCAGCGGCTGCCTGATCGCCGCCGTCGTCTTCGGCGCCTACGGCACGGCGCTGGCGCTGGTGGGCACGCGGCTGGAGATCCTGCCGCTGCAGTTGTACAGCCTGATCTCGGAGACCGGCTCCGACTTTCCGGCTGCCGCGGCGCTGGCCCTGCTGATCACGGCCGCCTGCTCGACCATCATGACGCTGGGTGCCTGGTTCGGCAGCCGGCACGAAAGGCACCTGTGAACCCATCCTCTTCATCGTCCGACGGGTTGGCGACCCTGATCGCCACCGTGGCCGGGCGCCAGCGGTCGCAGCCCGTGCGCGTGCCGGTGGGCGTGATCGGCCCGCGACAGGCCACGCCGGCGCAGGTGGCCGCCGCCGAGGCCGTGGGCCGCGGCATTGCGCAGATGGGGCTGGCGCTGGTCTGCGGTGGCCGCAGCGGGGTGATGGAAGGCGCCTGCCGAGGTGCCGCGGCGGTCGGTGGCGTGGCCATCGCGTTGCTGCCCGACACCGACCCGGCCGAGGCCAATGCCCACGCCACCGTGGTGCTGGCCACCGGCATCGGCGAGGCACGCAATGCCGTCATCGCCCGCGCCGCGCTGTGCCTGGTGGCCATCGGCGACAACTTCGGCACCTTGAGCGAGGTGGCCTTCGGGCGTCAGTTCGGCAAGCTCGTCGTCGGGCTCGAGGGTGCGCCGCGTGTCGATGGCGTGGTGCAGGTCGATGGCCCGGCGGCGGCATTGGAGCAGGTGGCCCGCTGCGTGCTGGACAGCGGCCGCTGAACCCAAACCGGCGCGTTGGCCGGGCGCGGCAGGTCTCAGGGCGGCGGCCGGCGCCGACCGCAGTCGCCGCCGCGCTGCACGCTGCCGTCCAGGCATTCGGTGAGGATGTCGTCGTCGGCGGCGCGGCGTCGCGCCGGTGGCCTGGCGGACGCGGTCGAGGCCGCTGCCGGCGGCGTGCCGGCGGCCGCCTCGGATGCGGCCAGGCGCACGATCTTGCGGCTGCCCAGCTCGCAGCGCCCCACCACCTGCCCGGGCGTGACGGCGTCCTTGTCCAGCACCAGCAGCTTCGGCTGCGCAATGCCGCCGGTGCGTAACTTCTCCGCGATCTGCTCACGCAGCCGCTCGCAGTCCATGGCTTGCGCGGCAGCCGGCGCCGCCGGCATGGCCAGTGCGGCGGCCAGCCAGGTGCCCAGCGCGGCGCGACGGGAAGTGGGGCTCATCGGGTCGGGGACGGCGAATGGAGACCGGCGCATCGTAGGCGCTGGGGCCGGCCTCGCCAAGCCGGCGGCAGCGCCTAAGATGGGCCGCAGCGACATCACCGCCCCCCCCTTCATGACCGCCCGCCTGCTGAGTCCCGACCAACTCGCGCTGCTGACCGATGCGCAGGCGCTGCGCCGGCCAGCCGGCGGTGCCGCCGAAGAGCCGGCCATCGTCGGCCAGGTGCGTGCGCAGGAGGCCGTGGCGTTCGGCCTGGCCATGCGCCACCCCGGCCACCACCTGTTCGTGATGGGTCCGCCGGGCAGCGGCAAGCGCAGCCTGGTGCGCGGCGCCATCGCCGCCGGGCTGGGCGGCCAGGCTGCGGCGCGCAGCGACTGGGTCTACGTGCACAACTTCGAGCAGGCGCACCAGCCGCTGGCCCTGCAGCTGGCCGCCGGCCGCGGCACGCAGCTGCGCGCCGACCTGCGTGCGCTCATCGACGAGCTGCGCACCACCATCCCGGCGGCCTTCGATTCCGAGGAATATGCGGCCGCGCTGGGCCGGCTGAACCAGGAGTTCAAGGAACGCACCGAGCGCGGCCTGCTGGCCGTGGGTGACGCCGCACACGAACGGGGCCTGCTGATGCTGCGCACGCCGGCCGGCTTCACCTTCGTGCCGCGGCGTACCGACCTGCCGGCCGGGCAGGAGGAGGTGATGGCCGAGGAGGCCTTCCACGCCCTGCCCGAGGCCGAGCGCCAGCGCCTGCAGCAGGCCATCGGGGAACTGCAGGACCAGCTGGTGCACGCGCTGCGCGCCACGCTGCGCTTGCGCAAGGAGCATGCCGACCGCCTGCGCACGCTCAACCGCGCCACCGCGCAGCTGGCCGTCGACCATGCGGCCGACGAGCTGCTGGCGCGCTATGCCGACCTGCCGTCGGTGGCGCGGCACCTGCAGGCCGTGCGCACGGCGCTCATCGAGCATGCCGATGCCCTGCGCCCGCGCGAGGACGGCAGTCCGCCCGACACCGCCGCCGAGCTGGCGCGCTACGAGGTCAACCTGCTGGTCGACGCCGGCCACGACGGCCAGCCGGTGGTCGAGGCCGACCTGCCCAGCACGCAGAACCTGCTCGGCCGCGTCGACCACTTGGCGCAGTTCGGCACCCTGGTGACCGACTTCCGCTACATCAAGCCGGGCCTGCTGCACCGGGCCAACGGCGGCTACCTGCTGGTGGACGCGCTCAAGCTGCTGCAGCAGCCGCTGGCCTGGCCGGTGCTCAAGCGCGCGCTGCTGCGGCGCGAGGTGCGCATCGAATCACCGGCCGAGCTCTATGGTTTGGTGTCCACGGTGCAGCTCGAGCCGCAGCCCATTCCGCTGGACGTGAAGGTGGTGCTCGTCGGCGCGCGCGAGGTCGCCGCGCTGCTGCAGGCGCACGACCCCGAGTTCGACGAACTGTTCCGCATCGTGGCCGACCTCCACGACGACCTGCCGCGCCGCGCCGACACCGAGCGTGCGCTGGCCGGCACGCTGCGCGCGCAGGCGCACGAGGCCGGCCTGCTGCCGCCCGACGACGCGGCGCTGGCACGGCTGCTCGACCATGCGGCGCGGCGCAGCGGCGACGCCCGGCGCCTGAGTGCCGAGGTGCGGCCGCTGCTCGACCTGCTGCACGAGGCCGACCACCAGGCCCGCG
>ERZ761602.6247-NODE-6247-length-13498-cov-6.287436_pt1 | contig 13498 bp, 13 predicted proteins | sample MGYA00512165_ERZ761602 | MGnify/ENA primary metagenome ERZ761602 (study PRJEB28899, sample SAMN02445085) | bioreactor sludge metagenome | biome: EBPR sludge; isolation source: Thorneside wastewater treatment plant | place: Australia: Brisbane, Thorneside...
ACATGAAAATTCTGGATCTGAAAAAACAGTACAAATCGCTTTACCAACCCTCGGCGAAGAAGATCGAGGCGATACAAATTCCCAACCTGCAATTTGTTATGGTTGATGGCTTCATTGAAAAAGGCTCTGAGCCGGGCAAATCCCCATCCTTTGCGGAAGCAACTCAGGCATTGTACAGCCTGTCGTACACGCTCAAGTTCATGTTCAAAAAACGCAAGACCAATGCCATCGATTATCCCGTCATGGCGCTGGAGGGATTGTGGTGGGTGGAGGACGGCACGTTCGAGATCTTTAGAAAAGACAACTGGTTCTACACGCTGATGATCATGCAGCCGGACGTTGTCACACCGGAAATTTCCGAGGAAGCGCGTGAACAAGTCCGCAAGAAGAAAGGCGATATAGAGAAGCTGTCACAGGCGCGGCTGGCGTACTTTGAAGAAGGCTTGTGCGTACAAACCATGCACATCGGACCTTACGCCACCGAACCCGCGACAGTTGACCGCATGAAGGAATTCATGGCAGAAAACGGGCTGAAAGACTGCGTTGGACCGATTGGCGGAAAGCACCACGAAATCTACCTGAGCGATCCGCGCAAGGCTGCGCCTGATAAAATGAAGACAGTGTTAAGGCATCCAGTTATAAAAAAATAACCGCCAAGTACGCTAAGATCGCGAAGGGAATCCTGTTTTGCTTGGCGTTCTTAGCGATCTTCGCGGTAAAGGAAATTATGAACTGCTTCTACCACCCCAACCAACCCGCCGTAGGCGTGTGCAAATACTGCCAGCGCGGACTGTGCTCCGACTGCGCAGCTATTGTGGACGACGTACTCGCGTGCAAGCACCGCCATGAGGATGAAGTCCAACAACTTGGGCAGCTCGCGGCACGAAACCTGTTCCAGTCCAAACGAGTCGGCTCGGTTTATATGCGAAACGCCACGTTCTACGGACTCGTCGGCGTGGCGTTCGCAGGGTTCGGTTTTTGGCAGTTGAAGTGGCTTGGTTTGCAAGCGGCGCTGTTCATCGCCTTGGGCGTGTTCCTTTTGTATGCCGCCATTGCAAACTATCTGGAAGGTCGAAGATATAAGTAGCCTGCAACTCTTTTCATTTGCCTGCGTAAAACAAATAGACAAAACAATGGAGATACAGTCAGCAAGCTGACCGACTCCACAGCAAATGAAAGGAGCAAAAATGACAGACTACAAAACACTCACGCGGAGCAAGTCCAACCGTATGATCGCAGGCGTATGTGCCGGTCTCGGCGACTATCTCAACATCGACCCCACCATCATCCGCTTGTTGTTCGTACTGGGTTTCTTCACCTTCAACGGTGCCATGCTGATCGTGTATCTCATCATGGCGATCGTCACCCCCGAACAGTAATATCCATGTCATTGCGAGCCGACAGGCGAAGCAATCCCCTGCAAATCAGGAGATTGCTTCGGGCGAAAGATCATCGCCCTCGCAATGACATTATCTAGCCAATGCGAGGAAGACATCCTCCAGAGTTGGCTCTCCCCTCTCGATCTTCTCAACCCGAATCTTGTTTCTACTTAAGAGGCTTTGCATCGCCTCTTCTTTGACCTTTGAGCTGATCACCCGCAAGTGATCTCCCGCCAACCCGACGCGTTCCACGCCATCCAATTCGTGCAGGACATCCAATCCCCGCTCGAGCGGATGCGCAAACACTTCCCACACATCTCCCTTGATAATGGACTTTTTTAAATTTGTCGGCGTATCCATCGCCAGCAATTTACCGTCGCGCATCACACCCACACGCTCGCAGTATTCGGCTTCGTCCATGTAATGCGTGGTGACAAAGACCGTCACACCCGTTTCGGCAAGTTGATAGATCAGATCCCAGAAGGCGCGCCGGGCAGTGGGGTCAACACCGGATGTGGGCTCGTCGAGGAAAAGCAGTTTGGGTTGATGCACCAGCGCGATACCCAGTGCCAGCCGCTGACGCCACCCGGTGGACATATCCCTTGTCAGCGTATGCTCATGCCCTGAGAGACCGACCAGATCCAACGTCTGTTTGATGCGTTCTTTATCCGTGATGCCATAGACACCGCCGTAAAAGGTCAAATTTTCCAGCGTGGTCAAGTCATCATAAATGGCAAACTTCTGCGACATGTACCCAACCCGCGCGCGGACTTCCTCACTTTGGCGGACGACATCGTATCCCAAGACCGTGGCTTCGCCTTCACTGGGTGCGAGCAGACCAAGTAACATGCGGATGGTGGTGGTCTTGCCTGAACCGTTCGGTCCAAGATACCCGACCACTTCACCCGCGTTCACTTCAAAGTTGATGTGATCCACTGCGGTGAAATCGCCAAAGCGGCGTGTGAGATTTTCAACGTAGATGACTGGCAGACTCATAAAATTTCCTTTAGGTGACAGTCACTTGTTATGTGACTGTCACCTTTTGAACTATGCTTTTTCCAAAACAGTTTTCAGGCGGGCGAGATTACCTTCCATCATCGACTTGACCTGACCCGCCAACACACCTTCGGCAAGTTTGAATAAACCACCGGGGTTACCCTGCGCGTTGAGGTTGATCTTTGTGCCCGTACCGACAGTCTTGAATGAAAGCGTAATGTTTACTTGCATGGGTCCGGCAGTCACTTGAAAGCCGCATTTTGTATCGGGTTCATACGCGGTGATCTGCATTTCGCCTTCTATACGGCGTCCCATCATTTCACCGATACTCTTGAATTTCGTGCCCACGCCTACCTTACCAGGCGCAATTTGTTCCAAGCTAACAACAGCGGAATTCCATTTTGACATGTTGCCGGGGTCAGCGACAAAAGCAAAGACATCCTTCTGAGGTCGGTCGATCAGTGCGCTGAAATCAAGATTGATCATGGTTCATTCCTTTCCTGCGTGCATGGCGCTTGTATACTCATGGTCAGACAACGCGATAAACACATCTTCAAGGACGGGCGGCACGGAGCGGAGTTCATCTACACGCCCGCCTGCTTGTTTGATCTCGGACTTTAGGCGCTTCAATACCGATTTCGATTTTCCTTCGCTGACGCGGATGTGCAATCGGTCGCCAAAGGCTTGGACGTCTTCCACATCCACATCGGAGTGCGCGACATGACGCAGGGTATCGAGCGGCGAGCCGCGCAGTTCGAGTACGCGCTCATTGAGCCTCGCGCGCAAATTGGAAGGTGTATCTTCAGCGATGATCTGTCCGTTCTTCATGAAGCCCACACGATGACAGCGAGAGGCTTCGTCCATGTAGGGGGTGGAGATGATGACGGAGACCCCCCTCTGGCTCCCCCCATTTTCTTCGAAAATGGGGGGAGAATCAAAGTGAGGTGTCGCAACGAGTTTGATGACGAGTTGCCAAAAGTCTTGCCGGGTCACTGGATCTACGCCGGTGGTGGGTTCATCGAGCAACAGCAATCGCGGACGTGTGACCAGCGCGGAAGCAAGCCCAAGTTTCTGCTTCATGCCGCCGGAGAGTTGACCGGCGCGGCGGTCTTTGAATTTTTCCAAGCCGACGAATTCGAGAATTTCCATCGAACGCGGCAGCCACTCGGAGGAGGAAAGTCCGCGCACTTCGGCGAAGAAGCGGATATTCTCCAACACGGTCAGGTCTTCGTACATCGAAAATCGCTGTGAGAGATAACCGATGGTGGAACGGGCTTGGTCGGTCTGCTTCAGCACGTTATATCCGCAGACTTCGATGGAGCCGCGACTCGGTTTCAACGCGCCGACCAGCAGACGCATGGTCGTCGTCTTACCTGCTCCATCCGAACCGACGAGTCCATAAATTTCGCCGGGAGCGATTCGGAGCGAGACTCCATTTACTGCCTGCGTATTGCCAAAATTTTTGTGTAAATCTTCTGCATGAACGAGATAATCCGTCATTTCAATTCTCGCTAAAAGTTGTTGGGTGCAGGATGACGAACGCTTCGGTTCGTCCCAATTCTTCCAGTTGTGTGCGGCTGGGATGACGCGGCAAGCCGTGCGCCTTTTCCATGATCAAGCCGATCATGCGCGGGTGCCGCTGTAATCGGACTTCCAAAAAATCAGCGAAGCGTGACGGGTCAGTGACAACTTCGGCAGTTCCTCGAAATCGTTTCGCACCCACACGGACTTCCACCTGTGGCAGCGACTGAATGTTCCGCACCCAATCCGCTTGAACTCCGCGCGCAGCGCCGACATAATACTCTTCACCGATCTTTTCATATTGAAGAGGGGTCACCCGCTTCAACCCAGACTTTCTGCCAGTGGTGGTCAAAAGGAGAATGATCCTGCCGACGAGCGGTCCCAGCCCAATGGCGTATAGCACGCGATGGATCTTCTGGATATTCTTCATCTTCGTCCAATCTAACGGAACGGATTTCATGGCGCATCCTTTCACACACCAACTGATCACTATTCACTAATTACTATTCACTGGCACTGAACACTACATCCGCAGGCATCCCGATCTTCAACTTCCCTTCCGGGTCTTGCACACTCAACTTGATGGCAAAGACCGTGCTCGAGCGCCCTTCCACGGTTTGGACGTTGCGCGGGGTGAATTCGGCTTTATCGGCGATCTGAATAACCGTCGCATCAAAGCTGATATCAGGGAACGAGTCCACTGTAAGGGTGGCGGATTGACCGAGTGAAATTTCGCCGTATCGGTCTTCGGGGATGTAAACCGTGATGGTCAATTCGTTGATATTGCCGATCGTCAGTGTCGTTGCACCCGGCTGGACAAACTCACCCGGTTCGACATTGCGCGTGAGCACGACTCCGCTCATGGGGGCGTTGACCGTCAACTTGGCGATCTGCGCATCGATCAAGGCGAGGCTTGCTTCTGCTTGAGCAAGCGCGGACTTCGCCTGATCCAATGCCTTCGCGGCGGCGATCACAGTTGGGGATTCCGCGCCGGTTTGCAAGGTCAGCAGGCGAGCATACGCGGCATCGTAACGCTGTTGGGCAACGAGGACTTGTCCACGAGCGTACTCGACATCTTCCGCCTCGTCGCTGTTCATCAGGTCGTTGTAGGCTTCTTCGGCATCGTCAAGATTGGACAGGGCTTCATCGTAATAATCCTGAGCGGCTTCGTTCAATCCGCCGCTGTCAGAAGCATTGGACGCCTGATCTTTCACCTGTTCGGCGATCACAAAGGTGGCGCGTGCTTCAGCCAGATCTTGTTCCGCCTGGAGATAATCGGAGTTCTTCAAGTCGGTGATGACCTTTTCGAGATTTGCATTGGCATCGTCGATGGCGGCTTGTGCGGCATCGAGTTCAACTTGAGCAGCAGCGATCTGCTGTTCCTGTTCAATGTACCAATTCGGCTGGTCGAACTCGCTGGGCGCAGTCACTTGCCAATCTTTGGAGCGCTGGGCGGCTTGCGCAGCGAGCGCGGCTTCGAGGGTCTGGTCATATTTGGTTTGGGCAGAGGATAAGGAGGCGTTGGCAGAATCCACTGCGGCGGAGGCTACAGCTCGTTGGGCATCGAGCAGGCTCGGGTCCAGACGAAGAAGCGGGTCACTCATCGAGACAGATTGACCTTCTTCAACAAGGACTTCCGTCACCTTACCGGAAATTTCAGGCGCGACATTCACTTGAGTCGCTTCGATGGCTCCGGATGCGGTCAGGGCGGTTTCATCTGCGCCAGCGGTTTGGGTAACGATAAAGTAAATGCTCAATGCAATGAGCAGAACGAGGATGACAATTGCAGGGATGGGTGGACGTTTGTGGTTCATGGAAATCTCCTTGGAAAATTTCTTTCTTCTTTCATCTTTGGTCTGGAAGAAGAAAGATGAAAGAAGTTAATCTAGTCGTTTGCGGAAACGAAGCGCCGCTGCCGCCATAATGCCAACTGCAAAGAGCGTCATGGCGATGACGTCGAATTGGATCATATCGAGACCGACGCCTTTGAGCAGCAGCGAACGGATGATGACAAGGTAATATCGCAAAGGCATCAGGTACGAAAGCCAGCGCAAGACTGCGGGCATGGCTTCGAGTGGGAAGAAAAAGCCGGAGAGGAAAATGCTTGGTAAAAGCGTCATCCACACGGTGAGCATGGCTTCCTGTTGCGTGTTGGCAATGGTGGATGCGAATAGACCGATCCCCAAGCCGGTGACGAGAAAGACACTCGAAAGCAGCAGGATCAACCCAAGGTCACCGCGGATGGGCATGCCAAACCACCAATGCCCCACTGCCAGCACTTCAATCGTATTGAAAAAGCCGAGGATGACATACGGCATAAGTTTGCCGACGATCAATTCCCACGAACGGATGGGAGTGACTATCAATTGTTCGATGGTGCCGCGCTCGCGCTCGCGCACAACCGATGTGGCGGTGAGGATGGCGGCAATGGCATAGAGGATCATGCCGATCACACCGGGGATCATGAAGTGGGCGCTGATCATATCGGGGTTGTACCAAACGGTGGTGCGGACTTCCACCGGCGGCTGCACGCGGATGGTCGAGCCGGTGCGCGAAAATCTCTCGGTGAGAATTTCGGTCGAATGCATCTGGCTGATGAGCTGCGCCGCCGAAAGCGCAGTGGATGCGCTGGTGGGGTCGGAACCATCAAGAATAAAAGCGACCTGTGCATTCCCGTCGCTGACCCGCTGGGCATAATCAGGCGGGATGATGACCGCCGCACGCGCATTTCCACGTGAGATGAGGTCTTCGATCTCCGCTTCCGAGTCAACCGTATATGCGATACGGAAATAATCCGCAGCGCGATAAGAATCCAGCAAAGCACGGGATTCAACACTTCGGCTTCGGTCCAGCACAGCAAGCGGAATATTGCGGACATCGTTCGTCGCAGAGTACCCGAGCAGGAATAACTGCATGATTGGGATGACAAGGATCATCACCAACGTGCGCACATCCCGAAAGATCTGGATGAATTCCTTACGGATAATGGACATTAATCGTGAGTTCATACGGGCTCCTTGAGGACGCCGTGCAGGAAAATATCAGTGTAAGCAGCGGCAGCATCCTTGGGCATTAATTTTCCGATCACAGATTTTGAAACGAGCATTTCCGTGATCACATAGGAAATTACCATTCCAAAGAACGAGCGCATGAGCAATGCGGGATTCGTCACACGCAGTTCCTTCCTGCCTTTCATGATCTTCTCGAACACCGGCAGCACTTTAGGCGCGATCTCTGAAAGCATCAAAGCGCCATGCTTGCCGTTGAATTCCACAAATTCAATAAACATCAATTTCATGTACATCGGCTCTGAGCCAAGTTCCTTGAGCGTGATCTTGACAGCATTCTGCAGGAAGGTTTCTATATCCTCCCCTTGCGCTTCAAGGACAAGCGGTAATACTTTTCTGTAAGGATGTTTGTCCACGACAATGGCTTCGAAGATATCTTCCTTGCTCGCGAAGTGATTGTAGATCCCGCCCAGCGCAAGCCCTGCCCGATCCGCGATCTGGCGCATGGATGTGGCGTGATAGCCGTGCTCGATGAACAACTCTACCGCCGCGTCTTCGATCGTCCCCCTTGTCATCTCGCCTTTCGTATGGGTTTCCTTTGTCTTCACGGGCATGACTTCCTGCTTTCCTAAAAATGAACGAACGTTCGTTTTTATTTTAGACCATAACCTGCGAAACGTCAAGAGCAAAAAATCCGATAAGGTAAAATCCATCTCATGCTCTCCACTCTTGAAAAAGAAATCCGCCAAAACTTAAGACACAACCTTACCTACAATCTTATAGATGGCTCCTTGTTTGGCGTCGCGCTTGGCTTTGCGTCTTTCAGTACCATCCTACCGCTCTTCGTCGCTTCCATGACCGACTCGGCAACATTGATCGGTCTTGTCCCTGCCATCCACTCAGCAGGTTGGCTCTTACCACAACTCTTTACCGCCAGTCATGTATCACGCTTGCGGCGTTACTTGCGCACAGTATTGTTAACGACCATCCATGAGCGCATCCCATTTTTAGGTTTTGCGATCGTAGCTTTATTATTGCCAGTCATTGGAGTAAAAACCGGACTTGTCCTCACCTTCCTGCTGCTCATCTGGCAGGGACTCGGCGGCGGATTCACCGCCAACGCATGGACATCCATGATCTCCAAGATCATCCCGCCGGACATGCGTGGCACTTTTTTTGGGATGCAATCGGGACTGGCGAATCTTTTCATCAGCGGATCTGCTGTTGGTGCGGGATACCTTCTTGACGCTCTCGCCTCTCCCTGGGACTTTGCAGCCTGCTTCTTCTTTGCAAGCATTTTCTTCGCCGTGAGTTGGTTTGCCCTTGCCGCTACGCGCGAGCCCGAAGATACTGAAAAAGTCATCCCCGAAGAAAAAACCCATTTTTGGAATGACGCGAAAAAGGTGCTTACCCGCGATAAAAATTTCAACTGGTTCCTCGTGGTACGAGTCCTTTCACAGTTCGCCACCATGGGATTCTCGTTCTATATCGTCTATGCCCTGCGCGAATTCAATATGACTCCGGTCATCGCAGGCTATCTCACCGCCACGCTGACCATCTCCCAAACCATAGCCAACATAGGAATGGGCTGGATCGGCGACCGGGTTGGTCATCGCATCATGCTCATTGTCGGAGCCGTTGCCGCCATCCTCAGTTCTCTGCTGGCGTGGAACGCGGTATCGATCCATTGGTTCTACCCCATCTTCATCCTCGCCGGTCTGACCAACGTCTCCCTTTGGACAATCAGTATGACCATGACAGTCGATTTCGGCACCGAGTCTGAACGTCCCATTTACATCGGCCTCGCGCAGACGCTCACAGCACCCGCCACCATCATCGCTCCTATCCTCGGCGGCTGGATCGTGGACACTGCTGGCTTTGTACCCACCTTTATCATCTCGACGACTTTATCTGCTGTTATGGCAGGCATCCTCATATTGCTCGTCAATGACCCACGCAAATCCAAAATCGAAAATCTACATTCGTAAATGGAGTCCTCATGCCCCTCATTCAAGAAAAAGTGAATCAAGCTATCGAAATCCTAAAGGAACTGGATGTAGATCTCTGGCTAACCTTCGTCCGCGAGACAAGTGGCGTAAGGGACCCTATCTTGGATTTTCTCATCGGCGAAAATGATCTAACCTGGCATTCTGCGATCATCCTCACGCGCAAAGGCGAAAAGATATTCATCCTTGGCAATCTCGAAAAAGATACTGCGCTGCGGATGGGCGTTTATAACGAAGTCATCGGCTACGACAAATCTGCCAAAGAACTGTTGCGCGACACGATCATCCGCCTCGCTCCACGACAGATAGCGGTGAATACCTCCCGCAACAATGTCCACGCAGACGGTTTGACCCACTCCATGTATGAAGAACTGCGTGACTATTTGGCGGGCACACCCTACGCGGAACGCCTCATCAGCGCGGAACCAGTCATCAACGCCATGCGCGGACGGAAAACTCAAACCGAACTCGCTCGCATTCAAAAAGCAGTAGACATCACCAATGAGATCTACGAAAAAACCTTCGCCTTCATCAAAGTCGGCATGACCGAGATCGAAGTCGCTGATTACATGCATGCTTTGATGAAAGAATATGGCGTAGGTCATGCATGGCCCAGCGAAAACAACCCGGCAGTCAACTCCGGGCCCAACTCCCCCGTCGGGCACAACGGACCGACCGACATTCGCATTGAGCCGGGGCACGTCATCCACATTGACTTTGGGGTGAAATACGAAGGCTACTGCTCCGACATTCAACGTGTGGCATACGTCTTACGCGAAGGCGAGACCGAGGCTCCGCTCGAAGTACAACGTGGGTTTATCACTGTCCGCACCGCCATTGAACAATCGCGTGGCGCAATGAAAGCAGGCGTTACCGGAAATTCAATTGACACCATCTCACGCGAGATCGTCACCGACTCAGGTTACCCTGAATATATGTATGCGCTGGGCCATCAACTGGGGCGCGTGGCGCATGATGGCGGCGCGTTGCTGGGTCCGCAATGGGAGAAGTACGGCGACTCACCCAACCAAACACTGGAAGTTGGTCAGGTCTATACGCTTGAGCCGGGCTTGGCTGTCTCACAAGGATATATTGGGCTTGAAGAAGATGTTGTCCTCACCCATGAAGGCGCATTGTATATTGGTGAGCCGCAACGAGAGATCGTGCTTATCAAACGATAGCAGAATCAACTTACAGTGTAGTAAAAACCTGCAACCCTAAACCAAACTCAAAACAAAAGAGGAGGCGGATTATCCTATTTCCTATATGACCTCCATCACTGGCAGATAAATCGACGAATGTTATACTTTCACTTGTGAAATTTGTCACCAAGAGGAATTAACATGACTCAAGAAGACCCAAGAATTTTGGAACTACGGCGGGTGCGCGCTAAGGCGAAGGAAGGCGGTGGCGAGGAACGCAACGCCAAGCAACGCGCCAAAGGAAAGATGACGGCGCGTGAACGCGTGGAGGCATTGCTTGACCCCGGCACCTTCAATGAGATCGAACCGTTCATTACCCACCAAGGAGATGAACTGGGGCTACTAAAGGATAAGTTTTACGGGGATGGAGTCATCACAGGCTACGGACAGATCAATGGGCGGACAGTTTACTTGTATTCACAAGATTTTACAATTTATGGCGGAACGCTGAGCGAGATGCAATCGCACAAAATTTGCCGTGTGATGGATCTGGCAGTTCGTAATGGTGTGCCATTCATTTCACTGATCGACTCAGGCGGCGCGCGTATTCAAGAAGGCGTGCGCTCGATGGGCGGTTATGCAGAAATATTCCGACGCAACGCACAATACTCCGGCGTGGTGCCGCAAGTGAGCGTCATGCTCGGACCGTGCGCGGGTGGCGCGGCATATTCCCCCGCCCTGACAGATCTGGTCATCATGGTTGAAAAGCAATCATTCATGTTCCTGACCGGACCAGACGTTATCAAAGCTGTGACCGGCGAAGTCATCGACGCAGAATCGTTGGGCGGCTCTGTCGTGCATAACTCTGTCAGCGGCGTGGCGCATTTGAGTGTGAAATCCGAATTGGATGCACTCGAGATGGCACGACACTTCCTGTCATATTTACCCTCGAATAATGTGGAAAACCCACCGTACACACAGCCAAACGATGATCTTTCGCGCATGGACGAATCGCTCAACAGCATCATCCCACTCGCGGCAAATGAACCATACGTAATGCATCAGGTCATCGAGAAAATCGTTGATGCCGGGACTTTTCTCGAAATCCAGCCTGACTGGGCGCGAAATGCAATATGTGGTTTGGCGCGCATTGGCGGACACAGCGTGGGCATCGTCTCACAGGAACCCGCCATCATGGCTGGTGTGATCGACATCGATGCCGCAGATAAAATGACCCGCTTCGTCCGCATGTGCGACTGTTTCAACATTCCACTAGTCACATTCGTGGACTCGCCTGGCTTCCTGCCCGGCATTGCACAGGAACATGGCGGCATAATCCGTCACGGCGCCAAGTTGCTGTATGCTTATTCTGAAGCGACAGTACCGAAAATTTGTATCATCACCCGCAAGGCATACGGCGGCGCGTATGTGGTCATGTCCAGCAAGTATCTTGGAACGGATGTCACCTACGCATGGCCCTCCGCTGAAATTGCGGTCCTCGGCGCAGAAGGAGCGGCGAACATCCTGTATAAAAAACAGATCGAGACTGCCGCCGACCCCGCCGCTGAACGCAAGCGTCTCGCTGATGAATATCGCGAAAAATTCAACAACCCCTACTATTCCGCCTCCACCGGTTATGTGGATGACATCATCGAGCCGCGCGAATCGCGTCCAAAGATCATTGCTTCGCTTTCTGCATTACGCGATAAGTACGCACCCGCGCCACCGCGGAAGCATGGGAACATTCCGGTGTAAGTGAATCACATGAATGACTTTACTCTTTCCCTCCAAATCACTGCCCTCGGCATGGGACTCGTCTTCGGTGCGATCCTTTTGCTGTGGTTGATGATGGTCATCTTAACCTCACTCACAGCGGATAAAGACACTTCGACTGGGCTCAGTGCAAGCCCCGCCTCTCCCCCAACCGAAGTTGATTCAGCTACCCAGGCAGACTCAAAACTGCAAGTGGCTTTGCTTGCCGTTGCCATCGCGATGGCAGAACAAGAGACATCTACTGCGCATCCGTTACCTATTCCGCCCACGGCAATCGTTTCGGCATGGCAGTTGGGTATGCGGACAAGTCAACGCTCGGAGAAAGGCAATTTCAGAAGGCATTAGCATGAAATATAAACTCACAGTCAATGATCAGACTTATGAAGTAGAGATAGAAAATATCAATGCACGCCCCGTTGTTGTGACGGTGGATGGGCAACGGTTTGAGGTCATGCCCGAAGTGGCGAACCAGCCCCAAGTTAAGACTGAGGCGGTGTCAAAGGTGGAATCAAAGCCTGTGGCGATGAATCCACTACCGGCGGCGAATCAGCCGATTGGCGGAAGTTCATCCCTCAACGCACCGTTACCGGGAACCATTGTTGAATTGTTCGTGAAGGCAGGCGACAAAGTGGAAGCCGGACAAGTGGTGCTCATTATTGAAGCGATGAAAATGAAGAACAGCATTCGCTCAACTGTTGGCGGCACTGTAGATAAGGTCCTTGTGAGCCAAGGACAAAGCGTGGCTCACAAACAAGCCTTGGTGGAGTTTGAAAAATAACTTTACGCATTACGCATCACGTTATCGTAATCCGTGATACGTAAAGGACATTCAATGGACATAAACTCTTTATTACCTGAACTACTAAAAGGCTTTTCGAATTTCACACTTGGCAATGGAGTGATGATCCTTGCCGCGCTGATCTTGATCTATTTAGCGGTATTCAAAGAGATCGAACCTGTGCTGCTATTGCCTATCGGCTTTGGGTGTTTGCTCGCCAATATTCCGTTGGCAGGCATGACTGCCGCCGAAGGTATGACAAAAGTTTTGAATGATGCAGGCATCAAAACAGAATTATTTCCTCTGTTAATTTTTATCGGCGTGGGCGCGATGATCGACTTTTCGCCATTGCTGGCACAACCAAGTATGGTGCTGCTCGGCGCGGCGGGACAGTTCGGCATTTTCGGCACGTTGATGCTGGCAATTGTCTTGGGCTTTCCTCTCAATCAAGCCGCATCCATCGGCGTGATCGGCGCAATCGATGGACCGACATCTATTTTTGTAGCTACCAAACTTGCACCTGAGTTACTCGCTCCCATTGCGGTGGCGGCATACTCGTACATGAGTTTGATCCCCATCATCCAACCGCCATTGATGCGACTGTTGACCACGAAAAAAGAACGTACGATAAAGATGGACTATGCCCCCAAGCCCATCTCCAAACGAACACTGATCTTGTTCCCGGTCATTTTAACTCTCGTTGTCGGGTTGCTTGTGCCCGAAGCAACTCCGCTCATTTCGATGCTCATGCTGGGGAATCTATTGAAAGTTTCCGGCGTCGTTGATCGCTTAAGCAATGCCGCACAGAATGAGATCATCAACATCTCTACATTATTCCTTGGTCTTGCCATTGGCTCAACCATGACCGCCTCTGGCTTTCTGAATTGGGATACGG
>ERZ761602.6250-NODE-6250-length-13495-cov-3.969866_pt1 | contig 13495 bp, 7 predicted proteins | sample MGYA00512165_ERZ761602 | MGnify/ENA primary metagenome ERZ761602 (study PRJEB28899, sample SAMN02445085) | bioreactor sludge metagenome | biome: EBPR sludge; isolation source: Thorneside wastewater treatment plant | place: Australia: Brisbane, Thorneside...
TCCTGTTCCTGCTTGTACTTGGCAGCGGCTTCGTTTCCGCTCAGGATTGCGACCCCGAAAAAATCAAGACCGCCCCCGGTATATGGATAACAAGAGCCGATGTAAATACGAGCGGACTTAGCGCAGCTGAACTCGCTGCCGAAAGAAAACTGATTGCTTCCATTCACCAGGTTTTCAAGGAAAATTATAACCCTGTAGGCGTAACGGCCAGCCATGGCGCCAACTATGATAAAAATTCTGAAACAGACCCCCAGCACCCCAACCGCTACGGCCATCCTTATTATTACCTGCTGATGAATTTTCCCAACTACTGCAAAGGCGGCAAGGTCGTGAAAAACGACCACTCCAATGCCACGTTAATCATTGGCATTAATAATGGCCCGCATATCGGTCATTACTATGATAGCATCGCCGTCTATGACCGCAACGGGGAGGTAAACAGCGACGCTTACAATGGTTACAACACCCTGGGCAGGGACCTCATCGTCAACAACAGCCTGCCCGATTTATCAAATGGCTGGCATGCCTTTGGCGGCCCTGATTTGAGATATACCAGCGATTATTACTGGTGGATCATCCGCAAGGGAAACCAATTGCCTTTTCAATACGTTACCCGTAAAGAATTTTTATTGAAGCAGGTAGCCGTACAGCAAGCCTATATAGCCGCTGCGATAAAGCATAGGGACAATAAGGAGTTGCAGGCTATACATAAACAAGCCGGTCAATGGGAGTACTACCTCAACCAGCACAACAAGAATATCGCAATATTGGAAAAAACGCTGGCGGCTTATCAGAAAGACTTAACCAAAGATGAAGACTGGCTGAATGAATGGAGCATTATAAAAAGTCATTTTAATGACGGGTTTTCACGATTTGTTTTTACAGAGCTAACCGACAAAGAGGAATTTATTGTGCCTGTACAACCCAACCCGGCTTATTATAACAGGAAGCTGCCTAAATCGGCGCCTCAATTTATATCTATCTGGTTAAGGGTAAGCGATGATGAAAACCATTCTATCCGGGCTATGAAAAAAGTGATAGAAGAGAATATTGACAAATTTGTAGATATGGTGAATTGACAAACTACCCTCGTAGCGTTAATTAGAAAAGCGTGAAAGCAATAGCCCTTATATTCCTGCTGATGTTCGGTAGTATAGCTGCTTCCGCACAGATCCTCAGTCCTGCCGAACGCAAAGAGCTGGAAGCAGAAAATTGTTTAATAAAACATAAAAGGAAATCGCCATGAAAAAAATAATCACCCTGGTAGTTATTGTCCTTACATGCACATTGGCACATGGGCAAATTCTCAACAAAGTCAAAAACAAGGTGCAGAACAAAGTAAACCAGCGTATTGACCAGAAAATCGACAAAGCCGTCGACAAAGGATTGGACAAAACCGAAAGTTCTGTTGACGAAGAATTGAACAAAGCCGGAAGCGCTGATAAGGAGGAGAAAAAGACGGATAAAACAGCAAAAGCAACGGGAACTGACGAAGATAATATATCATCTTCTACCGGAGCCAAACCAACGTATAAAGCCTATCAGAACTATGATTTCATAGCCGGGGATACCATTCTTTTTCAGGACCATTTCGGGGATGATGAAGATGGCGAATTTCCTTCGCACTGGAAATTGGGGCAAGGACAGGGTGTCATAAATACCGTGGAAGGCGTGCGGGCATTTTCGCTGACCGAGGGAAACTATGCAGAGGTCTATCCGAGGATGAAAACAGTGGATTACTTAGAAAAAGAATTTACCCTTGAATTTGATTATCATCCCCTTAATACAGGCTATATCAGCAATACCCTTATTGTTATTTTTAAGTATGTAAGAGCGGATGGACAAAAACTGAACGCCTATATCCATTTTCGCCATGATGGCGGTATAGAAGCAGGTAACCTTCCTCAGAGTAAACAATTTAGCGCCAAACACCCGGCAGATAATAAAGAAAGCTTTCCCGGTAAATGGCGCCATGCCGCATTGAGCTACAAAAACGGGCAGTTAAAATGTTATGTAGACCAGTACCGTGTTTTAACCATTCCCGATCTGGGCATCGAACCTTTGGAATTTGGCATCGGCGGAAGGGCTTATACCGGGCAGAAAAACATGAAGGATGCGCTCGTTATTTTTTCCAATGTTCGCGCTGCCAAAGGTTCAAAAGCAAAAACAATAGGCAAAAAATTTACGGATTCCAAAATAGTAACGCACGGCATCACCTTTGATGTTGGAAAAGCGGTTATTAAACCCGAAAGCATGGGTACGCTCAACATGATCGTAAAAATATTGAACGATAACCCGGAGCTGCAATTTGAAATAGGCGGCCATGCCAGCAAAACAGGCGCCACAGCAGCCAACCAGAAGTTGAGCGAACAAAGGGCGGAGGCTGTTCGCACGCAGCTCATCAGCATGGGTATTGATGCAGGCCGCTTAACCGCCAAAGGGTACGGCGAAACCCAACCGATCGCCGACAATGCCACTCCTGAAGGCAGGGCCAATAATCAAAGAGTAGAGTTTACGAAACTTTGACGCCTAATTCCCTGAGTATCTTTTCAGCAGAAAGAAGTGAGATTGTTTTCTTGCTTCTCAAATGAATGATATTTCAGTCAAAAAAAACTAAGATGTATGAAATATCGGTCATGCTCTCTTAAAGCCGGATAAAAAAGTCGGCGATTAATTGTTCCATGAAATAGCGTTTCCTGCATATTACCGCTTTTCGAGTTGGCTGGCAACTGTCTTTGCCATTTCTTTAGAACTGAACGGGTTCTGTCCGGTGATCAGATTGCCATCCGCCACTACATGAGAAGTCATTGGAATAAATGCTTTTTTTAAATCGGCGCCTCTTTCTTTAATGGCAGCTTCCAGGTTAAAGGGGACCTCTTTTTTTCGACTTGCTAAAGTTTCCTCAAACCAGTTAGTGTTTTTCCTTTGATCAGGTATTCGCCATTGGATAGTTTTACATTCAGCAATCCGCCGACGCCATGACAAATGGCAGCTACCATTTCTCCTTTTTCGTATTGATTGCTGATAACGGATTGTAGCGTGGTATCATCGGGGAAATCATACATCGTACCGTGTCCGCCTGACAGATAAACGCAATCGAAACTGTCGTTCTTTATCGCTTCCAGGCTTTTGGAATGATTCAACTCGTCCATAAACACAGGGTTCTCATAATAGCCTTTGGAGATTTTATCCAATACCAGGGGTTTCAGACTTTCAGGGTCAATCGGCACGGTTCCGCCTTTGGGACTTGCAATGGTTATACCCCAGCCTTTTTCCATCGCGCTGTGGTAAATATGGGTCAATTCGCTTAGCCACAAACCGGTTTTCAGCCTGCCGCTTGCATACCTGTCGACATTGGTTGCTATCAGTAAAAGTTTTTTCATTATTTGCGCGGTTGGGTTTTATCAGCATCAAAATTCGTGATAAATATCGGTGGTTTTACAGGCATTAATCATATTACGGTAATGAAGCGAAAACTGTCTTCCCATAAATCGGAATTAATGGGAGCCCTGAGATGAAATAGGAATGGGTCCCGGTTGATCGATGCGCACATCCGATCAATCAAACACCACCGTCTTATTGTTGGAAACAAATACCCGGTCTTCGAACACCAGCGACATGGCTTTGGCCAAAACCGATGTTTCAATTTCTTTGCCAGCCACGACCATATCTTTTGGCGTATATGTATGGTTCACGCGCACGATCTGCTGTTCAATGATCGGCCCTTCGTCCAGCAGGCTCGTGACAAAATGCGCTGTGGCGCCAATCAGCTTCACCCCCCTTTCAAAAGCCTGCCGGTAGGGGCTGGCGCCCACAAAGGCCGGCAAAAAGGAGTGGTGAATATTGATGATCTTATAGGGGTACTCCGCTACGAACTCGTCCGAAAGTATTCGCATGAATTTGGCCAGGATGATATAATCGAAGGCATACAATTGAATTTTTTCCCTGAGCTCTTTTTCAAAGGCTTCCTTGTTTTTTCCCTCATGTGTAATGAACATAAACGGAATGTTGAACCGGTCGCAGATATCCTGCAGATCCGGTTGATTGCCGATCACCGCCTCTACCCGGGCCCCCAGGGTCTGGAAATGGTTGCGGGTAAGGATATCGCTCAGGCAGTGATATTCCTTGGTTACCAGTACGACCAGTTTCTTATCCCGGGTTCTGCGGCTGATGTCTATGGCGGCTTTTTCGGGAAGCGCTTTCGCCAGTTGCTCGCGGAGCTCGTCATCCGGCGGCTCTTTGTCGGCGGTTATTCTTAAAAAAAATTTTCCCGTTTCCTTGTCTACAAATTCCCGCATGGATTCGATGTTCATCCCGTTTTTTGCCAGGATACCCGAAACATCGGCGACCAGTCCCACCCTGTCGCTGCACTGGATTCTGATGATCATACTGCTTATTTAATTATGGTCAAAATTAGAAGATTGCCGGTTCAGTTCCTGTCCTTTTTATCGTATACCTGCAGCACATTTGAGTAAGCCATCCTCCCGTATCTTTATCAAGGGCTGAAGCTCCATTCCCCGAAAGGTATTTATTATATCGTATCGTGGGGGATGATCTCCGCTTTCCCGGTTAACGCTCAGCGACGGATGAAAACCAGGGAAGCAGCTTTTCCCTTTCATTTTCAGTCTTTTTAAGAAAACCCGTGTTTGGGGGTAGCGACTCGGTTTGCCTTTTTGTTCCGGGTTGCAAGGCTGCTGAAATCGAAAACCAGCCGCCGCCTATTTCCTGTATTTTTGAAAATTTCCTTTATTTTGAGTAGTTAAGGCCTTGGAACGATATCTACCATATGAGGAAAAAGACCTGCTGCGCCAGGTAGCTGAAGGTAATGAAGTTGCTTTCCGGCAGTTGTATGACCGCTACAAAAACCAAGCGTATTCCTTTGCTCTTGGTATTACCCGTTCTACTCAGGTTGCCAAAGAAATCGTCCAGGAAAGTTTCATTAAACTTTGGCTGCACCGGAAGGCATTGCAGAACATTAAACAATTTGAAAGCTGGTTTTTTGTGATTTGCCGCAACCTCTGTTATGATGCGCTTCGCAAAATGGCGTTGGATTACAAGATCCGCCTGGTTTATGAAAAACAAGCGGAGTATCAAGTAATTACAGCTGATGAAATAGTCATTGACCGCGAAAACCGGGAACTCATTCATGCTGCTATCAGCCAATTACCGGAACAACAGCGTCGGGTGTATATGCTTAGTCGGGAAGCGGGGCTTACCTATGAGGAAATTGCCGTTGAGCTGAACATTTCCCGAAACACGGTAAAAGAACATTTGCGTAGAGCGGTTGCCGCTATAAAGGCTTATCTTGAAATGCGCCTGGCTGTTATTATAACGCTACTGGCCCTTCCTTTGCCCTGATAATTCATTCCCTTTTCGGCATTTTGAAAAAAAACAGGCGGGTTTGTCGCCCTATTTTCCCCCCCATACGTCAGTAGTTAAAGGGCGTAGCGTCCCCGCGACAAATTTGATACTGAAAACAAAACCATTTATGGCAAATCAGGAAAGGCTGAAATACCTGTTTCAGCGATATATTGACCATACTGAAACGCCCGGGGAACTGGAAGAACTGATGCTGCTGATCGAAACCGGCGGGTACAGGGAGGAAATAGAACTGTTGCTTGATGCTGCCCGACCTGGCCTGACACATTCTGCTCGTTTGGATGATGAACAATCCGAACAATTATTTCTTGCTATCCGGCGGCAAATGGAAGGTGATCAAGTTATCAAAATGACAAAAGTCCGTAGGCGCCGATGGGTAGCCGCGGCTTCGATTGTGTTGGCGCTTGCAGGCGGCGCTTATTTCTGGTTACAACAACGGGAGGGACAGGTCCCCGAGGCGTCAACAGTTATCACCTCTGAAGATGTGCAGGCTCCTCAAACAACCAAGGCGATGATCACCCTGGCCGACGGCAGGACGGTTTCGCTGGACAGTATAGCCAGCGGCATGCTGGCGCAGCAAGCGGACGTGACTGTTACCAAAACCGCAGACGGGCAGATCATTTATTCGGGCAATACTTCCGAAATGGCGTACAACACGCTCACGAACCCCAAAGGAAGCCAGGTTATTGATATGAAACTGGCCGATGGCAGCCGCGTATGGCTCAATGCAGGGTCGTCTGTTACCTTTCCCATTTCGTTTTCCGGTAATGAAAGAAAGGTGACGATCACAGGCGAAGCCTATTTTGAAGTGACTACTCTACGTAAGCCTGGCGAAAAAAGCGCTTTCGCGCCATTTATTGTACAAAAAGACAATGTTCAGGTGCTGGTAAAAGGAACGCATTTCAACATAAATGCGTATGATGATGAATCCGAACTGAAAGTGACCCTATTAGAAGGGCGCGTGATCGTATCAACCGGCGAAGCTGCTGAAAGGCAGGAAGCGGCGCTTGAACCGGGAAAGCAGGCCAGGTACGGCAAGAACGGCAAGATTGCGGTTGCTTCCGATGTTGACCTGGACGAAGTAATGGCCTGGAAAAACGGGTTATTCGATTTCAGCAGCGCCGATATCCAGGTGATCATGCGCCAGATAGGCCGGTGGTACGATTTGGAGGTAAGCTTTGAAGGCGCAATACCGCAGCGGGAGTTTTCCGGGAAGATCGCCCGCAATACGCTGTTGTCAAACGTGCTTAAGATCCTGGAACAGAGTAATATCCATTTCAGGATGGAGCAGAACAGGATTGTCGTGACCCGCTAATGAAAAACGCATCATAGGAAACCAAAATTTAATTAATCATAAAACACATGCTGATGAGAACCTGAATCCTTTTCAAATCTTAGCTTAATAAAACCGGATCCCGTTGGCCCGGGACCCGGTAATTATTGGGCTTATTACAAACAACGCGAACTGTTATTTTTTAAAACCCAAACAACCAAAGTTATGGATTTAACTGCTATTGGGAGATTTCTGCGCCGTCGGAAAACTTCAGTCACCAAAACCTGCCTGCCGGGAAGGCGGGCGCTGTTAGTAATGAGAATAACGATCATTCTACTTACTGTTGCAATGCTTGAGGCAAATGCTACGAGCTTCTCACAGTCGATATCTATTTCAGAGAAGAATGTACCGCTGGAGTCTGTCTTTAAGAAAATAGAAAAGCAAACCGGTTATTATTTCTGGTATGAAAACAAAACTATAAAGGGAATTAGAAAGATCAATGTTGAGCTGCGGAATGCTTCCTTGCAGGAGGCGTTGAACAGGTGTCTTGCTGGTCTGCCATTGGATTACCTGATCGTGGAAAAAACAATTGTGATAAAAGAAAGGCCCTCGGCAGCGATGAAGACCAGCGACGAACAGCAATTAGACGAACTGCTATTATTCGAAATAAAAGGACGGGTAACGAATGAAAGCGGAGAGCCCCTGGCAGGCGCTACCGTGCACATGGCGAGCGCCAACAAGTCCGTGGTTACAGACGCCAATGGTTATTTTACCATTGAAGCCCCTACAGGAGAAGTTACCTTAACTGTTTCCTATATTGGTTATACCAACCAGGTTATAGCGGTAGGAAACAGGTCGTATATCGATGTGCGCATGACGCTGGATCAAAGCGTTATCAGCGAAGAGGTAGTAGTGACCGCCTTAGGCATCAGCAGAGAGAAAAAATCGTTGGGTTATGCCGTGCAACAGGTAAACGGGGACGACCTTACCTTAAGTAAATCGCTCGACGTGAGCTCGATGCTGGCGGGCAAGGTCGCCGGCCTGCAACTGGCAGGCTCTCCCAGTTCATCGTTCGATAACGCTGATATCATTGTTCGCGGGGTTAATGGATTGAAACCCTCATTTCCACTCTATGTGGTAGATGGAACGCCTACCGATCAGGCAAATGTTATTATGGATAATGTGGAGTCTATCTCCGTGCTAAAAGGCGCCGCAGCTACTGCGTTGTATGGAAACCGCGCAGCTAACGGCGTAGTGATGATCACCTCTAAAAAAGGAAAGAGAAATGCCGCTCCCACTGTGGAGCTGAACCTGGCAAGCACTTTCGAGAATCTCTATCTTATCCCTCCCTATCAGAATGAATATGCAGGCGGTTATGCTTCCAGCGCCAACTCGCCCGGCACAAAATTCGATTCGGAAGGTTTTGAGATCTTCCGTTACAATCCTACCAGACATCCGGCGGAATGGGCTGCATTTGACGGACAACGTATGCTTGAATACGGCGCCGATGAAAGCTGGGGACCAAAGATCAACGGCCAGGAATACCGTCCTTACTACTCCTGGTATCCCGGAGCCGATTTTGGTAAGACAGAAAGGCTGACCGCTCATCCTGATAATACAAGAGATTTTTTCAGAACAGGGCTTAACCTGAATAATAGTATTGCTATGAGCGGAGGGGGCGACAGCTATAACTACCGCCTCATGTATGCCAATCAGAACCGCAACCTGGTCTACCCCGGCAGCAACCGGGATCAGCACCAGGTCGGCCTCAGCAGCAGCTACGATTTTAATAAGCGGCTGACGGTGATGACCGATATCGCGTATACTACGAATAAAACAAGGGGTAAGCCTTTTGAGAAAACGCGCAACTACGATGGCCTGAGCCTGTTCATGAACATGAACCAATGGTTCCAGCGTCAACTGGACGTTAAAAGATTACGCAATTACAGAAACCCCGACGGCAGTTTCCAGACCTGGAATATCGGGAACCCCAATTCTTCTTCCAATCCCGACGTTTACCTGAAACCCCAGTACTGGGATAGCCCGTATTTTATCGTAAATGAAGCATTCAATACGGAAAGGACCAATCGCCTGATAGGAAACCTGGGCTTTAACTATAAGATCAGCAACGTATTCAGTCTTAATGCTTATGCGCGTATGAATACCATTCAGGGCCAGGGCGATTTCAGAAGGTCCACCGGCGGCGTCCAGATAGATGAATATTATGTCAACTATGCCAAGACCTCAGAACTGAACTATGAAACCAATCTTAATTTCAAGAAAGGATTCGGCGACTTCTCGCTGGATGGTTTTGTAGGGGGAAATATTCGGAAAAACAAGTACGAATTCCTGGAGAACGGCACGCAGGGCGGACTGATCTTCCCGGATTATTTTGCTGTTTCCGCATCCACCCTGAGGCCAAGAATTGTCGAAGACTATAACGCCAAGGAAGTGCGCAGCTTATATGGTAAAGCCACTTTGGGATATAAGAACTTTTTGTATTTAGATGCGACATTAAGGAACGACTGGTCTTCCACGCTTCCCCGCGATAATAACTCTTATCTCTATCCTTCTGTTTCGGGTAGCTTTGTTTTCACTGAATTGATGCGCGGTTCGTCTATTTCCGAAACGCTAACTTTTGGAAAGGTAAGGGCTTCTTACGCACAGGTGGGTTCGGACCTTGATTTTAACCAGGTGAATATTGCCGTGATCAGGGGCAGCCAGTATGGAAACAACCCCTCTACCGAGATAGGCAATGAATTCCGCTCTGGAAATATCAAGCCTACGCTGACCAAATCATGGGAAGTGGGCGCCGAATTCGGATTGTTTAACATTATCGGGATCGACTTTTCCTATTACAAAGACAATAACATAAACCAGATCCTTTCTATTCCTGTGGCTCCCGCTTCGGGTTATACCACTGCGCAGATCAATGCCGGTAATATCCAAAGAAAGGGTTGGGAGTTGAGCGTATCTGCATCGCCTTTCAAAAGAAAGAACAATGGCTTCAGCTGGACTACTGTAGTGAACCTTTCCAAGGCGGAATCCTTTGTCAAGGAACTGTACCCGGGTATCGATCAACAGGTATTCTCTAACCCTGCTACTGGCAAGTTCATTGTTAACCGTGTAGGAGAAAAATGGGGAATGATGATTACCCGCATGATCAGAAAAGACGAGCATGGCAGAACCGTATTTGCAGCTGCCAATGGAACGCTTGCCGTTACGGAAAACAATAAGCTCGGATCCATTCTTCCGGATCTTACAGGCGGTTGGTTCAATAGCTTAAGCTACAAAGGGGTTGACCTTGCGTTTTCTATAGACTTCCAGAAAGGCGGCCGCTATTCTTCCGGAACAATGCCCAACTATGTGAAAACAGGACAGGCTAAATCGACTGTCGGCGTGAATGACAAGGGCAACGATATCCGTTCCTTCCCATCCGAAGGAGGAGGCGTTCGTTTGGATGGCGTATTTAACGGAGAGCCTACTACCGTATATGTAAATGCTAAAAAATATTTCAGCGACTGGGTGCATGCCGACGGGTACTACAATACGCTGGATGCTTCTTACATTAAATTGCGCGAGGTTCGCCTGGGATATTCTATCCCGACAAAAGTCCTGGGAGGCGGCAATTTTATTAAGAATATCAATATCGGCGTTGTGGCGAACAATCTGTGGGTTGGCGGCGTCTCCGTCAGAGACTTGGGCATAGACCCCTCTGAACTGGAAAGCATTGGAGAAGAGAATGGCCAGTTGGGCGCAACCCGCAGAGTGGGATTGAACGTAAGGGTAGCATTTTAATTGATACTTTAAAACTATTCAGATATGAAAAAATTATTAGCAATTGTCCTGGTAGGATCGCTGTTCGCAGGATGCAAGCCGGGGGATTTCGGGGATTTGAATACCAACCCATTGCAGGTGAGTAAGGCGTCTACCAAATCGTTATTGACCAACACGTTGACTAAATTTAATGTAACGATTTTTGGCATCAATAACGCCATCTCTAATGTTCAGCATGTTTCAAAAGGTCCCTATCCGGGCGAGTATGGGGCAGTGAATGTAAGCTGGGAAGCGCATTATGTCGGGGCTCTGGCCAATCTGCAGGCGATCATCGATAAAAATAACAACGGCGATCCTACTGCAGATCTGACGAATGGTTACCGCGACAATCAGCTTGCGGTGGCAAGGATCCTCAAAGCGTATTATTTCTGGTGGCTGACAGACCGTTATGGAGATATTCCTTATTCGGAAGCGCTCAAGGGCGATGTTGATTTCACACCTAAATATGACGCTCAAAAGGATATTTATTATGATCTTTTCAAGGAACTGAAGGAAGCCGCTGCGCAGATCAAGACAAATGAAGCCGGCGTAGCAGGCGATATCCTGTTGAACGGGAACATGGAAAGATGGAAAACCTTTGCCAATACCACCCGAATGATGATGGCGCTGCGCCTGATAAAAAATGATTACGAGAAAGGCAAGGCAGAGTTTGCCGAAGCGTTCGCCGCTGGGACCATCAATTCCAATGACGACAATGTCATTTATAAGTTCATAGCCGACGATCCTAACAATTTCAACCCCTGGTACCATAGCCATGTTATCCTGAATCGCAACGACTACGCCATCAGCAATACGATGACAAATTATATGGAACCTAAAAATGACCCGAGATTGTTTGTATATGGCGAAGACCTCAATGGCCAGGTGGTGGGCTTGCCCTACGGTGTGGGTTCTCCCACCTTTATTCCTGCGGCTTATAGCCGTATTGGCGATTTCTTCCGCAGCGCGGGTTCTCCCGCGCCGGTGTACACTTATGCCCAGGTTTTATTTACCCTAGCGGAAGCGGCTAAAGTGGGTTATATTGCCGGCGGAGACGCGCAGGCGGAGACCTATTACAATGATGCCATCAAAGCGTCTTTTCAGTATTATGGGGTGTATAACGATACAGACTATGGAAATTATATAGCAAATGCTGATGTCGCTTATGACGCCGGAAACGGATTAAAAAAGATCATGTCCGAAAAATGGGTGCACCTGTACCTGAACGGATATGAAGCATGGGCGGATTGGAGAAGAACAGGATTCCCTGAACTGGTTCCGGCGGTAGACGGACAGACAGCGGAAATTCCCAGGAGAGAAGGATATCCTTCCCAGGAAGCGGCGATCAACGAAGAGAATTATAACGAAGCCTTGCAACGGCAGGGTCCCAATGACCAGCTGACCCGGTTTTGGTGGGATAAATAAACGGTTCGGGGAGGCATTGCTTCGCGTAATCAAATTTTATTATAGCATGGACGGACATGCTGGTCATTAGCCTTGGCTAATGTAGGTTATTGAAAGTTTAGGATAAAATATTTAGGTTACCCTTAAACGTTTTATCCTAAACTTTTTTAATGGTCTAATGTAATCAGGAATTTAACATAAAGATTATGTTGCCGCCTGGTATTCCTAAAGGGCGTTACATTGTATGGCCCTCATTACGACAAAGGATGCCGACTGTATAAGCGTATTTGCCAGGAGGAGGGAAAAACAGCGGGCGTTTCCGCATAAAGAACAACGGCCGGCATTCTCAGCCGGCCGTTATATTTTTTGTCTGTTTATTGTATTCAACGCGGGTTAGCTCTCGCAACTTTTACAGCTCACCAGGTTTGTCACCATTTCTTTCGAAACGCTTTGGCTGCGCTGGTAATAGAGGGTTTTGACGCCCAGCTTCCAGGCTTCGATCAATAACCGGTTGACATCTTTTACCGGCACATCTGCCGGTATGTTCAGGTTAAGGCTCTGCGACTGGTCTACATATTGCTGGCGGATAGAAGCCTGCTGGATGATCTCCAGCTGACTTATTTCTTTGAAGGTCTTGAACACTTCTTTTTCCTCTGGCGTCAGTTCCTTGAGGTGCTGAACGCTGCCATGATTCAGCATGATATTCCGCCAGGTGTCTTCATTGTCGATCCCCTTCCGGATCAGCAGTTCCTTCAGGTATTTATTTTTCCGCATGAAGTTTCCTTTCGATAATCCCGCTTTAAAATAATTACTGCTGAAAGGTTCTATGCCCGGAGAGGTTTGTCCCAGTATGGCCGACGAAGAAGTGGTGGGCGCAATGGCCAGCAGGGTGGTATTCCGGCGGCCATACCCTTTGAGCAGATCCGGTTCTCCATAGATCCAGGCCAGGTCTTTACTGGCTTTAATCGCTTTTTCCTGTATATCCTTAAATATGGATGCGGTGAGCTGCTTGGCTTGCAGCCCTTCAAACGGTATCATGTTCTTTTGAAGATAAGAGTGCCATCCCAATACCCCAAGGCCAAGCGCCCTGTGCCGTTTGGCAAAACGGTTGGCTGATACCAGGTAATGGTTGCCTTCGGTTTTCGCGATAAACTCCTGTAGCACGGCATCCAGGAAAAATATGGCAAGCTTTACCGCATTGGTGTCCTTCCATTCATCATACAGTTCCAGGTTCATAGAGGATAGGCAACATATAAACGACTCTTCTTCCGAAGAAGGCAACATGATCTCAGAGCAAAGATTGCTGGCGTTTATGGCCATATTTGCATCTTTATACACCTGCGGCTTGTTGCGATTTACATTATCGGTGAAGAAAATATACGGCAATCCTTTTTGCTGCCGGCTCTCCAGCACCTTAGCCCAGACCTGCCTCTTCTTCATATCGCCGTCGATCATGTCCTGCATCCAGTAATCCGGCACGCAAACCCCGTAAAACAAATTCTGGATGGGATGCCCGATATCTTTTATAGAAAGAAATTCTTCAATATCGCCGTGGTCTATATCCATATAGGCGGCAAATGCGCCCCGGCGTACGCCGCCCTGCGAAATGGTATCCATTGCCGT
>ERZ761602.6251-NODE-6251-length-13492-cov-6.053137_pt1 | contig 13492 bp, 13 predicted proteins | sample MGYA00512165_ERZ761602 | MGnify/ENA primary metagenome ERZ761602 (study PRJEB28899, sample SAMN02445085) | bioreactor sludge metagenome | biome: EBPR sludge; isolation source: Thorneside wastewater treatment plant | place: Australia: Brisbane, Thorneside...
GGCTCTACGTTTGTGGGACCACGTCGATCGTGCAGGCGAATAATCTGGCGCTTGCTCTTGCAGGCAATGGAATTGCAAACAATACAGATTTCACCCGCAACTTCCAACTCGTTGCAGCTCCTGCAGCCGCTGGAGGAAGAGGAGCACCCCGAGCTACTGACGCAACAATCTCTGCGCGAGATATTTCTGCACTGCCCGCAACCGGCTTCGCACCCAACCGGGTCACCCTCCTGCCCGAACAACCTGCTGACCTTGCGTATTCCGACCTCGGCGAGATGTGGATCGAAATCCCTGCCCTCGGCGTGAAGGAGCCCATTGTGGGGGTGCCTCAAACAGCAGAAGGCGAATGGGATGTGACCTGGCTTGCCAACAACGTCGGCTGGTTGAATGGAACCGCGTTCCCGACCTGGGAAGGCAACTCGGTCGTCACTGCCCACGTCACCAACGCTGACGGCTTGGATGGTCCGTTCGCGAATTTGAAGAAGCTCAAGTACGGCGACCAGATCATCGTCCACCTCTATGGCGAGAAATACACTTTCGAAGTGCGTAACTCGCGGCTCTCGCGCCCCTACACCACGGGCTTCGCCTTCGAGCACCTTGAAGAGCAGTCCTACCTCACGCTCATCACCTGCCAAACTTATCTGCCTTCAAGCGATACCTATTTCTTCCGCAGGGTCGTCCGTGCGGTGTTGGTCAAGGTCGAGAGCGAGTGATCTAAGATCCCGAACTCCAAAATACTACCGAAGTCTTAAAGACTTCGGTAGTATTTTTATGCCCGGTTATAATCCGGCGCATGTCTTCATGGAGCGGTAAGTCCCTTGGCAACGTTACGATCGGCGAATTGATAGCACGCGGGGGCATGGCTGAAGTCTACCGGGGAAGGCATACAACCCTCGGGCGTGATGTGGCGGTCAAAATCATGCGCGATCATGTGGAAGAAGATCTGGAAACGCGCGCCAGATTCGAACGTGAAGCACGCGCCATCGCAAAACTCGAACATCCCAATATCATCAGAGTCCACGATTACAACCTGCTGGAAGGGCGTCCCTGCCTGGTCATGGACCTTGTGCAGGGCGCATCCCTTGGCAATTATCTCAAGGCGCTGCATAAACGCGGCGAAACGCTACCCCACGAAACCGTGGCCCAGCTGTTGACTTCGATCGCCTCGGCAGTCGACCACGCTCACGAACGGGGCATCGTCCACCGCGATATCAAACCTGTCAACATCCTGCTCCGCTCCAAAAACGGGAACATCGCCCCGACCGAGCCTTTATCAGCTGATGTGGAGCCGGTTCTGACCGACTTTGGGCTGGTGCGCCTGCTCGACTCTCATACCCAGACCTCGACCGGAACCGTCTCCGGCACGCCTGCTTATATGAGTCCTGAACAAGCTCGCGGCGATAAGGTGGACCACAGAACGGACATTTATTCGCTTGGCGTGGTGTTGTATGAAATGTTTGCCGGGGTAGTCCCCTTCGAAGCCGAATCCTCTTTTGGCGTGCTGATGAAACACTTGAGCGATCCGCCTCCGCCCATCGAGGGTTTATCGCGCAGCCTGCAAGCCGTTATCAACCGCGCTCTCGCCAAAGACCCTGCCCGGCGGTTCGCATCCGCTGGCACTCTTGCAGATGAATTCAAAACCGCATTGGAGGGGGGCACCTTATCCGACGAAACTCAAAAGATCAGTCAAGTTGAATCGACTCCCACACCAACAGCGGAGACAACTCATATGGTACGACGTCCGCTTCTGTGGGGTGGATTCGGCTTGCTTGCAATTGCAAGCGTTGTTCTTGCAATCTGGTTACTCCGTCCAACCGACAAATCCATCCAGCCCGCGCCAGATCAGATCGTGGGGCAGGTCACCTTTTTTGACTTCAACATTGTGATGGATAAGGTCGTTGTCGCGATCAATGGGTTGCCGCCGCCAAAAGCAGGAACACACTACGAAGCGTGGTTCCTCTCACAGGGCGGAGAGATGCGCCGCAACCTCGGGGCAATCAACTTCACAGACGAGAGCGGCTCGTTAACATATATCGATCCGGAGGGGATGAATCTTCTCTCGCTATTCGACCAGTTCGAAGTCACACGCGAACCGAACGATGACCCCAATCCCGGCGAATCCAGCGGGGAAGTCCTCGCATCATCCTCCTTCCCGCCGCTCGCATTGAATCATGTCCGTCATGTCTTATCTGCCATCGGAAGCACGCCAGAGGGGACTGCGCTCATCCAGGGATTATGGGATGGAGCAAATAGTATCGATACCTCTGTAGTGGAACTCGGCGACGCTTTCGACGCAGGGGATGAAGGGATGCTTAGGTTGAAGACCGAAGAAGTCATCAACCAGCTTGTGGGAAGCAAACATATTGAAAACTATAAAGACTGGAACGGCGACGGTGAAATCTCGGACCCTGCCCGGGGGTATGGAATGTTGAGCAACGGTCCGCAAGGCTACCTGCCGCAGACCCTGCACAACATCCAACTCGCCGCCGATGCCCCCGATGCGACCAGGGTCATGGTTGATACAAACCTCCAAATGAAAGCCTGTTTCGCAAACATGGAGCGGGCCGGGAATCAAATTCTCGAACTCGCGTTGAGGTTGAACGACATGCCCTTCGACTCCGGGATGGAGTCTGTCGTCGCTGAAATGGAGTCGCTTTCCAGCCTCCTGCTCTACGGCGAAGACTTAGACGGCAACGGGGGCATCGAACCGATTGAAAATGAATGCGGCGCAGACACCGCATACGAAACCGCCTACCAACTTGTGCAAATGCCGCTCCTCCCCGGCGCAAACCGCATCCCCCCGCCGGGAAAATAGCCATCAATAAAAAAAGCTCCCGAATTTCCGGGAGCTTTTTAGTTCATCCATCTGCCGATTTATCGGTAATCTTCAATGCCTCGTCGAGTATATCGAACCCTTCCTTCAATTGGGCTTCATCGATGATCAGCGGTGGAATGATCAACACAGTATGCCAGTGGGTATAAAGGAACAGACCGTGATCCATGCAATATTTTTTCAACGCGTTCATCTCCTGAGATGACCCGTTCCAGGGTGCCATTGGCTCTTTAGTCTTTCTATCCTTCACCAATTCGATGATCCCGAACAAGCCGATATTGCGGACCTCACCGACAGAGGGATGTGCTTCTCCCAGATCGGACAACATGCGCCTCAAGACTCCGCCCATGCCTGCCGCGTGCTCGACGACTTTATCCTCCCTCATGGCTTGGATGTTTGCCACCGCCGCCGCCAGCGAAATGGGATGCGATGTGTACGTCAACCCGCTCTCAAAGGCGTGCTCATCGAAAGCCGCCGCGATCTCCGGTTTCATCGCCACCGCCCCCAAAGGCGCATACGCGGAGGTCAGTCCCTTTGCCATGGTAATGATATCCGGCACGACATTCCAGTTCTCGATGGCAAACCACTTCCCTGTGCGCCCGAAACCGCTCATCACTTCGTCTGCGATCATGACAATGCCGTATTTATCACAAAGTTTGCGAACGCCCTGCATGTACCCATCCGGCGGGATGATGATACCGTTCGTGCCTGTTACCGATTCCATTAAAACGCCTGCAATGGATTCCGGTCCTTCATACAAGATGATCTCTTCCAAATGATTGACATAGTCCCGCGCAAATTCCTCTTCAGAAATGTTTGGGTTTGTGCGATGGAAGGTCGAGCGGTAACGATACGGGTCCAGGAAATGCACGACTCCGGTCATCAGGTTTGGTTCCCACCCCACACGACGCGGATCACCTGTCGCAGCCATCGCACCAGCAGATGCACCATGGTACGAACGATAACGGGTGAGAATCTTGTGGCGTTTTGTAGATCCGCGCGCGAGTTTGATGGCGTTTTCGTTCGCATCCGCCCCTCCAAGGGTGAAGAGGACTTTGCTCAATTTGCCGCCGGGCGTGACTGAAGCCACCTCCCTGCCTGCCAATGCGCGGATCTTCGTCGTCATACCCGGGGCGGCATAGGGCAATTCCGCCGCCTGCTCCTGCATGGCTTTGATGATGCGCTCATCACCATGACCGATGTTGACACACATTGTCATCGAGTTGAAATCGAGATATTTCTTATCGTCCACATCCCAGAAGTACACACCCTTGGCGCGTTTTACCGCAATGGGGTTGACTTTGGCTTGGGCAGACCACGTCCAGAAGATATGTTCTTTCGAAAGAGGTAGGATTTCGTTATCGGGGAGATCGAACATGGGAATTCCTTATTTGGATTTATGATTTGCGATTTTACTTCCGCATCAAATTATAATCCCCTACCCATGAACAGCTTCCCACATAAACGCATCGCGGTGATCGGGACGACGGGTGCGGGCAAGTCCACACTGGCGAAAATATTGTCGAAACGATTCAACATCCCTTACATTGAGTTGGATGCGCTTTACTGGGAGCCAGGCTGGCAGGAAGCAGATCCGTCCGTGTTTTGGAAACGTGTTGAAAACGCCATTGATGGTGAAGCCTGGGTGACAGCGGGTAACTACAGGGCGGTCCAGCACTTGATCTGGGATAAGGCAGAAGCGGTGATCTGGCTTGATTTCCCGCTATATATCCTGTTCTGGCGTTTACTGACTCGCACCGTCCGCCGGGGCTGGACACAAGAAGAATTATGGAATGGAAACCGCGAAACCTTCTGGTGGCATCTCAAACTCTGGTCACAAGATTCGCTTTTTCACTGGCTGTTCAAAACCTACTGGCGCAGAAAAAGGGAGTTCCCCGTGCTCTTATCCCTGCCAGGTTACGAGCATCTGACGGTATATCGTTTCATGCATCCGAGCGAACTGGAAACCTGGCTCCAATCCGTCGGTTGAGGCTCACTTGTTTTTCCATGCAATAAATTGAATGCCCGTAAAAAGGAAGAAAACGATAAGGAACAGACCCCAATCAAGCGTAAATATTCCGTTGAAAAAAACGACCAAGGATATAAAGGCAAGTCCCAACCCTGCCAGGATGCTGACCCTCAATACACGGCGCCGGGTGCGGCCAGGAATATCTTCACGAGCAGGCATGGACCTTAATCTCAATTGAAATTCACCCAGGTCGTAGGCGATCAGGGCAAATGCCGCGCCGCTAAACATCCAGCCGGGATGAAATTTGAACCAGACACCGAAGGCGGCAAGCAGGAGCGATAAAAACATGGCAACCGTCGGAAACCATCTCCATTTCAACCGGTCTGAAGCCAGCCAGGCAATCCCGAACACGATGATCCAATTTGATATGCCCTCCAATCCCGCCTGCCAATATCCCCAGGCAAACGAACTGGTCGTAATGACGATGCTGGCGACGAGCGTTATAAGAATCAATTTTCCTCCGAAGAAATTTTACCATCCAGGAATGTAATGGCGGTAGGTATTGGACTCCGATAGTGGAATGATATACTGCCTCTATGAATTTGGATTGCGACGGTGCTCTCCACCCCAAAGCCATCGAAGGGATTCGGTTATTCAACGCGGGAAATTACTTCGAAGCTCATGAAGAACTCGAACTCGCCTGGCGGGAGGAAACCGGCTCGATCCGCGATCTGTATCGGGGGATTTTGCAAATCGCTGTGGCCTACCTCCACATCACCCGCGGAAATTACGATGGCGCAATAAAGGTCCACGGGCGGAGTTTAAAATGGCTCGACGGCTGGAGGGATGTCTGCCGCGGAATCAACGTTGGTAAATTGCGCGAAGATGCGACACGAGTCATGGAGGAGGTGGAACGTTTAGGAAAAACAGGGATTAGAAATTTCGACCCGTCCTACTTCATGCCAATATCCTGGAACGAAAAACGAACGTGGAGTTGCGACCGATGCGGCAGTAAAATGTACGAGAAGAACTGCAAAGTCACCTGCCCCAATTGCGGCAACCGCTTCGACTGCTCGGATTTGAATTTATATTTTGATTGAGGTGCGCCTACGCACCGCCGCGTAATCGATAGACAAGCGCGCTCATCCCCCAGATTCCCAGAAGGGTAAACACCAACGCCGAACCCAGAGTAAGTTCGATCGTGATCAACCTGGAGGCGACCACTCCTGCAAACCCGATGCTGGTCACCAGTCCCAGGCGGGCGAAATGTGCGAGTTCCATTTTACGGACATCGTCCCGGTTTAGCAGTCCGTGCAGGGTTTCTTCGAACGCGGTCAAATCCCAGGCGAGCAGGGCGAAGATCATCCCCGACAGCCCATACCAGATCGATACGCCCGCCCAAACCGAAGCGGTTGTGAACAAACCAAAAAGGGCGAAAGTCAATCCGTTATAACGGTTCAGGCGCCGCAAATAAAGAAGAAGCCATGCAACACCGAATAAAGCAGCCCCGTCAGCGGGATAGGGGAATCCCGTCACAGCCAGGGCATATGTCAGAAAGGCAGAGCAGGCTGTGATGGAGAAAAGAACCGCGCCCTTCGTCATGGTTGTGCCTTCATGCCGCGCTGAATGGCGTGCATCCACACAGCCGGGCGGCTTAATGCTGCGTAGGCGGTCTGTTCAAAGGGAGTCGACGTATCCCAGTTGACGACCTGGATTCCCATATGACGGAGCTCTCTCAGCATGGTTTCACGCTGTAACCGCAATATGCGCATTGACAATCCAATGGCAGGGCTGGGCTGCAATCTGCGCGCTTCGAATGTGACGGCGTCCGGGCTGATGACCATGAGCTGAAAACCTGACGCCCGAACCGCGCCGAGGATTTCAAGGTCCTCGGGGATGAGCGGACTGATCAGGATGATCAACGAGTTCGGTGGAAAGAGCCGGCGTGGAATGGAAAGCGAGTTGAAACTCAGGTCATTCCCGGTTTCGGCAAGGGCGAGTCCGCGCAGGATGCGTTCACGCTGGTATTTTCCGTAACCGGGCGATGTCCATTTGCTTTTCTTTCCATACACGAACAACCCGACGCGATTCCCTTCGGCAAGCAGGGAGGTGGAGACCGCCACCGCTGCCCGGACCGATTCTTCGAAGATCGTACGCCCGCCTCCGATCTCGTTCACACTCTTTCGCCCATCCAACACGATGCCTACATCTGCAACGCGCTCCTGTTGGTATTCGTTCGAGTAAAGGACGTTTTGCTGGCGAGCGGATATACGCCAGTTGACATGGCGCGGCGAATCGCCAACCTGGTACTCCCTGACGCCGAAGAACTCGATGCCCGTTCCACCCTGATTGGCAGGGATGACACCAGAGTACACACGGGTCTGTCTTGGGAGAATCGAAATGCGCCGAACACGCGTCAAGCCAGGGAGAACAAGGATCTGCCCCGGTGCAGGAAGAAGCGCGTGTCTGCGGATCAATCCCAAATTATCCCGCGCGGTCACATGAATGCCGTCAAATGAATGACTTCCACGCCCTCCTGTGACCGTATATGTACAGGAGACCTCCCCACCGGCAGGGATCGAAACGAGGCGGATCGGCGACCCTTCGATGACCTCAAGAAATTTTGGCAGAGGGTCGGCAAGCCGCACCTGTTCCAGGTGATTGCCATGATTTATAACAGTCAACTTAACTGTGATTACACCGCCGGGGGTTATGCGCTCTTCGCTAAGAACGCGCCGGGCAGACAGCTTTAATTCATCCGGTGCGCGCCACAAACCAGCAAGCATGTATAAGACTAGCGGCAGAGCAAGCCCGATGATGTCGCCGTTCAATGATGCGACACCGGTAAAAAAGATGAGATATGTCAACGCAGCAAGCAGGGATACGCGGCTCATTTACATCCCCAGCCATGCCATCGCAGTAGAGCCGACATCAGTCGACTTCTTGCGAATAGCAAGTTGTTTGATCTCCGCACGGGGTAAAACAACAACTGCATGGTAGCACATGAGACCAAACTAATTTCACTCCATCACCGGCACAGGGATTCTGCGCATAACATCGGCGATGACTTCACCAGCGATATCACGCGCCACCCAGTATTCGGGCAGCAGGATGATACGATGGGTTAACACTGGCACGGCATAACGTTTGATATCGTCCGGCAATACAAAGTCACGCCCGTTCAACGCGGCGTGGGCACGTGCCATCTTCAAAAACGCCAGTGACGCACGCGGACTTGCTCCCACCGCCACGCGCCGGTCCTGGCGCGTCTCCTGTACAATGCGGACGATGTACTCCTCCAGGTCGGCATCAATATGGATCGCCTCAATGGACTGGCGAAGTTTGAGAATTTTTGCCGCAGAGGTAACCGCCTTCAACGTCACATCCTCTTGTTTACGCAAATGGCGGCGGTTGAGAATCTCGCGCTCATCTGAAACGCTCGGATACCCAATGGAAAGTTTCAGCATGAAGCGGTCGAGTTGAGCTTCGGGTAATGGAAACGTTCCTTCGTATTCAATCGGGTTCTGGGTCGCGATCACTAAAAAAGGCTCGGGCAGCGGCATCGACTTGCCCTCGAGCGTCACCTGTCCTTCCTGCATGGCTTCCAACAACGCCGACTGGGTCTTGGGCGAAGCGCGGTTGATCTCATCGGCAAGCACGATGTTCGTGAAGACCGGACCTCGCCGAAGTTGAAACCGGTTGTCTTTCCGATCAAGGATGTAACCGCCGGTGATGTCGCCGGGCAACAAGTCGGGCGTAAATTGGATGCGTTTGAAATCCAGCCCCAGCACTGCGGCAAAAGACCGCGCGATCAGGGTCTTGCCCAGCCCGGGGAAGTCTTCCAATAAAACGTGCCCGCCCGCCAGAACAGCCGTCATGATCATCTCGAGCAAACCACGTTTGCCCACCACAGCGCGCTCTACTTCCGCCAGCACATCCTGTCCGGTGGCTGCCACATCCATGAATTTATTGCTCATCGGCGAATCTCCATCTGATCTTCGAGATAATCGAGCACGGACTCCAGTTCGGTATCCAATGCGGTCGGTTCATATTTCCTGAACAATCCAGGCGTGGGAAAGTCCACATACGAATGGTTCAACCCGGCATCGAAAAATTCCTCGATCTTTTTGGGAGGGGCTTCCATCCTCCCTGATGTATTCTTCAATTGCGCTTCGTGGACTTTACCCAGCAGATGTGCGATCCGCCATTTGAAGAAGACCCCGCGATCCTTCTCCTCGATCCACTCCGCCATCGCTTCAACCGGACCTCGGGCTGGGGTGGGCGCTTCGCGGTCTTTTTCCACGCTGAAACGTTTCCCATAAAAACTGCCGACCGCAATATAAACGATCAGGATCAACAGTCCGATCCATACTCCCTGGGGAGGTATGATTCGCCCAAATACGTTCAACGACCAGACCATGTAAGAGAAAGAATACGCGAGCCACCCAGCGACCTGGTTCCGATAAAAAAGTAGAACCGCTGCCAGCAAAATCACGGAAGCGATGGAAAACCATCGCTTTGTGCTCATCAACTTTTCGTCCTGCACACCCTGAGGATGACCGTCAGACATCGCCTCGCCTCCTTGATCTCATCTGCATCCGCTTCCTTCCCACCATAACGGACCCGTTCGAAGACCCCCGTCAGCCCATTTACAGCTTCACGTGGCAGCCCCAGCCTTTCGAGCTGTCCAGCAAACTCGGCCGGAGTCTCAGCGTTCTCGCGCACCAACCCGCGTTTCTCCTCAACAACACGATTCATGTCCAAATAACAACGGACAATCACATTCTTCGAGGCGCTGCCATCCGACAAACCAGTCAGCGCGGCGCGGGCAATTTCAGCAAGCTCGTCCATGCCGGTCTTGGGTTTATAGTACCGGTCAAAAATGCGATTGATAACAAAGACAGCCAGGGTGCCTAATACGATGATCAACAACAGTGTGACACCCAGAGCGCTCCCTGAACTTATCGTTGGAGGAGTAAACTCGCCTGGAACTTCGCCTCCCGGAAGAGGCAACCCTTCCAGAGCTTCTTTCGCAAGGAACCCACTCTGCCGCGCAAACGCACCAAGCACCACTGTAAAGAAAAGGATGAATCCAATGGCACGAAGCACCGCAGTTAGGATATTGGTCTCTCTCTGGGGGCGCACCGGTCCAAGCATGAGCAGGTACATGACCAGTAACAAGGCCGGGATCAAATAACGGAACCAGCGGTTCCCCGAACCGGGTTCCACGTCTGAAAAATCGAACGAGTTGTTTCGATCCAGTCTCGTAGCAAACGGCTGTCCGAATTCCATCTCTCCCAAACCTGACGCAAGGATGACAATGGCAACAAACGCGCCGATAACCAGCAGGATGACCCAGAACTTATCGCCGAAAAACGACTTCATAGGATTATTAATGCAATTCTACCATCCTGCGAAAATCGATCCTCCCTCCTTCAGTAGCGTTTTATCAGCCAGTTTTTTTCGGCTTTACTACTTTGATCTCAATATCAATTCCTTCTTCAAAACTGCGTGGATCGAACCCAAAATCTCGCTGCGCATCCTGGTAGGAGAACGCCTTATTCTCATTAAGCCTTAGCACCTGCTCTGCCTTGATGGGCAGACGAAACTCAATCCGTTCGGTGAATTGCAAAAAACGTACGATAGGCATGTGAGGCAGGTGAAGCTTCCAAACACGCTTGCCGAGAGAGGAAGCCACTGTGTCGATGACCTGGTTATACGTCAGTGGATCCCGGCCTGCAATGTTATAACTCTTGCCAATGGTGGTGTCGTTTTTCAAAGCGAGCAGAACAGCCTGTGCGACATCGTCCACAAAAATGGGCTGTTGAAGCGACTCGCCATCACCGAAGATGGGTAAAACAGGTGCGACTCGAAGCAATCGGATCAATCGCCACATATTGCGATCACGGGAACTACCGTAGATCATGGTCGGACGCAGGATGGTGTATTCGAGTCCGCTGGCCTGAATTGCTTCTTCGGCAGCGAGGCGGATCGACTTACTGCCTGCGTTCAACTTCGTAAATATGGCAGTGGTGCTGATGAAAATTCCACGCTTCACACCCGCCTCTTTTGCCGATGCGACAATTTTGTCCGCGTGACCAAAGCCGAGCGATGCAATATTGACAAGCGCGTCCACGCCGCGCAGGGCGGAGAGCAAAGCCTGGGTGTCGGCAAAATCTCCTATCGCCCACTCCACCCCGAGCGCGGAAAGAGGCGACCGGTCGCTTGTAGGACGGGAAAAACAACGGACCTGATATCCGCTATCAAGGAGGAGAGGGAGGAGGCGTGAGCCGGTAAATCCAGTTGCGCCCGTAACGAGTACTTTCATAGAGTCCTGATGTGTCTTCCTGAACGACTTCGTGTCGACATCGCCCAGCATGACACTAATGCTTTATCAATTTTTCGAGTAACCCAAGCGTTTCATTCAACTTATCGCGCCGGTCAAGGTTTTTGACCAGATACTCACGAGCATTCAAGCCCATCGCTCTAACCTGGACGGGATCCCGCGACATTTCGAGAATTTTTTGCGCCAGCATGGTGTCATCGGCGGGGTTGACATACACACCGCCGCGCGAACTCTCGATCAGCTCACGCGTGATACCGTCAATGGCAATGATGCTTGCACGACCCGCTGCCATATAGTCAAAGACTTTATTTGGGTAGGTAGTACGAAAAGCGGGGATATCTTGCAAGATCGCGAGACAGGCATCGGCAGAGGCAACGATGAGAGGCATCTCCTTTTTAGGGCGCGTGCCTGCAAAGAGTACGTTGGTCAGACCCATACGTTTGGCTTCGGCTTCAAGGCGTGCACGCTCCTTGCCATCGCCGAAGAGCACAAAATGGATTTTGTCGTACTTTTTCAACCGTTCGGCGGCGCGAAGCAGCGTATCGATATCGTTCGCCTGCCCCAACGCCCCTGCATACAAGACCACGAATTTATTATCGAGGTTAAGTTCCTTCCGTATCGAAATGCTGTCAATCGCCGGGTTGAACATTTCCACATCAGTACCGTATGGGATGTAAGTGACTTTGTCAGCAGATACTCCCTTGGCAAGCATGTATTCGCGGTAGGCAGGTGAATTCACCAGGATATGTGTGGCGTGTCTGTAGAGGAACATCTCCAGCCAGCGTGAAAGTGCAATGATTACCGGGTTCTTCAAGACCCCCATGCTGATGCCAAACTCGGGCCACAAGTCACGCACTTCGAGCAGGAAAGGTTTACGACGCAAAACCGCCACCGCCCAGGCTGAAACGGCTTGAAAGATCGGAGGTGTCGTGCCGAGCACCAGGTCCACGTCTTTAACGTGCAGGGCAGTCAAGGTCGAGGAGAACATAAAACTGAAGAAAGCGATGATACGCCAGATATAACTACGATGAATGGCGGGGTAAACATATGAACGCAGCACACGCACGCCCTCAAAATTTTGTTCGGCGTAAAGACCGCTCCGCTCGACGGTGCGCTGCCCGGTCTGGTAATTCAGGTCACTAGCAACAATGACGAGTTCATGACCGTGGTCTTTGAGGTACTTCCCCAATTCAAAATGACGCGTGTGTCCGGGCTCCTCGGGTGAGACAAAGACCTGGTTGATAAGCAGGATTTTCATGTGGGTGAAATTATAGCAGTCACTTGCTGCTTTTAAAAACGAAGAGCGTCCCGAAAGACGCCCTCGACATCACTTAACCGGTCAATCATTACAGCCGCGAACGGTGATCAATAATCCGTTCATCAACTACAACATAATCCTGACGGTCGTTCAACAATCTCTCTGTGGAGGCGATCATGCCGAACAGCACTGAAACAACTAGTGCGATTATGAATAAAGTGGTGATCATTTGAAACTCCTTTCTTTTCACTTCATACACCTAATTCCGGTCATACTTTCCATGCATTGGAATGTTGTAAATATAACACACCGCCATGTTTGGGGACCTCGCACCGGTAGCCCATTGGGCATAATTCTTACCTGACATTTATCCTGCTTGTACCATAAAACAGATGAATCCCTATATAAGGGCAAAAACCAGTGCTAATTTGGCTATACGCAAATTAAGCATTTTATGCTGCAAGTCTAATTTCTCGTGCTATAATGCCGCCATCATGAAAGTCGTAACCTTCTTTGCCAACAACGATAATAATAACAATAATGACGATAACACCCCTATCGTTGGGCGAAGCTTTGCTGGTTGACGAATAAAAAAGTCGAAACCAAATCGCCCAACGCGAAAGCGCAGGGCGATTTTTTATATATACCTCATGAGACCTGACAGGTTAGGGAAACCTGTCAGGTCTAGAGTAAAAATCATCGGAGGCGCAAGTATGTACAGAACTCATCTATGTGGAGAATTAAGAGCCAGCCATGCCGGGCAGACCGTTACGCTCGCAGGCTGGGTGAATCGACGCCGTGACCACGGCGGGGTGGCATTTTTTGATCTGCGCGATCGTGCTGGTCTCGTGCAAGTGACCATCAACCCAGACCTTTCCAAAGAAATCCTCGACCAGGTTGCAAGTGTCCGCAACGAATGGGTCTTGCAGATCGAAGGCGTGGTGCAGAAACGCCCCGAAGGGATGGCGAATCCCAAAATGGAAACGGGCGAAGTCGAAGTCATTGCCAAGAATGTGACCGTGCTCAACGCTTCGAAGACTCCCCCATTCATGGTCAACACCGATGCGGACCTGCCCGATGAGAACA
>ERZ761602.6252-NODE-6252-length-13491-cov-11.054481_pt1 | contig 13491 bp, 4 predicted proteins | sample MGYA00512165_ERZ761602 | MGnify/ENA primary metagenome ERZ761602 (study PRJEB28899, sample SAMN02445085) | bioreactor sludge metagenome | biome: EBPR sludge; isolation source: Thorneside wastewater treatment plant | place: Australia: Brisbane, Thorneside...
GTGTAGGGCTGGCCGGTGCGGGTGGCGTGGTCGAGGGCGTCCCAGGCTTCGAGGATGAGGCGCTTGGTGCGGTATTCGCCGTAGGCCTTCTCGTCGTTCTTGCGGACGATGGGGAAGGTGTCGAGGATGTAGTCGGTGTCGTCGCGGGACAGGCCGTAGAGGTGGAAGAAGGCGGCGTCCAGCTCGGCGCGGAGCAGGGCGCGGCGGGCCGGGTCCCAGCGGAAGGGTGGACCGTCCCAGCCGACGTCGCGGGCGAAGGGCTCGAGGTCCCAGGCGGTGTAGGTCAGCTCCAGGACGCGGGGGAGGAGACAGTCGACGACGCGGGCGCCGGGGGACCAGGGGCAGGGGGCCTCGTGTGCGGCGGGGGCGAGGATGGGTAGCTGTTTGAAGACGTGGTACTTGAGGTGGGTGCCGCCGACCTTTTGCCGTGCGGCATAGTCGAGGGCGAAGGCGCACAGGTTGGCGTACAGGGCGGCGACGAGGTGGGGGTCACGGTCCGGGAGCGCCAGGAGGAAGGTGTCGCCGGTGGCCACCCGCGGGATCAGGGAGGCGATGACGGTGCGTTGGTCGGTGCTGCGGCAGATGTCCCGCCAGCCGAGGAGCCAACCGCGGGCCCAGCGGTCGGCGAGGCGCGTCTCCACTTCTGGAGCGGGGACCCAACTCTTCGGCATCGTGATGCGCGCTGGGGCCGCATGTTCCAAGTCGTCCAACTCGGGCAACTTTCCCTGGTTCGCCTGCCCCTCGCTCTGTCCCTCGTAGGTGCCAAAGCGGTGGTCGAGGTGGTGCACCATCTTGGCTTCGACCAGGGGCAACATCACCTCGCCCCCCCGAACAAACCGGTTCCCCGCCAGCGTCCAGCCCTCGCCTTCCAGGCGCTCGCGGGTGCGAAACAGGCCAGAGTCGTTGGCCATGTGCAGCATGGCCATGAACCGCAGGCCCCAGGGATTCTCTTCAGGGGGGCCCTCGCGCCACAGGACTCCGGCTCGGCGGTACAGGGTGAGGTTGAGGTCCGCGTCGCGACGTGACCGGAAGGTCGGACAGGTGCGAGTGTTTGGGTTGAGCGCGAGGAAGTCGGCGGACGAAAGGGTGAAGTGACGTGCCGGGTCGGAAAGCGCTCCCACACTCCTTGCGAAGAACAGAAGGTCGGCCGCGTCGCTGCGGCCAGCGCCATCGACAGTGATCAGGGCGAACTTGAAGGCGTGGTGGACCTCCGGGAAGATGAACTCCTCATTCTCGAAGCTCAGGAAGCGCGCCAGCTCCCGTCCTGCGACCAACGCCCCGAAGTACTCCTTCGTTGTGTCATCCGTGGCAATGCCCGTCGGCACGATAAAGCCCCCCCGCCCGCGCGGACCGAGCAGCGCCCGGTTGTGCTCTGCGAAGAGCGCATAGGTGTTGACGTCCCCCTTGCCGCACAGCGGGTACCGCCCCGCGTTTCGCACGAAATGGCTCTGCGCCTCGGCCTCGCGACTGGCGGCGCACCACTCCGCCCACAGCCCGGGGGCGGTCTCGGGCAGCGTCGAGATCATCCTCTTGCGTGCCGCCGCGTTGGCAGCTTCAGCGATCCCCGGGCTCTTGCTGGCGAAGAACTCCTGCTCCTGCAGCTTCACCCGCTCCCACGGCGGGTTCCCCAGCACCACGTCGAAGCCCCCCTTCTCGAACACCCCCGGACACGCCAGGTGCCAGTGGAAAAAGCGATGCTGCGCCGCGATCTCCTCCACCGTCTCCACCAGCAGCGCCGGCGGCGTGCCCTTGCCGTCGCGGAGATCGCGCCACACGGCGTTCGTAGGCGCGACTCCGGCCACAAGCCCGCCGCCCTCGGGCATCGGCCAGGCGAATGCAGCGCACCAGGCGTCGGCTACGAGGTGCTGGAGCTTCCACGCCTCGGAGGCCTGCAGTTCGGCCCAGCGGGCCTCCTTCTTGGTCAGGGCGCGGTGGTCCGTGTCCGGGGAAGCCTCCAGCTCGGCGATAGCGGCCTTGAGCGCCGCCGCCTCGGTCTCGGTCTTGCGTGCCCACATGGACGTCATTGTCAACTGGCCGCTGGCCTCATGCTTGTTCTGGCGTTTCAAGCTGGACGCGGTCCTCTTGTCGTCGCCCTCGATGGCGGTCCAGGCCTCGTCGGGGATGCCCTTCTCCATCAGCTCGGGCGTGGCACCCAGCAGGGCGTTGCCGCAGCGGATGTGGGCATCGAGGAAGCCCAGCGGCAGTCCCGGCTCGACAGCCTCCATCCACAGGGCGACCTTGCACAGCTCGACCGCCATCGGGTTCAGGTCGACGCCGTAGATGCAGCGCCCGACCACCCGGCGCAGGGCGTGGCGGTAGTCGGCCGCCGAGGGCGTGCCTTCGGACTCGACGCGCGCCAGGTGGCTGGCTAGCCGCCGGGCGGCGGCCAACAGGAAGTGCCCCGAGCCGCAGGCTGGGTCGACGATGGACAGTCCCAGCAGGGCCTCGGACGGGCGGCCGGGGTTGCTGGCCAGCGTGTCCTGGACCACGGGCTCGAAGGCGCTCTCCAGCAGCACCTGGACCAGACTGTCGGGCGTGTAGTAGCTGCCGGTGGTCTTGCGGGCGTTGCCGGACAGGCCTTCGGCGAAGGCGAAGCGGCGGGCGGCCAGCGAGACTTCGGGCTCCAGCTCCAGCAAGCTCTCGTAGACGCTGCCCAGCTCTTCGGGGCCCATGTCCCGCCAGTTGACGCGGGACAGGCCGGCGCTGTCGCGCATCCAAGCCAGCCGGAAGACGCCTTGGAGCAGGTGCCGGTTTTGCAGGCGGGCACCGTCCAGATCGGGGCACTGGCTGGCCGCGAACAGTCCCGCGAGCGCCGGCAGGCCCAGGCGGGACTGGCCCTGGTCCAGGCCGCGAAGGACGATCTTCTGCCCTTCCCACAGGTCGTCATGGCGGTCGTGGGCGCTGCGCCGGGCCGAGCGCTCGCGCAGCCGGCGCAGGCCGTAGCCCTCCTGGTACAGATTCCGGACCGCGGCCGCGGTGCGCGGCGGGTGCAGCAGATCCCGCTCCTCGACGGTGAGCAGGAAGATGAGCCGGTAGGCCAGACGCAAGAGCTGTTGGAAGTAGTCGCGGCGGGACAGGCTGCCCGCCTCCAGCCGCCCGCGCAGGGCCTGGTTGTCCGGGTGGGCCAGAAAGCCCTGGCCCAGGGCCTCCAGGGCCTCCCTCACGCCGACGCGGAGCTGTCCCAGCGCGCGGGTGCCCTCCTGGCGCCCGGCCTCCCGCCAGGCCTCCAGCGGGCTGTCCTCGGGGCGGGCAAGGGCGGCGCCGAAGCGGCTCTCGTGGACGATCAGCCAGAGCGCGGCGAAGTCGGCGAAGCGCTCCTCGGCGAAGATGCGGGCCAGGTCGGCCTCGATCCACGCCGGTCGGGTCAGGCTGGCGTTGTCGCGCACGATGCGCAGCCGCTCGCCATCGCAGACGATGCCCCACTGCATGGCGCCGGCCGCGTTCAAGACCTCCTGGCACAGGCCAAATGCGCTCCGCCGACGGCCCCCGTCCCCGAAGGCCACGTGGGGCGCATCCAGACCGGCCCCGGCAGGCGCCACGACCACCGGCACCCTGCCGCCCAGGGCGAGGTGGCCCACCGGCCAGGCGCGGTCGCCCAGGACCACCGGCTCCACGGCGGTGAGCGATACGAAGCCGAAGGCCTCGCGCAACAGGGCGGGGACGAAGCGGGCCGACAGCGCCGTGGGATCGGCCTTTCGGGCCCGGCCGGCTCGGAGCTCCTCGTGGTGGGCCTGGGCGATGCGCCAGTAGCGCCCGATCTCATCGCGCAGGTTCAGGCCCTTGGGGACGCGGTAGTCGGATTCGGACTGGTGCGGCGCGTCCAGCCGGGAGACGCGGGCCAGCCACTCGGGGGCCAACAGGCCTCCCTCGATGTGCAGGGCGTCAAAGGCGAGGAAGGCCTGTCGGCGGCGGGGCGTGCGGGTGGTCATGGGTCCATCCAGTCGGGGATCTCGATCTCGGTCTCATCCACCGCGAAGACGTCCCGCTCGACCCGGTGGAGGTTCTGGACGGCCCGCGGGAGCTTGTGGCCCATGCCCTGTTCACCGTGCTGGACCACTGCGCTAAGGAAGCGCTCGACCAGGTGTGCATGGGTGACGATGCCTCGCGCGACCATGGCTTCGATGTCGTCCCGGTCATCGCCGTGCAGGCGGGCGAGCTTGGCTACGCAGGTGTCCGTCGGGTCCAGGGCGAGCAGGTCGAAGTGCCTCAGCGCGAGCCAGGGTCGCCAGGATGGCTCCTCCGGAAGCAGCAGGATGCCCTCGCCGACAAACTCCAGGTAGATCCCGTGGTGGAGGGCCAGTGGGGTGCCTCTGCCCGCCAGCGCCAGCAACCGCGCCTGCAGATCAGGGTCGAAGCGCCAGGTCTGGACCGCGTCGCAGTCCTTGGTCCCTCGGCGCCAGGTGGTCTGGGCGAAGAGCGCCGTGGACCCGACGATCCGCAGATCAAAGCGGGGGGGCGCCGCGTCGGCCAACGCGTCGTCCAGCGCGCGGAACAGGGCCTCAACGGGATCCATCGGCGCTCCAGATCGCCTTGCGGAAGTCGTCGGGCTGCAGCTCACTCACGATTCCCCAGCGCCGGGAGATGTCGGAGGCCTGATGCTCCCAGACCAGGTCGCGGCTCTGGCGGGACCGGATGGTCCGGTCGAACAGGTCCGGAGCGGCCTGAGCGGGCTCGGGGGCGAAGTGCTCCAGCTCGCCGTTCAACACGGTGATGGCCCGCGCGGCGCGGCGCTTCCACGCCGCATCGGCGTCGGGTGGAGGGACGAGCAGTGCGTCTCGAACGTTCTCCAGCAGCCACCCCAGGCGGTGCGCGCGGCCGTCCTTTCGCAGCCAGAGCTGCACGCCACCCAGGCCGACGCTCTCCACGTTCTTGAACAGGACCGGAGCGAGGGCCGTGACCAGTCGGGAGGAACGGGAATCCAACAGGGTGGCCAGAATGGCCTCAGAGGGGTTCGAGTAGCGGTTCGTCCTCACGACACCCGGCACCTGGCGCAGGTGGGTCGCCCCGAATTGGATCAGCGCGTTCTGCAGCTCGTCCTCGGCGCTGGCGGGCGGCAGGAACTCGCCGATGTCGACGTTGAACAGCCGGAGCACCTCGACGAGGTGCTCCGCGGCGAAGGAACCGTCGCCTCGCTCGATCTCGCTCAGCCTCGCCTGGGACAGGCCCAGGTGACGCCCCAGCTCCGCCTGGGTCCAACCTCGCTCCAGGCGAAGCGCGCGTACCTTCCCCGCGACCCGGGCTCGGGTATCCTCAAGGCTGTGATTGGATCTTCGGGAGGTCATACTGGTTTTTCGATAGTAGCATCGATAGTTCGATATGTCGTCGAGCAGGCCGCTCAGCGAACCTTCGGGAGCAGGACGTAGAGCGCGATCACGTCGGGGGGCAGCAGCGGCCGGACCTCGTGGCGACCGGCGGCGCGCGCCGACTCGCGCACGCGCTCGTGGTCGGCCAGCAGGGCCTCGGCACGCCGCGTGGCGAAGGCCTCCAGCTCGCCCTGATGGCCCTCCAGCTCGCCAAGCGCCTGGGCGAGCATCCGGTCGCGGACGTGCGGGGGCAGGTCGCCGGCGGGCGGCAGACGCAACAGACCCAGCGCCTGGTCGCCCTCGGCCACCGGCGCGCTGGCGGCGCCCGCCCAAGCGACCGCGGCGGCCTCTTCGACCAGCAGCGGGACGGCGACCCGTCCCCGCCAGGCGACGAGCTGGTGGCGCAGCCGCAGCAGGGCGACCACGGTGCGGGCGCTGACCCCCTCGCTGGTCCAGCAGCCGACACGGCCGAGCACCCCCGCCGCGGGGGCGGCGTCGACCTCGGCCGCCAGGGTCCGCTCCAGCAGCGACTCGGCCAGGACGGCGACCAGAGGGTGGCTGCGCTGCACGGTGCGGGCGCGCCCGCGCGGGGGGTAGTCGAAGTCCAGGGTCAGGGTGCCGGCCAGGCCCTCGGCGTCCAGACGCTCGCGCACCTCCTCGGGCAGGGGGGCCAGGGGTGCCCGGTAGCCGCGCTTCAGGGGCTCAAGGCCCGAGCCCAGCCGGGCCAGGGCGCGGTCCACGAAGCGGTGCACGTCGTCCTTGCCGCCGACAGCCGACAGGGTGCGCTGCCACTCGGGCAGCACGTCGGTGGGCCGCAGGCGCCCCTGGCGAAAGATGGTGCGGTTCTGCTTCGCCTTCTCGGCGGCGTCCCTCCAGGCCACCTCCAAGGCGCGTGCCTCGCTCCAGCTCTCGAAGGGAAGGGGCTGCTGGGCCGGGTCGACCCCCTCGCGCAGCAGCAGCGCCTTCAGCAGCGCCTGGGACAGGGTGTGGCCTTCGTCGGGCAGGGGCACGGGCACGCCCAGCTCGGCGCGGATGCGCTCGGCCTTGCGGAGGATGACCTCCAGCACGATGCCATCGACGGGGTTGTTGGCGCCGTAGATCAGGGTGGCGCGCACCTTGGGGCTCTGCTGGCCGAAGCGGTCCACCCGTCCCTCACGCTGCTCGTGGCGGGTCGGGTTCCAGGACAGGTCGTAGTGGACAACGGCGTCGAAAGCCTCCTGGAGGTTGATGCCCTCGGACAAGCAGTCGGTGGCGACCAGCACGCACCGGTCCTCGTCGGCCAGGGTCTCGACGGTGGCGGCGCGCTGCTCGGCGGCGTCCTCGCCGGTGACCAACGCGATCCGCACGCCAGAGAGCGCCTTGGCCAGCGAGCGGTGCAGGTAGTGCGCCGTGGCGATGTAGCGGCAGAAGACGACGGGGGAGAAGCCGTCCTTGACGAGCTGCTCGACGTGCTGGACCAGGATGCGGAGCTTGGGGTCGCCGCTGGTGCCGGCCAGCTCGGTGGCCCGGGCGACCAGCGTCTCCAGGGCCGGATCGTCGAAGCCGCTGACCGGCTCCAGGTCGTCCTGGGAAAGGGCGTCGGCCTCACCGTCGAAGAGCTGGTCCAACAGGGCCTTGCGGTCCCCCGCATCGTCGGCAAAGCCAGCCCGCGTGCGTAGGGCCAGGACCGCCGCTGCGGGGCTGGACGCGGCGCAGCGCAGGAGCGCCAGCGTGCCCCAGAAGTTCAGGCGCTGGCGCCGCTCATCGCCCTCGGCCGAAGCGACCACCTGGCGGCAGTACGCCAGAACGTCGCGAAAGAAGCTCTCCCAGGGTCCGGTCAAGCGGTAGGTCAGCTCGGTGGTCTCGCGGCGGGGGAACAGTCGGGTGTGCTCCTGCCACTCCTCGATGTCGACCCGACGCCGCTGGACGAAGTGCCTGGCCAGACGCTCACGCAGGCGGTCGCGAACGGTGCCGGTGGCGTGGGCCAGCGCTTCGAACTCGCGGTCGAGCAGTCCGAGCAGCCGGTAGAACGCCTCATCGTCTCCGCTGTGCGGGGTCGCGGTCAGGAGCACGATGTGACGCTCGGCCGACTCGGACAGACCGCGCAGCAGCTCGTAGCGCTGGTGCCGTCCGCCGGTGGTGGCGGCGCAGGTGTGCGCTTCGTCGACGATGATCAGCTCGGGGCAGTGGTGGAGGAAGTTGTCCCGTCGGCGGTCGCTCTTGATGTAGTCGAGGCTGACGACGGTGAAGGGGTAGGCGTCGAAGACGCTGGTGGCGGGGGGCAGATCTCGCTCCAGCCGCGTGGCGCTGGTGGACGTGACCGCGACGGCACGGATGTGGAAGCGGGCCTCCAGCTCGCCCACCCACTGTTCGACGAGGTGAGGGGGACAGAGCACCGCGAGGCGGGTCACCTCACCGCGGTCCAACAGCTCGCGGGCGATCAGGCCGGCCTCGATGGTCTTGCCGACGCCGACGTCATCGGCGATGAGCAGGCGCACCGGGTCCAGCTTGAGCGCCATGAGCAGCGGAACGAGCTGATAGGCGCGGGGCTCGACGGCGATCTGACCGAAGCTGCGGAAGGGCCCCGCACCCCGACGCAGCGACAGGAGCAAGGCGTCGCGCAGCAGCAGGGCGGCGTCGTGACTGCCCTGCTGCTGGACCTGCGGGGCGGGGAAGCGGGCGGACCGCACCGGCTCGGCCTCCAGGTCCAGGAGCACGCGCGTGACGTCCTCCTCGGAGCCGGTGACCGGGCGCAGCCGCAGGACCTCCGCGTCGCTGCCCGACAGCACGATCCACTCGCGCCCGCGGGCGTGGACCAGGCTGCCGGGGGTGAAGGTGGCTTCGGTCATCGGACGGCTCCAAGCAAGGTGGCCAGGCGGTCGAAGGCGGCGGGCCAGGCCGCCGCGTCTCCGAAGGAGACCAGGGTGAAGCCCTGGTCGGCGAGGGCGTCGCCGCCCTGGCCGGTCAACGAGGCCGCGACCCAGTCGTTGCGCCAGCCCACCCAGCCGCCGTCGAGAGGCTCGGCGTCGGGGGCACGCAGCCCGCGGTCAGCCAGCGCCGCACGCCAGCGGTCCGGTTGCGAGAGCGGCTCTGGCGCTCCTCCCTGCGCGCCCGACGTTTCATCGGGCGTGGTGGTGGAGGCCACCAGGCGCAACAGCAGCTCCAGGGCCTGCGGGTCCCGGCGGGCGATCAGCGGGTGGTCGGGCTGGTTGTAGTAGGACAGCAGGCAGCGGTAGCAGCCGGCGACGCAGCGGGAGTCCGGCTGGTCGGCAAGGTCCTGGGGCCGCGCCGGCAGCGGCCCCTCGTCGGGCACGTCGAGGTGCATGATCTGCAGCGCCGTTCGGGCCACCCCGCCCAGAGTCAGGGGCTCGGATGCCAGCCGGGACAGCACGCCGGCGCCGCCCTCGGTCGCCTCGTAGAGCAGGAAGCCCTTGCGCAGGTCGCGGGCGGGTACGGGCTCGGCCATCACCTCACCCTCTTCGAGCTGAAAGGTGGCCTCCAGGCCGCGCAACAGGGCGTGTTGCAGTGTGGCGAGCGTCTTGTGGATCTCCTCCTTCTTGCCCTTGATGCCGTTTGGCCTCACCAGCAGCGCGTTCTTGTGATCCCGCACGCAGGGTACGATGAGCTGGAAGGGGGCGACCGTGGGGTCCTTGGGTCCGTCCTCGTCGGGCGCCGCCTTCCAGTAGCCCGAGACCGGATCGATCCAGAAACCAAGTTCGGACTTGTTCTTGCGGCGGCGCAGGCCCTTGTTCAGGCGGGTGATACGCGCGCCCGCTCCGTAGGCCAGCCAGGCCACCTCGCCGTAGGCGTCCCTCGCGGTCGCGTTGCGGCGGTCGGGGACCTGGTCCCGGATCGCCCACTGGTACGTGGTCTGCAGCTCGAAGCCCTGACGCTGCCGCTCCTCGTCGTTGGCCGTGATGCGCTCGGCGGGCCACGTCGCGACGTTCTCGATCCGGTAGACGTGGTTGACGATCTCGGCCTGGGCCAATGGCAGACCGCATGCGTGGCAGGTGCTGCGCTCCTCAAAGTGTCCAGCCCCGCACTCGGTGCACAGCCGGGCGACTTCGGTGACGAGCTGCGTGTCGGCGGTGCCCGCGTCCTGGTGCGAGGCCGACAGCATCGCGCGCACGACCCGGAACGCGCGGCCCTCGTGGTAGACGAGGCTCTTGGGGCCGAACTCAGACAGGGCCAGGAACCTCGGGCGCTGCAGCCAGGCCTGGCGGCCGCGGGCGTCGGCCTTGGGGACGTAGGCCATCAACGGCAGGCGCGGGAAGTTGTACCCGGGCAGGAAGCCCTCGGTGGCGAGGTAGCGGTAGGTGTAGAAGTCGCTCCGCGCGGCGCTCTCGTCACCCTGCTTGAGCAGGCCGATCTGGTCGAGGGCCTGGTCGTGGCGAGTCTTGGCGGCGCGCTTCTCGGGTCCGACGGCGGAGTGATCGTCCAGCGTCCGGCGGGCGGCGTCGCGCTGCAGCTCGGCGGAGTGGAACAGGTCGCGCCAGCGGGTGAAGGCATGGTCGAAGCGCCGCAGGGCCTTGTCGGCGACCTCGCGGGCGTAGGCGTCACGACCGGTGTACCAGGGGGCGGCCTGGGGGTTCAGCTCGTCGACGACCAGGTCGAGCACCCGGCCCATGCGCTCCACGGCTAGCGGGATCACGCGATCGGCAGCCATCGGGGCGCGCACATCTTCCTTGAGTGGACGCTGGGGCGCCCCCAGGTCGAGCAGTTGGGCGATGGAGGCATGCAGCGGCGTCTCGGTGCAAGCCAGCCAGATGGCCTGCAAGTGGCTGTCGATGAGCTCGCGGTTGGCCAGGTCCAGCGTGGGGGCGCGGACCTCGCCGTGGACCATCGCCGCCGGCTGTCGGAAGAAGTACTGGTCGTGGGGGCCCTGGGCCGAGGCGTAGGTGAGCACCAGGGCCGCCTGGCCGCTACGGCCAGCGCGTCCGCTGCGCTGCGCGTAGTTGGCCGGGGTGGGCGGGACGTTGCGCAGGTAGACGGCGTTGAGGGCGGAAATGTCGACCCCCAGCTCCATCGTGGGGGAACAGAACATCACCGGCAGGAAGCGGATGTGCTCGCCGATGGCCTTGATCTCCTTCTCCTTCTCTTGCAACTCGACCTTCTCTTTCTCGCCATAGCGGAAGCGCTTCTCACGGATCTGGCGCTTCTCCTGTTCCACCTGGGCGGTGTGCTCCCTCGCCTCGAAGCCGAACAAGGGGTGGTCGCGGCCGGCCAGCAGGTCGGCCAGCGCCAGGTACAGCGCGCGGTAGAAGCGGTTCTCCTTGCGAGCGCCACGTTCCGCGGCGAACTGGGCGCGATGGATGGCTCTTCCCTTGAAGAGGACGGCCGCGTCGACCAGCTTCCATCCCGGCGTGTCGAAAGGCGTGGTCTCCTCGGTGACCAGCCCGAACTTCGTGGCGACCGCGAGCAGCTTGCCGATCAGCGCGTCCACCTCGGCGGTCTTGAGCGCGCGGATCGCGGGCGTACCCCACAGCCGCTCGGAGCGAAGCCGCTTGCCCAGCCCGCTGCGGGCCCCGCCGCGCACGATCAGGTCCTCGTCCTTGGCCCGCACGGCCTTGCGCTTGGGTGCCTGCAAAACCAACCACCGACCCGGACGCGGACGGTCGTCGGGAGCGAAGCCCCAGGGCGTGCGCAGTCGGCTCACGGATCGCTGGTAGAGCTGCTCGGTGGACAGCTCGTCGAGCACCGCGCTCTTCACGGCCATCCAGGTGCGGAGGTGGTCGAACAGGACCCGGTAGACCTCGGCCCGAACCGCGGGGGGTGCCTGGGCCAGGATCTCGGGCCCATCGGCGAAGCGGGCGTCCGCCGCAGCCAGCTCCTCCAAGCCCTGGTACTCGACCTGCAACAGACCGAGCTGCTCCAGGTTGGGGTTGGTGTAGCGCCAGCCCCGCCGCTGGTCGAACCAGGCGCGGTAGGCCAGCACCTCGCGCAGGGTCTTCTCGGCCTCGGTGCGGGCGAAGCCGACCAGGTCGGGCTCGGTCAGCCACTCCTCCCGGATGCCGGGATCGAGCGAATCGAAGCCGAGCGCCTGCTGTTGGGCTGCGCCGAGCTGGTCGGCCCTGAGGCCGGCAGGGCCGGCCTTGGCCAGGGCGCCGAGAAAGGCGGCGCGCACGAGGCCGACGAAGAGGAAGTCATTGAAGTGGCCGGCCTGCAGCGCGGCGTCCTGGCGGTTGTCGCTGAACCCCAGCAGCTTGCGCGTGGTGGGAGACAACGCAGAGGCAGGCCCGTGCATCCAGCGCAGGATGCTGCTGGTGAGCACGGTCGTGGCGGAGCTGCGGCCCTCCGCCGACAGCGACGCCAGGCGGTTGCGATCACGGGATGCGTCGTCCTTGTACTCCCCGCAGCGCAGACAGAAGCGCCAGCGCTCGCGGATGAGCCAGGCGGCGGTACCCGTGCCCAGGCGGCCATCCGGTTCAACGTGGACCCCCTCGACCCGAAAGCGGAGCTTGTTCTTGTCGCGCTTGAGCCTGGAAGTGCCTGAGGCATCGGTCTCGCGCCAGCTCTCAGGGTAGCTTTCGGCCTCGTCGACGAACTCGGCGTCCAGGTCGGCAGTGCGGACGACCAGGTAGCCAAGCTCTTCGATGTCGGGGACCTCGGCCCCGGCGCTCTCGGCCTCGTCGCTCTCAGGAGGTGCGGCGTCGTCGATGTCCCGGAGGCGCGCCACCCGCCGGCTTTCCTCGGTCACGATGCGGACCGGGTGGTACTCCTGCCCACAGGTCCGGCAGAAGTGGACCGCGTAGAGGCGCTTCTCGGGGGCCTCGGGCAGGAACTGCTGCCCTTCCACAGTAATGGTGCGGCGTCCGGGCGGCTCCAGCGTGGAGAAGGCGTGGCCGGCGCCCGAGATGAACTGGTGGAGCTTGAAGGCGAAGAAGGACCGCTCGTTGGTCGAGCCCGGGACGCGCACGCTCTCAGGGAGGCTGGAGACCAGCAGCATCCTGCGGAGAGCCTCCTCGCAGGCCTCCACCGGGCGCCCCGCGTCGTCCGCCAGGCGCTGCCGCGCCTCGGTCACCGTCAGCGGGGGGGCGCGGTGCCACGCGGGCACGGCCTCGGTCGAGTTCATCCCCAGCACGGTCTCGATCCAGATGGCGAGTGGATGCTCCTTGAGCTGGGCGTCGGAGAGGGCCTCGGGGATGCCCTCGTCGATGGCGGGTCCCAACGCAGCCAGGATCGTCTCTCGCTTCAGCGCCGGATTCGTGACTCGCTCGAGGGTTTCGCCCACGACATTGTGAGCGGGGATGGAGGTAGCGAACAAGCGGGAGGCCACCTGCGCGACGACGGCCTGGCGCTCCTCGGCGGTGCCTTCGCTCTTCATGGTGGCCGACGTGCCGACGCACTGCAGGCGGTCGGACAACCGCTCGCGGACACGGCGCACCAGCATCGCTACGTCCGCGCCTTGCCGGCCCCGGTAGGTGTGCAGCTCGTCGAGCACCAGGAAGCGCAGCCCGACGCAGTTGCCGATCACCGCCCGGTCGATCTCGTCCTGCCGGGTCATCAGCAGCTCGAGCATCATGAAGTTGGTCAGCAGGATGTCCGGGGGGTTGTCACGTACCCGCTTGCGCTGCTCGGAATCCTCCTGGCCCGTGTACCGCGCGAAGCTGACCGGCCGGCCGCCCGGGCGATCCACCAGGTATTTGGCCAGCTCCTCCTCCTGGCTGTTGGCCAGGGCGTTCATCGGGTAGATGACGATGGCCCGCGTGCGGCGCGCCGGGTCGCGACGCTTCTCGGCCAGGACGGCGCTGACGATGGGGATGAAGAAGCACAGCGACTTGCCGGAGCCCGTACCGGTCGTAACGACATAGGACTCGCCGGCCGAAGCCAGCGCGAGCGACTGCTTCTGGTGCTCGTAGAGTGTGAGCGGGAAGATCTCGCTGCAGGCAGGATCCAGGGCGCCCTGGTCGACCAGCGCCTGCACGGTGGTGCTTCGCTTGTAGTTCGGGTTCACCTGGATGAGCGGCTCGGGCCAATACCGCCTCTGCGCGTAGATGGTGTCCACCTGCTGCCGGATGTCGGCGGCGTGGATCGTCGTGAAGGAGGTGGCGAACTGCTCGTACTCGTCGACCACGAAATCGCGGAGGGAGAAGACATCCATGGTCCGAGGCGAGGTCACTACGGGGTCCTGGTCCTGAGGTTGGCAAGCGAGCAATGAACCATATCAGAAGTGCCCGGCGCGATCTCAATCTTGTCCAACCCCTCACCC
>ERZ761602.6255-NODE-6255-length-13485-cov-13.921072_pt1 | contig 13485 bp, 9 predicted proteins | sample MGYA00512165_ERZ761602 | MGnify/ENA primary metagenome ERZ761602 (study PRJEB28899, sample SAMN02445085) | bioreactor sludge metagenome | biome: EBPR sludge; isolation source: Thorneside wastewater treatment plant | place: Australia: Brisbane, Thorneside...
GCACGGATTGCAAGGAGCGCAACTACGTGACGACCAAGAACAAAAAGAACACGCCTAACCGGTTGGAGTTCAAGAAGTTCTGTCGCCGTTGCCGCTGCCACACGGTGCACAGAGAGAACAAGTAAATGATGAATGGGGAATGATGAATGATGAATCAAAGTAACGAATTCATCATTCAGCATTCCGACTTCATCATTGGACACAGGGGTATGGTGTCAATGGTTAGCATGGAGGTCTCCAAAACCTTAGGTCCGGGTTCGAGTCCTGGTACCCCTGCCATTAAGTTCTGGGCCGTCCGCTCGAACGGTTGATCGAGAAATTCGAGCGGGCTTTTGGGCCAAGGAGATAGAGAGTGTCAGAAACAGCAACCCTGGAAAAGGGCAAGAAAAAGGAAAGCGTAGGGGAATTCATCCAGCACACCCGCGAGGAAATGTCGCGGGTCAGCTTCCCTTCGAGCGATGAGGTCCGCAAGACGACGATCATTGTCATCATCGGGGTGATCTTTTTCGCCATTTTCCTTTATTTGGTTGATATGTCCTGGGGCTACGTTCTCGAAGGCATAACCTGGCTGTTCAATCAGCTCATCGGTGCATAGGGATATTTGAGATGAAGCAGTGGTATTTTATCCACACTTATTCGGGGCATGAGAACAAAGTGGTCGAGAGCCTTGCGGCTCGCGTCCGCGATATGGAACTTGGTGAGCTGATCACCTCGATCCTTTTGCCCAAAAAGCCCGTGCTCGATGTTCGCGGCGGCAAAGAACATGTCAGCGAGGTACTCATGTACCCCGGATATGTTCTGGTCGAGATCGATTGTGACGAAAAGGGCAAGATCCCGGACAACGTATTCCACGCCATCCGGGCAACGCCGAAGGTGACGGGATTTCTTGGCGGAAAGAACCCGACGCCGCTCAGCCACGAAGAGGTCGAGCAGATCATCCGCCACATGGAAGAGGCGGCGGAGAAGCCGAAACCGAAGTTCACCTACGAGGTCGGCGAGGTCGTCCGGATCAAATCGGGCCCGTTCGCGAGCTTCACCGGCAAGGTCGAAGAGGTCAACGAGGACAAGACCACGCTCAAGGTCTCGATCACGATCTTTGGCCGCTCAACGCCCTACGAGCTTAATTTCCTCGAGGTCGAGAAGGTCACATTCACCGAGGACGAATAGGCGAGAAGCAAGTTTTAGAGCCGGCCGGCACACGGTCGCAAAGATACTAAAAATGAGGACATTCCCCGCTTGCGGGGATCGTTAATCTGAAATGGCAAAGAAGATAGAAGGTTACATCAAGCTGCAGATCCCGGCGGGTAAGGCAAACCCGGCACCGCCGATCGGGCCTGCTCTCGGCCAGCACGGCGTTAACATCATGGAGTTCTGCAAGGCGTTCAACGCCAAGACGCAGAACGACGACCCGGATATGAAGATCCCGGTCGTGATCACGGTCTACGCCGACCGGTCGTTCACGTTCGAGACGAAGACGCCGCCGGCGGCCGACCTTTTGCGAAAGGCTTCGGGAATTCCGAAGGGCTCCGGTAAGCCGAATCGTGAGAAGGCCGGCACCATCTCGCGTGACAAGATCCGCGAGATCGCAGAAAAGAAAATGCCTGACCTCAATACGACCAACATCGAATCAGCGATGAGGACGATCGAGGGAACGGCAAAGTCGATGGGACTTACTGTGGAAGGATAAAGGCGAAAGGATAAAGGAGAAAGGTTTCTTTCACCTTTAGCCCTTACCCTTGCTCCTTGGGAGGAAATCGAAGATTTCCGTTAATACCTGGAGGTAAAATGAAACGAGGAAAGAAATACCTCGCCGCGCTTGAAAAGATCGAGCCCGGCAGGAAGCATACGCTTGAAGAGGCGGTCGCAAAGCTCAAAGAGATCGCCTTTGCCAAGTTCGACGAAACGGTCGAATTGACAATGTGGCTTGGCGTTGACCCGCGTAAGGCGGATCAGCTTGTCCGCGGAACGGTCGTGCTCCCGCATGGCCTCGGCGGTGCGGCAAAACGCGTGGTCGTTATCGCTCAGGGCGATAAGATCAAGGAAGCCGAAGAGGCAGGAGCCGACATGGCCGGCGGCGACGATATCGTCGACAAGATCAAAGGCGGCTGGCTCGATTTCGATGCACTGATCGCAACGCCCGACATGATGGGCAAGGTCGGCCAACTCGGTAAGGTCCTCGGTCCTCGAGGCCTGATGCCCAACCCGAAAACAGGAACGGTGACGATGGACGTCAAAACGGCCATCGAGGAAACCAAGGCCGGTAAGGTCGAATACCGCGTCGACAAGACGGGCGTCATTCACTCGCCGGTCGGCAAGGTGTCTTTTGATGACGCCAAGCTCGCCGATAATGCCAAGGTGCTCATCAACGCCGTTATCAAAGCAAAGCCGACGACCGCCAAGGGCCGCTACGTCAAGAAGATCAATCTTGCCGCGACGATGAGCCCGGGCGTGCTGCTCGATGAGCTTACGTATTCCTAATCAGTGAGGTGCGAATAGAGAAATGAAAACGAGAGAAGTTAAACAAAGAGACCTTGCCGCCCTCACGGAGTCGCTTTCAACGGCGAAGTCGGCGATGATCGTCAGCTTTCAGGGGCTGACGGTGGCAAAGGACCAGGAATTCAGAAACAATTTGCGGGCTGCCGGTGCAAAATACCAGGTGGTCAAGAACACCCTTGCGCGGATCGCGGTCAAGGGAACCGATTTTGAACAGGCGACCGATCACCTTAAGGGCGTGACCGCTATCGCCTGGACGGACAGCGATCCGGTCGTCCTTGCAAAGGCGATCTCAAAGTTCATGAAGGACAATGCCGACGTCTATAAATTCAAGACCGGCGTTGTTGACGGGAAGCTTGTTGACCTCAAGCAGGTCACCGAGATCGCGAGCCTGCCTTCGAAGGAAGAGCTTATCTCGAAGCTGCTCTACGTGCTCAATGCTCAGGCCCAGCGGATCGTTACGGTCATCAACGCGGTTCCGCGTGATCTGGCCGTTGTGATCAAGCAGATCGGCGAGCAGGAAGGCCGTGCGGCGGGAACGCCGGCAGTTGAGGCAAAGAGCGAAGAAGCTCCGGTTGCTGAGGCCGCTCCGGCGGAGGAAGCTCCTGCAGTTGAAGCGGCAGCCGAAGGCGGCGAGGCTTCTGCAGAAGGCGAAACGCCCGAAGCTCCGGTCGAACAGGCCGAAGAGGCGCAGGAAAAGCGCGAGGATGACAACGATCCCGGCTCGCCCGAGGCCGAACAGGCCGAGGAAGCCGAGAAGTCAGAATAAGTTTTAGCCCGGGCAGGCGATCCGTTGCTTTCCCGGGCCGAAAAGGCCGTACTCAAGGAAAACGAGCCGGGCGATATGTCAGGTCGCCTGTGCTGCTCGGGCCCGAGTGAAATGGAGATGCAACCGGATCATTTGGCCCCATGGGTTCTAGCGGCGAGAGGCGAAAGGATAAAGGATAAGGGCGAAAGGAGAGAGCGAAAGCGTCACCTTGACCCTTGCCGGTTCCTTCGCAGGTGTAAATGGATCGAAGGAAAGCGAATATGGGAGCAACTTTATCCCTTAGCCTTTATCCTTCATCCTTTTCAGAGAGAACCCTAAATTAGGAGATAGAGTAAAAATCATGGCAATCACGAAAGACGACGTAGTCGAATATTTGAAGGGAATGACGCTGCTCGAAGCGTCTGAGTTGGTCAAGGAACTTGAAGAGGTCTTTGGAGTTTCGGCCGCGGCCGCAGCAGCACCTGTTATGGTCGCAGCAGCCGGTGCCGGTGCAGGCGATGGCGCCGCTGCCGCTGAAGAGAAGGATTCATTTGATGTGGTCCTCGCTTCGCCGGGCGGCAACAAGATCGCCGTCATCAAGGTCGTCCGCGAGATCGTCGCCGGACTCGGCCTTAAGGAAGCCAAGGAGCTTGTTGACAGTGCTCCGAAACCGCTCAAGGAAGGCGTTTCGAAGGACGAAGCCGAGCAGATCAAGGCCAGACTTACCGAAGCCGGTGCAACGGTCGAGGTCAAGTAACTTCAGCCTTTGGGCAAGGCCGGTCCGGTGCTTTCATAGCTTCGGGCCGGCCGGGCCTTCAGTTTTGTTTGGAGTTTGAGAGGAACCCTGCTAAACTTAGAGGTTCAGCAGCGGTCGGCCGATTAGATCTCAGACCTTTCGGATAAACGCGTTCAGGGCAAGGGCCCGGCAGGGTAAAGGCGGCATTTTCTCTGCGGAGCCCGGTACATTTTGGAGAGTTGGTGTCTCTTTTTTCGCGGCACGCTCGTAACAGAAAAATCAGCTAAAAGCTGCTTAGAAAGCGGCCGGGGGATTGTTTGCCCTGGGCCGCAATTGGCGTCTCCGGACGAAATAGCAGAAGGGAAGCCCCGGCTTCCGGCGTTCTTTAACAAGGCAAACATAAAGCATTTGCAGGCGAACTGCAACACTTTAACACCATGATCAATAATCCGCTACAACAGAGTTCGGTCGGTCTCGGGGTAAGGACCAGCAAGGCCCCCGAACGCGTCGATTTCTCAAAGATCCAGACCTCGGCGCAGATCCCGAACCTGATCGAAGTACAGCGTGAATCTTACAACCGCTTTCTTCAGATGGACCTGATCCCCGAGGAGCGTGACAAGACCGGCCTCAATTCGGTCTTCAGCTCGATCTTCCCGGTGACCGATTTCCGCGAGACGGCAACGCTCGAATACGTCGAATACCAGATCGGCAACTGGCAGTGCAAGTGCGGCAACCTCGAAGGGCTCGAGCACCTGCGTGCCAACTGTAAGAACTGCGGATCGAAGATCAAGGTCGATCCTTTCAGCCCGGCCGAAGTGCTCTGCAACAACTGTATGACCTTCAACGCCGTTCGCCCTAAGCTCTGCTCGAACTGCGGCGAACCGGTCGGCCTGAAGCATAAGCACGACCAGCAGGAGTGCCAGGAACGCGGAATGTCGTTCAGCGTTCCGCTCAAGGTCAAGATCCGCCTGACGGTTTACGACAAGGACCCGGACACGGGCACCTCGACGATCCGCGATATTAAGGAAGAGGACGTCTTCTTTGGCGAGATCCCGCTGATGACCGATAACGGCACGTTCATCATTAACGGAACCGAGCGCGTCATCGTCTCGCAGCTCCACCGCAGCCCGGGAGTTTTCTTCAAGGGCGACCGCGATGAGTATCTCGCGAAGATCATTCCGTACCGCGGCTCGTGGGTCGAGTTTGAGTATGACCAGAAGGGGCTGCTCCACGCCCGGCTCGGCAAGCGCAAGATCCTCGCGACGATCTTCCTGCGTGCCCTCGGCCTGTGGCTTTCGCCGCAGATCGATATGAAGACCGTTTCGGACAGCATTCTCGAAGAGGTCGTTAAGAACGCCGAGTATACCAACGCCGATATTCTCCGGCTTTTCTACACCATTGATGAGGTCGAGCTCGACAAGGGCAAGGTCTTCATGAAGGTGAAGAAAGATGGTGCAACGCACCTTGCCGGGCTTCGTGCGGCTGAGAGTATCAAGGACGGCAAAGAAGACGTTGTCCGCACGGGCAAGAAGATCACCAAGGCTGCACTCTCGGATCTCCGCAAGCTGAAGACGGCTCGCGTCGAGATCGAAGCCGCAGACCTGGAAGGTGCGGTCGCTCTCTCGGACATCGTCAATACCGAGACGGGCGAGGTCCTGATCGAATCGAATACCGAGATCACGGCAGCCAAGCTTCAGCAGATGCTTGATGAGGGCGTCAGCGGCTTTGAGGTCTTTTTCCCGAAGGGCGACGATATCGGCGAGATCATTGCCAATACACTCAAGAAGGACTCGATCAGCAAGCCGGTCGATGCATTGCTTGAGATCTATCGCAAGATGCGACCCGGCGACCCGCCGACCGTGCCGACGGCATATCACCTGCTTGAGGGGATGTTCTTTGACGCACGCCGGTTCGACCTCTCGCGGGTCGGACGGCTGAAGTTCAACATCAAGATGGGCCGGCCGGAACGCGACCGCATTGACGATCCGCTCCTCGAAGCAAAGGATTTCATCGGCGTTGTCAATTACCTTCTCAGGATGAAGAAGGACAGCGAACACTATTCGCAGGACGACATCGACCACCTCGGCAACCGCCGCGTCCGCGCGGTCGGCGAATTGCTTGAGAACCAGTTCCGCATCGGCCTTGAGCGGATGGAGCGGGCTATCAAGGAGAAGATGTCCATTCAGCAGGATATGTTCACCACGATGCCGCGCGACCTCGTCAACGCCAAACCGGTTACGGCCGCGGTCCGCGAGTTCTTCGGTTCATCGCAGCTCTCGCAGTTCATGGACCAGACGAACCCGCTTTCGGAGATCACTCACAAACGCCGCCTCTCGGCCCTCGGGCCGGGCGGGCTTTCGCGTGAACGTGCGGGCTTTGAGGTTCGCGACGTCCACCCGACGCACTACGGCCGCATTTGCCCGATCGAGACGCCTGAAGGCCCGAACATCGGCCTCATTTCGTCGCTTTCGTGCTTTGCCCGGATCAACGAATTCGGCTTTATCGAGTCGCCCTACCGAAAGGTCGAGGACGGCCGCGTGGTCGAATACGTAAAGGTCCACAATGGCGGCGATACGCCGTTCAAACCGAATGAGCACGTGCCGCTAGAAGCGGTCGAGAAAGCGAACCGCAAGGTCCAGAAAGAGGGCGGAAAGGAAGCCGAATTCGAGCCCTATCCGTTCTATCTGACGGCCTGGGAAGAGGACCGATACATCATCGGCCAGGCGAACATCGAGCTTGATGCCAAGGGCAACATCGTCAATGAACGCAATGCGGCCCGCCGCCGCGGCGAGTTCATCACTGCCGACAGGGCCGAGATCCAGTACATGGACGTCTCGCCGAAGCAGCTTGTTTCGGTCGCCGCATCGCTGATCCCGTTCCTTGAGAACGACGACGCCAACCGTGCCCTCATGGGCTCGAACATGCAGCGTCAGTCGGTGCCGCTGCTGCGTGCCGAGGCTCCTTATGTAGGAACCGGCATGGAGCGGATCGCCGCCCGCGACTCGGGTGCGGTCGTCATCGCCAAGCGCGACGGCGTGGTCGATTATGTCGATTCGGAACGCATCATCGTCAAGGCCGATCATAACGTTGACGGCACGATCTCGCGTGAGGTGACCGCGGACATTTATTCGCTGGTCAAGTTCACGCGTTCGAACCAGAACACGTGTATCAACCAGCGGCCGATCGTCCAGGTCGGCGAACGCGTCCGCAAGGGACAGGTCGTCGCCGACGGGCCGTGTACCGACCGCGGCGAGCTCGCTCTTGGCCGCAACGTGCTGGTGGCGTTCATGCCCTGGCGCGGATACAACTTCGAGGACGCGATTCTCGTTTCCGAGCGGCTCGTTAAGGACGACTACTACACGTCGATCCACATCGAGGAGCTCGAGATCGAGGCCCGCGATACCAAGCTCGGCCCCGAGGAGATCACCCGCGATATTCCCAACGTCGGTGAGAACATGCTCCGCGACCTTGATGAATCGGGCGTTATCCGCATCGGTGCTCAGGTCAAACCGGGTTCGATCCTCGTCGGTAAAGTGACGCCGAAGGGCGAGACGCAGTTGACCGCGGAAGAGAAGCTTCTCCGGGCGATCTTCGGCGAAAAGGCCGGCGACGTTAAGGACGCCTCGCTGACCTGCCCGCCGGGCATCGATGGAACGGTCGTTGATGTACAGGTCTTCACCCGCAAGGGCCAGGAAAAGGACCAGCGAAGCCTGGACATCGAGGGAATGCAGGAAGATGCTCTTCGCCGCGACCTTGAGGACGAGATCCGCATCCTTCAGGAACAGCGTGACGAGCGTATCCACGAACTCTTCGATGGCCGCAAGCTGACGAAGGACCTGATCGAGGACAAGGAGGTCATCCTCAAGAAAGGAACGGCCCTTGACCGCGAAACACTGAAGTCCATTCCGCTCAAGGTGCTCAAGACTGCCGAGGTCGCCTCAGGCAACATCGACATCAAGAGCGAGATCAAGGAATACGAACAGCGGACCGAACGCCAGATCAGCATCCTCTCGGATATCTATGACGAGAAGATCACCAAGCTGAAGCAGGGCGACGAACTTCCGCCGGGCGTTATCAAGATGGTCAAGGTCTTCGTCGCGATGAAGCGCAAGCTTTCGGTCGGCGACAAGATGGCAGGCCGCCACGGTAACAAGGGCGTCATCGCCCGCATTCTGCCGGAAGAGGATATGCCGTATCTGCCGGATGGAACACCGGTCGAGATCGTGCTCAATCCGCTCGGTGTGCCCTCGCGTATGAACGTCGGGCAGATCCTTGAAACACACCTTGGTTGGGCCGCTCGCGTGCTCGGTTTCCACTTCGCAACGCCGGTCTTTGACGGAGCGAGCGAAACGGAGATCAAGGAATACATCAAGAAAGCGAACGACAAGTTCGATGATCTCGACCTGCCGAACTCGGTCGGCCCTTCGGGCAAAACGCGTCTCTACGACGGGCTTACGGGCGAGGTCTTCGAGCAGAAGGTGACCGTCGGGTACATCTATATGCTCAAGCTCTCGCACCTGGTGGACGACAAGATCCACGCCCGCTCGATCGGGCCGTACAGCCTTATCACGCAGCAGCCGCTCGGCGGTAAGGCACAGTTCGGCGGACAGCGTTTCGGTGAGATGGAGGTCTGGGCACTCGAAGCTTACGGTGCGGCCCACATCCTTCAGGAACTGCTGACCTGCAAGTCGGACGACGTTGCCGGCCGGTCGAAGATCTACGAGACGATCGTAAAGGGCGTTTCGGATTTCGAGCCGGGCATACCGGAATCGTTCAACGTTCTGGTCCGCGAGCTTCAGTCGCTATGTCTTGACGTGGAGCTGATGACCGAGGACATGATCGATCCCGATGCGGTCGTTGCCGGTGTCGATACATTGGTCGGAGTTGATTAATCAGTCGGGGAGGTCGTGGAAGTCTGGACTGTCTAGTAAGACCCAGGTGTCAATAGCAGCAGACTTCTAAACTTCCCGGACTTCCAAGACTGTCCAGAGTGTCTGGACCACGGAGAAAAAATGTTTCGTTTTAATACTGAAAGCAAAACGCAGTTGACCTCGAACTACGAGGCCATCCGCATCAGCCTCGCATCGCCGGACAAGATCCGTTCCTGGTCGCATGGCGAGGTGACGAAGCCGGAGACGATCAACTACCGGACCTTTAAGCCGGAACGCGACGGGCTTTTCTGTGCCCGCATTTTCGGCCCGGTCTCGGACTGGGAGTGCCTCTGCGGAAAATACAAGCGGATGAAGCACCGCGGCGTTATCTGCGACAAGTGCGGCGTTGAGGTTACGCAGTCAAAGGTGCGGCGTGAGCGGCTTGGCCATATCGAGCTTGCATCGCCGTGCTCGCACGTCTGGTTCTTCAAGGGCCTGCCGTCGCGTATCGGCCACCTGCTCGACATCACGCTTCGCGACCTTGAAAAGATCCTTTACTTTGAGACCTACATCGTGGTCGATCCGGGTGACGTACCGGACCTTAAGGAAAAGGACCTGCTCGCCGATGACCGCTACCGCGAACTCTCGCGTGAGTATCCCGGACAGTTCGTCGCCAAAATGGGCGCCGAGGCTATCAAGGAACTGCTTATCAAGATCGACATCGAGGAACTCGTTGAAGACCTTCGCCAGCGGATGAAGGACGAGACCTCACAGCAGAAGAAGCTCAAGTTCTCAAAGCGGCTCAAGGTCGCAAGCTCGTTCCTCCGCTCGGGCAACAAGCCGGAGTGGATGATCCTTGACGTGCTGCCGGTCATTCCGCCGGAGCTGCGTCCGCTGGTGCCGCTTGACGGCGGCCGGTTCGCAACGAGCGACCTCAATGACCTTTACCGCCGTGTCATCAACCGCAACAACCGGTTGAAGAAACTGATGGAGCTCCGGGCGCCGGAGGTCATCGTCCGCAACGAAAAGCGTATGCTTCAGGAAGCGGTCGATGCTCTCTTCGATAACGGCCGCCGCGGCCGCGTGCTTCGCGGTGCCAATAACCGCCCGCTCAAGTCCCTTTCTGGGGCTCTTAAAGGTAAACAGGGCCGCTTCCGTCAGAACCTTCTCGGCAAGCGTGTGGACTACTCGGGCCGTTCGGTGATCGTCATCGGGCCGGAACTCAAGCTCCACCAGTGCGGACTGCCGAAGAAGATGGCACTTGAGCTTTTCAAGCCGTTCATCTACAGCAAGCTCGAGCGCGACGGCCACGCCGCCACCATCAAGCAGGCACGTGAAATGGTCGAGCATCAGGAACCGATCGTTTGGGACATCCTCGAGGATGTCATCCGCGAGCATCCCGTGCTGCTCAACCGTGCTCCAACGCTTCACCGCCTCGGCATTCAGGCCTTTGAGCCGGTGCTCGTTGAGGGCAAGGCGATCAAGATCCACCCGCTCGTCTGTACCGCATTCAACGCCGACTTTGACGGCGACCAGATGGCGGTCCACATTCCGCTCTCGCCCGAGGCGCAGATCGAAGCCAGTGTTCTGATGCTCGCTTCGAACAACCTGCTCTCGCCGGCCAGCGGACAGCCGATCACGGTTCCTTCGCAGGACATCGTTCTCGGTTGCTATTACCTTACGCTCGATCGCCCCGAACTTGCCGGTGAAGGCAAGACCTTCGGCTCGGTCGATGATGTTCTGCTCGCTCTCGACGCAGGCGTGATCGAAACGCAGTCGCGCATCAAGCTCCGCTGGCGTGGCGACCTGATCGATCTGCTGACCGAGCACAACAGCCAGGACGTTCTTCGGGCGACGGTTCAAAACAACGTTGACCGGCTGATCGACACGACTGCCGGCCGCGTGATCCTCAACGAACGCCTGACCCGCGACGGCCTGCCGTTCGTCAACGGGACGCTCAAAAAGAAGGGCCTTCAGTCGCTCGTGCAGTTCTCGTACCTGATGCTCGGCCGCGAGCATACGGTCGCTTTGCTTGATGACCTTAAGGCGATGGGCTTCCTCTACGCGACGAGGTCCGGTATGTCGATCGGCATCGATGATATGGTGACGCCGGCCAGCAAGCCGAAGATCATCGAAGATGCCCGTAAAGAGGTCGATAAGCTTCAGAAGCAGTACGAAGAAGCGACCATGACCAACATGGAACGCGAGAACAAGGTCACTGCCATCTGGTCCGAAGTAACCGACCAGGTCGCCAAGGAAATGTTCAAGGCGATGCACGCCCGCGAAGCGGAGCGGAAAGAGCTCAACCCGATCCTCGTCATGGCCGATTCCGGTGCCCGCGGTTCGGAAGCACAGATCCGCCAGCTCGCCGGTATGCGCGGCCTGATGGCCAAGCCCTCGGGCGAGATCATCGAAACACCGATCGTTGCGAACTTCCGCGAAGGGCTCAACGTTCTGCAGTACTTCATCTCGACCCACGGTGCCCGTAAGGGACTTGCCGATACGGCCCTCAAGACGGCCGACTCGGGCTACCTGACCCGCCGTCTGGTTGACGTTGCGCAGGACGTCATCGTCTCCGAGGAAGATTGCGGAACGATGAAGGGCATCTGGGCCGAAGCGATCATCCGCAACGGTGAAGAGGTCGAATCGCTTCGTGACCGCATCGTCGGCTGTACCTCGCTTGACGATATCATCGACCCGGTCGATGGCACGACCATCGTCGAGTCGAACGTCGAGATCAATGAGGATCTGGCCGCCGCTGTTCAGCTTTCCGGCCTGCAGAAGGTCCGCATCCGCTCGCCGCTTACCTGCGAGAGCCGCCGCGGCATTTGCGTTAAGTGCTACGGCCGCAACCTTGCGACCGGCAACACGGTCGAGATCGGCGAGGCCGTTGGCGTTATCGCAGCACAGTCGATCGGCGAACCGGGAACGCAGCTTACGATGCGTACGTTCCACGTCGGCGGAACCGCAAGGCTTGAGTCCGAGACCAAGCACGAAGCGGCAATGGACGGAACTGTAAAGTTCCTCGGCGATTGGAACGTCATCAAGAACCGCAAGGGCGAGATGATCTCGATGAAGCGGCAGCCTTCGGAACTCGGCCTGCTCGATGAGCGCGGCCGCGAGGTTGCCCGCTACAAGATCGTTTACGGTGCCCAGCTCCACGTCAAGGACGGCCAAAAGGTCAAGGAAGACGCGGTGCTTGCGACGTGGGATCCGTTCACCTTCGCGATCCTTACCGAGGTTTCCGGAACGGTCAAGTTCCAGGACCTCAAGGAAGGCAAGACGGTCGAGCAGGAGATCGATAAGGTCACCGGCCAGATCCGCCTTGTCGTTAAGGACTCGGACGAGAAGAACCAACCGCGGCTTGAGATCCGCAAGGGCACCAAGGTCCAGAAGACCTATCAGATGCCGATCCGGGCAAACCTTCAGGTCGTTGACGGCCAGGAGGTCGAGGCCGGCGACATCATCGCCAAGATCCCGCGTGAAACGACCAAGACGAAAGACATCGTCGGCGGTCTGCCGCGTGTCGTTGAGCTCTTCGAAGCACGGCGGCCCTCGGAAACGGCCGTTATGTCCGAGATCGACGGAACCGTTACGCTCGGCACCATCTCAAAGGGTAAGCGTAAGCTGATCATCACCGGCGAGGATGGCGAGCAGAGGGAATATGACATCCCACGCGGTGTGCATATCAACGTGCAGGAAGGCGACCACGTCCGGGCGGGTGAACCGCTGATGGACGGCCCGCTCAACCCGCACGATATCCTTCGCGTGCTCGGAATCGAGGCTCTTCAGAACTACCTCGTCAGCGAGATCCAAGAGGTTTACCGCCTGCAGGGCGTTAACATCAACGATAAGCATATCGAGGTGATCGTCCGGCAGATGCTTCGCTGGGTCAAGATCAAGGACGTCGGCGACAGCAACTTCCTTATGGAAGAGCAGGTTGACCGCTTCCGATATGAGGATGAGAACCGCCGCGTTCGCGACGAAGGCGGAAATGCGGCCGTTGGCGATCCGCTCCTGCTCGGTATTACCAAGGCGTCGCTTTCGACCGATTCGTTCATCTCGGCAGCGAGCTTCCAGGAGACGACCCGCGTGCTTACCGAAGCCGCTATTTCCGGCCGCGTCGATTACCTTCGCGGGCTTAAGGAGAACGTCATCATGGGCCGCTTGATCCCGGCGGGAACCGGTATGAAGTATTACCGGAACGTCAAGATCGATGCCGATGCGACCGAGAACCGCAAGGTCGAGGACGAGTTTGACGAACTCGACATCCGCGGCGGGTTCGATATTCCGATCCTTGCCGATGTTCCGGGCGTTAGCGAACCGGACATCGATGAGGACGAGGACCTCGACGAAGACGAGATCATCGAGGATGAGTCGGAGGACTTCGAGCTCGAAGAATCCGTTGAACTCGAACTCGATGATGACGACGACATTTAGTCGTTAGCTTTGCTCAAATTGAAAAGCCCCGGCGTTCATCGCGTCGGGGCTTTTTCAATTGGTTCGAGCTAAGGCTTACCAGATGGAACAGCGGTTCGCCCGGACCATCGGTTGGCCGGCGGAGCAGCTGAATGCCTGCTGAAACTGCGGCATGTTGGAAAGCGGCCCGTTGACCCGCCACTTCGGCAGCGAATGCG